>Ga0209292_1001935_pt1 | contig 24643 bp, 23 predicted proteins | sample GOMGulsemesocosm_2_FD_184634 | JGI IMG/M metagenome (GOLD analysis project Ga0209292, IMG submission 184634) | Methane-oxidizing microbial communities from mesocosms in the Gulf of Mexico - GOM9C Gulf of Mexico (SPAdes) (version 2) | ecosystem: Environmental > Aquatic > Marine > Cold seeps... | reverse complement strand
TATAAATCGTTCCATCATCGGTTTTTACCGTGTACCAACTCCCTGTAGATTTATAAACTGTTCCTGTCATACAACAAAACTACATTGTTTTTTTTACTAATCTATTTTATACCAGTTAAAATTCTATACAAATGAGTTATTTAAAATATGATTAATTAATCACTTTCTTTTGATGATTAATAGATTCCTGGTGAATCGCCTTAAATATTTTCAAGGTAAACTCTTCACTCAAGCCTTTTTCTTCAGCACGAAGAATCATTTTCCCTAATATTTCATTCCACCTATTTGTTTGCAGAATCGATACATTGTTTTCTTTTTTCAGAAGACCAATTCCATCTGCAACTTGCATACGCTTTGAAAGTAAGCCTAATAATTTATCATCTAGTACATCTATATTTGCTCTTAACTTAGCTAACTCCAATAAATAGTCTTCTGATGAAGCTTGTTTTTTCCTTACTTTCAAATCTATCATCATCTGAACTAGTGTTTCAGGAGTAATTTGTTGCTTAGCATCCGACCATGCATTATCTGGATCAAAATGCGTTTCCACCATAAACCCATCAAAATTAAAATCTAATGCTGTCTGGCAAACATCAAAAATTAAACTTCTTGTCCCCGCAACATGTGACGGATCACTAATTAAGGGCAAATCTGGAAAACGATTCTGCAAATCAATTGGTATTTGCCATTCCGGATTGTTTCTATATTTTGATTTTTCAAAAGAAGAAAACCCTCTATGAATTACCCCTAGTTTTTTAATATCAGCAGTATACAATCGTTCTACAGCTCCTAACCATAAAGCTAAATCAGGATTTACTGGGTTTTTTACTAGTACAATTTTATCCGTTCCCTGTAAAGCATCCGCTATTTCTTGCACTATGAACGGACTTACTGTTGTCCTAGCTCCTAACCATAAAATATCAACATCATATTTCAATGCCAACTCAACATGTTTTGGGTTTGCTACCTCAGTAGCAGTCATCAATCCAGTTTCCTGTTTTGCTTTAAGTAGCCACTTTAACCCTTCTTCTCCAACTCCTTCAAAATTCCCCGGCCTAGTACGCGGTTTCCATATACCTGCTCGCAATACTGTTGCGTCAGTATCTTTTAATTCGTGTGCTATTCTTAATACTTGCTCTTCAGTTTCTGCACTACATGGGCCTGCAATTACTAACGGATGTGTTAATTGCATTTCATCCAACCATGTTCTTAATTCTTTTTTATTTTCCATTCTATATTGTTATTCTAGCAACACCCCTTACGGAATATTCTTTTTATTATTTACGAATCACCTCAATGATACTCAATTACTTTACTCCTTGTGAATTCTCTCCAAGAAAATTGATTAATTCACTTTTTTTATTTTCTTTATTACTTCTATATACCCCTAAAATTTTCAACTTTTTAACCGCTTTCTCAAGCATTGTTGTCACCTCAGAAAATAACTGATAATCCTCAAACAGAACATCTACAAAAAAAGCATACTGCCATGGCTGCCCGATAACTGGTAATGATTGTATTTTAGTTAGATTTATCTTAAAGGTACTAAACAATTGTAATACATTAGATAAGCTTCCTATATCATGATTCAATTCAAACTTAATTGACGCCTTATTTACATGAGACACCTCAACCTCCTGCTTTCTTCCTAGTAAGACAAAACGTGTTTTGTTATCTTTCATACTTTGAATATTGCTATCCAAAATTTTCAACCCAAATTCCTTTGCTACTTGCTCTCCAGCAATTGCAGCTACCCCAGACAACCTCTGCTCTTTAATTTTTTTTGCTTCTGAAGCGGTGTCCTTTCCTTCAACCACTTTAAACTGAGGCGGGAATTTTCTTAAATACTCTTTACACTGCAACAATGCTACTGGATGCGAATGCACTTCCTTAATGTCATGTATCGACTCGCTTTCCAACGCCATTAAATGCATTTGAATGTTTAAATATACTTCATCCAAAATAACCAAATCACTTCCGTCGATTAAATTATAATTAGGAAGTATTGAACCCGCAATAGTATTCTCTATTGCCAACACCCCATAATCAGCTTTAAAGCCAACTAATGAATTTGTTACTTTTTCGAATGAATCACATTTAAGTAACTCAATTTTATCATCACCTAAGAGTTTCGTTACTGCTAAATGATGGAAAGAGCTTTCTATCCCCTGGATTGCAATTTTTGCTTTCATAATCTTCTTAATTTATACCTCTATGAAAATCGGTTCACTTTTTTGCATAAAAAAAGTCCCGATTTCTCGAGACTTTATATATTGTATTTGTTTAATTTTTATTTAAATAACACATGCAAAGTCTCGGCTCTTACTAAAAAAGTAAAAGTTAAAATAAAAACTTTGCCAAGTGCTTTGTATCAACATTATAATCGTTTTGTTGGTACAAATGTATCACAAAATTGTTTGTGTGCAACTTTTTTTATCTTAATTTTAGCACTCTAAATACTACTGGGTATTTATTTAACAATAAAAGATAAAATACTACATGTCAATATCAGTACAGAATATTTCTAAGTTTTATGGTGATCAAAAAGCGCTAAATAACATTTCTTTTACCATTAAAAAAGGGGAGATAGTTGGCTTTCTTGGCCCAAATGGTGCAGGAAAATCAACTATGATGAAAATTCTTACTACCTATATAAACAGTTCAGAAGGAAGCGCAGTAGTTAATGATTTTGATGTTTCAACACAGCAAATAAATGTACAACAAAGCGTAGGGTACTTACCTGAACACAACCCGTTATACCTTGACATGTACGTTAAAGAGTACTTAGCTTTTAATGCAAATATTTATAATGTCAATAAAGACCGGATTGAAGAAGTAATTACTTTAACAGGACTAACCCCAGAGGCACATAAAAAAATAAACCAACTATCAAAAGGGTACCGACAACGTATTGGATTAGCAAATGCATTATTACACAACCCAGATGTTCTTATTCTTGATGAACCTACAACAGGTTTAGATCCAAATCAGTTAGTAGAAATTCGTGAATTAATAAAAAGCCTTGGTAAAGAAAAAACCATTTTCCTATCTACTCATATCATGCAAGAAGTAGAAGCTATTTGTGATAGAGTAATTATTATAAACAAAGGGGAATTAGTGATAGACACCCCGCTTTCTGAACTTAAAAGCAATCAAGAACAGCTTATAGAAGTTGAATTTGATTATAGAATAGAAGATGTATTATTAAAACGATTACCAAATGTTACGAATGCAAAAAATACTTTCGGAATGACTTGGGAAATCACTTTTGATACTAAAAAGGATATGCGTTCCTTAATATTTGATTTTGCTAAGGAAAATGAACTTAAAATTTTAAAGTTAGACACTAAAAATGCTACCCTAGAAAACTTGTTTAGAGAACTTACAGCGTAATTTGCTCCTTCTTAATTTCTTCAAAAACAGCATCAATTATTTTGTTAAATTTTTTATCTTGATTAGGGTTTGAACAATTCATTAAAATTGAAATGACTACTTTAGATTCTGGGTATACGTAAAAAATCCCGTACCCTCCTAGACCATTACCAACATGACCAAAACATGGCCTGTTACTATGATCATAACTAGCTTGCCAACCCACACCGTAATACGTTAAGTTATCTCCAATTTTTTGAGAAGTAGTAAATTCCTCCATTATTTGTTTTGAAAGAAAATTTGGATTTAAATATGCGTTTCCTAATTTAGAAATATCTTCTGACGTAGATAGATATCCTCCGCCTGCTAACTTATAAAAATTATGCACTGGCTCTGCCTCTACAAATTTTCTTCGCCTTTTTTTACGATAAAAAACGGCTTTATTGAGTAGCTCATCTTGTTTATCTGGACAAGTATGATGCAAGCCTAACGGAATTAACACCTCATCTTTTATAATAGCTTCAAAAGGTTTTTGAGCTACTTCTTGCATTGCTAATGACAGCAAGTTCCAACTATAACTTGTATAGGAGTAACTTTCCCCAGGTTGAAATAGTAAAGCGTCATTTTCAAATAAAGCCACACCTTCTTTAATCGTTAAAGGTTTATTATTCATAAACTCATTGCCTTTATAATTTCGTATTCCAGCTAAATGTCCTCCTAATTGTTTTATGGTAAAGTCATACTTTTTTTTAGGAAAGAATTTAATACAATTATGAATTGAATCTCCCAAATTAATTTGAGAAGCGGCAACCATTTTAGCCAAACCGGTAGCTGCAATAGGTTTTGAAACACTCCCAACTCTGAAAATTGTTGTAGATGGGTTTACTGGCAACTCGTTTTCCAAATCGGCACAACCATAGCCTTTAGAAAAGGTAGTTTTTCCGTTCTTACTTATTGTAATTGCTACTCCTGGAACTTTTTTCTTTTGAACAAGTTTTTTTAAAATACGATCGACCTTTTTAAAGCCCTTTTCTTCTTGTCCAAAAAGATTACTTATAAATGAAAACATACACAATAAACATACTATTCGTAATTTAACAACCATATCTTATCCCTATTCAAAACAAACTTAACTATAAATATTAAAGAATTTTTTAACCTACTCCCATTGGTGGACTTAAAAGTACTGCCCTATTCCGAAAACAATTCCGTTACTTGCATTTTTGGTAATACCATAACCATAATCTACCCTAAAAATAGCATTATAAATTTTTTTATGTATCAACCTCATCCCGATTCCTGGAAATATTTTAATGTTCTTTGAGTTTGTAAAATCTCCAAAGTCTCCTCCAGGATTCCTCCATGTACCACTATCCACAAAAGCGTTTCCCTGCAAAGCAAACCAACCTTTTTCATACATGGTATACCTATATTCTGTATTTAGCAATACAACACCTGTTCCTCTATCAATCAAATTACCAACCCCTCTAACATTTAAGTTATTATCTAAAGCAAAAGGAGCAAATGGACTATCACTATTTGTTGCCAAACCTATTCGCAATCTACTGGACCAATTTCCGTTTTCTGAAATTCTTTTATAATAATACAAGTCATTCCAAGCAATAAAAAAGTCCTCTTGCATTTCATTATTTGAAGTTACTGATTGTAAAGTAAGCATACTCCTGTAGCCCGAAACATTCTGATAGGAATAGTTTAGTTTATCATAGTCGTACACTAGCTTAAACAATACTTTATCCAAATCTAGGCTTCTTGGAACTTCATCAGGCACATTACCTGACACGTACTGATATTTCTCCTTAAAAATACTAGCTCCAATATGAAACTTATATTCTGTTTTCAACTCATACAATCCTAAAACCTCAATTGATTTATTATTGTACAAATAATTTGCGCCCTCCCCTTTAAAATACAAAGGCTCTTCACTTTTCCAGTTCTGATGATTAATAGCTATACCTAATTTCTTACTAAAAAGATATGGCGCTCTAAAGTTTATACTATACGTATCATAACCATTGTTTTGGTAAAATCCTCCAAAAGAAATTCCTTTTCCTAGAAAATTAAAATCATACAATCCAACCTTATAAGAAAACCGATTATTGGTAGCAGTCCAGATATTTACACTTGGTATTAAGGTAAAATTTTCTTGAATGTCATAAAACACATTATATCCGTTTCCAGTGGCCGTCAAAAAAACTTGGTAATATGCATGTGATACTCCTGGCAATCGTTTTAACCTAATAATATCTTTATCTAATTGTAAAGAATCTAAAACAACCCCTGCTTTTACTTCTATTATTTTTCTCACAAAAGATGATTTCGTTTTTTTTAGCCCTCTTAATTGTAACGAAACCACTTTTTCCTCTTGGGAAAAACTTAGTATCGAAAAAACAACTAGACCATATAAAATTATTCTTTTCAAATATTTGCGATTAAATTCATTGAAATCTTAGTCAGGATTGATTCATTTTTTAGTTAAAATAAAGCTCTAAGCCCTAAACTAAAGGTTTGCCCCAATCCTTGAAAATTATTCCCTCGAACAATTTTACCAAAAGAAGTTTCCAAGTTTAACATTTTTGTTAACTGATACTTTCCTCCTACACCAAGCTGTGTGTAATTTTGCTCAAAATCATTCCCTAAATCAATTAAAAAAGACTGTTGTGCACTCACAAATACTGTTGCTTTATTTGTAGGGAAATAACTAACAAAAGCGCTTAGAGGTAAAGTTAAACTATTGTTTGCAAAACGTTCGTCAGTATTTTCTGTTAACGGATCAGCATCTTCTTTATGTTCTCCGAAATTATATCCAAAATCTACTTCTCCAAAAAACTGAAATTTATCATTCGAGAATGACTTGTCATAGAAAAATTTAGTTTCCCATACATAACTTCTTTTATCTAAATAGGGAGCCCCAGGAACATCTTCAAATACAGGAATATAAAATGATGTTTGTAATGAGAAGTTGCTTACATTATTTAATGGTTGAATTTTTACAGATGGTGCTACTGAAGACAATCCATTTCTAGAAGCTTGCTTATCATCTTCAAAACTCAACACATCTAATGCGCCAGCCCCATCGTATGTGTTTGATTTTGTTTGAAGAATTACCCCTACATTTATTCTATTTCTTTTTGAAATACCTGTAAACACTTCTAAAGTAGATGTGAAAAAAGTTTCTCTAGCAATTTTTACCGACTTGGACTTTTCATCTGTTCTTTCCGTTTGGGTATATATACTATTAAAGAGCTTTACATCCCACTGTCCTCTGTTTAATAATTTTGAAGGAGTATATTCCTGTATATTACTCTTTTGAACCTCTTCACCTTCTTCTTGTGAAAAGTTAAAAAAACTAGTCAATAAAAAGACCATTAAAAGTGTGTTTTTATAATTCATATTAATATAATAAGAGTTTATAACTTACTCAGTTTCGTTTAAATTCCAGTCATACGTATAATATGATGACTTATATGTATTTGGAATTTGCTCTCGTCTATACGAATTTACAAAATCGATAAGTGATTTATTATTCGTGGTAAAATCTGAAGTATACCATTCAAATATTTGAGAAAACTGTACTTTCCTTTTCTTATTATTTACTTTAATAAAACCTGGATTGTTTAGTGCTAATACTGTTTGTTTATCTAATTGAGCTTCTATCGTATTGGGCAGGTAAGCCTCGTTAATTATTGGCGGGCAACCTAAACCAGCACACACTAATACAAAATGAAATCGTGGGTCATTATTGAATTGGACTCTCAGTAATTTGTTTTCAATGTTGTTTAGAGTAATTTGGCTTCCAGCAATATCATGTGTTTTCTTATCAAAAAAACCTGAAATAGTTAAGGGTGAGTCTATAGGATAACTCTCAACAATCGATTTTATCACCGTTAGATTATAGGCATTTATCCAAAAAGCTCTGTATTGATTTGAGTTTGTTTTTTGAACTTCAATTGTTGAAGCAAGTACTACAAGTTCATTTAATTGAGAAGGAGAGGATTTTACTTTTTTATAATCAACCCTACTGTCAACAACATTTTCCTTTAAAAAAGCATCTGCTTTAGTAAAGAAACTAGAAATTTCTTGGGAAGAAGCAAAGCTACAGGTAATTAGTCCTATGACGAATAGTAACTTTTTAAAATAGTGGTTTTTCATTATTCATACAATTAATCTTAACCTAAGTCGGAATATTAATTACACCTTACACTACCTGCATTCTTTTTAGCTTAAAACACAAAGCCAAAACTTCCCGTCACTCCAAATTTACGAGCGTCTGGAACATCTAAGTAATTCCCTCTAAAATTAAAATCTATTCTGAATACTTTAAAAATATTTCCTACTCCAAAACTGTACTCCCAATACATTTTATCATCCGGAGCACCTGCTGTTTCCGCTAATATAAACCCTGTACTATCTAAATTTATATTTTCCTGAGACAACTCCCCCCATACTCCACGTACCGCAATAATTTCTCTTAAATTAAGCTTCTTCATAAAGGGTATTCTTGAAAAAAGTCTTCCATTAAAATTATGTTCTAAATGTACCGAGGCATATGTATCCGTAACAAAATCATAATAATCTAATAATGGGAAGGTATTAAATATAGAAAAATAAGATTGGTTTCCAGGAACCACATTTAACAATCCTAAAGGAACTTCTCCAAAAGTTTTTCCGACTTCTACATTTGAAAACAATCGTCCAAACCCACCTATTTGCCAGGGTTGCCTATAAAACAGTTGCATTCTCGTGTAATCAAAATCACTATCGAACACTCCTTTTACCCCTTGACTCATGCTTAGGAAAAAGGTAGCATAATTACTATTTACATTCGAACGCTCTACACCATAACCGGTGGTTTTTTTCTTTGGAGTATAGACTAATGATAGGTTAACCTCCGATTGTTTTATTTCTGATTTAATATTTGTTAATGTTTGATCAGCATAAAAATCCAATGCAAAAGTTGAAGATGCTGATTTGAGTGTACGATAGCTCCCTGAAAGTCGAATATTAAAATTCTTCATAGGTTCTACATCTACTCCTAACATCGTTAAATTAATGGAAGTTAGCCTGTCGTTTGTTCCAGATGAAAATAATGATGATGAAGCAAAACTCCTTCCTAAAACATCATTTGCAGTTGTTAAACCAACTCCAATTTGTTCAATATCTCTTCTATTTCCACCAAATAGAATCCATCTATTTTTCCTATGAATCATCCACTTTCCAGACAGTCCATATTTAAACTGATTGTCCTTAAAACCATAAGCAACATACCCTTGAATACGCCATTTATCATTAGGGCCAAAATAAGTTCTTCCTCCTGCACGTATACGATTACCTTCTACCTCATTATACCCAAAGGTTGAGAAAATTGGACCGAAATCCATTTTTAATTTTGGGAATTCCACATATCCTGATGCCAATATAGTAGCCGTATTATAAATACGTTTAAACTTAGCAACAGTTTTTAGGGTATCTAACATTTTATACACCCCTTTCTCATCCTTATTTAATTTCTCCAATCTATTTTCCGACCAAAAAGTAGAATCTTGATTGTATATTTCATAGGCATATGGATCAGACTCCTCTTTATAAAAATCAACTCCTTGATCCTTATCAAACTGATAGTCATCATACAATGTTGTTCGTTTCCCGTAAATACCTCTGGCTTTATCTTTTTTAGACAAACTAAAGTCTGACATGAAATAGTCCCGCTTTATTAAAAACACTGAATCATTCAATACATCAAACTCCTGTTCAATATACATTTCCTTAACCCAGTTTATATTGGCACTTTTGGATACTTGTAAATTAATATCTTTGATGGCCCAAGTACTATCATTTACCCAAAAATCTCCCTTAAAGGTCAGTTCGTTTTTTCTTCGAGGGTAATACACTATATTATAACACCACTTATTGTCTATATAGGCACTATCAGACAACACGTAGTTATACACATTTATTCCTGTACGTGACAAGGGACTCACAAAACTCTTATCAAAAATTTTCAGATAATTATCATATACATTATAATCCGAATACAAATCTTTTACAAATGATATTATCGTTTGATTATTATCAAAACCAGAATTTTTATTCCCTACTAAATCTTCTCTAGTTTTGTTCTTAACATTATCCCCATAGACTTTAGAAACAGACTCGTTTAAAAAGATAGGCAAATACGTTTTCCCTGTAATACGAGAAGTATCTAACTGTTCAAAAATAAATTCCATCCCTTTAAACAACCTACTTTTCTTCATAGAACTGTCTACATTATTGAAATCAAATTCTATTTTTTCATATTTATCGTATTGATATTGTTTAAATTTCTTAGTCCCATTTGAACGCTTATTCGCCCATATTTTTCTCAGAATATCAATTGCTGGATTGTTCTTTTTAGATTGTTTCCCTGAATAGATAGTCACTGTACTCAACTGACTCCCCTCTTTTAAAAGTACTTTTAATTTATACGTTACTGATTTATCCAAAGTAACATCCTTAGTTTCATACCCCACAAATGAAACTTGAAGTGTATGATATCTTTCTTTAGACTCTAAATAAAATCTTCCGTTTTCGTCAGTAATTGTTCCTGTAGTAGAATTTTTGAATATTACATTAGCAAACGGAACTGGATAATCATCTTCATCAATAACAATACCACTAACCTTAGTTTGAGCTACTAAAACAGTGGTAAATATGAGTAATAATATGGTTAGTTTATTTTTCATAAAATTAAAAAAAGCTTCATTGGCATTAAGTACCAATGAAGCTCAAATATAAGTTTTTTATCCCACTAGTGGGTATTTTGTTTGATGACAGTTTGAAAACTTATTTTAGAAAATCATTTTCCAAAACCAATTCTCATTTAATTACTTAACGCAATTAAATCTATCTATACATAACCTTTTTAACAGACTTAATTACGTCATTCATATTCGGCAACCATTCTGCCAATAAAACTGGCGAATATGGCGCAGGAGTATCAGCCGTATTAATTTTTTCAATCGGTGCATCTAAGTAATCAAAAGCTTGGCTTTGCACTTGGTACGTAATTTCAGTAGCTACATTACCAAATGGCCATGCCTCCTCTAAAATCACTAATCTATTTGTTTTCTTAACAGATTCAATAATCGTAGCACTATCTAAAGGTCTAACAGTTCTTAAATCGATAATCTCACAAGAAATCCCTTCTTTTTCTAATTCTTCAGCAGCTTTAAATGCTTCCTTAATGATTTTTCCGAAAGAAACAATAGTTACATCTGTTCCTTTACGTTTTACATCAGCAACACCTATCGGCAATACATACTCACCATCAGGCACCTCTCCTTTATCACCATACATTTGCTCTGATTCCATAAAAATTACAGGATCATTATCACGAATAGCAGCTTTTAATAGCCCTTTTGCGTCATAAGGAGTCGAAGGTACAACTACTTTCAATCCTGGTGTATTGGCAAACCAGTTCTCAAATGCTTGTGAATGTGTCGCTCCTAATTGTCCTGCTGAACCTGTAGGCCCTCTAAAAACAATCGGACAAGGAAACTGTCCACCAGACATTTGTCTGATTTTCGCTGCGTTATTTATAATTTGATCAATCCCTACTAATGAAAAGTTAAACGTCATGTATTCAACAATAGGTCTATTTCCAGTCATAGTAGACCCGACAGCTATCCCTCCAAATCCAAGTTCTGCAATTGGCGTATCTATTACTCTTTTAGCTCCAAATTCATCTAACATTCCTTTAGACGCTTTATATGCTCCATTGTATTCAGCAACTTCCTCACCCATTAAATACACAGCTTCATCCCTGCGCATTTCTTCACTCATCGCCTCGCAAATTGCTTCTCTAAATTGAATTGTTCTCATTAATAGTAGTATTTAATTTTTAAAAACAAACAAAAGTATACATTTCAAAAAATCTATTCTCAATAAAATAGAATAATTTTTACTATGCGCGCATAGTAGTATTTCTTAAAAAATAGCTGTATATTTGGGGACTTAAAATTATTTCAACTTTTTAATATAAATATCATGAATATATTAGTGTGTATTAGTCACGTTCCAGACACTACATCAAAAATTAACTTCACTAATGGTGACACAGAGTTTGACACTAACGGAGTACAATTTGTAATTAATCCTAATGACGAATTTGGATTAACTAAGGCAATGTTTTTGAAAGAGCAAAACGGAGCAACTGTAACTGTTGTAAATGTTGGAGGAGCTGATTCAGAGCCAACGTTGCGTAAAGCATTAGCAATTGGAGCAGATAACGCTATTAGAATAAACGCAGAAGCAAAAGACGGGTTTTTTGTAGCAAAAGAATTAGCTGAAGTGGTAAAAAACGGAAACTATGATTTAGTAATTGCTGGAAAAGAATCTTTAGATTATAACGGAGGTATGGTTCCAGGAATGTTAGCTGGATTTACTGACTACAATTTTGTAAATGCTTGTACATCATTAGAAATTGACGGTACTAATGCGAAAGTAGTGAGAGAAATTGACGGTGGAAATGAAACTATAAACACAAGTTTACCACTTGTTGTAGGAGGACAAAAAGGATTAGTTCAGGAAAGCGACTTACGTATCCCTAACATGAGAGGTATTATGATGGCTCGTAAAAAACCTTTACAAGTAGTAGATGCGATTGGATCAGACATTCAAACAAACGTTGTGAGTTTTGAAAAACCTGCAGCAAAATCAGCCGTAAAGCTAGTTAGCCCTGATAATATTGATGAATTAATCAATTTATTACATAACGAAGCAAAAGTAATTTAACCCACCAGTGGGATTAAGCCCCAAAGGGCATTAACTAAAACGTCATTGCGAACAAAGTGAAGCAATCTTTATAAGCAGATTACTTCTTCATATTTCATCGGAATGACATAAAAAAAAAACAATAAATTATGTCTGTTTTAATATTCGCTGAATCAAATAACGGAAAATTCAATAAAGCAACCTTAGAAGTTGCTTCTTACGCAAAGGAAATAGCTAACATCCTAGATACTACAGTTACTGCTATAGCAATAAACGCTACAGATACTTCTGAAATATCACAATATGGTGTTGACAAATTATTAACCGTAAGCAATACTAGTTTAGAAAACTTTAATGCAAGAGCTTACGCTGATGTTATCAAGCAAGCTGCAGAAAAAGAAAATGCTAACCTTGTAGTAATGTCTTCTACAACTAACGGAAAATATTTATCTGCTTTAGTGGCTAGTAACTTAAATGCTGGTTATGCATCTAACGTTATTGCTTTACCAGAAAGCACAGCTCCTTTTAAAGTAAAAAGAACCGCTTTTTCAAACAAAGCATTTAGTGTTACTGAAATTTCTAGTGACAACAAAGTTATTGCTTTAGCTAAAAACGCTTTTGGATTAAAAGAAAACGTAACTAGTACTACTCAAGAATCTTTTGACGCTACTGTAAATGATGCACATTTAGCAACAAATGTTACTTCTGTTGACAAAACTACAGGGACAGTTACTATTGCTGATGCTGACATAGTAGTTTCAGCAGGAAGAGGGTTAAAAGGACCTGAAAACTGGGGAATGATTGAAGAATTAGCCGAAATATTAGGTGCTGCAACAGCATGTTCAAAGCCAGTTTCTGATTTAGGATGGAGACCTCATAATGAGCACGTAGGACAAACTGGTAAACCAGTAGCATCTAACCTATATATTGCCATTGGTATTTCTGGAGCTATCCAACATTTAGCAGGAATTAATGCCTCTAAAGTAAAAGTAGTAATCAATACTGATCCTGAAGCTCCTTTCTTTAAGGCTGCTGATTACGGTATTGTAGGTGATGCTTTTGAAGTAGTTCCAATACTAATTGAAAAATTAAAAGCTTTTAAAGCTCAAAACGCATAATTTTTTATAAATTGTGCCACTAATAAGGGCTATCTAAATTTATGACCAATAGCGTTCTAAATTTAGATAGCTTTTTGTATTTTATGATAATGATTTGTCGCTTTTAATACTACATTTTATAACTTTGAAGTATTAAATCGTTTAATTTTTAAATCTCTGAATCACTAAGGATGAGTTTAGTACGACTAAATATAAAAGGAATATCCTATAGCCAAACACAAAATGGCGCATACGCACTTATCTTAAATGAAGTAGATGGTGAGCGAAAACTACCAATTGTTATTGGAGCATTTGAAGCTCAGTCAATTGCTATTGCTTTAGAAAAAGAGATAAAACCTCCAAGACCCTTAACTCATGATTTATTTAAAAGTTTTGCTGACAGGTATCATATTATTGTAAAACAAGTCATCATACATAAATTAGTAGATGGTGTTTTTTACTCTAGTATTATTTGTGAACGCGATAAAATTGAAGAAATTATTGACGCTAGAACATCAGATGCTATTGCATTAGCTTTACGTTTTAATGCACCAATTTTTACCTATAAAAACATCTTGGACAAAGCAGGGATTTATTTAAACCTACCTTCAAAAGAAGGTGACCCTGAAGATGTATTAAACGAAGATATTGTTTTTGAGGAACAAGAAAGCCCTAGCAATTATTCGCACTTAACATTAGAAGAATTAAACAACACACTTCAAGAAGCTGTAGCGAATGAGGATTATGAAGCTGCCGCAAGAATAAGAGACGAAATTTCCAAAAGAGAACAATAAACTAATTGTGGTTGTTATTTTATTGTTTACAAAACTTACTTAATTTACTTAATATGAAATACTTTTTAATCTGCCTAATAGCTCTTGTGAGCGCTTTTACTTTTGGGCAAGATATTGATCAAAAATGGCAATTCAAGACTATAGAAAAAAACAACTTGAATATAATTGCTATTGATACAGACACTGATTTTTTAACACTAAAAAACAATCAGTTTGAATACCAATTAGCCGCTAAAAATAACCTTTCCGCCAAAGGAGATTACCTTTTACAAAATGATTTATTAATTTTCTACTACACCCAACCTAAGGATACTATTAGAAGGTACCGTATTACTGAGCACACAGACTCTACTCTAGTTTTTACTGAAAACGCTACTGAATATTCATTCAAAAAAGACAAACTTAAAACCGAAATAGCCCCTTTAGCTGAAACTACAACTGACACAATTATTCCTAGCCAAGGTTTTTCTATGGAAAGCTTATGGAGGGGAGTTTTAGGAATGATTTCTTTAATATTCATCGCTTTTCTTTTTAGTAGTGACCGAAAAAACATCAACTGGAAAACAGTCGGAATCGGGGTTAGTTTTCAACTTTTAATTGCTGTTTGTGTCTTAAAAGTACCCTTGATAAAAGTAGTTTTCGAGTTTATTGGTAAAATCTTTATAAAAATATTAGGATTCACACAGGCAGGTAGTGAATTCTTGTTTGGTGGAATGTTAGACATTAATTCTTACGGATTCATTTTCGCCTTCCAGGTGTTACCAACTATTTTGTTTTTCTCCGCATTAACTTCAGTATTATTTTATTTAGGTGTTATACAGGTAGTGGTAAAAGGAATGGGATTACTACTTACAAAAATCTTAGGCATTTCTGGTGCTGAAAGTTTAAGTGTCGCAGGTAATATTTTCTTAGGACAAACCGAAGCTCCCTTATTAATAAAGGCTTATTTAGAAAAAATGAATAAGTCAGAAATGTTATTAGTCATGATTGGTGGTATGGCAACCGTTGCTGGAGCTGTACTAGCGGCTTATATTGGTTTTTTAGGAGGTGATGATGAAGCTTTAAAGCTAGTTTATGCCAAACATCTATTGGCTGCATCTGTAATGGCTGCACCAGGAGCCATTGTAATTTCAAAAATACTATACCCACAAACTCAAAAAGTAAATACTGATGTAACTGTTTCTTCGGAAAAAATAGGGTCAAATATTTTAGATGCTATTGCTAATGGAACAACTGAGGGGCTAAGACTAGCTGTAAATGTTGGCGCAATGTTATTAGTCTTTGTTGCTTTTATAGCAATGATTAATTATGGATTTGGGAAAATTGGTGCGATTGGAGGTATCAATTATTGGATAAGTAACAATACTCCATACAATAGTTTATCTCTTGAATTAATTCTTGGGTATGCTTTTTCACCCTTAATGTGGTTAATTGGTATTGCTAAAGAAGATATGGCTTTAATGGGACAATTATTAGGTATAAAATTAGCTGCAAGTGAATTTGTTGGATACATACAATTAGCTGAGCTTAAAAATGTTGCTAATGCTACTCACCTTACGTATAACAAATCTGTAATTATGGCTACTTATATGTTGTGTGGATTTGCAAACTTCGCATCTATAGGTATTCAAATTGGAGGAATAGGATCATTAGCACCAGGACAACGAAAAACATTATCTCAATTCGGAATGAAAGCCTTAATTGGTGGAACAATAGCTTCATTGATTTCTGCTACTATTGCCGGAATGATTATAGGCTAGCAGCGAATCGCCACAGGTAGATTATTAATTATTTACGGTTAATAACCTTTTAATAAAATCATCAGCTTCAAGCATCTTGCTTGAAGCTTTTTTTTTACTTTAGTAGTCTCTAATAATTAAAACCGATTCCCATTTTCATGGGAAATGAATATGAAGCAATATATCGATTTAGTGGAACACGTTTTAGCGAACGGAAATGAAAAAGAAGATAGAACAGGAACGGGAACTAAAAGTGTTTTTGGCTATCAAATGCGATTTGATTTAAGTGAAGGTTTCCCAATGGTAACCACCAAAAAGTTACACTTAAAATCTATTATTCATGAATTGTTATGGTTTATAAAAGGGGACACAAACATCAAGTACCTTCAAGACAATGGTGTTAAAATATGGAACGATTGGGCTGATGAAAATGGCGACTTAGGACCTGTTTACGGACACCAATGGCGTAACTGGAACTCTGATGACATCGATCAATTACAAGAAGTAATCACAACTATCAAAAGTAATCCAGATAGCAGGAGAATGCTTGTTGCCGCATGGAACCCTTCGGTATTGCCTGACACTTCTGTATCTTTTAGTGAGAATGTAGCTAATAATAAAGCTGCTTTACCTCCTTGTCACGCATTCTTTCAATTTTATGTAGCTGATGGAAAATTATCATGTCAATTATACCAACGTAGTGCCGACATCTTTTTAGGAGTACCATTTAATATAGCCTCTTATGCTTTATTAACAATGATGATAGCTCAAGTTTGTGATTTAGAAGTAGGTGAATTTGTACACACTTTTGGTGATGCTCATATTTACAACAACCATAAAGAACAATTTGAATTGCAATTATCTAGAGAAACTAGGGAGTTGCCAACTATGAAAATGAATCCTGAGATTAAAGACATTACTGGCTTTACTTTTGAAGATTTTGAATTGGTAAATTACAACCCACACCCAGGAATTAGAGGAATAGTTGCCGTTTAAATATGAAAAAACTTATTATATTAATTGTTTGTTGTTTTTCAAGTTTTTTATTTTCTCAAAACGCTGATAAAAAAACTGACTTCACTATTATTGAAAAAGGACCTATTCACCCTGAATGTAATGAAGCTTTTAGTAACTCAGCTATTAAACGCTGTTTGGCTGAAAAAATCTCTGAGCTTATAAGCAAAGAGTTCAATACTGATCTGGCACTTAACTTAGGGCTTATTGGGAGGCAACGAATTAATGTTTCATTTAGAATTAACCAAACAGGGGCGGTTGTCAATACTAAAGCTACTGGACCTCATACCTCTCTTGAACAAGAAGCTATCAGAGTTATAAACTTGCTTCCAACATTTAAACCTGGCCACCAAAGAGGGGAACCAGTTACAGTGCCATATACGATTCCAATCATATTTGAAGTTGAAGCACCTAAAAGACCTATAGAAAGAGTAACTAAAAAAGGATCCAACAACATTAATCAACCAGATTCTTTTCCCGTTTTTAGAAATTGTAAAGAGAACTTAAGAAATGATTTTTTAAAAGAATGCACCACCGAAAAAATAATTGACTTTATAAAAGTTAGTTTTGATACGGAACTTGCAAGTAATCTTTTTCCTCAAAAACAATCGACAAGGTTTAAAGTGGAATTTATTGTAAATAAAAAAGGAAAAATAGAACAGGTTTCTGCTAAAGCGAATCATCGAGAAATTGCCGCAGAAGCAATTAGGGTATTAAAACGAATTCCGAAATTTAAAAAACCTGGATACTCAAATGGTGAAGCTATTGACACTCCTTTTAGTATTATGATGACAGTCCATTTACAAGAATTTTAAAATCATATGAAGACAATAATCTTATTATTAACACTATCTTTTTCAAGTTTTATTTATTCACAGCATTCAGTAGACAATATGAGTGTTCCAACTTTTAATGGGAGCTCTATTAATCAAAGTGCGTCAAAAAAAACTCAAGACACCAAAGATAAAACCCAATTATTTCTTTCTAAAAAAATTAGTCCTGAATTTATAAAAAGAGTTTTAAAGCCTGGTGATTCTATTGACTTCAATTATGAGGTGGTTATAAATGAAAGTGGACACCCTATCCCTAATAAAACAAAAGTAAACACAACTAACACCAATTTTAACAGTAAAATAATTCGTTATTTAAATATCTTACCTAAGTTTACTCCAGCAGTAGCTTCATTTACAAAAGCACCTTATCAATATTTGAATAATACAGATGCTGAATTTTATGTTAATGACGCCTACAAGTTAATTCCCATATACAGAATTAACATATCAGACATATATAAAATTGAAACTAGCCACGAGAGAGTTATATCTCTTTACGATAGTGTCAATAAAAATAAACCTTATAAGTCCCCATTAAAAAGCACCGTTTATTTTTCCACAACTAACAATAAAAAAATAACTAATATAAAAGTTTACACAAACAATATTGATCTAAAAAAAATAGTTGCTGATTCAATTGAAAAGATTAAATTAAATAATCCTGATATTTATTCAACACTTGAGGTAAATAAAAACTACACTTTAAATTCGTTTGTACAAAAAAAAGGACCAGATAGGTATGCTGTATACCAGGGCTGCAATGAAAACCTTGAAAACCTTCAAGTACTTAAATGTACCTCTGAAAAAATATCAAAACTGATTAATAAAAACTTCAATACTGATTTAGCAAAAAACCTTGGAATAACAGGAAGACAAAAAATATTCATTGGATTTAAAATTGATACAGAAGGAAATGTTTTTGATGTAAACGCAAGAGTCCCCCATCCTAAATTAAAAGAGGAAGCGATAAGAGTTATAAGGTTAATTCCAAAAATGAAACCCGCCTCTCTAAATGGAAAGCCAATAATAACACCATACTCAATCCCTTTAATTTTTGTGGTTGAACCAGAAAAACCAAGAAAAACCAACCCATACTACAATTCAAGACGATATTAATCAATATAATATGCAAAACCAACACGAACAATACGAAAATGCCCGTAAGCGTACCAAACAAAAGAAACGTTTGTACTTTCATTTCATCTTATTTGTTTTAGGGGCTATTACCTTAGCTGTCTTAAACAAAGGATTTGGAATGGGTGAAGATATTATTCCAAATTGGTATGCAATTGCTATTGGTGTTTGGACGTTTTTGTTTGCAATACATTTTGTAAACGTATTTGTTACCAATCGTTTTTTCGGTAAGGAATGGGAACGTATCCAAACGGATAAAATTCTTGAAAAACATGATAAGAAGGTTGAAAAGTTGGAGAAAAAGGTTTTAAAAGAATTCAACATACAAGAAAAAGTAACTAGTTACCAAAAAAGCAAACAAGTGATTACTATTATAACAGCTGCCGCAGAAAACAACGAAATAGGAAAAGACAACAAATTAATTTGGCATTTAAGTGATGATTTAAAACGCTTCAAGAAATTAACTTCTGGTCACGCTATTATTATGGGTCGTAAAACCTTTGAAAGTTTCCCTAAAGCCTTACCAAACAGAACAAATGTGGTAATCACCAGAGATCGTAATTATACCGCAGAAAATGCAGTTGTTGTTCACTCCCTTGAGGAAGCATTAGAAATAACGAAAGAAGATACACAACCGTTTGTAATTGGCGGTGGTGAGATATACAAACAGGCTTTAAGTATTGCCAACAAAATAGAATTAACTAGGGTACATCACCCTTTTGAAGCTGACACTTATTTTCCTGAATTGAACAAATCATGGAAAGAGGTTGCTCGTGAAGAATGTTACAAAGACGAAAAACACGATTACGATTATACTTTTATAACTTATGAAAGAGCTTAATACAAATCATTAACTTCAAGATCAAATCCAAAAAGAACAGTCATACTTTTAAGAAACTACACAACAATTTGTATTCACTAAAAAAACATGGTAAAGTATAGTGAATTGAACTTTGAGTAACACCAAGCTCAATGAAGTTTTACTTCCTATCAAATTAGGTATAGACTATTTATCAAAAGTAATCCCTCCTAAAGATATTTGAATATTTATTAAATAATGACTAACTTTCCTTCTTTACAATATTTTTTTTGTTAAAATAACACACACAATTTGTTATTGCTTTTAAGCACTAAAAATAAAACATGAACTCTAGCTTTGACAAACAAATTCTTTTAGAGAAAATAAACACCGCAACAAAGCATGCGTTTGGACAAGAATATTTTTCAGTAATTGGAGAGACAATTAATCAAGCAATAGAAGCTGATTACATTTTTATATCAAAAATCGACATCCCAAATGGAAAGGCTCACCCAATCGTTTCATTAAAACACGGAGTCAACATAGAAAATCTTTCATACGAATTAAAACACACCCCTTGTATAGAAGTTATCGACTCCTGTTTAGGTTATTACCCAACAAATGTACAGGAACTATTTCCTAAAGATGATCTTTTAAAACAAATTGATATAAGTGGATACATTGGTGTTTCAATTGTTCCCGAAGGTAAAACAAAACCTAATATCATTATTACTTGTTTGTACGAGAAAGAACTTGAAAACCCAGAAAAACATTTCGAAATAATTAAATACATAGCAGATTCTATTAAGAATACAGTTGAAAGAGAATTACTACTTAAAGAGAACTTCTTCTTAAAAAAAATATCAAAAGAAAAGAATAAAGAACTCACTCAAGCACAAACACTTTTAAAGGAAATTCACCATAGAGTAAAAAATAATTTACAGATTGTCTCAAGTCTTCTAAATCGTCAGAAAACTAAAGTAAAAGACGAACAAACAAAGGTGTTATTTGATGAATGCAAACAACAAATACAAGCCATTGCATTTGTACATGATATGCTATACGCCTCAAACGACTTAAAAACAATAAAAATAGACATATTCATAAAGGCGCTAATCAAAAATCAAGTCAATTCTAAAATTTATAACATAGCTTTTAATATAGAAGACACTAACATGACAATGGATAATTTAATTCCTTTGGGGTTGATTTTAATTGAATGCTATATAAACACACTTAAACATGCTTTTACAAATGAACTAGAAAAAAATATTTTCATCACTTTGATAAGATGTAACGATGAAGTTAACTTCATTTTCAAAGACAACGGTAAAGGCTTTTCTAAACTAGAAGATGAACCAACAAAATTATACTTAATCAAGGCGCTTACAAAACAAATAAATGGACGTGTAAGTACTTACAATGACAATGGAGCTGTCATTGAAATTACATTTAAAGACTTACAGGTAAAAATCTCAGAACAATCAAATAAGGAATAACTCTTTTTTAAAAGTTCAATAAGACACGCCAGAATGAGCGTAAATTAACTGGAGTTTAAAAACAAAAACTGACCTTGCCTATATTATACACATGTGATGTCTTTCTATTTATTTACGTATTTTTGCATAGCAAAACTTAAACAAACAATTTTCTTACAGCAAGAAAATAAAAACATATTACAATGAAAGCATATATTTTTCCTGGTCAAGGAGCACAATTCTCAGGAATGGGATTGGATTTATACGAAAACTCAAATGAAGCGCAAGCATTATTTGAAAAAGCAAATGACATATTAGGGTTCAATATCACAGACATTATGTTTGAAGGTACTGCTGAACAACTAAAAGAAACAAAAGTAACACAGCCAGCTATATTTTTACATTCAGTAATTTTAGCTAAAACTTTAGGAGATTCCTTTAAACCAGAAATGGTTGCAGGACACTCCTTAGGAGAATTTTCTGCTTTAGTTGCTAATGGATCCTTAACTTTTGAAGATGGCTTAAAATTAGTTTCTCAACGTGCTATGGCAATGCAAAAAGCATGCGAATTACAGCCAAGTACTATGGCTGCTGTTTTAGGGCTAGATAATGATGTAGTAGAGAAAATATGTGCTGCTACTGAAGGAGTGGTTGTTGCCGCCAACTACAATTGTCCTGGACAATTAGTTATTTCGGGAGAAATTGACGCTATTAACGCTGCCTGTGAAGCTTTAAAAGAAGCAGGAGCTCGAAGAGCATTAGTTTTACCTGTAGGTGGAGCATTTCACTCTCCAATGATGGAGCCTGCTCGTGAGGAGTTAGCTGCGGCTATTGAAAGTACAACTTTCAGTACTCCAACCTGCCCTATTTATCAGAATGTAACTGCAAGTGCCGTAACAGATGCTGAAGAGATTAAGAAAAATTTAATTTTACAATTAACCGCCCCTGTAAAATGGACGCAATCAGTACAACAAATGATTGCTGACGGAGGAACTTCATTTACAGAAGTTGGGCCTGGTAAAGTATTACAAGGTTTAATGCGTAAAATAGACAGAACAGTTGATGCAGATGGTGCGAGCTTGAATATTGAAGCATAACCAACGTCTTCTTTATATAAAACAACAAAGGGTAGCTAAAATTAGCTACCCTTTGTTGTTTTATATAGATTTCATAATCACAGTGTCATTATAAACAACATTATCCCTACTACCAACATCAGAATAATATTAATAAATGTTGTAAATTTTTGTACCGGTTTATTTTTCATTATTACAAAATACATAGGGACGAATAATACTAAAAACGCTACAATACTAATAGTCATCAAAATACTAGCACAAGGCCATTGCATAATCTTAAACAAACAACCTACTCCTCCTGCTAACGTAAGCATAAATGCAGTAGATACTAAAGCTATATTCTGTTTAGCATCTGTATCCTTAAACTTCAATATAATAAGTGATGGTAAAAACAATAAACAAAACAACAACATCCCAGCAAATAATATAATCCCTGTACCTGTTAAATGCTGGGATTTATAATACACACCAAACCCGAGCAACAACACAGAAAGCACTCCTGAAACTTGAAGCGTACTTTTAAGTAAGTCAATACTTTTAGATTTTACTAAACTATCTGTTTCTTGCTGTATTTCTTTCAATTCTTGATTAAAGAATCGCGGTATTATTTTTTCATAATGCGCCTCAAAATTTCCGCTTTCGTGAAGTTCTGTTTCAGTTAAACAGCAAACATGATCAACGATATTCTCTTGTAAATCTTTTAAAACAATCCCTTTACTTTTTAAATCGGTTATAATAAAATCAATATGTTTGTCGGTTACCTTAAACATTTTCTGGTTTAGTATTTGTTCCTAATAACACTTGCATCGTTTTCATAAACTCTGAAAACTCTGTAACTTTTTCTTCTACAGAAATTTTTCCTGACTTAGTTAAGGAATAGTACTTACGTACTCGTTTACCAATAAAAACTTTTTCTGTAACAAGCTCTCCTTTTTTCTCCAAAGCATGTAAGGTTGGATACAACGCCCCTTCAGTAATTTGAATTTTTCCATCGGTTAATTCTTTTACTCGGTTGGTAATTTCATATCCATACATTTTACCTTGTTCTTTTAAGAGTTTTAAAATGATGGTTTTTAATGTTCCCTTTATTAATTCTGATGAGTACATAGCGTTTCTATAGTTATTACAGTGTTACTAATATTAGTAACACTGTAAATTTAATTTATTATACTGCTTTTTGATACTTATCCATAAAAAAACTGGGGAGTAAGGCAAAATTTAACAATATAAACCCTGCAAAAATTATCATTCCTCTGTATGGCCAATGGAAAAATTCAAACATGGTTCCTATTCCGAAAGAAAAAAATGTTAAAAATGCGATGATACAGGTTCTCTTTTTCATAATTAATGTGTTTTAAATTAATAGTATTTGTCTATAAACTTCTCTTATGCATAGTTCAAATATACATAAGAAAACAATGTATTCAAATTTTTACATAAGAATATTATGTATTTACACCTATTTTACAAATAAAAAAAGTAGTTTTATTTTACCTTAACAGATACGGACAGTACGTTTGGAAGATATTCATGATCAAACGTATTTAACACTTGGATTTTATAATTACCAGTTTCTGAAAATTGATAATTGTCTTTTACGATGAATTTTAAATCACAATAATCACCAACACAATCACCTAATTCATTGTTATCATCATCAAGTAAACGTAAAGTAACAGGTGTTTTTTCAACTTGATGTAATGGAGAGGTTATATAAATTTCTAATGGAATTTCGGTAAATTGAAAGCTATGGATATAACTAAGATTTAACTGAATGATGTGAGATTTATTAAGAGAGGATGGGGTATAATCGAGTGAAAGCACTTCTGTTTGATACCATCTGTTCTTAGGAAAATTCAATTGTGCAGATTGTTTATTTGTGCATTGAATACACATTACAAACCCAATAACACACATAAGTAGGTAAGGGACTTTTCTTAAGAACAGACGTATCAAATTGGGGATGATTTTTATGTTATAACGTAATTACTTGCCTTTTAGTATATTAATACTGTTATTTTTTTATTCTATTTTCCCAATTCCAAGCTGAACGCATTGCATCATCTAAGCTAGACTCCGCTTTCCATCCTAATTCAGTATTCACTTTAGTAGTATCTGCATAAGCAGAAATAACATCACCGGTTCTGCGAGGAGCAATAGAATAATTTAATGAAGTACCTGAAACTCGTTCAAAAGATTGTATTACCTCTAACACAGTACTACCAGTTCCGGTACCTATATTAAACGTTTCGTAACTATTTTTGTTATGTTTATTTATCAATCGTTCCAATGCAACCACATGCGCTTTTGCCAAATCTACAACATGAATGTAATCACGGACACAAGTACCATCTACAGTCGAGTAATCGTTTCCAAAAACAGATAATTCTTTTCTAATACCAATTCCCGTTTGGGTAATATAAGGAACCAAATTTTGAGGTACACCAATAGGCAACTCTCCTATTTCTGAAGAGGGATGCGCTCCAATTGGATTAAAATAGCGCAAAGCAATTGCTTTTAACTGTTTTGAAACAC
>Ga0209292_1001933_pt1 | contig 24662 bp, 19 predicted proteins | sample GOMGulsemesocosm_2_FD_184634 | JGI IMG/M metagenome (GOLD analysis project Ga0209292, IMG submission 184634) | Methane-oxidizing microbial communities from mesocosms in the Gulf of Mexico - GOM9C Gulf of Mexico (SPAdes) (version 2) | ecosystem: Environmental > Aquatic > Marine > Cold seeps... | reverse complement strand
AAAAGTCAGATTGGCCATTATTATGGTCGTTTACGTATTTATATTGGCATGATTGTAAAAGTCGTTTCGTTGGCTCAGCAATTGAAAAATTAATATATCAATAAGGCTAATAAGTGTTACCTTTTAGTGGAGGGTAGCAATAATTGAGATCATTAAATTAACGCATATCTTTTTGTAGAGCAAAAAATATTGAATTTTCGTTGTGAGTTTTCGTTGTGAATTATAGCCAGTTAGTATACTTGGGTTAACCTAAACGTGACTGGTTCATCGATATCATGGAGTAAATAGTTGTTTAAATTGGCCATAGCAATATTCTTAGTTAGTTATAGTTCAGCCCTTTTTTGTCAATCAAGGGCTGAATTCAAAGTAGTCTTTGTAAATCCAGGTTATGAAAATGAAAACCACACAGGAAGTTTCTGGTCAAATGTTACTCGCTTTATGGATGCAGCAGCGAACGATTTAAACATTGAATTAGTGACAATATACGCCCAAAGAAATCATATATTAATGTCAAATTTGACTAAAAAAATAGTAGCCTATTCCCCTGACTATATTATATTAGTCAATGAAAAAGGTGCTGCATTTAGTCTGATAAAGCAAATTTCAACTCATGACATTCCAGTGTTTATGTTACTCAATGACATTACTAAAGAGAAACTAGCACTATTAACAAAGAAAGAAACAAGTTTGATCTATGGCAGTTTAGTACCAGATAATTACGAGGTTGGTAAGAAGCTTATTAATGATTTAGCTAAGATGTATGAATCACTACCAGATAAAATTAACACTAATATTCCAAGAAATATATTAGCATTGCAAGGAGATCATAACACTCAAGCGTCGTTAGAACGAGAGCGAGGGTTAAGAGAAGGACTATTGAGTAATAAAAGGCTCCAATATATTGATAGTTCTGTTGCGAATTGGTCTAAACAGCAAGCATACCAAAAGGTTAAAGGCATTTTAAAGCGCAATAGAATAGATATTATTTGGGCTGCTAATGATTCAATGGCATTTGGTGCGAAAAAGGCGATCTTAGAGTTAAACGTAGAATACCCTATAGTAATTGGAGGTATCAATTGGGACATTGACGACAGCCAATACCCTGTTGATTTATCCTATGGTGGACATGTTACCTTAGGAGCAAAATCTCTACTTATGTTGAGAGGTATTCATAATAACTATTTACCTGAAGACCAAAGACATCAAACAGTTAATATATTTGAATCGAGCTTAAATCCTGTTTTTAATTCTTTTACCAAACGGTTAAATAACAATACGTTAGAATACTATGATTTCTCAAAATTCAGCTATGGATTGAAAAACAGGTTACCTTTTACGGTTGAAAACTTAGAAGAAACTTTTTAAATACCAATATTAAAGCAATAAAGCTAGTTATTTTTAAATAAAAATATCACTGCTTTTCAAATCATTATTGTGTCTGCACGTGCTTTCATAGCGCTTAAGCCCGAATGTTTTTCGCTGACGATCGCTAAGTGATTGGTTTAGTCATATCCTAATTATCATTTTCGATCAGAATAACCTATCTCTCTCTTGTCTCTCTTGGGTTATCTAGCCCTATTTTTCTATTTTTTTTCTATATATGGCAAAAATAGAATTTAATTAAGATTTCTATATGACCTAGCTCATAACATTATCTCGTTAATTAATAAGGAGATAATATGAAGAAACTATTCACGACATTAGCAATACTTGGTACGTCATCGGTGTGGGCAAATACTAGCCCAATAGAGCCGGTGTTAGTGCCAATAATAGACAAAGCACAAAACATTAATATTCAAATGAGCAAATACGAAGTAACGGTTGAAGAGTTTACTCGTTTTGTAAATGCCACCAATTATGAAATGTCAGGTAAATGTCACCTATTTAATGCCAAACATTTACCGGCAGACGGTACTGGTAAAGCGAATGATGCTGATCTTCTTGCCAATCCGTTTCGGCCAGTGGTTTGCGTTGGGCCACTAGGGGCAATTGAGTATGCTCAATGGTTAGCAAAAACCACGGGAAAACCTTATAGATTACCCGAATATAATGAATGGCTATATGCTTCATCTGCGGGTAAATCTAGCCGCTTTTCTTTTGGTGAAGATTTAAATTACAGTGAAATGTGTGACTATGAAAATATAGAAGATGCGGCAAATAGTGCCGGATTAAAACAACACCATAATTACCGAAATAGACTCAGCGCTAACTGCAATGACGGTGCTATTTACCATACTGTGGTTGGAATGTATCGTCCAAATGGTTTTGGTTTACATGACATGATGGGTAATGTTCGAGAATTCCTGCAGAGCTGTGATGTGTTTAACAAAAAAGACCCGACGCTCTGTCAAAAATATGTATTAGCAGGAAGTGGTTGGCATTGGATGCCACGACCTACTAATGTCTTTGATAATATGGGCGGAAATTTTCTTGGAAGCATAGAAGGTTTTAGAGTCATACTCGATAGCTCCAAAAAACAATCTACCTCAGCACAAACTCAAACGTTTGTTGAGCAGCTCATGCTAGCGCAGCAACAAGCGAAAATAGAGCACGATAGATTAAAATCTTTGCCTGCCACGCCAACCGGTTTACATGCAAAGCTGGGTAAGAGTAATCAAGTGAGTTTAAATTGGTTACCGAGCACCGGTGAAAATGTCAGCTACTCTATCTACCGAAGTTATCTCGATCCGAGCAAAAAAACAACTCGAAAAATGAATAAAATAGCCGAAGGCATTAAGACCTCCCACTATGTTGATCATTTAGCTCGTGGCAGTGCGGCCAGTTATCAAGTGTATGCCGACAATGTTATTGGACAAAGTCAGGCAAGCAATGAAGTTAGTGTCGGGCAGTATCCGGTTTTTCAGGTTGATGAACGAATTCAAGCGGAGTTTTATAATCAATATCGTAACACCAAAATAATTGCTAAAGAGCAACGCCAAAGTGTTCTCTTTGATGGCAATGCGGGTGATAACATGCCCAAGCAACGGCCATTTGTACCGTCTTGGTTAACCTATAAATTTAACAGTGAAAATGCTGGCCAAGCAATGTTAACAATGAATATTCGAGGCCAAAAAGGGGCGCTGGTAGAATTTTGGCAAGGGAATCATTTAGTGGCAAAAACAGCAATTAAAGGAAGTAAACATTATGCTGAACATAGTATTCCTGCTCAATTAATGGCTGGCGATGAGCCGATACAAATTCGCGCCGCTAACAAGCGGTATTTTGTACTAGACTGGTTTGAATTACGCTCTCAATAAGCTAACAGGTTAACTAACGCTAGGCACCATTAATAGCCTAGCGTTAGTTATTGGCTGCTTTTTTCATTTGATCACTTAACCATGTTTTCAACGCATTACGCTCTAAGTAGTCCATATACTCGGCTTGAATTTTTGGATCATGACTATTCAGCTGAAAAAGGCCAAAGGCGGCATGAACCGCCATATGGGCATTGTGCTCTAGTCGCGATAATTCGAATGCCTTGGAAAAATAGCTGCGGGCTTCATCATGTTTATCGGTAGCATGATATAACTTTGCGGTTAATACCAAAGACTCGGGTGATTCAGGTCTTTTTTGTAGCAGTATTTTAGCTAAGTCGAAATCTTTTTGTTCGATATACTGCTCGATGAGTAACTCGGTGGCATGATCGATAACCCAAGCATTATCCATGGTTTTAGGTAACCGTAATATTTTCTCCAAATAAGGTAATGCCTTACTATTATCGTTGGTAAATTTTACCAAGTGGTAATAAACAACAGCCAAATTGGAGTCATTGAGCTTATGCTTAAGTAACAACGCCTGAGCTGCATTCAGCTGGGCATATTTTTTGTGATCATCACCAGCCTTTTTCGCTAAAATTGAATAGGTAATATGTAATTTGAACAAGTTTAGCGGGCTAAAGTATTGCTGACTAAACTCAATACCTTGCGCTAATATGGTAAACATAGTCTCAAAATCGTGTAAGTCTTTAGCTACCCATGCACGTGCGTTGATGTACTGGTATTTTAAAGGCCACAAGGGCGTTTCAGCCAAGGTCTCTGACATTTTCTGTAAACTATTTGCTGCTAGCTGATATTTTCGGTGCTTTCTATAAATATTACTTATCAATAGTTGTGCCTTGGCACGATAAGGACTAAAACGGTAAGCATTGGCTGTATTCTCTAGCTTTTGTGCGTAGGTCATTGCGACTTCTAGTTGGTTAACCTCAGCATAATAATTTGCTAAAAGTAGCAGTAAGTCAGGATCATTAGGTGATATTTCGAGCATTGAGATCATGCTACTAAGCGATAACTCACTCGTTGGCTTGTTAAATAAACCAAGTTGATGTAACTGGCTTAGTCGGTTAGATAATTTTTCAGCAAGCTGGTGGCCACTATTTGCAAACACATAGCCCTGCCAATGTCTGTTGCCGCTTGATAAACCATACTGTAGGAAAGTGCCGTTAGCAGCAGCGAACGTTTCTGTCCATACAAGCCATTGTTGCGCTGGAATTGTTGATAGCTGCCATGCGAGTTTTGGCGTTGAAAATGATTGCCTAGAAGAATGGACTTCAGCCACTAGCTTAACGCTAAACAACTCGTTGTTGAGTATTGCTTGTTTGGTTAAGCTTATTGTTTGTTTAGTTAAGTTAGGTGTTTGCTTAGTTAAATTAGCTGTTTGCTGATTTTGAACTAAATGCAAAGCCACTTTGTGATTTATGTCAGTAGGTTGATATAAATATCTGCTTATTGAAAACAGAGCAACTAAAACAATTAAAACAACTACAGCCACAAAAGCATAGGCGACTCCTATTGGCTGGCGAAATGGTTTTGTTTGTGTTTGTGTTTGTTCAATGACGAGGCTTGAGGTTTCATTGTTGCTACTAATTTCAGGTAATAATGCGAGCTGCCATTGATAGCCCTTTTTAGAAAATGTCTTAATGGCATCAGCGCCAAATAAGGCACGAAGTTGGCTAATGGTTTGAAATACCACTTGCTCCGAGACTACTTTATCTTTCCATACGGCATTCATTATGGTTTCTTTACTATGAATGCCATCAGTATCAGCTAAGAAAAAATCTAGCAATAAAGCTTGGGTATGCTTGAGTGGAATAATGCCATCACCTTTATATAAGGTGAGTTGCTCGCGTTGAAAGCGATATTGAGCAAAGTTAACATCCATATCAGTATTTTCGATGAGTTTACTTCATAATGTCAGTGCTAAAGGGGGATTAATCTACCATAAAAATATCACTTAGCAGAGTAAATTTAGCGTAAATTCACCTTAAACCAAGCATCAATTAGCGGCGTATTAGGAATAGTTTAAGAACGTGAGTGAGGTTTTTTCAACGGATAATTAACAGGTATTCAACGGATTTTAAAGGTGCCAGTGATTGCTGTATCACGCTGGTGTTATGACAAATATTCTATTAAGGCATAACAACAGACGTAAATAGCAAAGTAACACTTGTTAAAGGCTATAACTCCAACGCGCTTTTACCAATATTAGATTAGTGATTATATAAATCTCGATAAATTTTAGTCAGTTTCTTCAGTCGCAATTGATCCATGATCAGCGATATCGCTGGAGATGAATTTAATTTAGGTGCCTTACCTTTACCCATACGTTGTAATTGGCGTTTGGTAATGGCCATGGTGGCAATCGCGGCCATGGTCTTATCTTTCCAGTTAACGTTAGGTAAAGTCGCTTTGGCTTCAGGTGAGTGTTGCCATTGATTAGGAAGATCGGGACTAAAGGCTAGTGCGCGGCCTATGCCTACCATAGCTACGCCTTCATCGAGTACTTTTTGTGCTATTGGTAAACGTATAATACCGCCGGTGGTCATCATTGGCGTGGTTGTTTCTTTGGCGATATTTTTCGCAAAGGCTAGAAAATAGGCCTCTCGCTCCAAGGTACTACCATCGGCAGTATTCCCTTGCATTGCTGGGCTTTCATAGCTACCGCCAGATAATTCAACTAAATCGACCTTAAGCGCTTCGAGAGTTTTAACCACAACTAAGGCATCATTTGAGTCGAAACCACCACGTTGAAAGTCAGCAGAGTTGAGTTTTACTGAGATGGCGATATTTGCAGGCAAGGCTTTTTGCACCGCTTTAATCACCTCAAACAGTAAGCGCGCACGATTTTCAAGGTTACCACCCCAGCTATCGGTGCGCTTATTGGTGAGCGGAGATAAAAATTGTGATAACAAGTAGCCATGCGCCGCGTGAATTTGTATGCCGTCAAAACCGGCTTCAACAGCGCGTGTTGCCGTTGTTACAAAGCGTTGTATAACTGATTGAATGTCATTTTCAGTCATCGGGCTAGGTTTGCCAAATAACTTACTGTGTTTGCCCATAGCTAATGGGATGTCTGAAGGGGAGAATACTTGCCCACCCATAGCGGCATACACTTGTCGGCCGGGATGATTAATTTGCATCCATACTTTAGTGTCGTGTTGCTTAGCGGCTTTAGCCCACGTTATAAAAGGCGATAATGGTGTGTCTGCTTCAAGTGCAATGCCGCCAGGACCGGTCATTGCACGGTGATCTATCATCACATTACCAGTAATTAGTAGACCAGTTCCCCCAGCAGACCAAGTTTTATATAACTGAAAAATATGCTCACCGGGTAAGTGTTTCGGCGCAGCCATATTCTCTTCCATGGCGGCTTTAGCTAAGCGGTTTGGTAATTGGGTGCCATTAGGTAAGGTGAGTGGGGTAAATACAGCGTTACTCATGCAAAGCTCCTGATAACAAATATTAATAAAGTAGATTTTGTCAGAGTATAAGCTTAAAGTTAACTTTAATGTCAATGGGTAAATGTAGCAGAGTGAGTGAATAATGAAAATTGGAGAATTAGCAAAAGTCAGTGGCGTGTTAGCACATACCATTCGCTTTTATGAAAGCAAAGGTTTGCTACCTAAGGCAAGTAGAAATGTTAACGGCTATCGTTATTATGATGACGCCAGTGTACAACGTTTAGCAAGTATTCAGTGTGCGAAACGTCTTGGTTTTAGTTTAGAAGATATATTAACGGTGTTAGCAGATAGCAATGAAACCTCAGGCTTAGATCACGCTAAAGTACTGCAGCAACTTGATACACGCTTACTTGAAGTCGAGCGTTTAATGACTGGCTTATTGAAACAGCGAGAGGAAATTATCAGCTTTAAGCAGCATCTTCAAGAAAATTGGCAACAAGGAAACTGTATGACTGCAGCGCAAATGCGTGTTCAGCCGAAAGTAGTTAGTTGACGTTTTTATTGATGTTCGGCGCTGCTAAAATCGCATTGACACCATAAAGCGGTGACTCGATATATTCACCGCTGCTGTTTTCATTAACTGTACCGTTATGGTTATGGCTATGGCTATGCCCTAACGCTAGTTATTAGCATGGCTGTATTTACTCACCGTGTTAGTCGCTATTTACAGTTTTTAGTTAAAAATTTTGCCGTGGTATTAATCAGCTCAGCTCTTGATGCGCTAAAGCTGTGATCATCTTTAATGACTTGATAGGTAACTTGGCTGTTCGGCGTCGCTTTTAGCGCCTGGTATAGCGGTTCAATATGTAGCTCCATTGGGATCACTGTAGTGTTAGCGCCAATCAGTAATACCGGCCGAGCGTTAATGTTTTTCGCTCTGTTGAGCAAATCTAACTCGCTGGCAAATTGTTTCGTTTCTTGCTGCGCTTTAGCGCCAGACCAACTATTAAGCATAAACAAGCTATCGCTATAGCTTTTCCATGGAATATCGGTATTGGGATCATTAATAAAACCAACGCCATTGGCACCTAAATTGGCGCCATCCCAAGCCACTGAACAGTTAACTGCGGCATTATCAAGTATGCCAGCAATCGACATATGGCCTCCCATGCTATGACCAACAGTCGAAATTAATGTGGGATTCACTCTAAGCTCGGTAGCCTTTTTTGGGTCCGATAAATAATGCAAAACAGCCTGAACATCTTGCTCAGCATTGCTAAATGAAAATTGGCCTTCGCTACCCCAAGCACCGCGATAGTGGAAAAAGGCGACATTCCAGCCTTTTGCTCGCATTGCTTGCGCAAAGTCGAGGTTTTTCTCATTACCAGGATAACCATGAAGCAGTAATATGGTTGGATGCGGGCCGGCACCTTGAGGATGATAGATAAAGCCAGACATACGTTTACCCTGTGAGTGAATGGTTAACTCCGTAGTAGCTGCAGGATATGGGCTTGCTTTAGCATGGCAAGTACTTGCAATAATTAATAGGGAAAGTAAGGCACTGAGCTGCGTTAAAAGTTTCATCAAATATTCCTAAGGTTTTTATACGATGATTATGTTCGGTAGTGTTTAATTGCTACTTTAATCCATGATTTATATCAGGATTAATACCATGATATTGTCAGTGTTTTATTCTACCTGATTAACTAGCGACAACCAATAACGGGGTGGTTAGTGTTGTTACTCACTTTAACATTCTCTTACAAATTACAGTCGATATTTGTCGCTGACTCATTACAATATGGCTCATTATTCAGCCTATCATTCGCGCCAGTGGTTAATGATAGCTTCTCAACTACGGACAGTTTATGCCTACTTATGCCAAGGTTTATGCTAAAACCTTATCGCTCATTACTTTATTGTTATTGATTACTGCGTGTGGGGGTGGCTCCGAGCCATCGCCTAAAGAGCCTCCACCGATAGAAGAACCGCCAATTATTGATCCACCTCCGGTCGAGGAGCCTCCTTCATCGGTAACACAACTACCGGTTAATCAAATAACTCATGCTTATTTTCGTGATCAAGATGGTGACGCCAGAAAACTATCAGGTACTGTGGTCATTGAAGCGGCTGACATTATTGCTGATGACCCCGCAAAAGTTGAGTCTTTATGGCTGTATTGGGCAAATACCGCTGGTGAGCAACAAGGAGATGTTTGGTTAAAAACGGCAGTAACAGATACCTATCAGATTGACATTCCCGCTCAAACCGATATTCCTGATAGTATCAGTGGCTTGATAGTATATCCACACAACGAAATTGGTCAGGCAACGCAAGGACACTATATTCCGTTTCATGATTTTACGAGTAATGTTGGGCTGTCAGGCTTTGGTGGTAATGAACAGCAATCGTGGGAATATGGTGGCGATCGCCCAACCATCGCCATTCAACGCACTAATCAACAAGGTGGGCTGTGCCAATTTGATAACGGTTTAGTAAGCGTTATTCATATGAACAATACTACTGATCAAGTCTGGGAAGACAATTCCGGTAATAATATGCCGAACCAAGCCGATGACGATGCTTTTCCTCCTTACTCTTTTCTTTGTGAGCAGGCTCCAGTACACAACTCAGATGTTATTGAAGATGATATCGGTGTGTGGACATATTCCACGCTAAATGATGCGATGTTTTACGGTACGCTCGTGTACGATAGTTTTGTTAAATACTTAGGAGAGCCGCCGTTAGCTGAAAAACTCAGAATTCGTGTTCACTATGGTCATGAATTCGCTGCTCCCGTTTATTGGGATGGCGCCTATGCTAATTTTGGCGACGCGTATGCCTTGTACTATTCGATGGCTTCACTTGATGCTATTGCGCATGAAATAGGCCATGGCGTTTTAAATAGAATTTCCGATTTAAATATGTACCAACGCGAGCTAAGTACTGATGCCCGCACCCTTCATGAAGCCTTTAGTGATATTTCTGGAGTGATGGCTAAATATGAATTTACCGGTCATAGCGATAATTGGATTCATGGGGAAGAGTCTCACGGGCGAACTCGTCATTTGAATAAAGTTGAAACCGAAAGTGGCGCGATCACGAGTTTTCTTGATTATGATGATGCGGGCGACAATTTTTACCTTCGTATTGGCATGATCAGTTACCCTTTCTACTTATTGTCAAATCAGTGGGGCTTAGCTCAAACGTATCAAGTTTATTTAGCATCAGCAAAGCAGTGTTGGCGCGCACAATCTACGTTGATGGAAGCCGCTGAGTGTATTAAACAGCAAGCTATTCTAGCCGGTTTACCTGCTGAAGATGTTATCGCGGCCTTTAAAACCGTTAAAATTCAGTTGTTCGAACAAGGTGCACTAAGCCATTTTACCGTGGAAAAATTTAAGCTACGTACTGAGTTCAGTGAAAATAGCCGCTCTACCAACCAGGTAACACAATGGTTGTGGGATTTTGGTGATGGCAACACATCGACCGCGCAAAGCCCTGAGCATACTTATGCGCAATCAGGCAATTATCAGGTAACGTTGGCAGTAACCGATCAATCAAATGATCAAGACACTTTCACGCGTGTGCTTGACGTTACCGATGAATATTGTCCAATAAGCCCATTAACTGAAGATAATACCATTACTAAGATTGAATTTGACGGTAATAAGCTAGCGTATAACGCGAATGAGTATGACTATACTGATAGCGTTATAAACCTAAACTCTTCAGATAAAGTTGTCGTAGATATAGAAGGAGCAAGCTTAGCCACGGAAAGCTCAAACCAGTGGCGAATTTGGATAGATCTTAATGATAACGGTATTTTTGGTGATACTAGCGAAGAGCTGCTGGTCAGTCAATATGCTGCGAAGGGGGCTCCATATGGAGTGAACACCGAGATAGATTTAACCAACATCCCCTTTAGCGGTGAGCCAAAATATATGAGGATCATTGGTGACTTTTTTGTTATGTCGGCGTGTTATGGTAGAACGGGCGAAGCGTTAGATTTAAGAGTCACTTGGTAATTATTGTGGTAATTCTCGAGGTAATTATTGTCGTCACTCTGATAGGGGCTTACCGTGGGTTATTCCCCTATGATGAGTACCCTGTGGTGAGCACCCTATCAACGTCTGCGCAGCGCATTAAATTGCGGTAACTCCCACGGGCGCATCGCTAATAACAACCCAATATGCTGACGCTTATCTAACGGAAGTGACGCATCTTCTTGGTTGAGCAAGGCGACTTCTTTTTTTAGTTGATTTAGTTTACGTTCAATAATACTAATTGAGGTTTGGCTATAGGTACCACGGAGATAAAAACGAAAGCTGTTTTCCTCGATAAAGCTTGAGGACATAAAGGTATTGATCCCATTGTTTTCCATATACTTTTCTAATGGTCCATTAGCTAACCACTGAAAGTTTTGTGCTATCAATATCTTATATTCGTTATTAGGTAGCAGTTGGATCATTTTTAATCGGTCTAGCTTTGCTAATAGCTGCACGCATTCAAATTTATCAATATGGTAATGATGAATTATTTCGTCAAAACGCCAACCATCTCTCACGCAGGCAGCCACTAAAAATAGCTTAGTATCATCTACCAACTCTTGCTCTTGCGCTGGCGTTAATTGCACTAGCTTTGTCTTTTGGTTGGCAACCAACAAGAATAAATCCGATAAACTAAAGCCAACCACAGTACAAATTTCTTCTAACCTTGTCAGTGAAAATTGTTGCTGTGAAAACATCCGTTTTACATTGGCTTCACTCATCTGTAACTGTTTTGCTAAAGTTTTATAAGTGACTCCTTGCTGTTTTAAGGTTGATTTTAACGTTTCACATACCTCAGTTAACTGGCTCAAGTATTATATTCCTATACTTATGGTCGATTATATTTATACATTAACCGTTTTGGTTTATTTAAACAATTCCTAGTTCATAATTGCTGTTGTTTTAACAACTCAATCAAACGATAAAAGGAAGCAAGATGAAAGCATTTACTAACCTATTAACTCAAATATCATTCATTGCATTATCAATCACAAGTCTACAAGTGACTGCCAACAGCGGCGCCTCACAACATGGAAGTACTGCAAGTAAACATTCAGCGTTAGCTGCTGCACATGGGGTAGTCGCCAGTGCTAAGGTCGGCAGTGCCGTTATGGCGACGCCACTGATCGTTGTTGGTGTTGCTGGAAAGGCTTCGTTAAAGCTCGGTAATGCTTTACTAGAAAAATCGGTAGCACCTTTAGTCATTACTGATAAAACCATTACCGTTGCTCCTTCTCCTGCTGAGGTGATGAAGGTAAATAAACAGGAGCAACTATAATGAGTCCCTTATTAAAGAACGCGATTGCCGCGATACTAGTGACTTCAGTGTATAGTTTGGTGTTTAGCTCAGCATTTTGTTCGCTACCAGCATTAGCAGGTAGTGCGCAAAATACCGAACTAAAATTTTCAGTGGCTGCGGTCGATAAATTTGCTAAAAACGTAGAGCGCTTTGCGGCGCAAGAAGGTGCCCGCGCATTTATCATCGGCAGAGTTGGCAGACCAGAAAAAGACTTGCCTCAGGGAATTAGCTTTACTCATACCGCTATTGCGGTGTATTCATCAATAACACTTGATACAGGGGAAGTGGTGGCGGGTTACGCTATTCACAATCTCTACCAAAAAGAAGGTCAGCTAGATAAAAGTGAATTAATGATAGATTATCCGGTTGATTTCTTTTGGGGAGTTAACAGCTTAAAAGCGGGTATTATTATCCCTACGCCTGAGCTACAGCAGCGTATCGTAAATGTATTTGTTAATAAACAAGATCAGCTGCTGCATAATGAAAACTATTCGGTGATTGCTAACCCGTTTAATAATACCTTTCAAAATTGTACTGAGCATACGTTAAATATTATCAATGCGGGTATTTATCAAACAACCGATATTGAGCAGCTTAAAGGTAATGCCAAGCAGCACTTTAGTGCTCAGCGGGTAAAAGCGAGTCCATTTAAGTTGATGCTAGGAAATTGGTTTATTGATGATGTCTCAACCAAAGATCATTCCGGTAACGTTGTTACCACTACTTTCACTACTATTGGAAAGTATTTACAGAAAAATCAGTTGTTAACTAAAGCAGTGGTGGTTAATAGTGATGGTGCGGTGACTCATTTATTTTAACCTTGGCGTTGGTTGCGTTGGTTGCGTTGGCTGTGTTCGTTGCAGCGGCCTGTAATAGCCGTTAGTTAACTAACGCAGCGGACGATATTAAAGCTTTATATTTTTTGGGCGATATATAAATATACTATGGCACTTTTATTAGGAGTTCACCTGTTATGCTTAAATTAGGTGTTTACTTATACTATAAAGGCCGAGGGGATTTTTTATCGGATTGATAAGGTTGCACGCTTATGGATATTTTTACCACGCAGTTAACACGCTTAATTCAAACACCGATTAAACCGACAACGTTAAAGGTGAAAGCATTATTAAAAGAAGCTGGCGCGAGCAATCTAAAAGAGGATTTAGATCATCTTGAAAACCATGACTACTACTTTGGCGAGCAAGACCAACAGGCTAATGCTTCAAACCAACAGCAGCACCATGAACAAACCCGCCAAGAAAAACAATACCAGCAGCATGATAAAGCAGTGTCACTAATCAAAGAGGATAGTGAAAATGAAGCAGCAAAAGACTATGCGCCTGAGCACAAAAAAACTCAAAGAAGTCAGCAACAACAGCAAGAGTTAAAAAAAGGCATTAAGCATTTAGATCTTTATGTTTAACCTTAAAGCAGTATAATTACCCTTCTTCTATTTACTAGCTAACCTTAACGTTTTCCATGACTCTTGTTGCTCACGCATTTTCAAAAGATGGCGCTTTAGCGAAAGCTATTGAGGGATTTTCGCCTCGCCAAGCACAAACAGATATGGCACTTGAAGTTGAACAGGCCATTGAAAAGCAATCATCATTAATTGTCGAAGCAGGTACCGGAACCGGTAAAACGTTTGCTTATTTAATTCCAGCGTTTCTTAGTGTTAATTCCTCTGGAAGTGGTGACGAACTAAATACCAAAATTATCATTTCAACCGGTACTAAAAATCTCCAAGAGCAACTCTTCCATAAAGATATTCCGTTAGTTAAAAAAGCGCTTGCCAGTAATGTTCAGGTCGCGCTATTAAAAGGGCGTTCGAATTATTTATGTCGTAATCGTTTAGCGCAATATCAAGAAACTCGCGGTCAATTAGATGCCAATACCTTAGCGGATTTAGTGAAAGTAAAAACTTGGGCTAATAGCACTCAAAGCGGTGATATTGGTGAACTAGTAAATGTTACTGAAGACTCGGCGGTATTTCCCTTTGTCACTAGCACTATTGATAACTGCCTAGCGAAAGATTGTCCTGATTTTGAAAGCTGCTATTTAGTTAAGGCTCGTCAAAAGGCGATAGATGCTGATTTAATTGTGGTTAATCATCACTTATTCTTTGCTGACATGGCGTTGAAAGATACCGGCTTTGGTGAACTGATCCCTAAAGCACAAGTGATGGTGTTTGATGAGGCACATCAAATAGGTGATATTGCGTCTGATTATTTTGGTGAGTCGTTTTCTACTCGTCAATTGGTTGATTTATGTGTTGATGTTTTACAAATACACCGCAGTAAATTAGCAGATGTTAAGCAGTTAGGTTTAGCGGCTCAAAAATTACAAAAAACCTGCCAAGAGTTCCGCTTACTGTTTAATTACGATACTGAGCGGGGAAATTGGCGTGAAAAATATCAACAACAACAGTTTGTGCGCAAGTTTGAACAGTTAAAAGTCGACTTAGACTTTTTATATCAAGTGATCAAATTATGTGTTTCTAGAAATGAAGCCATTGATAGTTGTTTTGATCGTGCCGTCAGTTTACTGGCGCAATACGAGGTGATGACAAATGTAAATGTTAACGGCATGAGCTTTTGGTATGAAACTACCGCTCGTCATGTGGTGCTACATTTAACGCCGCTCAGTGTTGCTGACAAATTTAGTACATATATTAAAGAGTCGGGTGCCGGTTGGATTTTCACTTCAGCAACGTTAGCGGTAGATAATCGCTTCGATCATTTTGCTGAGCATCTTGGTTTACAGGGCGCTAATCAATTATTATTAGAAAGCCCATTTGACTATCAACAGCAATCACAATTAATTGTGCCAAGGTATTTACCGGAAGCGAATGATCGAAATAGGGCACAACATTTAGCAAAATTAGCCCAACCGTTAATTGCAGCCAGTGATGGCGCTTGTTTTATGCTGTTTACCAGTTATCGTGTGATGAACCAAGTGGCCGAGCTGCTCAGTGAGCAAATTGATAACCCTTTGTTGGTGCAAGGGCAGATGGCCAAGCGCGTTTTATTAGAACAGTTTGTTAATACGCCAAAAGCCGTGTTGCTAGCAACGGCAAGCTTTTGGGAAGGTATTGATGTTAGAGGTGATAAACTCACTTGTGTTATTATAGATAAACTACCTTTTGCCTCTCCTGATGATCCGTTACTGCAAGCACGATGTGAAGATGTCAGGCGACAAGGTGGTGATGCCTTTGCTCAAATACAATTACCCCAAGCGGTTATTGCACTGAAGCAAGGGGTAGGGCGCTTGATTCGCGATGTTAGTGATCGTGGCGTAATGGTTATCTGCGATAACCGTTTGGTAAATCGCCCTTACGGGCAAACCTTTTTGAAAAGTTTGCCCGATATGAAAAGAAGTCGAGATTTAGATCAGGCTAAACAGTTTTTAAGCACCATTCGTTAACGCGTAAATAGTGCTTTTGTTTAGCTTCATAAGAAAAGTTGATGTCGCTCTATTTGAGTGGCTGTTATCAGTAAAGCTGTAATTATCATCATGATTACAGTGAGCAATAAATGTTAAGGAATTACCTGTGAATTATTTGGCCATCGATGCCTCAACCGAAGCTTGTTCAGTCGCAGTACAAGTTAATAGCAAAGTCTATAGTCGTTATGAATTATGTCCGCAATCGCACAGTTTGCGTTTATTACCTATGGTTGATGAATTATTAACGGAAGCAGGTATTAGCTTAGCGCAATGCGATGGCTTAATTTTTGGTCGTGGTCCCGGTAGCTTTACCGGTGTTCGTATTGGTGTTGGTGTTGCGCAAGGGTTAGCGTTTGCAGCAGAATTACCTGTGGTTGGTGTTTCTAGTTTACAGGCGATGGCGCAATTAGCTTTTATGCAACAGCAACAAACCAGTGTCTTTGCCTGCATAGATGCTCGCATGAGTGAAGTGTATAACGGCCATTTCGTACTCGACAATAATAATATTATGCAACCACAAGTACTTAATGATAATCAAGCCGAAGCGGTTACCCCGCCTGAGCACGTTAGTGCACGTTTGCCAGAACAGTTTACTTTGCCAGTATACGGGGTTGGTACCGGCTGGGATGCTTATCAGGAAAAATTATCACCGTTAAAAAGTAATCAAGGGACTCCTGAGGTTTTATTTCCAAGTGCCGAGGCGATGTTGGTGATCGGGGTTGCAGCGTTGAATAATGGCGAAGGGGTTAGCGCTGAAGAAGCACAGCCAGTTTATGTACGTGATACAGTATCTTGGAAAAAATTGCCCGGACGAGAATAGTTTGCTAAATTAAAGCTATGCATATTTCTAGCACTGCTGCTCAAGCCGTCAGGTTTGAGCAATTATCAAAGTCAACGCTGAATAATCAACAAAATACCGTGCCTAAAAGCACCGAATTTGCTGTGGGCAGTGCTACGGATAAAAAGCAGCAGGCGGCAGCGGTAAAAGAGAATCAGGTAGCTCACGACTTAGCTGCTCAAACGCTAGCTTCTAAGAACTTAGCCGTTAATGAACAAGCTATTGCGTTATTTGAACAAAATAAACAATCACAATCGAGTAAAACGCAATTTTCAGCAACCGGCCGTGATAAACCTTCAGTACATAATGAAACGGCGGTAGCAAGTTATCAAACTATTGGTAATTTAGCGCAACGTGAGTCGGTACAACACTTATTAGGTGTTGATTTGTTTGCTTGATTTTCATTCTTCTTGCTTAGCGGTTAGCTTATAAACACACGGCTAATCAGCCATTACTTATCCACTATTCATCTTCTTCTTTAATCGAGCCACAATGTCCAAGTTTTCATCAGAGAATACCAGCCATAAATCATCAAACCTGTGGCAAAGATATCAATTTTTCATTTTATTATTCGCCGCTGTTATTTTTCGTCAACTGCCGTTAGTGTCAATTCCCTTTAATTGGTTGGAAAGCTATTTTCACGAAATTAGTCATGGTATTGCAGCGCTGTTAACGGGTGGCAAAGTCGTCAGTATTCAACTTTTTGCTAACGGCGCTGGTTTATGTACCACTCAAGGGGGCAGTAGACTCGCGATTAGCTTTTTTGGCTATGCTGGTGCAACGTTGTGGGGCTGGGGAATTTATAAGTTATCCACTATGCATCATCGTTATGCACAAGCGTTCTTAATGGTGATTTTAGCGTTATTGGTTAGCTCCATTGTATTTTGGGGGCGAGATTTACTTACTTGGTTTATTTTAGCGATTCTGATGGCGGTATTTTTAGTGACACTAAAAGTAAAGAAAGCCCATTATTTACAAAAGCTAATGCAGTTATTTGGTTTACTGATATTACTGAATAGCTTATCCAGCCCAATATATTTACTTGATGGTCGACACATTGGTGATGGCGCGGCATTGGCCTCGACAACATTTATGCCTGAGATTTTCTGGGTGTTAACTTGGTTTATTATTGCGCTGTTAGCGCTGTATTCGCTTTATAAACAACAAAAAAAATAGGATCTTGCTAATGGCTAGCAATAATAGAGTAACCGAAGTTCATTATACTTTTGACGCCATGTCATTACAGGGGCTAGCGTGTGGTAGCGACGAAAATTCAAATAATCTAGTACTTTGCTTACATGGCTGGCTTGATAACGCCGCGAGTTTCTTACCACTGATACCACACTTCGAACAACACCTGCCAGAAAAACATGTTATTGCCATTGATTGGCCTGGGCATGGTAATTCAACTCACCGTAGTCTAGATGCCCATTATCACTTTGTTGATTGGGTTTATGATTTATTGCAACTATTCGAATTAAATAACTGGCAGCAAGTTGATATTGTCGCTCACTCTATGGGGGGGATGGTCGCCAGTGCATTTGCGGCCGCTTTTCCTGAGAAGGTAAAATCAGTCACTTTACTTGATTCGATTGGCTTCATTAATGCAGAGGCAGAGCAAACCACTAAACAACTCAGAGAAGGGATGCTAAGTCGCTATAAAAATAATCTTAAAAAAAATAGTAGCAGTAAAAAATTACACCCGAGTGCGGACTCTGCCATTAAGGCACGCGTCGCGGTGTCAGACTTAGGTTACGAGCAAGCAAAACTATTGGTTGGCCGTGGATTACTTAAAGAAGAACAAGGTTATCGATGGCGTAGTGATAGTCGTCTGCGTAATACTTCGCCTTACCGTATGAGCCTAGCGCAAGCTCAGCAGTTCATTCGCGATATTAAATGTCCGGTACAGCTTATCTATGGTGATAAAGGCATGGATATGGTCAGTTCAGGCATTGAAGTATTTGGCCCGTTGTTTGAGCAATTTTCTCGTTACGAATTACCCGGCGGCCATCATGTTCATATGGAAAAACCCGAGCAAACCGCACAACTTATTAAGCAGTTTTTAACCTAGGAATTTACCTAATAAGGATATTTGTCGGCATAGTAAATTACTTTAGCCGAGATATACATAGTGGAAAGTAGTCGACATTCGAGTTAAAACTCTATTTTTCGCATTAAATTCAAACAAGCGTTTAAATTTAACTGGTACTATCAGTTAAAATTTGATAAAACTGTGGCAGAAATTAAAAGCTTCATCGTAAATGAAGTAGAAATAAAAAAATATAATCTGTGCGCTACACTATAGCTAGCGACAAATTAACCTTTGAGGATAGCGTTGTGGAAAAAATCTGGTTAGAAAAAAGTTACCCGCCTGGAGTTCCATTCGATATAAACCCAGATAAATACTCGTCCTTACTCGCTATGTTTAATAAATATACCGCTCAGTATGGTGATAGAACAGCGTTTATTAATATGGGCGCTAAAATTTCGTATACCGAGCTGGCCGTTCAAGCGAATGATTTCGCCGCTTATTTACAACAAGATTTAGGGCTAAAAAAAGGCGATAAATTTGCCATTATGGTACCTAATACGCTGCAATACCCTATTGCGTTATTTGGTGCTTTATTAGCTGGATTAACGGTTGTTAATGTTAACCCTCTCTATACCGCGCGAGAGTTAGAACACCAGCTCAAAGATTCAGGCACGAAAGCGATGCTGATTATTGAGAACTTTGCCCAAACCTTAGAAAAAGTAATTGCTAAAACGCCGGTGGAGCATGTCATTATGACTTCACTTGGGGATCGCCTTGGTTTGGTAAAAGGCACGCTAGTTAATGCGGTTGTTAAATATGTGAAAAAAATGGTACCTGCATTTAACTTACCCAGTGCTGTTCGTTTTAATACCGTTTTAGCAAAAGGTAGTGCGTTAACGCTAACACCTGTTGAAGTGAGTGGTGATGATTTAGCCTTTTTACAATACACCGGTGGTACCACCGGCGTATCGAAAGGGGCAATGCTGACCCACCGCAATATGGTCGCTAATTTAGAGCAAGCGAAAGCGGCGATAAAACCTTTATTAGAAGAAGGCAGTGAGTTAGTGGTTACCGCGTTACCGCTTTATCATATCTTTGCACTGACAGCGAATTGCTTAACGTTTATCACCTTAGGTGGCACTAACTTATTAATCACTAATCCACGTGATATGCCGGCTTTTATCAAAGAATTAAACAAATATACCTTTACCGCCATTACTGGGGTGAACACCTTATTTAATGGTTTATTAAACACGCCTGGTTTTAAAGATTTAGACTTCTCTAATCTTAAAATGTCACTAGGTGGTGGTATGGCGGTACAACGCCCCGTTGCCGAACGCTGGCAACAAGTGACCGGCACCCGGTTATTAGAAGGTTACGGATTAACAGAGTGTTCACCTATGGTGAGCTTAAGTCCTTATAACCAAGACAGCTACAGTGGTACCATTGGTGTACCTGCGCCATCTACTGATATCAAAATTATCCTTGATGACGGCAGTGAAGCACCCATGGGGGAAGCTGGAGAAATGTGGGTTAAAGGCCCGCAAGTAATGGCAGGCTATTATAACCGAGAAGACGCAACCAACGATATTCTAAAAGATGGCTGGCTAGCAACAGGTGATGTAGCCTGTGTTGACGAACAAGGTCATTTCACTATTGTTGATCGCAAAAAAGATATGATCATTGTTTCAGGTTTTAATGTTTTTCCTAATGAAATAGAAGAAGTGGTAATGATGCACGATGGCGTTGTTGAAGCGGCTGCTATTGGTGTTCCTCATGACGCGAGTGGCGAAATGGTGAAAATATTTGTGGTCGCCAAGCATGATGACTTAACCGAAGAAATATTAATTAAGCACTGTAGAGAAAATTTAACTAATTATAAAGTTCCAAGGCTAGTCGAATTTAGAGAAGAGTTACCTAAAACCAATGTCGGAAAAATACTGCGTAGAGAATTAAGGTAGTTGACTTACTAGGATAAATAGTTAGGTAAATAAAAGGCTGTAATGAATAGTTCATTACAGCCTTTTTTAATTTTATAGCACTTACTTGAGGTGAATAAATTAATACTATTTATTGTGCTTTTAGGGTCTTTCCGTTAATAGTCTTACTGTCATCAGCCATTAAGTAAATATATAACGGCATAATATCTTCGGCAGTTGCTAATTGCTCTTTATCTTCGGCAGGGTAAGCACTAGCACGCATGTTAGTATTAGTTGCGCCAGGGTTAATCGCATTAGTACGTAAATTAGTGTCTTCATATTCATCAGCAATCACTTGCATCATGCCTTCAGTGGCAAATTTTGAAATGCTATAAGGGCCCCAGTAAGCGCGCCCTTGACTACCAACGCTAGAAGAAGTAAATACTAATGAAGCATGCTCTGCAAGCTGTAGCGTAGGGATTAAGGCTTGCGTCAATAAATATTGAGCATTCACATTTACTTGCATTACATCATTAAAGGTTTGCTCATGAATTTGTGCAAAAGGGGTTAATTCTCCTAATACCGAAGCATTAAGCAGTGCACCATCTAATTTGCCAAATTGGCTGGCAATGGTAGCCGACATATCAATATAGTTTTGCTTCGTTGCCCCTTTTAAATCGAGTGGAATAATGGCCGGCTCAGCTAATTCAAGCGCAATTATTTCATCGTAAACGCTCTCTAATTTACTGACCGTTTTACCTAATAAAATAACGGTAGCACCTAGCTTGGCATAGGTTAGGGCGGCAGCTCTGCCAATACCAGCACCAGCGCCGGTGATTAAAATCGTTTTATTAGCAAGTGCATTGTCTTTTGGGGAATAATCAAACATTTTCTTTATTCATAAACAAATTATGGCGGTTATTCTACGCTTTGGCCTTTTTAATGACGAGTAAAATTTGCTTTATATAGGATAGTTTTTAAACTTGTTAGATAAAGTAGCTGTTATAGAGAAGAACTTTTTACTAAAAACAGTAAAAAAGACTGGCGCAAGGCAGGCGGTTACGGTAAGTTTAACTGGTCTAACAAGTTGGTTTTGACGTGCGTTTCTCTGTTAAAATTAACAATGAGTCATCTTCATCGATGATTTTCTGTCAGAATTTCCATAACAAATTTTTAAATTACATTGTAAAAATAAAAAGATAAAACAATTACTAGGCTTTGGGGAGAAAAAATGAAAAAGTTAGTTCTTAGTTTGGCTATTATGAGTGCGCTAGGTTTAAGCGGCTGTGATAGCGAAACCATTGAAGATGTAAAAGCAGATACCGCTGAAAGTGGTATTGCCATTGTTGCTTCGGCGCGCATAGTGTTTGATCCAGGTGCAGATGAGCCAAGACTCTCAGTACCGAATGATTTATTGTTTTCAGATACCACAGACGGCACCTTAAATATGCCTGATGAAAATATTGAAGATCAAGCTACAGATTACCTTAACCCTTCAGCTGCCATTGGCGCATTAGATGGTTGGTCAACGACTAACCCATTTTCTCTTGAAATAGATTTTCCAACCGATCGTAGCCTAGACGCCGCTTCTGTTTTTAGCGGTGATTCAGTTAAAGTTTTTGAGTGTAACCCTAAATCATTAACAGAAAGCTGTACTGTGGCGAGTGAGCTTATTTTTGGTGTTGATTTTATTGCGCAAGCGTCTGGTAATGATATTGCTATTGTTCCTTTGAAGCCGCTTAAAGCTAAAACAGCCTATATTGTTGCACTAACAAATAACTTAACAGATAACACCGGCCAAGCTATTTCAGGGTCAAGTACTTATGAATCAGTTCGTCAAGATATTACTGTTAACCCACTAGTTACTGACGCTCAGCTTGGTTTACAGTCAGTTATTAACAGTTATGAAAGTGCAATTGTTGCAGCTGGCGTTGATCCGGAATCATTAATCTACACGATGTCGATGACTACTCAGTCAATTCAAGACGTGACTCAAGCAATAAAGTTATTAATGCTTTCAGGCGTACCGGGCACCACACCAGTATTATCTGATGTCACGCCAACTGGAGCTAATGCAGCCATGTTATTAGGCTTAGACCCTAATGATCTCGGTGCGGGTACTCAAGCAAGCTTTGCCAGTGTTGCTAAAAGTACTTTAGCTGCACCTTACTATTTAGAAACGCCATACTATGACGGCGGTGAAGGCAGTTGTAATTTACTTGCTGAGGAGCTGTCTGTCGGTTGTCCTGATTTATTTGGTCGTTGGACTGCGATGGGTGATAGCCCAGTTACTGTGCTAGGCGCTTTGCAATCGGGCGTTCTATCCCAAGAATCATTTGTTGAGCAAGCAATGGCGCAAGGGCAAGATCCAGCAGATTTGCTAGCTAATACTAGCAAACTAGCAGGATTAGCATTTACTATTACAGTGCCATACGGTGATGGCACTATTGATGTTAATTTAGATCAAACTCGTCATTTAACTCAATATAACCCTATCCCACAGGTGAAGTCTTATAAAAGTGCGCTTGATGGTAGTGAGATTGATGTATTTATCACCACACCTGATGTTGATAGAATTAATGCTATTGCCGCGTTGAAAAAGGGTTCAGCATTAACTGTTGAAGAAACCATGGACAAGCCAGGTGCTGGTTGGCCGGTAATGATTTATTCTCATGGTATTACGTCTAAAAAAGAAACCGTATTAGCTATTTCAGGTGCGTTAGCCAGTGCTGGTATTGCCACTATTTCAATTGATCACCCATATCATGGTACCAGAAGTACTGATTTTAATAATGATGGCGTATATGAAATAACGGCTACTGTACCTTCGGCAACAGATCCTGACGCGGCCAACTTTGCTAATGCCAATCCTTTGCTTTATATGAACTTGAGTAGCTTATTAACGGCTAGAGATAATGTTCGTCAAAGTGAGGCTGATTTATTAGCACTACGTTTAGGCTTAAATGGCGCCAACTTTGCGGGGGAATTAGACGCGACTAAAGTGAGTTTCTTCGGTATTTCATGGGGAGCTATTACTGGTACACCTTTCTTAGCGGTAGCTAATTCAGGCGTAATTGATCCTTCAACGGGTGAAACAGCAGCAATTAACCCATACCAAGTTAATAGTGCAAGTTTATCTGTACCAGGCGGTGGCTTATCAGGCTTAATGCTAGAATCGCCAACATTTGGCCCAGGTGCGAAAGCCGGATTAACAGCGAGTGATAGCTTTATCGTATTAGCTACTGCCACGGCTACGTCGTTAGACATCACTGTAGAACAATTACCAACTGAAACAGTTGATGCACTTTATAACGCGTTTAAGAGCGAGTTTAACTTTGCCGGTCAAACGATTTTAGATTCAGCAGATCCTATTAACTATGCAGCAACAGTGAAAATGTTAGGTACGCCAATTCATCTTCAGGAAATTATTGGTGATGAAGCGGAAGGTGGTGATAATAAAAGTGATCAAGTGGTCGTTAATTCAGTAGCAAGCTTACCACTAGTAGGTACTGAACCATTAATCAATACCTTTGGTTTAGAGGGGATCGATAGTACCCTTGGTGATGGGACTAGCGCTGTAAGTGCTGCGGTTCGCTTCCTTAGAGGCCATCATAGTTCATCATTGAACCCTGCGGCACAGGAAGGTGTTGCCGATGATGCAGCAGCAACATTAGCGGTCACGGTAGAAATGCAAACTGAAATTGTATCTTTTGCTGCTAGTAGCGGTAAATTAATTCGCGTTGCTGATGACAGTAATATTCAAGCGGTTGATTAGCACCATGTAAAAATAATCATTTGAATTGTAAGCCCTAAGCCTGATTTTTAAATCAAATGCTTAGGGCTTTTTTATTGGGAAAAACACTGTAAATACGATAGAATTTTGCCGCCGATACATACGGTTGAATAATTTAAATAATTAGTATTCATTGATATATGGCAAGTTCAGCCTTATATCAATATTCATAACCAGTAGTGATTCTCATTACTGGTTATCACTACCTAGTCGCAGTAACACCATAGGTAAATTGATCTATCTCAGGAGAGAAGTTTTGGAATTTTTATACGAATACGGTTTGTTTTTAGCAAAAACTGTTACCTTTGTGGTTGCAGTAATAGCTATTGTGGCAGTGGTCGCCGCTTCAGCGATTAAACAAAAGCATAAAAAAGGTGAATTAGAAATCACTGACTTGTCAGAGCATTATGAAGATGTTGAACAAGAAGTGATTCATGCTTTACTCAATAAAGAAGAGTTAAAAGAAAAAGAAAAAGCAGATAAAAAGCTCGCCAAAGAACAAGCCAAAGCCGATAAAAAGAAAGCTAAATCAGAGGATGTTGAGCCAGAAAGTAAATCAAGAGTCTTTGTTATTGATTTTAAAGGCAGTATCGATGCGAAAGAAGTCAGCT
>Ga0209292_1001929_pt1 | contig 24680 bp, 24 predicted proteins | sample GOMGulsemesocosm_2_FD_184634 | JGI IMG/M metagenome (GOLD analysis project Ga0209292, IMG submission 184634) | Methane-oxidizing microbial communities from mesocosms in the Gulf of Mexico - GOM9C Gulf of Mexico (SPAdes) (version 2) | ecosystem: Environmental > Aquatic > Marine > Cold seeps... | reverse complement strand
TTTATTTTAAACGCTTCGCGTAAATAACGCCTTTCACTTGACTCATGCGGTTAATCAAATGGCTTAGCGTATCAATATTATAAAGCTCGATATTGATCTCTAAGGTTGCCGTTTGTAGTTTGGCATCAGTACGGGTATTCATACCAACAACATGGATACGGTCGTTGGCGAAAATAGTCGTTAAGTCACGTAGCAAGCCACTGCGATCGCTGGCATGAACCACCAGCGTAACACCATAACCACCACTAAAATCACCGCCCCAAACCGCATCAATAATGCGTTCTGGCTGGCGATTACTTAAATCAGCATACTGTAAACAACCATTGCGATGGATCGAAATACCACGGCCTTGGGTGATATAACCGACGATCTCATCCCCAGGGATCGGTTGACAACAATTGGCAATATGAGTCATCAAGTTGCCCATGCCTTCCACAACGATATGGTCTTTGCTGCGTTTCTTTTTCGGCTGGTTCTGCGATTTTAGTACTTGTTGGTCTACCAACTCTAGCGCGAGCTTATCTTCTTCTTCAGCACTCGGTTGTAATAACAACACTTTAATGTGATTAATCACTTGGTTAAGACGTGCATCACCACTACCAACCTGGGCTAATAAATCATCCATGGCATTGGCATTAAAACGATCAAAAGCACAGCTAGCATCAGCTAAATGTAAGCCAAGTTTGTGCAACTCACCTTCTAACATGTCTTTACCAGCAGCAACATTTTTATCGCGGTCAAGACGCTTAAAGTATGTATTGATCTTGGCACGAGCACGAGCAGATTTTACATAGCCTAAATTTGGTAACAACCAATCACGGCTTGGATTTGGATTTTTCTGTGTGATGATCTCAATCTGATCACCCGTTTGTAGCTCATAAGTGAATGGTACAATACGACCACTGATCTTAGCGCCAATACAACGGTGACCAACCATACTATGCACATAGTAAGCAAAATCTAACGGCGTTGAACCTTGTGGCATATCAACCACATCACCTTTTGGGGTAAATACATAGACACGATCATCAAATACCTGACTGCGTAACTCATCAACTAAGCTACCGCTTTCAGCCATATCATCTTGCCAAGCCAGTAACTTACGTAGCCACGCAATTTTCTCTTCGTAGCTGCCTTTCTTGGTGGTATCGGCACCTTCTTTATAACGCCAATGCGCAGCAACACCTAATTCGGCATCATCGTGCATTTGCTTGGTTCTGATCTGCACTTCAACTGCTTTACTCTCGTCTCCGACAGCAACGACAGTATGAATCGACTGATAACCGTTGGCTTTAGGATTCGCCACATAATCATCAAACTCACTGGGAATTGGACGGAATAAATTATGGATAACACCTAAGGCGGCATAGCAATCTTGCAATTCTGCTGCGATCACACGTACAGCTCGTACATCATAAAGGCCAGTGAAGTCTAAGTTTTTCTTCTGCATCTTTTTCCAGATGCTATAGATATGCTTGGGACGGCCATATACTTCAACACGACCACCCGCGGCTTCAACACCAGTTTTAACTTGCGATACAAAACTGTCGATAAATTCTTCACGGTCGATACGACGCTCAAGTAATAGCTTCGCAATTTGCTTGTACGTATCTGGATGAGAGTAACGGAATGACAGATCTTCCAGTTCCCATTTTAACTGACCAATACCGAGACGGTTGGCTAATGGCGAATAGATATCGGCAATTTCTTTTGCTGCTAATACGCGTTCTTCTTCAGAAGCGTTTTTAACCTGACGAAGATGACAAATACGTTCAGCTAATTTGATCACAATCGCGCGCACATCATCCACGATCGCCATTAACATACGGCGTAAATTATCGATTTGCGTTTCTGATGGTTTTTGTGATTTTGCTTGTAGGGTACGGATCGCATCCATTTCTACAACTGCGACTAATAGGGGTAATAACTTACTACCAAATAACGTTTCGATTTCTTCGTTATCATATAATTTGGCATCAAAAAATGGATATAACAAGGCAACCTTTAAGGTTTCCATATCCATATCCATAGTCATTAATATTTCGATCATTTCCACCCCGTAAGCAAGCAACGGGTAACGGAGAACAGCTTCATCATCAAGGGATTCAGCTGCTTCTTTTAATGCTAATTGAGTATATAACTCAAATAATTCATCTTGCTCTGTCGAGGTGAGTGCTAGCGAAGACGTCCAGGTCTTCGCATCAAAGTCTTCCGGGTTGGTCAAATGAGAATCACGTACCGCAACCATGTCTTAATTCCTAACAAGATTAAACCAAAAATACACGCGTTAAACGCGTTCAAATAACGCCATTGATTCAACATGTCCTGTCTGTGGGAACATATCAATCATACCAAGGCGTGTTAATTTATAATGCTTTTCCATCAACAACTTCGAGTCTCGCGCTAATGTCGCTGGATTGCAAGATACATAGACAATTTTCTTCACTTTTAGTTTATGTAAATATTGCACTGTTTCTGCAGCACCTGCTCGAGCAGGATCTAATAATACTTTATCAAAACTATTTTTTGCCCAAGGTAGTTTAGAAAAATCAGCTGATAGGTCGGCTTGGTAGAATTGCGTATTATCTACATTGTTCGCTATCGCATTCGCTTGCGCCTGACGCACCATCTCATCAACACCTTCAATACCTGTAACCGACTGGCATAAACGAGCAATTGGTAAGCTGAAGTTACCACCACCACAGAACAAGTCTAAGACTCTATCTTCAGGGCTTAGTTCCAACCAATCAATCGCTTGTTTTACCATCTCGTTATTCACTACAGGATTCACCTGAATAAAGTTACCAGGGGTAAAACTAAGCTTAAATTCACCATCAGCCAATTGATACCATGCCGCGGGTGTATCAGGCGTTAATTTAACCACTGATTCAGGCTCAGGCTGCAGATAAATACTCAAATTATGTTCATTGGCAAAGGCTTGCAGTAAAGCTTGGTCTTTATCTTTTAACGGTTTCAAGATACGGAATAAGCAAATAATGCCCGAATCCACCGAGAACAACTCGATATGACCTAAATCACGACGTACTGTAAGCGTAGCAAGTAATTGGCGTAGTGGTTGGATCAAGGCGGACAAGACTGGTTCTAATACTGGACATTCTTTAATCGCGACCAGTGATTTACTGTTACGTTCGCGGAAGCCAAATGCTAACTGCTTAGCTTTACGATCAAACATGACACTTAAGCGCGCAGTACGGCGGTATTGCCAAGGCTGTGACAAAATAGGTTCGGCAAAGTTAATATCATCATTTTTACTGAAGTTTTGTAACAAGCTAAACAACGCAGCTTGTTTATAATCAGCCTGATCATGACTGTCTAATGTCTGTAAACTACAGCCGCCACATGTTGCATAATGCGGGCACGCTGGAGTAATTCTTTGCTCTGATGGCGTTAATACTTTTCTTAATGTGGCTTTTGCGTATTGCTTTTTTTGCTCAACAATATTCACTGATACTCGCTCGCCAGGTAGTGCACCTGCAACAAATATCGCTTTGCCATCGAGTCGACCAAAACCTAAACCTTGATGATCTAACTTTTCAATAGTGATCTCTACCGCTTTACTCGGAGTTTTCTGTACTTTTTTTGCTTTATAAATTTGCGCCATATTGATATACAACTATTGCCTATGTCATCATTAGGGTATTATTCTAACCTGCTTTCCCGCTTTATACTTTAAATAACTTCTGCAGATGGCATTAAACCCGATACCAATAAGATGACTTTATGACTAAATATGGACTTCGTGCCAAAGTAATGTCGCTGACGATTTTACCGACAGTTTTAATCGGTACATTATTAGCCAGCTATTTCACCTTTAACCGCTATCAGCAGTTAGAAACAGTGTTGATTGAGCAAGGCATCAATATCATTGAACCACTGGCCATTGCAAGTGAATACGGTATGCTGCAAAACAGTCGGGAATCACTGAAAAAGCTGCTCGGTTTGACCCATCGTAAGTTTGCCCCGACGATTAAAAGTATCGCCATTTTTGATACTAATAATAAGCTGTTTGTCACCAGTAATTATCACCGTAATTTTTCCGTACTCAAGAATCCCGACAACAGTAAATTACCGGGAACCACCCAAGTCGAAGTACTTGATGATTACATTATTCTGCGTTCCCCCATTATTGCCGAAATTGACAATAACAGCTTCCCGCTAAGCTTAGAAAACCCGGAACAGATCCTCGGTTATTTATCTATCCAGCTGATACGTGACAAAGCGATATTACTGCAATACCGTGATACCACAGTCTCGGTATTTATTGTATTACTGGGTTTCTTTACTGCGCTAATTTTCTCTTGGCGACTGGTTAAAAATGTAACCCAGCCCATTACTGACATGGTGACGGTTGTCGATCGGATCAGAGAAGGCCGGCTCGATGCCCGAGTCACAGGGGACCACACGGGTGAATTAGCACTGCTCAAGAATGGTATTAACTCGATGGCCAAATCGCTATCGGCATATCATGAGGAGATGCAGCAAAATATTGATCAAGCGACCTCTGATTTACGGGAAACCTTAGAGCAGATTGAGATCCAAAATATTGAATTGGATATGGCAAAAAAACGCGCCCAAGCTGCGGCACGAGTGAAGTCTGAGTTCTTAGCCAATATGAGTCATGAATTAAGAACACCACTCAATGGGGTAATTGGTTTCTCTCGTCAGTTATTAAAAACATCGTTAAGCCCTAACCAAACCGATTACTTGCAGACCATAGAAAAATCAGCCAAGAACTTACTCAATATTATCAATGATATTCTTGATTTCTCTAAACTTGAAGCAGGTAAACTAACGTTAGAGCAGATCCCTTTTAATCTGCGTGACACCATTGAAGAAGCCGCGATCTTATTAGCGCCAACCGTGCATGATAAAGGCCTTGAATTATCACTACACGTTGATAAAAACGTACCTGACGGTATTATTGGTGACCCATTCCGTTTCCAGCAAGTGATCACCAACCTGCTTGGTAATGCGATCAAGTTTACTGAAAACGGTAACATTGATATTCATATCGAATTACTAGAATGGATAGATAACAGTGTCACCATCCAGACTAATATTCGTGATACCGGCATTGGTATTTCAGAACAACAACAAGCACAACTATTTCAAGCATTTAATCAAGCTGACACCAGTATTTCACGTCGTTATGGCGGTACCGGTTTAGGTCTAGTAATTACCCAACGTTTGGTTGAATTTATGGGCGGTGAGATCTCTCTCGATTCAGACTTAGGCCAAGGTTCGAACTTTAAATTTTCTCTCAAGTTCAATGTCACTACTAACTCATTGTCAGAACCACTACCGGTAAGTAACTTTAAAGGTAAGCAGGTATTATTATATGAAGCCGATAACTACTCAGCACGCTCATTAATATCGCTGCTTAATAGCTGGGACCTGGACGTATTACATTGTGCCAATGATGCTGAATGGCAGCACTATATCAATCAACCTTATTACTGTGTTGTGATAGCACAAAATGATGAAAGCAACTTAACCCCTATGTATGACAAGATGAGTCATTGTCATGACATCAATGCTGCTGTTGTGGTATTAATTAATTCTTCTGATCCTTGCTTACAAGAAGAGATCATTCGTGTAGGGGCAAGACATTGCCTGACTAAACCCTGTAATCATCGTAAGTTAGTCAATGCATTAGCTTATTTAGACAAACCAGATGAACAGCCAATATCACAATTGAAGATTGAGAAACCGAAAGCCAAAGTTGATCTGTCTATTTTAGCCGTTGATGATAATCCAGCGAACCTGAAGCTAATTAGCGCTATGCTAGCCGATTCAGTCACTAAAATTGAAATGTGTACCAATGGGGCCGAAGCCGTAACCAAGGCCAATGAAATGGATTTTGATATTATCTTTATGGATATTCAAATGCCAATCATGGATGGTATCAGCGCCTGCAAAGCCATTCGTTCAGGCACGCGTAACCAATCAACACCAATCATTGCGGTTACAGCACATGCAATGAGTGGTGAGCGTGACCGCCTACTCAGTAAAGGCATGGATGACTACTTAACCAAACCGATTGATGAGTCAATTCTTAAGCGTACTCTGCAGCAATGGAGCAGCTTGTCACATGATAACACTACAGTGCAAAATCATATTCTAAATTGGCCACTGACCTTGCAACGCTCTATGGGTAAAGAAGATCTTGCTGTAGACATGTTAGAAATGTTTATCAATAGCCTCCCTGAGATCAGTGAACACCTTGAACTTGCACTCGCACGTCGTTTATCACGCTCAGAATTTAAGAAGATAATTCATAAATTCCATGGTGGTGCGGCATGCTGTGGGGTATTGCCAATTCAGAATTTAGCCGACCAGATTGAACGCGGGTTACGCAAAGGCGCTGAAATAGAAGAAGTAGAGCCTGAAATCTTCGAGCTGCAAGAAGCCATTGAAACCGTGATTAAGGAAGCCCAGCCTTACTTGCCGAATTAGGTTTACGCTCTCACGACCATATTGCACAACAATGTGGTCGTGAGATTACTTATACCAAAGTCCCAAACTTAGCCTTCTCAGCTCACTGATGATAATAAAATTCTATACAAGCACTTAGCTGCAGGTCCTGTCTTAGCTCCTTTAGGTAAAGTAAGATGCAAAGGCACGTGATAACGATTGGAATGTTCAACGTTAAGCACAACTATATCTCCATCGTTATGATGTTCAATAATATGCTGCGGAATGCGGCAGTAACCTAACCCTTGCTTAACCGCTTGCCAAGCGTGATCGAAGTTATCGACAGTGATGCGTTGACTCGACTTTAACCAGCCCACATCAAGGTTATCTTCAACACCCAGATCACGGATCACAATTTGTCTATTTACCGTTAAATCAGCCAAACAGAGAGCAGCCTTACGCGCTAATGGATGCGCTTTTGCCACAACAGGCAACATGCTCACAGAGCCGAATGATTCGCACGGGTAGTTAGTAATTGGGAAGTTAACAATTGAAATATCTGATTTTTGTTCTTCAACCATACTCGTGGTTTTCGATAACGAAGTTTCAACAATCTTAATAGACGTCGTACTATTCTCAGCGAGGAAAGTTGCTAAGGAGTTGTATAACCATTTTCGATCGCATAAATGATCAATACCAATAACAATTTCTGACTCCACACCTTGTGCTAGCTGAAGACTGATCTCCTCCAGTGCTTGCGCTTGTTCAATCATTGACTGCGCTCTGCGTAGTAAAGATTTGCCATCATCGGTAAGCACTGCACGACGCCCTTTAATTTTAACTAAGGCAACCCCAAGTTGATCTTCCAGTTTTTTGATTGCATAAATCAAGGTGGTATGACTTTTATTCAGCTCAGCTGCGGCAGCCTGAATGCTACCGGCCTTATCCACTTCAGATAAGGTCAGCCATTGGTCTAATGTTGTCTTCAATCTCATTGGTCTATTAATTCCACAGTTATGCACAGTTTTATGAACTTTAATGTTCAATTTTTATAGCTATTATAGTGTACATAACAAAGAGCGAGAAACAGCATCTCGCTTAATTCAGCTCATGACAAGATGATTGGAGAGATATAATGAACAAGTTATTACAAGTAGATTTCGATTTTGCAGGTCCATTTGGTGATGAAATGTCAACAATGTTGGCTGAATTGGCCGAGTCGATTAACCATGAACCGGGCATGATCTGGAAGATTTGGACTGAAAATCAGAAAGCCCAATTAGGTGGTGGTATTTACCTATTTGAAAATGAAGCTTACGCACAGGCTTATTTAGACATGCATTCAGCCCGCTTAAAAGCTATGGGTATAAAAGAGGTTAGAGGCTATATATTCGATATCAACACGCCTTTATCAACGATTAATCATGCTCCAATCACAGGTGTTGCACTATGATGAACAATAAAACATTCTTAACCACACACGGCATCATTTATGTCATCTTTGCTTTAGTCTTGTTTTTCATCCCAGCGATTATATGGCCAATGTACGGTATCGAATTGAATGACAAATATGCTTATTTTCTATCTCAACATACCAGTATTTTCTTAGGTGGAATCGGCGCGATCAGTTTGTTATTAAGAGATATAGAGTCAGGTACAATAGCTAAAAAATTGTTTTTAGCGCTGCTAATTACCAATATATTAGGCGTTGTGATCACCTTATATGCCGGAGCAAAAGGACTCTTTGTCGGCTTCGGTTGGAGTGATCCAGTATTCTTTACGTTACTTTCAGTATTGAGTTATTGTCAATTCAAAAAGCAATAGTGGGGATCTAAGAACAGATAGCGTTACCAATGTTCAGGTTTAACAAAAGCATTAAGTGCCTTGAACATTGGCTTCTTTTAAATTCAGATAGGACGGAATAAACTTAGCGATTATTACGCGCTTCTTGCATGATAACTTGCATGTCTTTTACCGCTTTACCTAAACCATCAAATGCTGCACGGGCAATAATTGCGTGGCCGATATTCAATTCGTAAATTTCAGGAATGGCCGCGATAGGTTGCACGTTATGATAATGTAAACCATGACCCGCGTTTACTTTTAAGCCCGCGTTATGCGCATAACTCACGCCTGCTGCGATCTTCTTCAATTCAGCTTGTTGTTCGCCCTCAGATTCAGCATCTGCATAGGCACCTGTGTGTACTTCAATGTATGGCGCACCACTGGCAACAGCTGCATCAATTTGTTCTTTATCTGCATCAATAAATAACGATACTAAAATACCTGCTTCGCTTAAACGTTTAACCGCTTGGGTGATCTTGTCTTGTTGACCAAGTACATCTAAGCCACCTTCAGTCGTCAGCTCTTCACGTTTTTCAGGTACTAAACAAACAAACTCAGGTTTGATCTCACAAGCAATATCCAGCATCTCAGCGGTAACCGCCATTTCCAGATTCATCCGTGTTTGAATAGTCTCTTTCAATACACGTACATCGCGATCGACAATGTGACGACGGTCTTCACGTAAATGCACCGTAATACCGTCTGCACCATTTAGTTCAGCGACAGCTGCTGCATGTACAGGATCAGGGTAAGTCGTGCCGCGTGCTTGGCGTAGGGTTGCGATATGGTCAATGTTGACACCTAAAAAGATCTTATTCACGTTTAACTCCCTTATTGATAAATAATTACCTGGTTCTTAATGGCTTATTAATAAACAATTCTCTGCTTTTCAGCGGCTTATTGCCCAGATAGGGTAACAAAATTTGACGACAAAAGCGTTTTGCCGCGGCTAAATTAGCTGGATTAAATTGGCGTTGCTCGAAGGCCAGTAAATCCGCGCCTAAAAATGAGCTACCCACAGCAACTTTATAAATCGATGGCACTATTCCGACATGGGGTACGTATTTATACATACGATCGGGGAACACAGCGTCCATCGTATCAGCACAGTAGCTTAACGCACCAATGTTACCTAAACATTGCATTACATTCAGTTCGAATTCACGCAATAAAGGCTCAAGAGGTTCGCGTTTAGCTAACGCTAATAATGTATTTTGATAATGGGAAAATAGTTCGGGGTTGGCTTGATCACTGGCGAGTAAACGATAAAGTAATTCGTTGAGATAAAAGCTAGCGTAGAGATGCTTACCAGAGAGCGGTAATGAATTAGATACCGCCTCGACCTGACGCATGGATTTTAGTCCACCTTTGCCGGCATAGGCGATATTAAGTAAGGTAAATGGCTGTAAAATTGCACTTTGACTATTTTTACGCCCTCGCCCTGCTCGTCCCACTAACGAAATTTTACCATCGTTAATGGTAAAGAAGTCGATTAATAAACTCGACTCCTTAAAGGGACGACGGTGCAGTACAAAGGCGTTTTGTAAGTCCATGCAATAAAGCTATTTACACTTCATCTCCGTAACCTAAGCTACGAAGTGCACGTTCATCATCAGCCCAACCAGATTTCACTTTCACCCAACATTCTAGGAATACTTTATTATCAAACAAAGTTTCCATATCACGTCGTGCTTCTGTACCTATGGTTTTTAATTTCGAACCCTTGTTACCAATAACCATACGTTTTTGAGTATCTCGCTCAACTAAAATTAACGCATTGATATGGTACGTGCCGTTTTCACTTACTTTAAACTGCTCGATCTCAACCGTAGTTGAGTAAGGCAGTTCTTGGCCGGTGAAACGCATTAGTTTTTCACGAATGATTTCAGATGCCATGAAACGTGAAGAACGATCGGTAACATAATCTTCAGGGAAGTAAAAATCACCTTCTTGCAATTGCTTCGAACAAATACCACGTAGCATTTCTACGTTAGTCCCTTTCGTTGCAGAGATAGGGATGATTTCTGCGAAGTTAAACTTCTCAGCTAATACCTGTAAATGAGGCATTAATTCTTCCGCTTTATCTTTGATCGCATCGGTTTTATTAACAGCCAAATAAATTGGGCATTTAATATCACGTAATTTGTTCAATACCATGTCGTCATCTTCGGTCCAACGCGTACCATCAACAACAAAGATCACTGCATCAACATCGATATCTTTTAATGAACTGCTTGCAGCACGGTTCATTAAACGGTTGATTGCACGTTTTTCATCTATGTGTAGACCTGGAGTATCAACATACACAGTTTGACGATCTTCTTCGGTATCAATACCTAGAATACGGTGACGAGTCGTTTGTGGTTTACGCGAGGTAATACTTACCTTTTGTCCCAGAATGCGGTTTAGTAACGTTGATTTACCTACGTTAGGACGACCAACGATAGCAACAAAGCCGCTATAAGTCATATCACTCATTGTAATTGCTCCAATGCTTTTTGAGCTGCTTCTTGTTCTGCTTTACGACGACTAGTACCTTTACCTGTAACAGGTTGCTCTAGGCCTTCAATAACGCAATGAATAGTGAACTCTTGATTATGAGCTTCACCTTTAACTTCCACAACTTGGTAAAGTGGAAGTGCTTGCTTACGTCCTTGCAGCCATTCTTGTAATTGTGTTTTCGCGTCTTTCTGACCGATACCGGGTTCGATCGTTGCTAAACGAGTGGCATACCAAGCCAGTACACGTTCACGCGTTTTCTCGATATTGCTATCCAGATACATAGCACCAATCAGAGCTTCAACAGTATCAGCTAGGATAGATTCACGACGGAAACCACCGCTTTTTAGTTCACCTGGACCTAAGATCAAACATTCACTTAGTTCAAACTCACGCGCGATCTCAGCGAGCGTTAAGCCTTTCACTAAGGTTGCACGCATACGGCTTAAATCGCCTTCAGGCACCTCAGGGAATTTGCAAAATAATGCATCTGAGATAATAAAACCAAGTACTGAATCACCTAAAAACTCAAGGCGTTCATTATGCTTGAAATAAGCACTACGATGCGTCAGCGCTTGTTGCAGTAGGCCAGTGTCTTGGTACTGATAACCTAATACAGTTTGTAATCTTTCTAATAAAATTGTCATAATTATTTTAACTTGCCAATACGACTAAAGCGTATACCTGTTGGGATCCAACCAGGTAATAAAGAATCTTGGTCGCGTTCAAATTCGAAACTCGTCCAAATGAACACAGCCTTGCCGACTAAATTAGCTTCTGGAACAAAACCCCAAAAACGGCTATCAGCACTATTATCACGGTTATCACCCATCATGAAGTAATGACCGTCCGGTACAACCCATTCATATTGACGGGTTGGCGGATTATCTTGCTGATAAAAATCACGCGCTAAATCAGGACGGCTAGGGTTAATTAAAATGTTATGTTTAACATCCCCAAGCTGCTCTGTATATTGCTGTAATTCAACCATTTGATCTTTAAACTTGCCGATTTCAACTAAGTTCAGATCGAGTTTTTTAAAGCCTGTACAATCTGTTCCAGAACATGCTTTTTGGATGAAAACCTGTTTCCCACGATAGGCGATGCGATCGCCCGGCAAACCGATTACACGCTTAATGTAATCAACGGTTGGCTGTGGTGGATATTTAAATACCGCCACATCACCGCGTTCAGGCTTACCAGTTTCGATAAGTGTAGAACGTAATACCGGATCTTTAACGCCATAACTGAATTTTTCCACCAGAATGAAATCACCAACTAATAATGTTGGCATCATCGAACCTGATGGGATCTGAAATGGTTCGTATAAGAATGAACGTAATACCATCACCGCTGCTATTACAGGGAAAATCGATTTTGCGTTTTCCACAACAAACGATTCTTGTCCTAATTTTGCAATAGCTTCTGGCGGCAATTCTGCTTGGGTTTGAGCAAATGCGACTTTTTCAGCACGTGCTTTTTCCCAAATCAGTTTATCTAACGCCCAAATAATACCGCTAACAAACGTAACCAGTACCAATATCAGTGAAAAATAGGTTGCCATTAATCTAGTCCTTTCCGATATGCAACACAGCTAAGAAGGCTTCTTGAGGTACCTCAACATTACCAACTTGCTTCATGCGTTTCTTACCGTCTTTCTGTTTCTGTAGCAGTTTCTTCTTACGACTGATATCACCGCCATAACATTTTGCAATTACGTTTTTACGCATTTGCTTAACGGTACTACGGGCAATAACTTGCGAACCGATAACAGCTTGAATCGCGATATTGAACATTTGACGTGGGATCAAGTCTTTCATTTTCTCAACCAATAGACGACCACGGTTAAGTGAGTTGTCACGGTGAGTGATCATCGCTAATGCATCAACACGATCAGTATTAATTAATACGTCAACACGCACCATGTCGGCAGGATTGAAGTATACGAAAGAATAATCTAGAGACGCATAACCACGGCTTGTTGATTTCAAACGGTCAAAGAAGTCCATCACTACTTCACCCATCGGGATCTCGTAAGTTAATGCTACTTGCTTACCGTGATAATCCATCTTAGTTTGCACACCACGTTTTTCGATACACAGGGTAATTACGTTACCTAAGTATTCTTGTGGAACTAAAATATTACATTCTGCGATTGGTTCACGAATTTCTTCGATATCATTCAATGCAGGTAATTTAGCTGGGCTATCAACATAGATAACTTCACCTTTTTTAGTTTCTACTTCGTAGACAACCGTTGGTGCAGTGGTGATCAAATCAAGGTCGTATTCACGCTCTAAACGTTCTTGGATGATTTCCATGTGTAGTAAACCTAAGAAACCACAACGGAAACCAAAACCAAGCGCTGAAGAGCTTTCTGGTTCGTAGAATAACGACGCATCGTTCAGACTTAGCTTACCAAGTGCATCACGGAACGCTTCATAGTCGTCAGAGCTAATTGGGAATAGACCAGCATAAACCTGAGGTTTAACCTTGCTAAAACCAGGTACAGGTGCATCTGCAGGACGGCGAGTATTTGTTAGCGTATCACCTACTGGTGCGCCTAAAATATCTTTAATACCACAGATAACAAAACCTACTTCACCACAGTGCAGTACATCTGTATCAGTTTGTTTTGGCGTGAAGATACCCACTTTATCAACAAGATGAGATTCACCCGTCGACATAACTGTGATCTTGTCACCTTTGCGTAACACACCGTTAGTGATACGTACCAATGATACAACACCTTGGTAGTTATCAAACCATGAATCAATGATTAACGCTTGTAGTGGCGCGTCTTCAGAACCTTCTGATGGACACGGAATTTCACGTACAATTGTTTCCAGTACGTCTTCAATGCCTAAACCGGTTTTTGCAGAGCAACGCGTTGCTTCCATTGCATCGATACCGATGATGTCTTCGATTTCTTCTGCAACACGATCAGGTTCGGCGGCTGGTAAATCGATTTTGTTCAGGATAGGCACAACTTCCAGATCCATCTCTAGCGCTGTATAACAGTTTGCAAGAGTCTGTGCTTCTACGCCTTGACCAGCGTCGACAACAAGTAAAGCACCCTCACAAGCTGCTAATGAGCGAGAAACCTCATAGCTGAAGTCCACGTGCCCTGGAGTATCAATAAAGTTAAGTTGGTATGTTTCACCATCTCTCGCTTTATAATCCAGCGTTACGCTTTGCGCTTTAATTGTAATGCCACGCTCGCGCTCAATATCCATTGAGTCAAGAACCTGTGCAGCCATTTCACGGTCAGATAAACCACCGCAATGTGAAATTAAACGATCTGATAAAGTTGATTTACCGTGATCGATATGGGCAATAATTGAAAAATTACGAATATGTTTCATGAGTTAGATAATATCCAATACTTAGTAGATATGACACTTAATGAGGCGGATTTTAACGGATTTAAGGGATGACTGCTATCTTTCAATTGCTTTTAATCAGCGCGCCATTGCCCTATCACTTCCGATTGCGCCACAACACCTAGCATTTTAGGTTTAAAATCAAAGCGTTGGTCAAACATAACGCTTAATTTACGGGTGCAACTAAAACCAAGATAACCGCCAACAAAAGCCGCGAGAATAACCAAGCCTTCACCTTCAAATTGGAAAACTTGGGATAAATACTGACCCAGACCAAGTGACAGTAAAATTGCCGCTAATGGCAGCAAGTAAACCAGCATTGCGCTGGTAACTAAATTCTTTTCACGTAAACCAATTTCGATTTTATCACCCGCAACAACATCTGCTGTTTTAGTGACAGTAAAATTGTGGATCCGATGTGGGAATGCTTTGGCAACCGTGCCAGTACCGCAGTTATCGCTAGCATGGCAATGGTTACAAGCAGATTGACTTTCGCACTGTACCGAAACTTGATCACCAATCACATTTTTAACGATAGCTGTTTCAATAATCATGCGGGTAAAACCTTGTTTTAAGCAATCGTGACCGACTACAACGATACCTGTTTATATCATTAAGCCTGCCACGATTGTTAGCATAAATTAGTTATCAAGATTTCTAACGACGGAGTCAGCGATTTTTTTAGCTGTCATACTCGGCACTTCGCCGACAACGACTATCTCAATATCATCTGTGATCTTAGATTGTAAACTAATTTGTCCCGATACACCTAATCCTTGACTTAAGCTACCTGCTTTAGCATTGGTATTAACGTAGATGGAAATATCCACGAGCCCATCAGAAAACTGCATGTAATCAATTACCTGACCAATACCAGCGATCTGGTGTTTATTACTCACAATCTGTTTAAATCCACCCGGCATCCAAGCGGCTTTCCATTCCGATTTAGTCGGTTCAGGCAGTAATGCTTGTGTTTGTACTGCGGATAACACCGGTGGTAGTTTTACCGAGTTAAGTTGCTCTAACCAAGGCGTCACATCAGGGAATTGATATAACGAAATTGCCATCACTTGGAACACTACCTCACCACTATCTTTGATCATATCAATACGCAGCGGAAGATTGGTGGTTACATCAATCCAAATTAAATAACCAAAGCGGTATTTATCGTTCGGTACCACACGCACAACTTGACTTAAACGCCCTGTGACACGGGATTTACCACCGACATAAATAGCTTGATATAAGCTGTCATCAAGTGTCAGTTCAGTCGCCATTAAATTGAACAACAGTCCCGGTATAGCCGTTGACGATAATGAATAACCTGGCTGCTCAGCTTCAAAAAAGCTAGTGATGTCACCGCGACGTAAGTATTCACGAGGATTGCCATTTAACGATAATAAATGACCAACAGAAACACCATCAATCATGCCGTGACTATAACGCATAGGGGTAATTCTTCCGCGTTCAATCTCGACATAAGACAAATCATAATTTAACTGTTTAAACGCCGTTTTCATGTTATCTAACAAGGCATCCGCAGATAATTGCGGCTGCGCTGCTGCAGCATTGTTCACCGCATTACTATTTACAACCCGCTCGCCTGACGTATCTTCACTCCATGCTGCTGGAGTAAAGAGTGCAGACAATAAGATCCACAAACCAACACTTTTTTTGAACATTACTGGCTCACTATTATTGCTGGATGCGTTTTTGTAATTGATGATCAAGCACAAATGCATTAATGCGACGTACTTGCTCTACTTTTTCTTCATCAGTAAATTCAGGCTGCACTTGGCGCGAATCTGGCGACTCAATACTTAAGCTCACAGGCGATGCAACACCAGCAAATGGCATCACATTCAGCGCAGGTTCGAGTCCTGTTATCGGTGCTTCGGTATTACTGTATTGCACACCGGTAATAACCATTAATGCAACCGACGCAGCAATGGCGAATTGGCCACCCGTTTTTAGCCAAGGCTGAATTACTTTTTGATAGAAAGAGCTATCATTGGCACTTTCTTTTGGCATTATCAGTGCAGGTTCTTCAGCAATAGCCGCTGTGATCGCACGGGTTAGATCTAAATTAACCGTCGCAGGTGTTTCACCACGCATCACATCACCAATCATGTGGTAATGCTGCCAACTTGACGATAATGCTTCATCTCTGCCTAGCTCATCAAGTAGCGCTGCATCAATATTTTCATTGTCTACAATGGAAGATAAACGTTCTTTCTCTATCATAATTAATACCTAAATTTACTCGTCCGTAATCTGTGTTTAACTTACTGTTGAAGTAAGGGTTTCAATTTTACTTCAATCGCTTCACGCGCTCTAAAAATACGTGAGCGAACAGTACCCACTGGGCAGCCCATGACAATACTAATATCGTCATAACTCATGCCCTCCATTTCACGCAGTGTTATCGCGGTACGTAATTCGTCAGGTAACGCGTCAATAACTGAAAAAATAACCGCTTTCATTTCTTCCGCTAGAATAATGCGCTCTGGTGTTGATGACTCGCGAATACCATCGTTGCCGTCGTAGAATTCCGCATCCGCGGCATCAATATCATTGGCAGGTGGTCGTCTACTTTGCGCAATTAAATAATTCTTAGCCGTATTACTGGCAATGCGGTATAGCCAAGTATAAAACGCACTATCACCTCTAAAATTAGGTAATGCACGATACGCTTTAATAAACACTTCCTGAGTCACATCGGCAACATCACCACTGGCTGAAACGTAACGTGAGATCAGGTTCGCAACTTTTTGTTGGTATTTAGTCACCAATAAATTAAATGCGGCCTTGTCACCGCCTTGAACTCGCTCAACTAATTGCAAGTCCGTCTCTTTTGCACTCATTAGTAACTCATAACCTCTTATTATTCTGATGACACTAGTATTACTAATGCGTATTTTTCAGACTACGTTATATAAATAAAGTTCGTTTTAACGCCAAATAAAGTGCGTCATTGGGTCAATTAAATCAAAATAAGGTCAAATAAATCAAAATACCTTTTTATTGCCCGAGATTTAAAGCTTATAATGCCCTACTTAGAGTTAGACCTAAGCTACTTCAAAATGCATAATCCTGCTCGTCTCTGATACAGCATCTTGAAGTAACTTGGGTATAGACATAACAGCATACTACAAATCGAGCGGAAACTATGAGAACAAATGCGGAATACCAAAGCGATGTACTGATTATCGGCAGTGGTGCCGCTGGACTCTCATTGGCCCTAAAACTCGCAGACCAAGCTAAAGTCACGGTGCTCAGTAAGAGTAGCTTAACTGAAGGTTCAACCCTCTACGCCCAAGGTGGCATCGCTGCCGTGTTTGATGAATCGGACAGTGTAGAAGGTCATGTTGCCGATACACTTATCGCTGGTGCAGGCTTATGTGATGAAGATACCGTTAGCTTTACGGCAAGCAGCGCCGCCGCCAGCTTAAACTGGTTAATAGACAAAGGCGCCCCGTTTGATCAGGTTGCTGACGATAATGGCGAGCAGCAATATCATCTCACCAAAGAAGGTGGTCACAGCCACCGCCGTATCTTGCATGCAGCAGATGCCACAGGTAAAGCAGTACAGACAACGCTAATCGAAAATGTCAGCCAACACCCTAACATTACCTTAATGGAACGCTTTAACGCGGTCGATCTGATTTCAACTAAGCAGTTAAACCAAGCCACTAACCGTATTGTTGGGGCTTATGTGTGGAACCGTGACATCGAGAAAGTCGAAGTCATTAAAGCCCGCTTTGTTATCTTAGCGACGGGCGGAGCAAGTAAGGTTTACCAATATACCAGTAACCCAGATGTATCAAGTGGTGATGGTATTGCCATGGCATGGCGCGCAGGTTGCCGTGTTGCCAATATGGAATTCAATCAATTTCACCCTACCTGTTTATTCCATCCTGATGCAAAGAATTTCTTATTAACAGAAGCATTACGTGGTGAAGGTGCGTATTTACGTCATGCTGATGGTACGCGCTTTATGCCAAGCTTCGATGAACGTGCAGAGTTAGCTCCTCGTGATATTGTTGCCCGTGCTATCGATTTTGAAATGAAACGCCTAGGTAGTGATTGTGTTTATTTAGATATCAGCCATAAACCTGCCGAATTTATTATTAATCACTTCCCGACTATTTATGAACGTTGCCTGAAGTTGGGTATTGATATCACCACGGATCCAATCCCTGCGGTACCTGCTGCCCATTATACTTGTGGTGGTGTAATGACGGACTTAACTGGTCAAACTGATATGCGTGGTTTATACGCTATTGGTGAAGTGGCTTATACAGGTTTACACGGCGCGAATCGTTTAGCCAGTAACTCATTATTAGAGTGTATTGTATTTGCCCATGCCGCTGCAGACGATATTTTATCTAAACTACACAAAAAACGTAAAGATTACCGTATTCCAGCCTGGGATGAGAGTAAAGTAACAAACTCAGATGAAGAAGTTATAATTCAACATAACTGGCACGAACTGCGCCTGTTTATGTGGGATTATGTAGGTATTGTGCGCACCACTAAACGTCTAGAGCGAGCCCTGCGCCGTGTGAATCTATTGCAACAAGAGATTGATGAGTACTACAGTAATTTCCGCGTCAGTAACAACTTGTTAGAATTAAGAAACTTAGTAACAGTTGCTGACTTGATCATTCGTTGCGCGCTCGACCGCAAAGAAAGTCGTGGTTTACACTACACGCTTGACTACCCAGAGCAATTCGACGAGCCAGAACCAACTATCTTACAACCTAAGATATAGCTTGTGCTTGGTTAGCCGTTAATAAAATAATACACAATAAAAAGCAGCTCGAGAGCTGCTTTTTTGATCATGCTGCAGTTTGCTTATTCACGTCTTTTTTCTTCAAACTCTTCAGTGACAACATTAATGTAAAAGCAGCGACAGGTTCATCGCCAGTGCTATCAGGGCAAGTAGCAATAACCTTAATGGGGCGGTTTAATCGCTCACCAGAGAGCACCGCCTCCTTTACATACTGAGCAATATCAAGTCCTTGCTCACAGGTAAAGTAGGTATCACCCTCTGCACGTTTAAGAAAATCAACCTGCATCGATTTCAATGCAAAAGCCACCTTAACTCCCTTCATTTGGGTTTTATGCATAACGGCTAATACCCCGGTGCAGTCCGCGCCACTGGCAAGAACGCCGACAAACATCGAATTCATATGGTTCTTATTGCGCTTCTTAAACGGGATTTTTATCGTACAAACCTGCTCATCAAGTTGGTGAACAGAAGGTCTGACATAAAATAACGAAGGCACTTTGAAGAAAGTAAATAATCGTAATAACAGCGTGTATTTGCTCGTATCTGAAAACATGTTGAATAGTTTCATCCATTTAACCCTTATAATGCATTGAAAATAAAGGCTAACACGAATGAAATTTAGCTAAGTATGAATTTAATCATGCTTAGGAGGGATAAACTGGGTTTCGGTCATATCACTGTGTAATACCGAGATCTTACTCGGAGCGCCATTATCAGAAAAACTCACCATGCCAATACCACTGTGGTTAACTAAGCGTTTATCTTTGGCATTGTTGGGTTTACAGCCCCTAATTGTCATACGTTTACGCTTAGTGAAAAAGTTCAGAGGTGAATAATAACCGTATAGCCACGCATTGAGCTTATCAAAGCAAGATAACAACTTTTCGGGAAACTGATTCTTAAGACCACTACAAGTAATTTGGTATATCTGTGGTCCACCGTGACGAAAACGGATCCCGATTTCATAGGCAAACGAGTAATGCACATCACCCGATAGAATCACAAACTGCTGCGGAGTTTTACGGTGCATAAAAATGCTCAACAACGTATTCGCGGTACCGGGATGCGCCATCCAGTTTTCCGCATCCACCATTAACGAAGCCCCGCACATAGTCGCGACTCGTTGTATCGTTTCAATGATCTTGACGCCATACATAGGTGCAGGAGAAACAATAATGACTTTATCTTGTCCCACCAGCTCATGTTGGAATTCCATCATAGCTTCCCAATCCATCAGTCCTGACGGTTTGGCTAAATTAGATTCACTGCGCCAACGTCGGGTACGGGTATCTAACACCACTAATTTAGGCGATGTCTCTAAGGTATAGTGCCACTGTTCATATTTCAGTAGGGTATCAATTAACTCATCCTGTCTCTGCACTGACAGCTGGTCGAAATAGCTCGCCAGCGGAGCACCCAAATTAGCTAACATACGTTGCGGATCATTACCCAAACCTTGAAACAAGGTATAACCGATTAGCGCATTACCAATAATGCGTTTCGAAAACGCATGACCATAAGCGGCTTCTTCCCACTTTGCAGTTAAATTCCAGTCATCAGTAACATCATGATCATCAAAAATCATGTAGGTAGGTAAATTAGCCATAAGGCGACGAACTTTGCTCAAGCCCGCTTTAAAAACTAATAAGTTATCCCATTCATGTTGCCAACGGATTAAATGTTCTGCGCTTAAGCCCTCCACGTCTCGAGGAATTGAGAGCTGTTGCCATAACTCCGGTGACCAAGACAGCAGATATAGAGCCATGACTTCACTAATACTGACTAAATGGTTCTCTGCCGAGGTGGAGGTAAAGATAGCGTGATTAACATACCAGTCATGCCAGGCCGTTTTGGCTGAATATTGGGTTTTAGGTAGTAGTTCAAGATGGCGCAGGTAAAGGTCTTTAGGTTGATAGCCAATATCGCCACTGCTGCTAATACTCGCGCCAATAAACTCTTCATCCGGTAAACCCAATAAGTGAATAACCTGCCCTATCGCATATAACATTGGTCCAGCAACATCATCCACATATACTTGATCACCGCTTAACATCAACAACGCAGGCCGTTCGGTTGGTGAACCAAAGCCCTGTAAACGTGTATCAGCCGCTACTAACGCATCATCACTGTGATGATGGGGTTGACGACAAGAACCATGCAACAAATCCGTTATATTCGACTTAACAACAAAATTAGGAGTCCCAGACTCACCGTAACCAAGCTCAGTCACTGCGGTAAAGAGTTCACCAAACTCAACATCATGTATTTGATAGTCAATCACAATATCTACTGGCAACAATTGTGCTGCGGTGACATTAATTAAGTATTGATAAGCGTGCGCACCCAATTTAATCGTATGCACTTCATCTTTTATTAACGCCCGCGAAAAGTCCGCGCCCTGCAAGGTTAAGCTCAAATCAGATAATGGTTTAGCACTCACAAACCACAAGGTGAAATGCTGTTCATCACAATGGCGCAGTATTGGCCCAGCAATGATAAGGGGTAATGATTCAGAACTGACTGTAGAAATTGACATTTATCGCTCTTAATAAAAAATGAAGCTGTTGCAGAATGAACTAACCTAATGAAATTTACAGCGTAGAGATAGGGTTACTAGTAGTTAAACAATTCTTTACATTTCTCTTCTATTAATTTCAAAGGACAATAAAACAAAGCATAAGTTTAGGTGCACCTTTAATGACATTCTGACTAATTTAATATTTTAATGGTGCGGACTAAACGGCGATAATCACTATCATCGATGGCATCACACATTATGTATAAGGATTGCACATTTGTATGATCTAGACGGGTATAAGTTAATTGAATAAACAGGTCTGCGCTGCGAGAACATTTATCAATCGCCAATAGTTCGCCATCATTATCGAACTGTAAATAACCATTGGTAAAATAAGTAAACGAGTGGCGACGTAGCCAATGTTGCCTGCATTGATAAGCACATAAGGCAATAATGGCTACGCTATAAACCAATTGTAAAGAGATAAAGGTCAGCCAATTTAATAACAAACCGAGTACCAAAGTATGTGTAACAATACACAGTAACAACCAGTATTTAGACGGGCGTAACGTGACGCTACACTTTAACTCTTGAGACAATTTTATCCATCATATAAGCTAATTCAGAATCGCCACATACTTCATGACCCATTGCCCAAGCAAATAACTCAGGGTCTTCGCCTTCTAACAAGCGTTGGAAAATTAATTTATCTGCGTCTGATAAATCATCATAAGCTTCATCCACAAACGGACGAAATAATACATCTAATTCCAGCATGCCACGGCGACAAGCCCAACGTAAACGCGCTTTCGAATCTAACTTAGTCATCTTTTTCCCTTATCAAATTGTCCATGACCTAATTCTATCATAAAAATAAACAAGATCTTCTAAAGACAAATGCTTGCGTTCACTCTACCATAGAGAAAACCAGCCAGAGAAGAGTAAACAATGACGCAATTTAATAAACTGACCCTAGCATCCACAGACGCATTACCAAATGTGATCATAAGCGAGCTATCGCAGTGGGGATTAATGACTGCAACAGGTGAACAGCGTTTAAGTTATTTACAAGGCCAATTGACTTGTGATCTGGTGGGTTTAGAAGACCAACAAACAACTTGGGGTGGGCATTGCGATCCAAAAGGCAAACTATGGTCAACATTCCAAGTAGCTAAAAAAGGTAATTCATTTTATTTCATCATGCGTAAAGACGCATTGGCAATCACCCAGCCTGAACTAAAAAAATACGCGGTATTCTCAAAAGTAGAACTCACCGATGCCTCGGCATTTTGTAACCTTTACGGGGTTGCAGGTGAAAAAGCAGAGCAGTGGCTGAATAAGACTTTCGCGATAACCCTTGGCGAAGAGGCTGTAACCCATTTACCGAATGGCTTTATCATGCGACTTATTGGTGCTACGCCGCGCTTCTTAGTATTATTACAAAAGAGCGATGCTTCATTGCAACAGCTCAGCCAACACTTAGCTGAAGCAACCACTGATGATGGTTCATTCTGGGATGCCCTTGATATCCTAGCAGCAGCACCTATTGTGAGCGCTGAAATGAGTAACGTACAAATTCCACAAGCATTCAACCTGCAAGCATATGATGGTATTAGCTTTAAGAAAGGTTGCTACACAGGACAAGAAACTGTCGCCCGCGCAAAATACCGTGGTACGAATAAACGTGCAATGGCTATCTTAACGGGTCCAACGGAAGCGAACGTAAACAGTGGTGATAACATAGAATTGCAACTGGGTGAGAACTGGCGTAGCAGCGGTAAAGTAAACCTAAGCTACCGTTATAGTGATGGCGTACAATTAATTTCAAGCGTACTGCCAAACAACCTTGAAGCCGATAGCGTATTCAAAATTACCGATAATGAATCAAGCTTGGCATTTAAAGCATTGCCGTATTCATTAGTTGAAGAAGACTAAATTAGAATGATGCACTGCATGCAATGAGTAGGACATATACCTATCTTATTGTATGCAGTAGATTAATAAAGGCTAGACCAGAAGTATTGATTATTAATACTATTTACTTTATTAATGATACTTCCCCACCCGAGATATTAAAGTTAGCAGATAATCTGCCATAACACTGGCCAGCCAACGGTGAAAAATCAGTATTACGCTTAACATCGTGATAAGAGATAATCTCGCTAGAAGATGCAAAAACAAGTAATGTTATATCATCAAAGGCGGAAATATTTGAATTAGATTCTAGATCCCAATCGAAACCTAACAGCGCAGCTGCTTTTTGGTTATCTGAATAAGGTTCAAATATGCAGAGCTGATCCCAATCACCAGAAACTGACTGTGAGAAATACAAGTCACCATCAATGGGAATTGAAAGGACCTGTTCTCTAGAGTCACAAGCGGTAATCGCAATGAACATAAAAAAATAACATAACTTTTTCATTATTGCCCATCCTCTACTTTGATTACTTTCAGGTTACCACTCAATAACTTACTATTGCAGTACGATGATAATTTTTCATTATCAGCTTTAGATAACCCCAATCTCGCACCTGCTTTATTATTATGCAGATCCATTTCTTTTTCATGTTTAGGATTGTCAGGGAAATTTTCATGCGCTGTAGTGAATTTAATTGCGTTCTCATAACCAATATCTCGAGACAAAACGGCTGACCAAAAACAATGCCTGAAAGCATCCGTTTTATCATTATGTCCATTATAACCAAACCTAGCTTTTGTCTCAGTATATGCAGTGCTCTTTGATTCGATAATTGCAGGTATATGATGAGGATTTTCTTTTATATACTTTTTCTCTGCTGCTTTAAGCTTTCCATACTGTCTATACATAAATGATCCCGTATTCATGGTTTTATATTCACATTAAAATAGCATTTATAAAATAAGAAAATGCATGGGATTAGCATTAATAATTATATGTGGGGATACTGAATAATAAACGAAACTTTGCAATGAAAAAATAGAGTGTGGAAATTAAAGAAGGGAACTCTCTAACCAAACCGACAATTAAAAATAATCAGCCTGGTCAGAGGAAACAATCAACTAACTAATTAGCTATTTGCTTGCGGACGCATTGCAGGGAATAAGATAACGTCACGAATAGTATGTGTATTAGTAAATAACATAGCTAAACGGTCGATACCGATACCTTGACCTGCTGTTGGTGGTAAACCGTGCTCTAGTGCAGTGATGTAATCTGCATCGTAGT
>Ga0209292_1001925_pt1 | contig 24694 bp, 23 predicted proteins | sample GOMGulsemesocosm_2_FD_184634 | JGI IMG/M metagenome (GOLD analysis project Ga0209292, IMG submission 184634) | Methane-oxidizing microbial communities from mesocosms in the Gulf of Mexico - GOM9C Gulf of Mexico (SPAdes) (version 2) | ecosystem: Environmental > Aquatic > Marine > Cold seeps... | reverse complement strand
GAGCAAATGACTAAAGTACGTTTTGCTGCGGAAGAAGCTGCTGAAGAACGTGTATTAGATGCTTTATTACCCCCTGCTCGCGGTGGTTTTGAAGAAGAAAAGCCGACAGATAGCAATACACGTCAAGTTTTCCGAAAAAAGTTACGCGAAGGTCAACTAGACGACAAAGAGATTGAAATTGAAGTGGCTGCGCCGCAAGTGGGTGTTGAAATCATGGCACCTCCTGGTATGGAAGAAATGACTAACCAGCTTCAAGGCATGTTCCAAAATATGGGCAATGCTCCAGCCAAAAAACGTAAGCTAAAAATTAAAGAAGCACTTAAAGCGCTTCAAGAAGAAGAAGCTGCCAAGCTTGTGAATCAAGATGATTTAAAAGAGCAAGCTGTTGAGATGGCAGAGCAGCACGGCATTGTATTTATCGATGAAATCGACAAAATATGTAAGCGCGGCGAAGCCTCTGGCCCCGATGTATCTCGCGAAGGTGTACAACGTGATTTATTGCCATTAATTGAAGGTTGTACAGTATCAACTAAACAAGGCATGGTTAAAACTGACCACATTTTGTTTATTACCTCTGGTGCATTCCAAGTATCTAAGCCGTCTGATTTGATTCCTGAGTTACAAGGTCGTTTACCTATTCGTGTAGAACTTAGTGCATTAACTACTGAAGACTTTGTACGAATTTTAACAGAGCCTAATGCATCACTTACCGAGCAACACAAAGCATTATTAGCCACTGAAGGTGTAGATATTGAGTTTACCGATTGTGGGATTCAACGTATTGCTGAATCAGCATGGCAAGTGAACGAGCGCACTGAAAACATTGGCGCCCGCCGCCTGCACACTGTACTTGAGCGCCTAATGGAAGAACTTTCTTATCAAGCATCAGATCGTAGCGGTGACAAAGTTGTTGTTGACGAAACTTATGTAAATAAATACTTAGGTGACCTCGTTGAGAATGAAGATCTAAGCCGCTTTATTTTGTAATATTTATCTTAGGGGGTATCAGCGCACTGCTTTTACCCTTTAATATCATTAAAACACTTCCGCTAAACTTTCAATTCACCTAAACTCCTATTATATTGATTATCTAGAATTTTCAACTGTCGACAGCCATCAAACGGATTTGAATATGTTCTTTATTACTCACATTACTCAACACTGTTTTTCATCATTACTAGAAGTAACTTTTAGTGACGGCTTTAAAAGCTTAATTGCTTACGAAATATTGCGCATTTATTTACCCAAGGCAGCCCAAAAAACCACTGACAATTCAGTGGGTCCATTAGTGGTAAATAAAGCATTTGTGAAAATAATGACGTTAGACTTTGATGAAAACGCCATGTTTATTGTGTTTGATGATAATCACGTAAGCGACAACTATTCTGCGGCTTATTTGAGACATTTGTGTGAGCACCAAGATACGTTGTGGCGAGATTATATGTCGCGTGTTCGTTATGCCAAGCAATTGAAAGAAAACGCGATATGCCTACCTATTAGTGAGTAACTTTCATCGAAGTAAAGATACGTTTAATTTGATCTTTTCGAACGGCTAACAATAGTGCAGTGATCACAATATATATACTAGGTTCGATGATTTCTGATTTAACTGACCATATAAAATGTAGCGGCACTAATAGCGCGATTAAATAAATACTATTATGCAGTTTTTGCCACCGCTTACCCATTTTACGTTTGATGCTATTTAATGATGTGACAGATAGTGCAAACAACAATAAATAAGCCACCATACCCACTAATATATACGGCCGCTTAACTGTCTCTGTGACAAACAACGACCATTCAAACAACAAATCTAAACTGATAAAAGCCGCTAAATGTAAGGTGGCATAAGCAAATACATAGAGACCAATTAGACGCCTTGTTTGCACCAAGGCCCCTTGTTTAAAGCGTTTTGCGATAGGTGAAATGCAAAGGGTGATTAGTAAAGTATTTAACGCGCCAATACCTGTGTAATGAATAATGTATTGCACCGGATCACCACCCGCTTCATCAGTCAAAACCAACAATATAAGATAGACAATCGGCAGTAATGCAATCCAGTGCATAGATGCTTTGAGCCAAAAGATATGTTTATTTGTTAAACGCATAAAAACCTACTTGTTAAAAGTTCTTAGTTAAATCTATTCCACGATATAGATCTGCCACTTGCTCACCATAACCATTAAAAGGTAATGTTTTTATACGTTTAGCGGAAAATAATCCGCCTTCGGCAATGCGGCGTTCACTGGCTTGTGACCACCTAGGGTGATCGACCAATGGATTAACATTGGCATAAAAACCGTATTCATTGGCCGCTAGTTGATTCCAACTTGTCGGTGGTCGCTCACTTGTCACGCGAATCCTAACCACAGATTTTATGCTTTTAAAACCGTACTTCCAAGGAACCACTAAACGTATGGGCGCACCATTTTGAGGAGGCAGAGTTTTTCCATATAAGCCAATTGCCATGAATGTTAAATCATTCATGGCTTCATCAATTGTTAATCCCTCAACATAAGGGTAATGAATGCCGCCACCTAGAAATCTATTTTTCTGACCTGGCATTTGCTCAGGATCGTGTAAGGTTTCAAAAGCAACGTATTTACCTTTGGATGTTACACCGGCTTTTTTCAACAGCGCCGCCAATGGAAAACCTAACCACGGAATAACCATCGACCACGCTTCTACGCAGCGTAACCTGTAAGTCCGTTGCTCTAATGTCATCAGTTTCGTAAAGTCATCAATATCTAACTTAAGCGGTTTTTCCACTTCTCCATCAATGACTAGAGTCCAGGGATCAACCTTAAAATCTTGTGAATTTTGGGACGGTGCTTTCTTGCTAGTACCAAATTCATAAAAGTTATTGTGGGTAGTTATTTTGTTATATGGCGTGACGATTTCTGAGCCGGCGTAATTGGTGTCCTTATCAAAAGGTAAAGCAAGTGTTAAAAACTGCTTTTCCTGCTCTTTTTTACCAAATAAATCGAAGATATCAGCTTTAGCAGAATTTGGCATAGCAGCGCCAACAACGCCAAAACCTAATGCTTTCATAATATTTCTACGATCTTTAAACACAACTTCTGGCGTCACTTCATTATCCTTTATATGCCAAGGTGATTTTTTAAGTAGCCCTTTGGTAAATTTATTCGACACGATAGTTCTCCAGCATGTTGCTTACGGTATGACGTAATAATTAATGGATAAGACACGCCTTAGTAATAAAAACTTTCCGCTTTGCAAGAATTAAGCAAAAAAATAGCGACCGAAGTCGCTTATTTATACCAACATAAAGAATTAATCATGTGATCTTTTGCTCTTGCGCTCATGACGTTCTTTTTTCATATGCTTTTTCATTTTACGATGTTTTTTGTTCATCATTTTCAAGTAATCACTACGTTGATCTTCATTGAGTACTTGATAAATTGAATGCTTTAGTTTCATTTTAGACACTTGACGATCGGTATGCTTTTGCGAGCGCTCTGCAATTTTAGCTCGAACAGCTGCTTCATCAAATTCCGGCGCATCCATCATGGCCACAAATTTAGCTTTCATGGCCGTTCTTTTTAATTTCATTTTTTCTTTCATAGCGGCGCGATCCACTGATGGGCGCTCACTTTTATGAGCATCGACTAATGCTTGAATTTTTGTCGATTGAGCTTCTGTCAGTGACAATTTCTTTGCCATACGCTCAATTTTAAAACCACGTTCCATGTGTCGGCCTTCGCCACGTTCCATCGCCATGACACTGGTTAGCATTAATGAACTAGACAGTGCCAATGACGCTAATATTTTTGTTGATACTTTCATGTTATTTTCCTTTTGTTTGGGTTCGTCATCTATATTAGACATGCCCATGTAAAACTATGAATGTCGAGTGTAAAAATGTGTAAAGTAAGTGTGTTTCCTTGTCACACTCGTTACACTGAACCCAAGTTGCATTTGATAGGTTAAGTAATATGACGTCACCAAACAAACTCTTACTGATAGAGGATGATCAAGAACTCAGTGAGTTATTAGTTCAGCTACTCACCATGGAAGGCTACGTTGTGGATACAGCGAGTGATGGCGAATCAGGACTAGCGCTTGCGCTACAAGAACAGCATCAAATGGTATTACTGGATGTGATGTTACCGCAACTTAATGGTTTTGAGGTATTAAAAAAACTACGTCAAACCAGTCAATTACCTGTGCTGATGCTAACCGCTAAAGGTGATGAAATAGATCGCGTGATAGGCCTCGAATTTGGCGCCGATGACTATTTACCAAAACCATTCAACGACCGAGAACTATTAGCACGCATCAAAGCTATTTTACGTCGTAGTCAACTTACCCCACAAAAAGCACAACAAATACAGTTAGGTGATATTTTCTTACATCATGGTCGCCAAGAAGCACGCTGTGGTGACATTGAACTGGATCTCACTGGTACTGAATTTTTGCTGCTCGCAGAGCTTATTGAAATGCCCGGTGAACTATTAGATAAAAATAGCCTCAACCAAAAAGTATTAGGTAAACGTTTGCAAGCCTTCGATCGCAGTTTGGATATGCACATGTCCAACTTACGTAAAAAATTACCCTTGAGAGCCGACAAATTACCCCGTATTAAAACAGTGCGTGGTCATGGCTACATTTGGTTGGATAATTAGTAATATTGGAAAGCGTGATATGCCTAAGCAGTTATTTTTAAAAATATTCTTTGGATTCTGGCTTGTTGCTCTTGCCCAAACAGCCGTGATTATTGCAATTCCAAGCCTGTTAGCTTCCTCTGAAAGCATTGACCCAAAGCAATTAAAGCATCATTTAGGTATCGCTGAACGATTGGCTAATTCAAAAAACTTAAGCAAAACCATTAAACGCGTTCAGCATCAAATAAGACCGCCTCATCGCCTTAGAAAAAAACTAATCGATAAACGTGGACGACTCGCTAATGTCTTTGTCGTCAATGACGAAAATAACGCCTATGATGGTCATCGGTTTCCCAAAGATGTTTATTTGGCCATCGTAAATCATGAAGAAAATCCGCAACAAAAATTGTATAAGTTTAAACGCTGGACGGTATACGGCCCCTATAAATTTAAGCATAAAGAGCAAGATTATCAATTATATTTACGCGATTTCAATCATAAAAAACGTACAAAAGTACTAAGCTTTCTTACTGAAAATCCTTGGATAATGTTTGGTATTGTGATGCTGGTCAGTGCCATTATTTGTGGCTTATTATCATGGCACTTATCTCGCCCAATACGGTCTTTAGATCGTAGTGCAAAGTTATTAGCCAAAGGGGATTTAAGCGTTCGGGCCGACAAACTTGCATTGCGATACCATGACGAAATTGGTCAATTAGCGAGATCGTTCAACGAAATGGCCGGAGCCATTGAAACAATGGTTAATGGACAGCAGCGTTTATTGGGTGATATATCTCATGAAATACGCACCCCCCTCACCAGACTTCAATTAGCCTGTGCTATCCACCGACGTCAATTTGGCGATAACACAGAACTCGAACGTATTGAACATGAAACCGAAACCATAGATAAAATGCTGTATCAGTTATTGGCCTTATCACGTTCAACATTAACCAATGAACACCCTTTTGAAACAACCGAATTTTCATTTTTCATGGAAGAAATCATCGAAAATGCACGCTTTGAAGCACACCAAGCGGATATTGAGCTCATTGACTCCATCCCTCCAGAATTAACCGTATCAGTGCAATGGGACTCGCTCGCCAGCGCCATTGAAAATATTTTACGTAATGCGATTAGATACGCTAAAAAAACAATATCTTTTAATGTATATGCCAAACATGAGCGATTATTTATAGACATCAGTGATGACGGCTGCGGGGTTGAAGACTCTCACTTATCAAACTTGTTTACACCTTTCTATCGTGTTTCAACCGCACGTGAACGTAAATCTGGTGGAACGGGGCTTGGCCTTGCAATTGCTCATGAAGCCGTGACACGTCATCAAGGAAAAATTGGCGCGACTAACAATAAAGTCGGTGGCTTAACAGTGACAATTTCACTGCCATTAATACAAGATTAACCATGACAGCGGCGCTAGCATTTAGCGCTGTTGCTAGGTACAATGCGCTCAAAGACTCTCAATCGAGCATATCATGTTACATGTTGCATTATACGAACCTGAAATCCCACCAAACACTGGCAATATCATCCGCCTCTGTGCTAACACTGGTTTCCACCTTCATTTAATTGAGCCTTTAGGCTTTGATTTAGATGATAAAAAACTAAGACGAGCCGGTTTAGATTATAGTGAAATGACTCACGTTACTCGTCACAAAAACTACCAAGCCATGCTTGATAGTGTGTCGCCTAATCGTATTTTCGCCTGTACCACTAAAGCCACTCATAGTCATAGCGATGCTGCATTTGAAGATGGGGATATGCTATTATTTGGTCCAGAGACACGTGGATTACCGATGGATATTATTGAATCGTTACCGCCACCACAACGCATTAGAATTCCAATGCTTGCACAAAGCCGCAGCATGAATTTGTCTAATGCCGTTGCCGTCATCGTGTATGAATCATGGCGACAAGTAGGTTATATGGGAGCAAAAACTTATGAGAATTAATCGTATACGCCACAAAAAACGTATTCAAAATCGACATAAGTCACTCAGACGTATGGCTTTTTATGCCGAAGAACATGCGAATGAATCTAAACCATTTCGTTGTCACAGTGATCGCCAAAATAAAATCATTGGATAAAAAAAGCTGGCATGGGTAACCATGTCAGCTTTTTATAGATAAGCTTTTATTGCTCGATTAGGACTCTATTTTTTTAGTACGCCCTAGTAGTGCCTTTGCCGCCAATAGTGCATCTTTACCTTCATATAACACTTGATAAATTTGCTCTGTTATTGGCATTTCTACGCCTAAGCGTTGAGACAATAAATACACTTCTTTAGTATTGCGATAACCTTCAACAACTTGACCAATATCTGTTTGTGCTTGCTCGATACTAACCCCTTTACCTAGGGCTAATCCAAAACGACGATTACGTGATTGGTTGTCAGTACAAGTTAAGACAAGATCGCCTAAACCAGCCATTCCCATAAAGGTAGCTGATTCAGCTCCAACCGCTTGGCCTACACGGCACAACTCAGCTAAACCTCGTGTAACTAACGCAATTCGTGCGTTAGCACCAAAACCTAAACCGTCTGACATGCCAGCACCAATAGCAATTACGTTTTTAACCGCACCGCCTAATTGAATGCCAATAAAGTCAGTATTTTGATAAACACGAAAGTTGCTCTCATTGTGAAGCAGGTGCGCTAAATGCTCAGCAAAATCAGAATGAGAAGACGCTAATGATATAGCCGTTGGTAACCCTGCAGCCATTTCTTTGGCGAACGTAGGTCCTGATAAAACAGCTAATGCAATATCATCGCCCAATATCTCACGTGCTACATCTTGCAGTAATCGGCCAGTTTCAGCCTCTAAACCTTTAGTGGCCCATGCAAGTCGATGTGATGTTGTCAGCAGCGGTTTAAGCTGCTTTAACATATCCACAAAGGCAAAGCTCGGCACAACAACTAAAATCGTTTTAGTGGCAGCGACGACCCGTGACAAATCATGATCAACAGTTAGCGAGGCCGGAAATTTTGCACCAGGCAAATATTTCTCGTTAGCACCATCGCTCTTTAACTGTTCAACATGTTGCGGATTATGACCCCACAATAATGTTTCATTACCGTTTCGGGCTAAACAAATAGCAAGGGCAGAGCCATAAGACCCTGCCCCTAAAATCGCAATATCAGCTTGCGTTTTAATACTCATCATTAATGAGCTACGTTGTCGCCTTGTGCTTGTTCGGCATCTTCACGTGAATTCACGTATTGTGCGAACAATGCATCAAAGTTAACTGGCGCAAGGTTTAATTGTGGGAAAGTTCCACCAGCCACTAAGCCAGCAATTACTTGACGTGCATAAGGGAATAAAATATTTGGACAGTAAGAACCGATTGAGTGCGCTAGTTGATTACCTTCAACGCCGCCAATAGTGAAAATACCGGCTTGTTGTACTTCAGCCAAAAATGCAACTTCTTCACCAATTGATGCAGTTACAGTCAATGACAAAACAACTTCAAATAGATCTTCATCTAGTTTGTTGCTACGCGTATCTAAATCAAGCTTAACGTCTGGTTCCCATTCTTTTTGAAAAATAACCGGTGAGTTAGGTGTTTCAAATGACACATCTTTTGTATAAATACGTTGAATTTGAAATTCTGGGTTTGTTTCTGTTCCTGTTACTGCGTTTTCTTCAGCCATGATAATTCCTTGGTCTTATTCTAGTTATTTAACGTTATTACGCTAACAATGTATCTAAATCACCTGCGGCGTGAAGCGAAAATAAATCGTCACATCCACCAATGGCTTGATCATTAATAAAAATTTGTGGCACTGACGTTCGTCCAGTACGCTCAATCATTTCATCTCGTTTTTCAGGTTGTTCTTCAATATCAATCGAAGTATAAGCAATGCCTTTGTTTTCTAATAAATCTTTAGCACGCTTACAAAAAGAACACCAAGAACGAGAATAAATTGTTACTTTAGCCATCATGTTGTTCCTATTTTTTAGTTAAAGGCAAGTTAGCACTACGCCATTCTGTCAAACCACCTTGCAGGTTATGCAAGTTAGTAAAGCCTAATTTTTGTAGCATTTGACATGCTTGTGATGATGTCATGCCACTGTTACATACAACAATAATGGGGCTATCTTTATGTTTTTCAATGCTTGCCAGATCATTATTTTTAAATTTAGACAACGGAAGTAGCTTAGACCCTAATATATGGCCTTGTTTAAAATCTGACTCACCACGTACATCGATTACAACGGCATTTTCACGATTCATTAACAAGGTAGCTTGTTGATGAGTAATCTTCTTAATAGCTGATAAACCCGCTTTAATACTGGTAAAAATTAACGTTCCAAAAATCACTAACCATATAATTGTTAACCACTGATTTTCTACTAAAAAATCTAAATACTCTTGCATGTTACTTCCTAGTTATTTTCTAATCGTTATGACATGAATGCGTCATAAGAACACTCAATTTGAGCTTAGTATACAGACCAATCACATAGTTACCAATGGTCGATATCACATTGACCAATTACATACTAAAAACCCCATTTATATGGCTTTATAGATGCGCTGATTTATCACCCAAAGCACCTTGTTAAATCAATCAGTTAATGTCTATACATTTAAGTGTTTTTAATCTGCCATGCCCAGTGTAATATGTTGTCCTATTATTGCGTCACTATTTTTAGGAAATATATTAATGTCTGCGGCCAAAAAACCTCTAGTTTTACTCATTCTTGATGGATGGGGTCATCGTGAAGATCAAGCAAACAATGCGATTGCCCAAGCTAACACCCCCGTCTTAGATAATTTGTGGCAGCAGTATCCTCACACCTTAATTTCTGGGTCGGGCATGGATGTAGGTTTGCCAGACGGCCAAATGGGTAATTCAGAAGTAGGTCATGTGAATATAGGATCAGGGCGTATTGTTTATCAAAACTTTACCCGCATTAATAAATCAATTATTGATGGCGACTTCAACACTAACGATGCATTCGTCCAAAATATCGATAAGGCAGTTACCGCAAACAAAGCCGTTCACATCATGGGACTGCTCTCACCTGGTGGTGTTCATAGTCATGAAGACCATGTGGTTGCCATGATCAAGTTAGCCGCACAACGTGGCGCTAAAGATATTTATTTGCATGCCTTTTTAGATGGTCGCGATACGCCGCCACGCAGTGCACTAGCGTCTATTGAGAAGATGCAAAAATTATTCAATTCACTCGGTAAAGGGCAAATAGCCTCACTTGTGGGTCGTTATTATGCAATGGACCGCGACCAACGCTGGGATCGCGTTGAAGTTGCGTACGATTTAATGACTCAAGGACAAGGCTTACATCAATATAGCTGTCCAATTGAAGCATTAGAGCAAGCTTATGCCCGTGACGAAAACGATGAATTTGTTGGTGCAAGCGCCATTACTAATAATGGAAAAACCATCACCATTGATGATGGCGATGCACTCTTTTTTATGAACTTTAGAGCCGACCGTGCACGCGAAATTAGCCAAGCATTTGTTGATACGAACTTTGAAGGCTTTTCTCGCAAGAAATACCCAATTCTTAGTGCCTTTGTTCAACTGACACAATATGCCGACTCTATTGTAAGCCCGGTTGCTTATTCACCTGAAAAATTAGACAACGTATTAGGTCAATGGCTACAAGATCATAACAAAACACAACTGCGTATTTCTGAAACTGAAAAATACGCTCACGTTACTTTCTTCTTTAATGGCGGCGTCGAAAATGAATTTGTTGGTGAGGATCGTATCTTAATACCTTCTCCTGACGTGGCAACCTATGACTTGCAACCAGAAATGAATTCAGAATTATTAACCGATAAACTTGTTGGCGCTATCGAAGGCGGAAAATACGATGTTATTGTCTGTAATTACCCTAATGGTGACATGGTTGGCCATACAGGCGTGATGTCAGCAGCAATTAAAGCCTGTGAAGCCGTCGATGCTTGTGTAGGGCGAGTTGTTGATGCTCTTCATAAAGTGGGTGGTGAATGTTTGATCACCGCCGATCATGGTAACGCCGAGCAAATGGTGAATGAGACAACACAACAAATCCATACTGCGCATACAAGTGAGCCCGTACCATTCATCTACGTTGGCCGACCTGCTGTAGCCAGTGGCCATGGCAAGTTAAGTGACATCGCTCCGACGATGTTACGCTTAATTGATATGGAGATCCCTGAGCAAATGACGGGAACCCCATTGATGACCCTTAGTTAATAGCTTGGTTTATTTACGCTTATTTATCATGGTGGCGCTGTGTTTTAGCAGTGCTGCTTTGGCTAATGACGCCACTAACTCGGATACACTAGGTGATTTAAAAACAAAAATTAATCAACAAAAGTCCATTCTTGCCAAACAAAAAAAGCAGCAACAACGCTTAACCAATCTGTTACGTGATACTGACAAAAAGATAGCAGCAACAGCGAATGCTTTATACCAAACAAACCAAAATCAACAACGACACAAAACTACCCAGAAAAATCTTAGCGTTGAAAAAAAGCAATTAGTTAGCACTCAAAAACGTCAAAAAACAGTCTTAGCACAACAACTTAAAAGTGCCTACATGACAGGCAATCACGATTTGATGCAGTTATTGCTTAATCAACAACAAAGCAGCAAAACCGAACGCCTGCTGGGCTATTATCATTATCTAAATAAAGCACGTGTAGACTCCCTCACAGAGCTTGAGCAAACTTATTTACGTTTACAGACTGTTGAAGCAAAACTCATTGATACACTAAGCACACTCTCTGCACTTCGCCTCACGCAGCAATCAGCAGAAAACCAATTGAAACTCGAGAAGAAAACACGAGGCGACGCCCTTGCTCAACTTCAAAAATCATATTTAAAGAACAGTGCTCAACTTGAACAATATCAGTTATCCGAGTTAGATATAAAACAATTGCTCAAAGCACAAACTCAGGTAGAAGTTGCGGTACAACCCCTATCAGGTTTATCTAAATTACGGGGCCGCCTAACCCGGCCAACAAAAGGAAAAACAACGCATAAGTTTGGTCAAATGCGCAATAGTCGATTACGCTGGAAAGGCATAACGATTGTTGGACGAGAAGGACAAGCAGTTAATGCTGTTCATCACGGAAAAGTTGTATTTTCAGATTGGATAAAAGGTTTTGGATTGGTTTTAGTACTAGATCATGGACAAGGTTATATGAGTCTATATGGACATAATCAAGCCTTGTTAAAGAAGGCTGGGGATAATGTAGCCGATAATGAGCAAATAGCCTTACTTGGCCAAAGTGGTGGTCAAACGATACCTAGCCTATACTTTGAAATTAGACATAAAGGTAAAACTGTGAATCCACAACGTTGGTTCTCAAAATAATCCTATCAATTATTGTCATTGAGATGATCGTTTGTTTATTACAGATATAAATAAGTTGTTAATCACTATTGGCTTTAATCTATTTTTCTGGTCAAATGTGCAGCAGTAAATGATGAAATCACCGGAGAGTGACAATACAATGAAGGCCCGTTTTCTTAAATATACCCTTGTTATCATTGGTACATTCACTTGCGCTTTTAGTTTTTCAAATACAATAGACTCCTCCCCTAAAATTGCCATTATTATTGATGACATCGGTTATCGCAAAACAGACTTCACCGCACTGACGTTAAAAGGGCAATTTACATATTCAGTTGTGCCTTACGCGCCCTTTACTAAAAAAATTGCTAATGCCGTTTTTGATAGCCAACGAGAAGTCATGGCTCACATCCCAATGGAAGCTGTTAATGACAATCATTTATTAGGAAAAGGAGCACTAACACTAGCGATGACTGAGCAAGAAATGCGTCAACAAGTACGCAACGTGCTCAATAATATTCCTAACGTGAGTGGTATTAATAATCATATGGGCAGTCATTTCACTACCCAACCTAAGCAGCTAGCTTGGGTAATGGATGAATTATCACAGCAACAATTATATTTTCTTGATAGTAAAACAACGGCAAATTCAATGGCTGAACGTGTTGCACTTAGGCACGGACTAAGAACTGGCCACAGGCATATCTTTCTAGATAATCAGCTTGATGAAGCTTATTTAGATAAACAGTTTAGTCGATTAATTAACATTGCAAGCCGTTACAATCATGCCATTGCAATTGCACACCCACACCCCAAAAGCATTGAGTTTTTAAGAAAAAAAGTAGAAACACTTAAAGAGTTAGGTATTGAATTAGTGCCCGTTTCAAGACTACTACCTGAAATGACAAAAATTGCACGTGCCAAGCACGCAGACAACAATGACAGTTTTATCAATACAACGGCAGTGATGCCTCAGTAAGGCGAGATGTTCGCATCGTCGGTTTCGCATAAGCACACGACTTCTTCTTTCATCACATCATCATCAAATCCGCCTTCAGAAGAATCAACAGTTAGGGAGCCTTTAGGAAGTTCAGACGATTTCTCAATACCTCCTTGCGAAGAGGTTCCATGGAGGGGACAGTTCTCAGTAATTACATTAACAACTTCAACTTGATGCTTAATCATTATAAATCCATTTTCATTTAGACATAAAAAAAGCAGCTAATGCTGCTTTCTTAATACTATTCCATGGCGGCTTTTAACTTCTTCATGGCATTTTTTTCTAACTGCCTAATACGTTCAGCCGAAACCTCATAAAAGCTTGCCAGCTCTTGCAACGTGACTTTGTCTTCCGCTAGCCAACGAGATTGAACAATATGCTGACTACGTTCATCTAATGTTGAAAGGGCACTGCGTAATTTTGTATTCGCGTGATTTTCCCAGTTTTTCTCTTCAACATAGGTAGCAACATTTGATGACTTATCTTCTAAATACTGAGTTGGAGCAAAATTTGAAGTACTTGAATCATCATCATCGTTAGATAAGTCGAAAGAATTATCTGTCAGACTCATACGATTTTCCATTTCAAGAACGTCACGTGTCGATACACCTAGCTCGCGTGCAACAACATTAACTTCTTCTTGATTAAACCAACCTAAGCGTTTTTTGTTTTTACGTAGATTAAAGAATAATTTTCGCTGTGCTTTAGTCGTCGCTACTTTAACGATGCGCCAGTTTTTCAATACATATTCATGTATTTCAGCTTTTATCCAATGCACGGCGAAAGAGACTAATCTAACACCCACTTCAGGATTAAAACGTTTAACGGCCTTCATTAAACCAACATTACCTTCTTGAATAAGGTCAGCGTGCGGTAATCCATAACCTGAATAGCTTTTAGCAACATGTATCACGAAACGCAAATGCGACATGATAAGTTTTTGCGCTGCTTTTAAATCGCCATCATGATATAAACGAGAGGCTAATTCATGCTCTTCTTCTGCATTAAGCATTGGGATCTGCGCGGCACGAGAAACATAACTTTCTATGCTCCCAGAGGCTATCGGCATTAATGCGTTTGATTGAATTGCGTTGCTCATTCGTTACTCCTAATCTTTAACTCGCCTCGAGTCTATCACGCTATTTTAATGATCGCTAGAGGATCAAAGCACTGATTGTTACTAACTGTTTCAGTAATATTAGTCAGACGTTTAATCAAATAGTTCAAAGCTGATTTTCTGGTTCAATTTCATAAACATGGCGCATTACAGAGCCATAGGCACCAAGCCATCCTAAGCCTGTGCTAAGTGCGATCAAGATCAAAAATTCGCTAATATTGAGTCCACTTAAGGTTAATTCTGATCCTAATTGGCTTGCAAGATCGAGTAAAGCCCCCTCAACCCACCACAAAATCAACGATACACAGACCCAGGCAATCAACCCACCAATAAGCCCATACCAAATACCAGTGTACAAAAAGGGCCGCCTAATGAAGTCGTTCGTAGCACCGACCAATTTCAGTACTTCAATTTCTTCTCGTCGATTTAAAATCGATAATCTGATGGTATTTGCAATAACCAAAGCCACAGCTAATAACAACAAGACTCCTAAACCTAAGGCTGCATCTTCTAACAAGTTAACAATAGCGGTAAGCTTTTCCAGCCAAGTAACATCCAATTTCCCAAAGGAAATTTCAGGTTGCCGTTGTAATTTTTCCAGCAGCTCTCGAGCTCCTTCAGGACTCGAATATTGCAAACTTGGTACCACAAGAATAACCGATGGCAGTGGGTTTTCATCCAAATAAGATAAAGCATCACCAAAACCAGACAGCGTTTTAAACTCTTCTAACGCTTGTTCGGCAGCAACGTATGTAACATCATTAACTTGCTCATAAAGCCCAATGCGCCGTAACACTTTTTGCGTTTGACTATCACTAATCCCCTCTTTAACAAAGAGCGTAATTTCAGCGGCACTGTCCCAGCTACCACGTAATTGCTGCCCATTTTTCATTAATAGATGCAAGGTGGTTGGCAATGCCAAACTTACCCCTAGCACGGCCATGGTTAAAAGCGATGAAATAGGCATACGCCATAATTCACCAACACTGGCTAGAGCTTGCTGTAGATGACGAATGAAATACATGACCAATCGATGGCCGGGGTTCGTGTTGCTAGCACCATGAGATTTGCGTTGGCTAAATAACAGGCTCAAATTCACTCTCCCTTAAATCTGACGATGACAGGCCATCATGGATCATTTGCCCCTGACGCAGCGTAAACGTGTGATATTTCATGCGAGCAATCAATCCTAAATCATGTGTTGCGATCATGACTGCAACACCAACTGAATTAAGGTCTTCAAATACTTTTAAGATTTCGACTGATAAATGAGGATCAAGATTACCCGTTGGTTCATCGGCTAATAATAAAGGAGGTTTATTAACAATCGCCCTAGCAATGCCTACGCGTTGAAGTTCACCGCCTGACAGTGTGTTTGGCATATTGTTAATTTTTGACAGAAGCCCAACTTTATCCAATGCACCAGCGACACGTCGCTTGATATCTGACAGGTGATAGCCTTCAATAATTAAAGGCAAGGCAACGTTGTTAAAAACGCTGCGATCCATTAATAAGCGATGGTTTTGAAAAATCATGCCTATGTCACGTCTGGCAAAAGGCACTTGCTTTTTTGTGATTTTATTAAGGTTGTGACCGTTGATAAAGACCTGACCAGACGTCGGTCTTTCCATCATCGCCACCAACTTCAGTAAAGTACTCTTACCAGCACCAGAATGACCGGTTAGAAAGGCCATTTCGCCAGGTTGAAGATGAAAATTAACCCGATTTAAGGCCTGTTGTCCACCAGGATAAATCTTAGTGACTTCTTCAAATCGAATCATGGTACATCCTCAACTCCTTAAGTAAATACAGCTCTGTAGATTAACAATACGCGTTTAATTAGACTCTTCATTGTTAAAGAGCGCTTCGACAAATTCGGGGCCATTGAACTCACGTAAATCATCGATTCCTTCACCAACACCAATGAAACGGATAGGTATATTAAACTTATCAGCCAGCCCAAAGACGACACCACCTTTTGCCGTACCATCTAATTTAGTAACCGTTAGTCCAGTTACGCCAACGGCTTCATTAAATAAGTTCACTTGGCTCATCGCATTTTGACCAGTACCGGCATCAAGCGTTAACATTATTTCATGGGGCGCAGTATCATCTAACTTACGCATAACACGAACTACTTTTTTGAGCTCTTCCATCAAGTGTGATTTATTTTGCAAACGACCCGCGGTATCAGCGATTAACACATCTATATTACGTGCTTTGGCGGCTTGTACAGCGTCAAAAATAACAGAAGCACTGTCAGCTCCCGTATGCTGGGCAATCACTTGGATGTCGTTACGTTCACCCCAAACTTGTAATTGCTCAACAGCAGCGGCACGGAACGTATCACCTGCCGCTAAGGCTACTTTTTTGCCTTGCTGTTGGAATTTTTTAGCTAACTTACCAATAGTCGTTGTTTTGCCAACGCCATTAACACCCACCATGAGTATTACGTAAGGGCCATCACTTTGTGGAATCTCTAATGGCTTGGATACTGGTTCAATAATTTCAATTAATTCTTCTTGGAGCAATTGATACAAGGCTTCCCCATCTTTCAACTGCTTGCGGCTAGCACCTTGCGTTAAAGAGTTAATAATTTTTAGTGTGGTATCAACACCAACATCAGCGATTAACAGTTGTTCTTCAAGCTCTTCAAACAAATCATCATCAATTTGTTTACCTTTAAACAAACCGAAGATACCGCTACCAAAGTTTTGCTTGGTGCGTTTTAAGCTATCTTTTAATCGTTTAAAAAAACCAACCTTTTTTTCCGGCGCCGCTTGCTCTGCCGCTGCCTGCTCTGCCGCAGCTTGCTCTGCCGCTGCTTGCTCTGCTGCTGCCTGCTCTGCCGCAGCCTGCTCTGCCGCTGCCTGCTCTGCCGCTGCCTGCTCTGCCGCAGCTTGCTCTGCCGCTGCTTGCTCTGCTGCTGCTTGCTCTGCCGCTGCTTGCTCTGCTGCTGCCTGCTCTGCCGCTGCCTGCTCTGCCGCTGCCTGCTCTGCCGCTGCTTGCTCTGCTGCTGCCTGCTCTGCTGCTGCTTGCTCTGCCGCTGCCTGCTCTGCCGCTGCTTGCTCTGCTGCTGCCTGCTCTGCCGCTGCCTGCTCTGCCGCTGCCTGCTCTGCCGTTGCCTGCTCTGCCGTTGCCTGCTCTGCCGCCGCCTGCTCTGCCGCTGCCTGCTCTGCCGCGAGAGTAGACTCTGTGGTTTGTTGTTTAGTTACTTCTGTTGGCTCTTCTTTTTTATCTTTGCCAAATCCTAACCAACCAAACATGCCTTTTTTCGCCATTTTGATAAAACCTTATAAACATCTATTACGTTTTAGACGCACAATTTGCTAAAATAGCGCCCAAGATACAAATTTGCACCGATGATAACAAATACAAACTGATTGAGGTAGAGATGGCAGCAGGAAAAGGCGGTTCGGGTCAAGTAAGAATCATTGGCGGACAATGGCGCAGCCGAAAATTACCCGTCAATGATGTCGAGGGCCTCAGACCAACGACAGATCGTGTTAAAGAAACAGTCTTTAATTGGCTAGCACCTTACATTAGTGACTCTGCTTGCTTAGATCTATTCTCAGGCAGTGGTGGCTTATCTTTCGAAGCATTATCACGCTATGCAAAGAGCGCACTTTTACTTGAAAAAGACCGCGGTGCCGCCACACAATTAACTAAAAACTTGATCACACTTAAATGTGACAATGGCGTTGTAAAGAATATCGACAGCTTGAAATTTTTAGCACAAGATTCGAAACAAAAATTTGACGTAATTTTTATTGACCCGCCTTTTAGGAAGAATCTACTACAACAAAGCTGTCAGTTGTTAGAAGACAATGATTGGCTCACTGAAAATGCGGTTATCTATATTGAAATGGAATCTGAACTCGCTGGCGTAGAATTACCAAAAAATTGGCAATGTTTAAAAGAAAAAAATGCCGGACAAGTAACCTTTTCGCTATGGCAACGAAATTAGGCATATTTTAAGATCTAAAAATGCCGCTAAAATGGCGGCATTCCTCAATGTGTATTGGCACTAAAATCGATAATCTATGCCCGCATACAAATATGCACCATTAAACCCGAAAGGCGCACTACGGCGTGAATATTGAAATACACCATCCGATTGAACAATAGTATTGCCCTCACCATCAACAATGTGGCCCTCACCTGTTTGACCAATAGTATTAATATCAGGTGTTACATCGAATACATTGTTCACCCCAATACTGATACTCATTTTTTCTGAGTAGTGCCAGTTCATCTGCACATCAGTTAGCCATTTAGCACCGTAGACTTGACGCTCACCACCATCAATCACAGCGTATTCACCGAAACGGTTTAGTGACGCACTATAGCTAAAATCATTAACATCATAGTTTGCACTTAAATTAATACGATCTTTAGGCTGCCACTCTTCAATAATCGACACCCCTTGTGCGCCAAATACATCAGCAGGTTTTATACCTTGCAGCCCGCCAGGAGAAAATTGACCTGTTACCTCTGTTCTTGTCGTATTAAACGCCAATGATAAATGCAAATCACCTTCAGCTAAGATCGTATTGTAGGTGGTTACTATATCAAGCCCCTGGGTTTTCGTATTTGCCCCATTGATAAAAAACTGAGCTCCCGTAACATTGTTAGAAGCAACTGCCGCATCAAAAATTTCACTACCTGTTCCGGACAATATTTTGTCGCTAATAACAATACGGTTATCAATCGCAATATTATAATAGTCGAGCGTGAACGTGATATTTTCTGCAGGATTAAACGTAAGGCCAACACTGTAGTTTACAGATTCTTCTTCTTGAAGCTCCGGAATGCCCACATCAATAGCTAACTGTGAATCGTTTCTAAATGTACCGACTTGAACCGCATGTTCATCAATAAATTGTGTACTGGTATTATTAAAATATTGTTGCTGCATTGATGGTGCCCGAAAACCAGAACTGAGCGCACCACGTAGAATCAAATCTTCATTGACATTATAACGACTCGAGACCTTCATATTAACGGTGTCACCAAAGCCGTCAAAATCATCATATCGCAGCGCTCCAGTGACCAGAAAATCGTAGTTTATTTCCCATTCTGCATCGAAGTATAATGAATAAACATTTCTAGATTCATCAACACTATTGGCAGGAGTAAATCCTGGGAACACTTGAATGCCATTGTCACCACCAATGCCTAAACCGTCATAATCTTGCCAAGAATAAATCTCGCCAGATTCCATTTTATAGCGGTCTCTACGTAATTCACCACCCCATGCATAGGCAACATTTTCATCGGCCCATGTCATATCAACATTGAGCGTAGTAAGACCTAAGGTTAATTTACCTGCATTCGCTTTGGTTTGTGCTTGGCCCCGCAAACTGGCATCGCGGCCTTGATCTGTAACCCAGGAGGCATTCAATGAGTTACTAACAATATACTCTTGTTCATTTTCTCCAGTTGTGGCTGAAAAATCTAAGGTTACTTCATTCATAAATTCAGTTTTATAACCAATATTAAATGAATAGTCTTTATTCTTAGTGTTGATGAGTGGCAAAAAGCCATTAGGGTAATAAGCTTTGTTGTCCGATAGTATAGGGTTATTACTGTCTTGATTAGCTCTGCGGTAAAAACCTGCCGATTGATCGTGGCGATCTGACCAAGTCACAAAGGCATAAAGCTCACTGTCATCAAGATCAATTGAACCATTTATCACAACGGCATGCTGCTCAGAATCGGAATCACCAACCTTAAAGTTTTGACGCTCAAAACTTTGCTCAAGTGGATCTGTAGAGACTGTTACCCCTGCTAATGTCGGATGGTCAGTACAGATATATTGGCATTGCCCCGACAAACCAGCGCGGTTTGAGGCATTGCGATCGCGAAAATCGTAGCTAACATTGAAGAATCCATTATCTAACTCAATCCCTTTAGATATTCCTAGGTTAAGTGTCTCACCATCACCAGCTGTATATTCACCAAATGACAACTTTATGGAACCAGGATCACTGCCATCTTTCAGCACTAAATTTATCACACCAGCAATGGCGTCAGACCCATATTGAGCGGCCGCTCCATCGCGCAATACTTCAATTCGTTCCAAAGAAATAGCAGGGATGGCATTCATATCCACACCTGAAGTACCACGCCCAACGGTGGTATTAATGTGGACCAATGCACCTTGATGACGGCGCTTGCCATTAATTAACACTAAAGTTTGATCGGGCCCCAATCCACGTAGTGTTGCCGGACGCAAAGCATCTGTGCCATCACTAGCACTAGAACTGGAAAAATTAAAGGAAGGTATTTTTGCCTGCAGAATACGCCCAACTTCTGTGTGACCTGTCGATTGCAGTTCTGCACGACCAATGACATCAATAGGCACTGGAACGTCAGACTCTGTGCGCCCAGCAAAACGACTACCAATGACAAAAGTGCTGGCAGTCGACTTACTAGTTACTTCTTTAGTCTTGTCACTCTTTTCAGCATAACTAGGAAACGCCATGGCACTACAGCCCAACATTAACGCCGTTATTGCAGTTACTTTGGCTTTATCACGTGACATTTCACGCGTTAATATTGAGGGGGTCATGAGTTGCATTTAAATTCCTTTTCAAGTTCATCGCTCATTGCTGCTATTGCTTTTTTAGTGGATACATAATTAACTAAAAAACAATAAGATACACCAAAAAATTTATAAAACAATCACAACCTAAGTCTAATCACTTATAACCTATAATTTAGCGGTTAAAACACAAAAAAGGCCTCCATTTGGAAGCCTTTAAATCACGTTAATTTTTCATGTTACAACTACATATTAGGATAGTTCGGTCCGCCAGCACCTTCAGGCGTTACCCAAGTGATGTTTTGACTAGGATCTTTAATATCACAAGTTTTACAATGCACACAGTTTTGACCATTAATTTGGAAGCGTTTTTCATCATTTTCTTCAACAATTTCATAAACTCCCGCCGGACAATAACGTTGTGCAGGTTCTGCCCATTTCTCCATATTAACCGTCATAGGAATAGATGCATCTGCGAGCGTTAAGTGACAACGTTGATCTTCTTCGTGATGCGTATTAGACAAGAATACCGATGACAATTTATCAAAACTTAATTTGCCGTCGGGTTTAGGATACGCGATTTCAATTGACTCACTTGCTAATTTTAGCTGCGCATGATCAAGGGTGTCATCTTTCAAATTAACAGGTAGTTTTCCGCCAAAGATATTTTGATCGATCATATTAAATGCACCGCCTAGCGTCATGCCAAACTTATGCATTGCTGCGCCGAAATTACGTGAACAATACAATTCTTCATACAGCCATGACGATTCAAATGCTTTAGCATATTGCGTTAGCTCACTAGCGGCCTCTTCACCTTTCGCTAATTCTTCAACAATCACATCAGCGGCAATCATGCCTGATTTCATTGCAGTATGAGACCCTTTAATTTTTGCAAAGTTTAAAGTACCCGCATCACAACCAATTAGCAGCCCACCAGCAAAACTCATTTTAGATAATGAATTTAATCCACCTTTAGAAATAGCACGAGCACCGTAGGAAACACGCGTACCACCAGTTAAATATTTCGAAATTTCAGGGTGATGCTTATAGCGTTGAAACTCATCAAATGGGCTTAAGTAAGGGTTAGAATAATTTAAATCAACGATTAAACCACATACCACTTGGTTATCTTCAATGTGATATAAGAAACCACCACCTGTAGCGCCATCAACTAGCGGCCAACCGCCGGTATGAACAACCTTGCCTAATTGATGTTGTTCACTAGGAATAGTCCAAAGTTCTTTAATACCTAAGCCATAATGTTGTGGGCTGCGACCTTCATTTAAATTAAAACGTTCTTGTAATTCTTTACCTAGATGACCACGACAACCTTCTGCAAATACGGTGTATTTTGCATGTAACTCCATACCCGGCATGTACGAATCTTTCTCTTCACCACTTTCGCTCACACCCATATCGCCAATTAATATACCTTTAACTGACCCATCGTCATTATATACCGTTTCTGAGGCAGCAAAGCCTGGAAATATTTCAACGCCAAGCTGTTCTGCTTGCTCACCTAACCAACGACATAAGTTACCAAGACTAATAATGTAATTGCCGTCGTTGTGCATCGTTTTTGGAACGAACATGTTAGGTACTTTAGTGGCTTTGGTTTCGTTGCCAAACAGGTAGATGTCATCACCGACTACCTCGGTGGTGAGTGGTGCACCTAATTCTTTCCAATTGGGGAATAGCTCATTGAGTGCCTTAGGTTCGAACACCGCTCCAGATAAAATATGTGCGCCAACCTCTGAGCCTTTTTCAACGACACAAACAGTGATTTCTTGTTCTTTTTCTTTCGCCGCTTGCATGAGTCGACATGCTGCTGAGAGTCCTGCAGGACCCGCACCAACGATGACAACATCAAACTCCATCGAATCACGTTCCATATTCTTCTCCTATTGCTATTAACTATTTTATTATTGCGTATGAAGGTCGTTACATAGACGGCCTTTACTATTATTCATAATCATTTTTATGCGCGATTTAGTAAGCGCGCTGACGATTAAGTGAGTCTGCCAGAAAGTTTACGTATACGTCAACTGTATGCTGAATTCTCTAAGGTGGAATTAATTAAACAGTCGTTTGAATGTTAGTGCAAGAACTATTTTTAGTTTCTGAAGAACCCAGAGGTAGTTTAATTAAGAAACTAGCGGTTTAAGAAAGAATTGATCAATGAATAATAGGACTAGATAGATATTTACAATTATAAGCTTTGAAGTAACGCATTACGCTACTTCATACCAATGTCGGTCATGTGATTTTATTGGCTAAGGCCTCTTTCCCTTTAAAGATAGGCTTTTTATTTGTTAGATAGGGCTTTATACCAAGCAGAAATAGCTTGTCGCAACAAAGCTTGTGCAGATTTTTTGCCCGTTAATGACAACTCTTTGGCCACATCACTCCAAGTCTGGCGTTGTAATACCCGCTTTATGATGATCGATTGATGAACATCATTTAGTTGTAATAACGACTGCGAGCTGGTCCATAATTGCTGCTCAACAATATAACTCACTTGTTCAAATGGCCGTGCGCCACGTATAAATACATCAATATTATACTTGTCAAAATCAGTTAACGAATTGGTGTAAACATTTTGCCCCATTAAAGCGGTAACAAATCGATCATCTAACTGACTAAAATTGTCTGCAATATCATAACGGAAACTCTGGTTGAAACTTTGCTGGGCCATATCAACCAAGCTGTTCCGATCATCATTAATAGCTTTGAGCACTAATAAAGAATGTGTGCCACTGGCACTGTCCTTATTAAGACCCAGCCTTACGGGTTTATAATCATTGTTAAACCAAAACTGGCTCAGCTGTGCCGTTGCCCCAAAGCTTGAGCCGAGCATATCAATACCTTGATCATTAGCCCAATGCGTTACAAATTCATCGAGTCCACCACCAATACCATGATGTTGACACTGAGGGTGCACAGCAATACGCATAATACGTGCGTAGCTATATTGTGCAGCTTGCTCAATGCCTACCTGTGCGAGTAATGATTGTGGTAACAAATGCCCTCTAAGGCGGCGTTTTCCAAGGGCTATCTCTCGGCCTAACGCTTCATCTAACTCGCCTTCTTTAAGCACCAAAGATACGCCGATTACAATATCATTGCGTTTGGCAATAAATACAAAGAGATTTGGGGCATCAAGTAGCTGCCTAAAATCAGACGGTGACGTTTGATAGTGTGCGAGTACTAACAAGCCAAATACTTGTTCAAGTAACACCTCATCATTAAGTAACGACTCTTGGCTAACCATTTGATAAATTGTGGATATACCGACCTCACAACCAAAAGGTGAATCAAAATTCACCCCTTTAAAGTTCAGCCCTAATAACTTATTGCTTAACAACTCTAAAGGGTCATTATTTTGCCACCTAATAGGCTGAGACAGCTCACACCGACGCATTTGTGGTGATATTTCTTTAAGGCGGCTCAAAAACCGTAAAGCAAATCCACGCCCAGTCCCTTCATAACCGTGAATCGTCGTCGCAAAGACCAGCCTAGAGTAGTGCGTTGCTAAAGTTGTTAACATAGGTGTTGGTATGGCGGCAGCTTCATCAATGAGCAGCAAATCACAATCGGGTAAGTGACTAACTAATTCATCAGGTGCAACAAACTCTATCTGCTTATTTTGCCAATGAAGCGTATTTGATTTCATCTCACTACCAATCAACAGCTGATGAGCATGTTTAAATACACTATTAAGAGCTGCTACTTTTGGCGCAGTAATCACAATATGCTTGAGTGACTCTTGCAACAACATCGCAGCAGCAATACCCAAGGCACTAGACTTTCCGCGCCCCCTGTCAGCACTAATGACCAATGGTCGGTTACGATGTCCAGTGCTCACTTTGATAATTTGTTCTACACATGAAGCCTGCTGTGCGTGGGCGAATGGCGCTAAAGTTTCCAAATACTGCGTTTCAAAATCAGGCGTTATAGCCTGAACTAACTCTGTTGACTCTTCAACGATAACGGCATGCTCATCATGATTAATTTCTCGCACAATTCGCTGTAGGAAATTATTTTTAATGTGAGGTAAATGCTCA
>Ga0209292_1001924_pt1 | contig 24697 bp, 21 predicted proteins | sample GOMGulsemesocosm_2_FD_184634 | JGI IMG/M metagenome (GOLD analysis project Ga0209292, IMG submission 184634) | Methane-oxidizing microbial communities from mesocosms in the Gulf of Mexico - GOM9C Gulf of Mexico (SPAdes) (version 2) | ecosystem: Environmental > Aquatic > Marine > Cold seeps... | reverse complement strand
AAAGAAAGTGTATTTTATACACGTCTAAAAAAATATAAGCGTATTTGTTTCCAACCAAAAAGTAATATTCTACGTTAAAACAGATAAACACATCCACTATGAAAAAGATTTTGATTCTTATTTATTTTTTACCCCTAACCACTTTCTCTCAATTTTGGTTTGAAGTATACCCTCATACAACAACATACAATTTTGAATCTACCGAAAACTATGACTATTTAACGTTTGACACAATTCCAAATCAAATCAATATTTGGCAAATAGCTAAACCAAGCAAACCTATTTTAGACACTACAATTTATGCTAATCAAACAAACTTTAATGTTATTATTACGGATAGTTTAAATCCATACCCAATAAATGACACTTCATCTTTCACAATTAAGATACCTATCCCTTCTTATGCTACAGATTTTTTTTTAGAAGGAAGTTATTATATCGATTCAGACAGTTTGAATGATTATGGTAAAATTGAATATTCAATGGATAATGGTGTAAACTGGGTATTAATTTCAGATGATACACTCACATACACTAATCAAAATGATCCACCTGACACATCCTCATGGCCTATTTACTACAATCACCCTCCAATTGTACTAACTGGATTAAGTAATGAATGGAAAAGTTTTCATATTAATTTAATAGAAAGCTATCAACTATTCAATCATAATACCGATCAATCCTGGTTAGATACGGCTCTTTATCGATTTACATTTATTAGTGATCAAACTTTTGATGATAGAGATGGATTGATGTTTGATAATATTAACATAGTAAATGTATTCGCATTTAATATCCACGAAAATAAATCAAGTTCTATAAAGATTTATCCAAATCCGTTAACCTCAAATGTTATTAATTTTGCAAACAAGGACGTAAATCAAGTTAAACTATTTAATTCTAATGGTAAGCTCGTTTTTGAGCAAAACAGTGCAACTATAAAAGAACTTACAATTCCAAATCTAGCGAAAGGTATATATATAATACATGCAATTACAACAGAAGATAAAGTGTTAACTACAAAGTTAATTGTTGAATAAAATTATTCCACCTCAACCTCAATCTCTAAATCCCATTTAGAACGGATTTTTATTTCATCTGTATAATAGAATACTTTTTCCGATTGCTGTTGCGTTTGAATTGAACCTTTTGTCCACTTTTCGTCTTGGTTAGTGTCCTCAATTATTCTCAATTGATATTTACCTGGTTTCAATTTGTTAAATGTAATTTGGATTTCGTTTGGAATCGCATTATAGGTTTTTTCTACTTCCCCTTTTGAATTTAACAACTCAAATAGATAGTCACCATTTAAGGAATCAAATTTCACAAAAAGTTGTCCAAAGTAATCATCTCCCATTAAGTTTTCAAATGTATAATTTGTATTTAATTGGTTCATGTTTCCAAACACAGATTCAATTGCTGCAGAATCAATTTGTAAAAACTGTGCTGTATGGTGTGTATAAAATAATAATGTATTCACATTGTCAAAATGATAGTCTACAGTTACTTCATTTGAATCTTTATCCAAAAAATGAAACATAGAATCGTTCACATTTAAAATGGGCTCTTCAATAGAAATCGTTAAATTATCATCAGGCAATAGCTTACTTCCTTTAATAATATTAGTTTTTACAATTAATTCCTTCCACTCCTCTTCTTTAGGTTGATTTTTTAAATAGGGAACGAGTGTATCTTCCTCTTCACCATTAATCGTATAATAAAATTCAGTGTTAGCTACTGGCTTTTGCGCTAACCAATAAATTAAAGAATCCTTACTATTTGTGTTAGCTTTAATAAGTTCCACATTACTTCTTAAGGTAAAAGATTCCGGTTCTTTATTTAAAACGACTTCAAACTTTCCAGGATAGGTGTATTCACTTTTTGTTAAAAACACTTTATTTGCATCTACGTCAAAAATTCTAAAATCAACTCCTGATACATTTGAATCTAACTGAATAACTTGCTCAGAAAGAAATCCAATCTTTTCATTATCTAAATCAAACAGCATATTCTTATTTTCATCAGTAAACGCGAATACTGAATAAGATCCGTTTTTAAGGTACTCAATTTTATACCCCCCTTGTTTATCTGTCTGACCTATATAAGTTGGTTTTAATTGATACGGAATTGAGTCAAATTGAATACTATCTTGATGTGGATAAATGGCAATAAAACAATTTTTAATGGGACGGTTCGTATAGCTGTCTTTTACCTGACCACTAATACTTAAAGAATCAATATAATCACCTGTGGAGAACACATATTGAAAAATGGAATCATTACGTTCCGTTATATCTTGAATAGCGCCATTAAAATTGACTACGTAAGTCGTATTATTTTTCAGTTTTTCATTAAAAATCAATGAAAATGTTTTATTTTTCACCGTAAACGTTGGTTTTTGACTCAATTGCGGTGTAATTATAATATTTTCTGATGCTTTATTTAACTTAATAAATTCATTGAATCTTAAACTTATTTCAGAACCCTTAAAACTAAGTTCTCCATTTTTAGGGAACGATTTTTCGGCAATAATTTCTGGAGCAAACACATCTTTTTTTCCACCCGAAATAGGAGAAATTTGAGCACAGGTTACGATAAAAAATAATAAACTAAAAAGGGCTACTAATCTCATAATGTGTCCGAAATAATTTGTGCTAATTGTTCTAAATAGTGAGCGTCAATTTCAGAAAAATCATCTAAACAGTCACTATCAACATCTAATATTAAACGTACTTTATTATTTTTTAGTACAGGCACAACAATTTCAGACTTAGACATTGAGCTACAAGCAATATGACCAGGAAACTCATCTACATCAGGTACAATAATAGTTTCTACATTTTTCCAGCATGTACCGCAAACTCCTCTTCCTTTAGTAATTCTAGTACAGGCTATATCCCCTTGAAAAGGACCAAGGACTAATTCAGTTTCAGAATCAACTGAATAAAAACCTACCCAAAAGAAACCGAACGTTTGACGCAAAGCTGCACAAATGTTAGCCAGATTAGCAACTTCATTTGTTTCATCTGAAATTAATGCCTTTAATTGAGGCAATAATTGCTGATATTGTTCAGCCCTATTTCCTTTTGATATGTTTAATTCTTCTGCCATTTACGTACTAAATGTTATTTAAAATTTAAAAACCAAAACGTAAGTCTTCATGCTTATTAGATCTGGTTTTGCCATGTAATTTCAACACTCTAATCAACTATAATTAAACAGTTTATGGATTTTAGGTATAAAAATGGAGGTTGAGTTAATCAACTCCTATTTTTTATGATCTTAAAACTTTTGCGATTTTAAAATAATCTGAATCATGATGTGCAGCATTTTTAAGTGCTTCTTCTTGAGTAATTGTATCTTTATCAATATCTTCTCTTAATACATTAATAGATTCAGACATAAACATTAAAGGTTCAACACCATCCGTATCAACACTATTTAATTGATCAACAAAATCAATCATGTTTTCAACATCTTTTTTGATAATCTCTTTCGCTTCACCATCAAATTCTAATCTTGACAAATGTGCGATATGGTCTATTAAATCGTTTGTAATTTCCATTATTTTTATTTTAAAGCCTCTGCGTGATATTTAATCAATGGGGCATTAATAATTTCGTAAGTTTTATCTCGCAAAGATACTAAATCTTTTTGGGTCATTCCTGTAGTTGGAATGGGATCATGAATTATAACCCTTGACCGTCCAGGACGTGCTGGTGCAGACAAAACGGGTAAGGTTCTTAGCAACTTCCAATTATCCAATATTGTAATAGGTAAAATTGGCTTTTGAGTTTCAATAGCCATTTTAAATGCACCATTCTTAAACCTTCCCAATTTAGGAGCGTCCTTAGGGATTGTCCCTTCAGGGAAAATTACAATTGACCATTTTTGCTTCAACCTTTCTTTTGCCTCTTCTAATGACTTTAAAGCTTCTCTTGTGTTTTTTCTATCAATTGAAATATCTAATTTCCTGAAGAAAATACCCATAATTGGCCAAGTCGCTAATTCCTTTTTTCCAATGTATAAAAACCTATGTTTATTTAAAATAGTGAACAAAAATATAATATCTAAATAAGAGGTATGATTCACACAAATAATGTAAGATTCATCCATTAATTTATCCGTTTTCGACAATTTTTCATGCCAAATACCTTGAAAAAACAACATGAATTTTGCCGTAAACACTTTAACTCTAAAAACAACATTATAATGTTTATCTGTTAACAATAACACCCAAAATATGGGGTAAAAGATCAACAACGTAAAGAAAAAGATAAATATAAAATATAATCTATAAATGGTAATAAAAGGACTTAATAATATCTTCACCCTACGAAATTAATAAAAAGAATTTGATTGTTGAAAATAACGAATTACTTTTCTCATTAAATTAATGATGTTTATAGGATAATTACCGAATTCCAACCGCCAATTATTAATCCGAATTTAATATCTAATAAGTGGATTTTTATGTAAATAATTTTTAAATTTGAGTTTCTAAAACTACAGATTACAAATGTCAAGAATATTAACAGGAATTCAAAGTACAGGTGTGCCACACCTAGGAAATATACTAGGTGCAATTGTACCTGCAATTGAAATGGCAAAAGATGATAAAAATGAATCATTTTTATTTATTGCCGATTTACATTCAATTACACAAATTAAAGATGGTGAAACATTAAGAGAAAACACATATAGCACAGCTGCTACATGGTTAGCCTTTGGTTTAGACCCAAAAAAAACTGTTTTTTATAGACAAAGTAATGTCCCTCAAACGACAGAATTATCTTGGTATTTATCATGCTTTTTTCCTTACCAACGCTTAACCTTAGCACATTCTTTTAAAGACAAAGCAGATAGATTAAGTGATGTAAATGCAGGTTTATTTGTTTATCCTATGTTAATGGCAGCAGATATTTTATTGTATGATGTAAACTACGTTCCTGTTGGGAAAGATCAAGAACAGCATCTTGAAATGACAAGAAAAGTGGCCGGTGCATTTAACAACCAAATGGGAGAAACATTTGTTATGCCTGAAGTTAAAATAAATGAAGATACAAAATTAATTCCTGGTACAGATGGTACTAAAATGTCGAAATCTAAAGGAAATATAATTAATATCTTCTTACCTAAAAATCAGCTGAAAAAGCAAATCAATAGCATTGAAACGGACAGTACTGCTTTAGAAGACCCTAAAGATCCAGACACATGCAATGCATTTACAATTTATAAATTATTAGCTTCTGATGAACAAATTGAAACTATGCGCCAAAACTATTTGGCTGGTGGATATGGATATGGCCATGCAAAAAAAGCTATTTTAGAATTGATATTAGACAAATTCTCAACTGAACGTGAGCGTTTTGACTATTACATGAATAACAAAGAAGAGTTAAACGAAATATTACTAGAAGGTGCAAAAAAAGCAAGCAAGGTTGCCGATAGCGTACTAGACAAAGTGAGAGATAAATTAGGATTTACAGCCTAACTAATAAACCTATTTAATCATGAAACTGTGTATTGCTGAAAAGCCAAGTGTAGCCAAAGAAATTGCTTCTATTTTAGGAGCAAACCAAAGGCGTGATGGCTATTTTGAAGGCAATGGCTATTGTGTGAGTTGGACGTTTGGACATTTATGCACACTTAAAGAACCACATGATTACACTTCTTTATGGAAGTGGTGGAATTTACAACACCTACCTATGGTACCCTCATCCTTTGGAATAAAGGTAATGGAAAACCAAGGCGTTCAAAAACAATTTAATACCATACAAACATTAGTTGATCAATGTGATGAAGTTATAAATTGTGGGGATGCCGGGATTGAAGGAGAATTAATACAACAATGGGTTTTATTAAAGGCAAACAATACAAAGCCTATTAAACGATTATGGATTTCATCTTTAACTGAGGAAGCCATAAAAGAGGGATTTGCTAATTTACGTGACGGAAAAGAATTCATTAATTTATATAAAGCTGGTTCAGCCCGTGCGATTGGCGATTGGTTATTAGGAATGAACGCTACGAGACTTTATACACTAAAGTACGGTAGAGAAAAACAAGTCTTATCAATAGGCCGTGTACAAACGCCAACTCTAGCCATGATTGTCGAAAGACAATTAACGATTGAACAGTTTAAGCCTGAAAAATATTGGGAGCTAAAAACAATGTATCGTGATGTATTGTTCAATTCAACGGTTGGTAAAATTGCCACTATAGAAAAAGGAACTGCCGCTATAGATTATATAAAAGGTAAAGCATTTACAGTAGACTCATACGAGCAAAAAGAAGGTAAAGAACACCCACCGCGTTTATATGATTTAACATCTATTCAAGTGGAGGCCAATAATAAATTCAACTTTACGGCTGATGCAACTTTAAAATTGGTGCAATCATTATATGAAAAAAAATTAGTGACTTACCCTAGGGTAGACACCACTTTTTTACCTGATGACGTTTATCCTAAGGTACCTAAAATTTTACAAGGGTTAAGCTTTTTTTCTAGCTTAACAGAACCTTTAAAAGGAAAACCATTACGTAAATCAAAAAAAGTATTTAATAATAAAAAAGTAACTGATCACCACGCCATCATTCCTACAGGAATACCTATGAGCGGTGTGACTCCAGATGAACAAAGTATTTACAACACAATCACAAAACGTTTTATATCTGTATTCTACCCTGATTGTACAGTATCTAACACCACCGTAAAAGGTCACGTTGATAAAGTAGAATTTAAAGCGACTGGTAAACAAATCATTCACCCCGGTTGGCGAGAAGTTTACGCATCCGACAAGAAGGACAATTCTAAAGACAAGGAAAATTTAATGCCGTCTTTCGAAAAAGGAGAAAGTGGAATACATGATCCTCAATTGCAAGAAAAAGTAACTTCTCCACCTAAATATTTTACAGAAGCAACCCTTTTAAGAGGGATGGAAACGGCTGGTAAAAATGTAGATGATGAAGATTTACGTGATGCCATGAAAGAAAATGGAATTGGACGACCATCTACAAGGGCCAATATTATTGAAACTCTATTTAGACGTAAATACATTGAAAGAAGAAAGAAAAATTTACATGCCACTGTTACTGGTGTTGACTTAATTGGAACAATTAAATCTGATTTATTAAAATCAGCAGAACTAACTGGACAATGGGAACGCAAATTAAAGCTGATCGAAAAGGGTGAATACGAAATAGATGACTTTAAAAAGGAGTTAATTGAAATGATGGTTGAAATAACCAACAATGTAAAATTTGCCGAAAACAAAAAAATTGCCGCAGCAGATCCCTCAAAACCAAAAGAAAAGAAAAAAAGAGAACCTAAAAAGGTGATACCAATTGAAGACATGAATTGTCCTAAATGTAAAACAGGGCATTTATTAAAAGGTAAATCTGCTTATGGGTGTTCAAATTTCCAAAAAGGATGTAAAACAGTTATCCCTTTTGTATTTATGGGTAAAAAACTAACACCTAAACAATTATCTGATTTAATTTCAAAAGGAAAAACCACAAAAATTAAAGGATTCATGACTTTAGAAGACGCTACAAAACGAGATGGAAAGGTAATTTTCAACTCAGAATTCAAAGTTATCCTAGAAGAATAACTCAGAATCACACAACATTAAAAAAGCCCATAAAACTAAAGTTTTATGGGCTTAATTTTTATCAATAATTAGTAAACTATTCTTCTGCAGTTAAATGTTCTACTCTAAATCCAATGTCTAAAATTTCTCCTAAATCATTATCAAACATAGCTTGTTCTAATTTAAACGTATAAACACCTGGATCGGTTAAATAACCTTTCATAATCATTGCTTTATTTTCAATAACAGTTCCACTTACGTTACCTAGCCATTTTCCGTTAGGCTCTGCTAAAAAGAACTCTAAAGCCGCAGTATCAAGCGTTCCATTCGGGTAATCCGAATACAAATTCATATAGATATTACTAAATTCATAGTCTAATGTAGTTCTCATATTTAAGAATATTTTACATGGTGTCATTGAATCCATCATAGTAAATGAAAATGTTTTAACATCATCATATTTCCAAGTGTTACCTTCAAATGACTGATTATTTTCATAAATCACACCCTGATCACAAGATGTTAACCCCATAAATACACTTAATATTACAAGTAGTACACTAATCTTTTTTATCATCTGATTTAGGTTTTTGTTGTGGCTTTGGCTTAGTTGACTTTTTCCTTTTTGGCTGTCTACCCTTCTCATTTGGATTTTTTTGATCCTTTTTTTGTTGATTTGGGTTGTTACGGTTAGCCTTTTCGTTATTAGCAATTTGCTTTGCAGTTAATTCCTTTTTAGGTTTTTTCCCTTGTGGAGTCTGTTTGGTTTTACTCGGCTTATTTTGCTTTCTATCTGCAGGTTTCCCTTTACCTTTAGGACCTTTATAATTAGGATTATTTCTGTTCGCCTTTTCGTTATCAACCGACTTATTAGAATTCTCTTTACCCTTATTTTTTTTGTTTTTTTGAGAAAATTTAGTTGATTCAGAAGTAGTGTTTTTAGCTACTTTAGTTTGTTTATTTTTAGAGTTAGATGTCTTTTTCTTTTTACGTTTAAACACGTGTTCAAACCTATTCAAACTATCTTGTCCAACCACATTAGTATAATCTGGTACTTTCTCTTCAACGGCTTCCATGAAATCTTTTAGATCATGAGGTTTTTTACCATCTTTGTTCATTTTTATAATCTCTCTTACCTTATCAGGCTTGATAGGAATAAATCCTGATCCAGCACCTTCAGATCCGTTTTCATATAAATACCACATTTGCTTTTTAAACACATCCGTTTTAATGTGAAACGCTCTTCCTTTTGCAGTATTTAGTTTTATGTCCGTACGTGGAAATGCTTTTAAAGCATCAACATAAGTATCTAATTCATAATTCAAACAACATTTAAGTTTACCACACTGTCCAGCCAATTTTTCTGGATTTAAAGACAACTGTTGGTAACGAGCAGAAGCTGTAGAAACTGATCTAAAATCAGTTAACCAAGTTGAACAACATAATTCACGCCCACAAGAACCAATACCACCCAAACGAGCAGCTTCTTGACGAACACCAATTTGCTTCATTTCAATTTTTACCTTGAAAAACTCAGCTAATTCTCTAATTAATTGTCTAAAATCAACACGTTCATCTGCTGTGTAATAAAACATAGCTTTTGTACCATCCGCCTGGTATTCAACGTCAGAAATTTTCATTTTCAAACCAACTTCAGAAGCTATTTGACGAGCTTTAAGCATAGTTTCAGATTCTTTATTTCTAGAAAGTTGCCATTTTTCAATATCCTCTTTTGTCGCTTTATTTTTTATATTTCGCGCCTCATGAGCTTTAAAGTTTGATGTTTTTTTACGAACTTGTATTCTTGCTAGTTCTCCAATTACGGAAACTACACCCACATCATATCCTGGGCTTGCATCAACAACAACAACATCTCCAACTAAAAGTGGAATGTTTTTTATATTTCTAAAAAAAGTTTTTCTACTATTTTTAAAACGTATTTCAACTATATCGTAAGTGCTTTGACCGTTTGGTAATTCAACATTCGCCAACCAATCAAAGACAGGTAATTTACCACATCCTCCGGTTCCACAAGAACCGTTACTTTTACACCCATTAGGTACGCTATTGCTACTTCCACAATTTGAGCATCCCATAATTTTTTGTAAATTTTTAATTTAATTATGTAAAGTTACAATTTTAGTTTGACTTTAAAATCAAATTATCCTTTTTGATTAAATGAATTTTGTTGATAACACAAATAAAGATATCTAGTGATAGTCGGTAAATCACGAAAAAATAAGTATTTTCGTAACGAGTTGAAAACAACAATAACCAATGAAGTTAAAAAGTAATAAAAAGTTTATAATCGCTTTTACTGTAGGTCTATTACTTTGGGTAATTGGATTTAGCTTACTTCATTTCAAATTAAACAATCAATTTGATCAAAGCTCGGTAGAAAAATTCCAAGAGAAATTCCAGCAAAAAGAAGAAAAACTTCATCATTCCATTGATAATCTAAGTTACTTAATCAATTCACATCATTCAATAGATAACTTATACTCACTTTCAACCAATTTATCAAAAGAAGAAGATCTAGATATTTTTATTTACGCCAATGACTCTTTAGTTATTTGGACAAACAACCATGTCACTATTCCGCTTACCAGTCCCAACAAATTGATTAATGAAGAAGTTGTTAAACTCTCAAACGGATGGTATTACTTATACAAAACCAAAACAGATAGCTTTACCGTTTATGGATCATTTTTAATAAAGAGTACCTTTGAGTACGAGAATCAAGATTTGCAAAATTCATTCTCCCCTTACTTTTCAGGAATATTTGATGGAGAAATTCAATTAGCAAACACTGATAATTACACCATCAAAAATCAAGAAAATGAAACTGTCTTTTCTATACAACCATCTGAAAATTATTTAAAAAACGAACTAGTAGAAGGCATTGTATTTGCCTGTTATTTAATTACGATTTTTATATTTCTCCAACTTATCATCTCCTCTACTCAAAGAATTTTAACTGAAAAATCATACTTATTAATTGTATTTCCACTCGCTTTATTAGTTATTAGATTCTTATCAATTAAACTCAATTGGTTCAAGTTATTTGATGATTTCAAATTATTTAGCCCAGAACTATTTGCTTCTTCAGAGTACATCTCTTCTTTGGGTGATTTAACAATTAATGTGTCCATTTTTTATTTTTTAGTTCATTTTCTGTTAAAAAGAACTCAAACCTGGTTTAATAATGGGCATCAAAAAAGGAATATAGTCATCTTTATCATTCCTCTCTTTTTAATTAGTTACTATGCTGCTTTTAAAATCAACGATCTAATTTATTCATTAGTTTACGATTCAAAAATAGGATTCAACTTAGAATCACTATTTGATTTAGACTTTTATAGTTTTTTGAGTATCATTATTATTGGCACCTGTTTTTATGCCTATTTCAAGCTCATTCAATTCATAGTCATTCAATTAAAACTGAATAATTTTGAATGGAATAAGTTGGCCTTTCTTTGGGTAATATGCTCATCAATCTACATGGTTATTGACCTTTATTATTTTCAACATAGTTTTTTAACCTCAATTTGGCCTTTAATCTTAAGTGGCGTTTTAGTTTGGTTCGAATTCAAAGAGGAATCATATAAATTTATTCATGTCATTTCAATCTTGGCATTTATCTCATTCTATGCCGCCTATATACTCCAAGATTATTCTAATTTAAAAGAAAAAGAGATTAGAAAAGTATATACAGAAGAGATAGCAACAGATGAAGATCCAATTACCGAAATTGACTATGATGGTATTGAAAAAAAATTAAGAAAAAGTGAATTTTTAATTGATTATATAAATGATTCTCTTCCTAAAACGAACTTCAACATATCTATTGAAAACAGCTACTTTAAAAAATTAAAAACAAAATACGACTTAACGTTTCACTTGTTCAACTCCAACAAAAAAAGAATAGTTGACTACAGTAATAACACAACTATTAGTTATAAAAAATTGAACTCTATAGTTCAAAGTACGGGGAAAATATCATCCATTAATCCTCATATTTATTTTATAAAAAACTATACTGAAAAATTAAGTTATTTGATAGATTATCCTGTCACAAAAAACGATTCAGTTTATGGTTATTTAGTTGTGGAAATGCGTTCTAAAAAATTTCCAATTGACATTGGTCTACCATCCCTTTTACTAGAGAAAGGTACAAAGTCAATAACTGAACTAAAAAACTACTCAATAGCAAAGTATATCGAAGGCAATTTAGTAAGTACAAAAGGTGAATTTAATTATCCATTTGAACCAGCCGATTGGTTTTTTTCTAATCAAGATTATTATGTTAAAGATGGCTACAATCATTATGTTTTAATCTCAGAAGATGGCAAATACACTATTTTATCAAAAAAAGAAAGCACGCTCATTTCTCTAATAACTGCCTTCTCCTATTTATTGATAATTTATGGCGTCTTTTTACTAATCCCCCTCTTCTATCAACAATTTAAAGGCATTAAGTTTTCAATCAAAAATATAACGTTAAACGTAAAAATTCAAACGGTATTGATTGGCCTTATTTTATTATCCTTAATCGTTTTTGGTATTGGTGCTGGAACATTTGTAATAAAGCAATATCACGCTAGTTCTAAAGCTTTTATTAAAGAAAAAACAGGCTCAGTAAATACCGAATTACATCATAAATTAGGTAATGAACAAGAATTGAGCTCAGATTTAGTTTATTTAGAATATTTATTAAAAAAATTCTCTCGGGTTTTTGTTACAGACATTAATCTTTATGATGTAAGTGGTAATTTATTAGCCTCTTCTCAACCTAAAATATACTCAGTAGGGTTGATCTCCAAGAAAATGAATCATGCGGCATTTGGTGAACTTAGACTTGATAAAAAAAGTGAATTTATTCATACAGAACAGATAGGTAATTTAGACTACTTATCATCTTACGTTCCATTTGTTAATAAAGAAGGAAAACTACTCGCTTACCTTAATTTACAGTACATTTCTAAACAAGATGAATTGAAAAATCAAATTTCTGGGTTTTTATTAGCCATCATTAATATTATGGTATTAATGTTAGCCATCTCTACTATTCTGGCTATTGTTTTATCAAATAAACTTACCTCTCCATTAAAATTTATCCAAGACAGTTTAAACAAGGTTCAGTTAGGATCGTCTAACAATGAAATTGAATATGAGGGCACAGATGAAATTGGTGATTTAGTTCAAGAATACAATCGAAAAGTAGCCGAATTACAGGAATCAGCAGCTCAGCTTGCAAAAAACGAAAGAGAAAGTGCATGGCGTGAAATGGCAAAACAGGTGGCACACGAAATTAAAAACCCATTAACACCAATGAAGCTTTCTATTCAACACATGAAGCGCTCTATTGAGGTAAAAGATGACGCGTCACAAAATAAATTGAATCGTGTAACAGCTTCATTAATTGAACAAATTGATGCTCTAACAAAAATTGCCAATGAATTTTCAAATTTTGCTCAAATGCCAAAGGCGGTGGAAGAAGAAACGAATTTAACAACCATTTTAGAAAATGCGTACTCAGTTTTTGCACAACATGAAGACTACCAAATTGAATTCAATAATTTAATTGATATAGATGCCATAATATGGGCAGATAAAACATTATGCTTACGCGTCTTTAACAATTTAATTAAAAACGCAATTCAAGCTATCCCCTCAAATCAAGAAGGCTTAATTAAAATTAATTTATCAGAAGAAAACGAATTTTACTTAGTTGAAATTAGAGATAGTGGAGTAGGAATTTCAGACGAACAAGTTGCTAAGATATTTGTTCCTTATTTCACTACAAAATCTACCGGAACTGGTTTGGGATTAGCTATGTCAAAACAAATAATTGAAAACATGAAAGGGAAAATCTATTTTAAATCTACCATAGGAAAAGGAACTAGTTTCTTTGTATCTTTCCCCAAATATAAAACAAACTAATTATGGATACTTATGCATTGATAATTGGAATTTCGAGTGTTATCATTATCTCTTTCCTATTTAATATTATCTCAAAAAAAACAAATATCCCTTCTGTATTAATGCTTATTATTTTAGGCGTTTGTATAAAGGAATTTGGGGGAGAACAAGTTAACACTGATGTATTTGCCAATCTTTCAGTTCTTGAAATGGTTGGTAACATTGGTTTAATAATGATTGTTTTAGAGGCTGCCTTGGATTTAGATTTAAAACGTGAAAAAATTGGATTAATTCTTAAATCATTTTTTGTAGCATTAATTGCCCTAATAGCCTCATCTTTTACTATTGCTTATATTATCATGTATTCTATTCAAGACCTGCCTGATTTATACAAAGCATTAATTTATGCAGTACCACTATCCATTATGAGTTCAGCCATTATTATCCCTTCCGTAGGAGGATTAACCGGAGATAAAAAAGAATTTATGGTATATGAAAGTACCTTCTCTGACATATTAGGCATTATGTTTTTTTACTTCTTAATTGGCGCAGAAGCAGGAGCTTCTACTTCAGAAATAGCTCTAGACGTTGTTAAAAACATTGGTGTTACAGTTGTAGTTTCAATACTCTTATCCTACGCTTTGGTGTATGTATTTCAAAAATTAAAATCACAAGTCAAATTGTTTTTAATAATTGCCGTATTGCTACTAATGTACGCCTTAGGTAAAAAACTTCATCTATCATCACTACTAATAATCTTATTCTTTGGATTAGTATTAAACAATACTACTCTCTTTTTTAGAGGGAAATTAAGTAAATACGTTAATAAGGAAACGGTAAAGCCAATCATGCACGATTTTCATATTTTAACCTTGGAATCTGCATTTGTGATACGCACATTTTTCTTTGTTATTTTTGGTATGTTTATCACTTTGAAATCTTTGATAGACTGGAAAGTTACCGTCATAAGTTTAACCATTATTGGAGCACTATACGCAGTACGATTTTTAACTTTAAAATCAATTGTTCAAAAAGATATTACACCTCAATTGTACATTGCGCCTAGAGGGCTAATAACTATATTACTGTTTTTTGTAATTGAAAGTCACCCTGAATTTAATATTCCAAAATTTAATGAAGGCATATTATTATTTGTCATAATAATATCAAGTATAATAATGACATGGGCCTTAATAAAATACAACGGAGCTACTGTAAAGGATGTATTACTAGCTCAAATGCCTAGTCTTAAAGTTGATAAAAACAATGACGGTTTACATGATAAATATGAGGACAACATTGAACACAATGTAGAAGAACAGGACTTTAACAATTTCTAATCAATTCAAACAAATAATTGCAAAAAAAAGGAAAGTAATGAATTACTTTCCTTTGAATATAATTTAGACCTAATTATCTTAATCCTCAACAAACCCTGCCACGTTAGTGCATCTATATCTGTATCTAATACGACCACCTTTAGAAGTGCCCTCAGTAACATTCGTTGCTGTTGATCTATCCATAAATAATGTGGCATTTCCTAAAGCCAAATTAGACTTTTGATTCACACCTAAAACAATGTTAGTTCCCCCATTATCTGCTGTAAAAAATAACGCATCTTGACCCCAAGTAGGAGTTCCAACAAAAAATCCAACGTGTTGATCTGGAGAAAGTGCGGTACCATCCCACGTTAAGGTTTGAGCTATTGACTTTGTTATTGTATCAAATCCAGTAGGAAAAGCAATAGACTCCCCATTAGGGACGGCATTTGTATATGTGTCCCCATTTGAATTAGTATACACAAAAGAGCCTGAAGTAACCTGACCAGCATATTCTTTATGATGGCCATTATACCAAACGTTATAAGGTAACACTTCACCATTAAAAGTAACTGATGCATCCGTTGAATCTGTCAACTCTAATACCGTTCCAGTTGCACTTCCAAATCTAAATCTAGCGACCGCATGAGTTTTATCATCATTTTGATTATAAAACAATTCATAATCACAATAAATCTTATCCTGATTCACATCAACTGAATCTTCTTTATTACAAGACGTAAATCCTAAAAACAGAAGTCCTAATAGCCAAATTGATTTTTTCATAATATTAGTTTTAACGCAAGATAATAAAATTTATAAAGTATATTTAATAGGAACTGTGTATCTTACATTTACAAAATAACCTAATTGAATACCAGGAGTCCATTTTGGCATGTCATTGAACATTTTATTAATATTCAATTCTTGACAGACGGTGGTCTTGCCAGTTACAATTTTAATATCTGACACTTTACCGTCGTTATATACAACGAATTCTACATAGACGGTATTCTCTATTATGTTTTTCCTGCAACCACCTAAATAATTACTAATATAAGCTGAAAGACCTTTCTGACCTTTTGGAAACTCAGGAGACACTGCCAAATTTGATTTCAATGGTATTTTTTCACCAGCTAATAGAAGGTATCCCTTCTTATAAACACCTTTCTTAAATTTCATTGAACCAATAGAAATACCTCTTAACGAATTACCATTAGTTTTCTGATATTTATTCCAAACACCATCCTGTAATCCATTTACAATTTCACCTTCCCAGTATTTATTATCATTCTCAAGGGTTAGATAACCATTTCCGTTTACAACATTATGGTTACCAGTTGAATCCCAACAATTTAAATATTTAATATTACTAAATCCTAATTCGGATGGTATTAAAATACCTTCCAGTTTTTTATCACCATTTTCATACCAATGATATACTGAATCAACATAATCCGCATTGTATTTAACTAAACTCTCAATTGTTCCGCTCTCATACCAAGACTTAGCATCCCCAAAATGTTTATCATCTTTATAGAATTCTTGTTCCATTAACTTACCATTTTCGTAGTAAGTTAACGCTTCACCATTCAATTTTCCATTAATATAATTATCTACAGAGTATAATGTATCAAAAGAATACCACTCTCTTTCAGCACCATGTTTTTTACCGCTCTTATAAGTAACTTCCCAATCTCTACTGCCATCTTTATTGTACCATATAAACTCTCCATGTCTGGAGTTTATTTTTGTATTCAATCGAAAACTTCCTTTCATTTGAATCTCCCCAGAAATCCAAAAATCTTTTACGAAAATCAAACCATCAATGGAATCAGTTTTTTGAACTCTATAAAAGACCGCATTCTCCTCCAAGTCAATCACTTCCCAATTTCTATCGTAATAAACAATTGAACTATCTTGAGTAAAAGAAATATCAGAACATAATAAAAATAAAATAACGATAATCAATTTTGACATCATCTTCTATCTTTATTAGCTTTCTGAATCAATAGAGGGTTAGCATTGATCTCTTTATGCATTTTTCTCATTTTAAACACATCACATGCTAAGAAATATGCATTTCTAAACGAACGTTCAGAAGCAATATTTTTCCCAACAATATCGTAAGCCGTTCCGTGGTCAGGTGACGTCCTTACAATTGGTAAACCAGCAGTAAAGTTTACACCCTCATCAAATGAGATAGATTTAAAACCTGTCAAGCCTTGATCATGATACATTGACAATACCCCATCAAAGTTTTTTAAATTAGCCGAACCAAAAAAACCATCAGACGAGTACGAACCATAAACTAATTCACCTTCATCAAATAATTTTTTAACTACCGGGTTAATGATATCAATTTCTTCATTTCCTAAAGTACCTCTATCTCCAGCATGCGGATTTAATCCTAAAACTGCAATTCTTGGCTTACGTATAGCAAAATCAGCCTTTAGTGTCTTTAAGAACAATCTTAACTTACTTTCAACCGCTTCCTTTGTAATTAATTCAGCAACGTCTTTTAAAGGTACATGCCCTGTCACAACAGCAACTCTTAATTCGTCAGCAACCATTAACATCAAAACTTCTTCAGAATTTGATAAATCAGCTAAATACTCAGTATGACCTGGAAAGTTAAATCCAGCACTTTTTACACCATCTTTATTAATAGGTGCAGTTACTAAAACGTCAATTTTATTAGCCGTTAAATCAGCCGTTGCAGCTTCCAAAGATAATAAAGCATATTTACCACCGGTAGAATTTTGTTCACCTAAACTTAGCTTAACTTCTTCTTTCCAGCAATTAATTAAATTAATTTTTTTTGCTTTTGCTTTGGTTGCATCATCAATAGGAAATACATTAAAATCTGTATTATTAATCGCCTTTTTATGAGCTGAAATCACTTTTGAACTTCCATAAATAATTGGAATAGAATTCTCAAACATTTTGGCATCTTTTAAGGTTTTAATAATCACCTCAAGGCCCACTCCATTGATATCTCCAACAGTTATACCTACTCTTATTACATCACTCATAATTAGTTTGCTTTTTGTGATAAAAATTCAATTAATAATCTTACTCCTGCACCTGTTCCACCTTGACCACGGTACCCTTCTTTTTTATGTGTAAAAGCAGGTCCAGCAATATCAATATGAATATAAGGATAATCTGTAAAATGCTCTAAAAATTTCCCTGCAGTAATCATTCCTGCATAGGGTCCCCCTAAATTTTTCAAATCTGCAATTGGAGATTTTAACATTTCATTAAAATCATCCCAAAAAGGAAAAGTAACTACTCTATCGTAAGTTTGTGTTCCTGCTTTTTCTAATGCTTTTAATTCCTTTTCCTTAGCATTTCCCATTGAAATACTCGCAAAAGTACCAATTGCTGCCACAGCCGAACCAGTCAATGTAGCTGCATCTAATACCAATTCGGGATTATATTTCTTAGCATAAGTTAAAGCATCCGCTAAAACCATTCTTCCTTCAGCATCCGTGTTTAATACTTCAACCGTTGTCCCATCCATCATAGTAACAACATCACCTGGTGCATATGCATTTCCACCTGGTCTATTATCTGTTGCAGGAATCAATGTAATAATATGTAAAGGTAATTTCAATTTAGCTGCTCCATAAATAGTTCCAGCCATTGCAGCTGCACCACCCATATCGCTTTTCATAAAATCCATTGAATTTCCAGTTGGCTTCAATGAAAGCCCTCCAGTATCATAAACAATTCCTTTACCTACTAAAACGATTGGCTTTTTATTCTTTGCATTTTTTGGCTTCCATTCTAAAATAGTAAATGTTGGTGGATCAATAGAACCTTTATTTACAGCTAACAAACCTCCCATTTTTAAAGCCGCAATTTTGGATTTTTTTAAAACCTCTACTTTGATACCAACTTTTTCACATTTTACTTTTACATCAGTAGCTAATCTTTCTGCCGTTAAATAAGACAAAGGTTCATTTACTAACTCTTTTGCCCAATTGGTAGCAGCTGTAATTGTATTACATCTCGCCACATCAACAGATTTGTTTGTTGTTGTAGCCGTAATCAATTTAGCAGCTTTATCCTTTTTATCAGTGAAATATTTCAAAAACTCATAAGAGGATAACGCTAAACCTTCCATTACTAAAAATATTGAGTCCGAATTATTACCATCAATCTGAACCGAATTAGTTTCATTTTTTAATAATTCAAACACCTCATGTCCACATTTCCTTAGAGCTTCCTTATTTTTAGCGTCTTTTAAATTCTCAGATTTTACAAAAATTAAATACTCACCATCTTTTATCACAAAAGCCATTGCTGATTTCTCAAGTTTTTCCAATACAAATGAAGAATTACCTGCACTTAAACCAGCAATTTTTCCATCAGCCTTGAATTTTTTTAAATCTTTTGAATCGATAACATAAACTGAATGCTTTGATTTTACAGCTTTGTTGTATTTTAGTTGAATGCTCATATATTTGAAAATTTTATGCCTTAAAGGTACTATTTTTTATGTTTTTTTCACTCTTTAACAAATCGTTTTTAACTTTTTAAAATAAAAAACTAGATTCGTAATCTCACTTCTATTACTCCAAGGTAAAATTATGCACCTCAGATTTTGAATTTAATGGAGTAAAAAGTAAAAATATTTAGTAAAATCACAATTTGTTGATAAAATATATCACTACAATCTAACACAATTGTTAGATTTGTAAAAAAATAATCAAAATGAATATATTAATTTTAGGATCAGGAGGAAGAGAACACGCAATTGCTTGGAAAATTACTCAAAGTTCACAATTAGACAAATTATTTATTGCACCTGGAAATGCAGGTACAAGCCAATTGGGAGTGAATGTAGATATGAATGTTAATGATTTTGAATCAATAGGGAAATTTGCTATTGAAAATAAAATCGATTTCATAATGGTTGGCCCTGAAGATCCATTGGTAAATGGAATTCATGATTATTTTTTAGCTAATGACAATTTAAAGAAAATTGCTATTATCGGACCAAATGCTGAAGCTGCTCAATTAGAAGGAAGTAAGGATTTTTCTAAACAGTTTATGAAACGCCATAATATTCCAACAGCAAAATACCAAACATTCACAAAAGAAACTTTAGAACAAGGGTATGCATTTTTAGAAAAAATGAAACCACCTTATGTTTTAAAAGCGGATGGTTTAGCAGCAGGAAAAGGAGTTTTAATTCCTACGACTTTAAAGGAAGCTAAAGCAGAATTAAAAAACATGTTAGCAGATGCTAAATTTGGTGATGCCTCTTCTAGAGTTGTTATTGAAGAATTTTTAACAGGAATTGAATTGTCTATGTTTGTAATGACAGACGGTGTTTCTTATAAAATTTTACCTGAAGCTAAAGATTATAAAAGAATTGGAGAAGGCGACACGGGTTTAAACACTGGTGGAATGGGAGCAGTATCTCCTGTACCTTTTGCAACACAGTTATTTAAAGATAAAATTGAAAATCAAATTATCATCCCTACTATTAAAGGGCTTAAAAAAGATGGAATTGAATACAAAGGGTTTATCTTCATTGGTATTATTAAAGTAGGTAACGAACCTTATGTAATTGAGTACAACTGTAGAATGGGAGATCCTGAAACAGAAGTTGTAATGCCAAGATTACGTTCTGATATATTAGATTTATTTGAAGGTGTAGCTACACAAACATTATCTGAAAGAGATGTCGTATTTTATGATAAAGCTGCTGCCGGTGTTATGATGGTATCTGGTGGATACCCAGAAGCATACGAAAAAGAAAAAGAAATTAAAGGTATGGATTCAATTGTGGATTCAATTGTTTACCATGCTGGAACTAGAAAAGATGGTGCAAAAACAATATCTGCCGGTGGTAGAGTACTTTGTGTAACTTCTTATGGTAAAACAATTGAAGACGCTCTGGAAACAAGCTATGCTAACGCTTCAAAAATTTCTTTTGACGGTGCGTACTACAGAAAAGACATAGGCTTTGATGTTGAAACAGAAAAAAAATAACAAATCTACTAGGTTGAGTTTACAAAAAATTGTAAATTCGTTAAAAACAATTCTATCAACTAAATGGAGGACGACCCCCAGAGTATACAGCGCATAAATATATTAACTTCTTCTTTAGATATTTCTAAGATATGGTAAATTTATTTATTATCATATCAACGTTGATCGCGTCAGCATTTTTTTCGGGTGTTGAAATTGCCTTTGTGTCCGCCAATCGATTAAAAATTGAATTGGATAAAAACCAAGGTTTTATATCTGGTAAGATATTGTCCTACTTTGTTCAAAACTCATCTAAGTTTATTAGTACGCTACTTCTAGGTAATAACATTTCATTAGTCGTGTATGGAATATATATGGCCATTGTTTTAGAACCGGTCATAAAAAGTGTAACCGAAATTGAAGCAATTGTTTTGTTGTCACAAACTATAATCTCAACATTAATAGTTTTAATAACCGCTGAATTTTTACCTAAAGCTATTTTCAGGATTAATCCAAATCGGACATTAAGTATGGTTTCAACCCTGTTAGTAATCATTTACGTCCTTCTTTTTATCCCTACCTATGTTACTAATTCAATTTCCCGTTTATTTCTAAAACTATTTAAAATAGATATTTCATCTAATCAACAAGCGTTTACAAAAATTGACCTTGATGATTACGTGCGTGATGTTAATGATAGAATGGATGGAGAAGCTGAAATGGACAACGAGTTGATCATTTTACAAAACGCGCTTGAATTCAATACTATAAAAGTAAGAGATTGTATGGTTCCAAGAACCGAAATACTTGCTCTAAACATTGAAGATTCAATACAAAACTTAAAATCAAAATTTATTGAAACTGGGTACTCCAAAATATTAATATTCAGAGATAATATCGACAACGTAATTGGATACGTTCATTCTTTTGAGTTATTTAAAAAACCATCAAAAATAAAAAACATACTACTCCCTATTACCATTGTTTCAGAAGCAAGTCTTATTGAGGACGTTATGGATCAATTTAGCAAAAAGAAGAGAAGTATGGCCGTTGTAGTAGATGAATTTGGCGGAACGTCTGGACTAATTACAGTAGAAGATATAATTGAAGAAATATTTGGTGAAATTGAGGACGAGCATGACACAGTTGACTTAATTGAAAAACAACTCAAGGAAGGAGAATATGTATTTTCTGCTAGACAAGAAATTCATTATATTAATGACAAATTCAAACTTAACATTGAAGAAAGTGTAGAATATACCACTCTATCAGGCTTTATACTAAATCAATTAGAAGAAATCCCTCAAAAAGGTGATTCATTTAAATATAAAGACTACGAATTTGAGATACTTGACGTATCAAACACTAGAGTTGAGGAAGTATTAATTCGCATTATTAAAGATTAAAATACTACCTTTGTTTTATAATTTTATAATTGAACCATGTTTAAAAACGGTAATACAAAAGACGCTAAAGATCAACCAAACAAAATCAATAGACTAGTTGAAGGCACAAACATTAAAGGAGATATTGTGTCTGACAGTAATATCAGACTGGATGGTGAATTGATTGGTGACTTAACAACAACTGGAAAATTAGTAGTAGGCCCTTCAGGTAAAATCACAGGAAACATAGTGTGTTCAAATGCAGATATTGAAGGTACAATTAATGGCACCATCAAAGTGGACGAATTTTTATACTTAAAAGCAACAGCTGTATTTAAAGGAGACATCACTACTGGTAAAATTAGTATTGATAAAGGTGCTACATTCACGGGAACTCATAAAATGAATGATGAAGTTTCAAGAAATGTGAACCAAACTATTTCAACTTCAGAAGAATCTGACATAGTGTACTAATCATGACTTCTAAAAAAGAACCCAAAAAATCAGATTACTTAAGATATTCTTCATTAGGATTTCAAATGGCCATTACTATTGGTTTATTTGCCTGGCTAGGTAATTTTCTAGACGAAAAATATCAAACTGAAGATCCGTATTATTCAATTGCCTGTATCCTTTTTGGTATAGCCGTAGCATTATATCAAGTCATCAAAGAAGTTATCTCCTTATCAAAAGACAATGATGAACCAAACCCAAAAGATAAATTAGATGAAAAATAAACAATTAAAAAATTCACTTTCTTTACTCGTCATTTTTTTAATATTTCTAGCAGGTGTACACATAATGCTACTAGAATATATTCTGCCTGAAATATACACTCAGATTCAGGTTCTCTACATTTATTTATTTTTAGGGATATTTTCTGTATTAGGAATTAGCGCTATATTTTTAATCCACAATAATGACGACACGCTAATAGGTAAAGGCTTTTTAGTGTTTACAGTCTTTAAAATACTAGGATCCATAGTATTCTTATACCCTTGGCTAGCTGACCAAGACGAATTTACACGACCATTTGTTTATCAATTTTTCGCCGTATTTTTTCCAACATTACTATTTGAAACACTCGTTATTTTAAAAGTAATCAACGCCATTGAGGAGGAAAAAACAATAAATGATGAAAATCAAAGCGAAAAATAATTGTTAGTTAATTTATAATCCATAACTTTGCACCGAATTTTAGGTTAAACGATTATTATATCGAATATTTTAAATATGAAAAAATTAGCTAAAGTACTATTAATTAGTGTTTTATTTTTCTCAGCAAATACTTCATTTGCACAAGGAGAAGACATAGAAAAACTTGCCAACGAATTTGGTGTTGCAACTATGTTGGGTGGAATAATGAATCCTGAAAGTCATGAATCAACTGAAGAGCATGAAGAAGAAGGATTTAGTCCAATTCATCACGTTATGGATGCACATAACATTCACTTATGGGGAGAAGGTCATGATGCAGTATCAGTTCCATTACCAGTTGTACTATGGACAGAAAATGGTTTAGTAACATTTATGTCTTCTGAATTCCATCATGATGACAAAGGACATCACGTAGTTGAAAAAGACGGAATGTCATTTGTAAACTTACACGAAACTATTTATCAATTAAATGCAGGAGCACATGCAGTTGAGTTAGATGCTGATCATCATGCAACAAATGCAGTAGCCCCTTTAGATTTTTCTATTACTAAAGTAGTTGTAGCAATTTTTATTGTTGCTATCTTAATGTTGTTAGTGTTTACATCTGTAGCTAAAAAATATAAAGGAGACAAACCTCAAGCGCCTAGAGGAATTGCATCTTTTATGGAACCTTTAGTTCTATTCGTTAGAGATTTTGCAAAAGAAAATATCGGAGAAACAAAGTACATGAGGTTTATGCCTTACTTGCTAACTGTATTTTTCTTTATTTGGTTTGGTAACCTTTTAGGTTTAATTCCATTTATTGGCGGAATCAACATGACAGGTAATATTTCAATTACATTAATGTTAGCTTTAATGACATTAATTATTCAAATCATTCATTCTAAATGGGCATTTTGGAGTCACATGTTAATGCCTCCTGGTGTACCAGTAGCATTATACCCAATACTTGTACCAATTGAGTTAATTGGTTTATTAGTTAAGCCTGCCGCTTTAACTATTCGTTTATTTGCGAACATCACAGCAGGACATATTATCGTATTATCAATTATCGGAATTATATTTATGAATCATAGCATGGGATGGGCAGGACTATCTGTACCTTTAGCTTTATTCATTTCGGTATTAGAAGTAACATTAGTGGCTTTTTTACAAGCTTACATTTTCACAATGCTATCGTCAATGTTTATTGGCTCAGCTGTAGATGATGGACACCACTAATCAATAAACACGTATTAAATAAAAGTTAAATAAAGTAAAAAAGTAAATTATGGGAGCAATTGGAGCTGGATTAGCTGTATTAGGAGCTGGATTAGGAATTGGTAAAATT
>Ga0209292_1001919_pt1 | contig 24732 bp, 27 predicted proteins | sample GOMGulsemesocosm_2_FD_184634 | JGI IMG/M metagenome (GOLD analysis project Ga0209292, IMG submission 184634) | Methane-oxidizing microbial communities from mesocosms in the Gulf of Mexico - GOM9C Gulf of Mexico (SPAdes) (version 2) | ecosystem: Environmental > Aquatic > Marine > Cold seeps... | reverse complement strand
TGACCATGTCTTTTATTGAGTTTGAGTCATCAACAACTAACACTTTAGTCATACGGTTTTCCTCATCGCTTCATAAATTTTGGATAATTACACTTTCTTATAAAAGACAACATCTCAGTCCATTATGTATTGCAATAAAATGGCATCGCTGATACCAAGTTGTTGAATACTTTCTTTTAGAACACTGGATTTGGATTGCCACTTAATTTCTTTACCTTGGGCAATAATGTAGGTCACAACTGCGAGGATAAATTGCACACCAATAGTATCAATACGTGTTAAATCGCTATCGTCGATAGTGATCACATCTTGGTCATCTATAAGTGGAATTATTTGAGCTTGGTACTCATCAACTTGAGCAATTGTTAAGTCACTGGGAAATTTTATCATTTGTCTAAAATATCCATATTTATTATTATATTATCTGTGCTTTAAAGCTTATGACAGATTTACTGGAATGCAAGAAACTATAATAAATTTTTCACAAAGAATATAAGACAATGAAAAACCTATTATTTTTAATTAGTCAAATCAATGGTTATTAGATGAAATGTTAACTTTATTGCTAGTACAAAAAATGAAAAGTGCAAGAAAAATAATTTTTTCTTACACTTTATAAGGAGTTACACTGTAGGTAGATTCGATTTAACGGTCAAAGAAGCGGGATTTACCGTGGTAAATAAAAAACCATCACTATGCAAAATATTGCGATTAGCCAGAACGCTTTGACAAAGAATTTTACTTTAATATTTCTATCATTTGGGTGTTTATCAGGTAGTCCCATGCCACAGTGCCGACATTGATTATTGTCGACTTCACCAACATTTTCAGTTTGACAAAACAAACACGTTTTGATTTTTCCGCTCATACTTGCTTCCTCTTTATACTCATAGTTATACAGCTACTGTGAAGTTAATTGGTGATACAATTGCGGTAAGCGTAACGGCAGTTGCGCGGGTCTTAATATTTGTGTAAAACCGTCATTACCAAATAAATAAGGTAGATAATCTTGTGCATCAAGGTCGATTGTGATGCAAAAAGGTTTAATGCCTAGCCGTTTTGCTTCATTTATTGCTTGATGCGTATCTTCAATGCCAAAACGCCCTTCATAGTGATCAATATCATTCGGTTTGCCATCGGTTAAGATGAGTAACAGTTTATCGGCCGTTTTTTGTTCACTAATAACCTTGGTCGCTTGACGTATTGCCGCCCCCATTCTGGTATAAAAACCAGGTGTGATCGCTTGTATCCGTCCCCTGACATGGTCATTATATTTTTCATTAAAGTTTTTCAATAGGGTAAAGCGAACATTGCTACGTTTTACCGAAGAAAAGCCATACATTGCAAAATTATCACCGACTGACTCTAATGCTTCGCCAAATAACAATAAACTGTCTTGTACTACGTCAATAACACGATTGTCATTGTCTAAATGAGAATCTGTCGACATTGATAAATCGGCTAACAATAAACAGGATAAATCACGATTATTGCCTCGGTATGACTGAAATAATCCTTTTTCTGCGCTTGCCGCCGTTTTACTTTCAACATGAAAATCAAGCCAAGCGTTTAAATCAAGTTCTTCGCCTTGAGGTTGAGCTTTTAGCCAATATTTAACACTGCGTAACTGTTCAAATTGTGCTTGGATCATGCGTGCAGTCTTTTGTAATTTCACCGGTAACTTTGCAGGCAAAGCATCTTTTGGCAACATTGGCTGCAATAAACAACGGTCTTCTTGTAATGTTTGGGTTTTATAATTCCATTCGGGTAATGTGATACCTTCACCGAGCGGAATATCATCTTCAGAGGCCGAAGGTAGGTCGAGGTCTATTTTTATTTGACCACTTTTTTGATGTTCTTGTTTTTTAGTTAAGGTGATTTTATCGAGATCATCAATCGTGCTCTGATAATCTTCTTCATCTTCATCACTATCGTCTGTTCCCCGATCCATTTTCGAAAATTCACTCCATGAGAATAAACTTTCTAGACGAAAAATCATCATACCACCACGACTGTCAGGGGAATCGACACGCTCGGCCTTTTTCCGCGAACTCTTTGCTTTTTTAGTTTCTTTTTTTACTGAGTTTTGTTCCTCATTATCATTTAACAGCTCACCTTCATCAAACTCAGCCATAGATACATCTTCACTATTGGCGGAAGGATAAAGCCATAAATAGACAGCTTGAGGAGCAAAATTAACAACGGGGAATTGGCTAACAGATCCAGGAATTAAAATTGCACCTCTTATCGCCTGCTCCATTGTTCTTTCTATCAAAGGCAACTTATCTAACGACGGACGCATAGCGACAAATGCTTTGGCTAATCGGCGATATCGGTTATGTAGTGCTGGAAAATTTTCCAATACTTCAACGACTAAAGCTTGATTATCCTTAGCCCAGTGACGAAAGTTACCATGATGATGGGCCGCAAGCACGGCTAACCATATATATAAATCATAATTAAGTGCCTTGTCATTAAATACAGCTAAAGACTCAGGTAAGCGTAAACTCTCTTCATCTTGCCAGGCAAGACTCACTAGCTGATTATCCCCTGAAACTTTTTGTAAAAAGCTTTTACGGGTTAAATATTCTCGCCCAGTTGCCGCTTCAACACGCTTAACAACATCACCACCTAGGGCTCTGAAAACCATAGATACGGATTTACTTACTTGATCAAACTCTACTCGTGCTTCATCAAACTCGGGGTTTGCTTTACGAGTAATATATTTATGCCAAAGACCACCAACCCACTCTTCCATAACCGTAATTCATTCGTTTAAATAAATAGTAGTAAGATTGTATCAATAAAATTCTTTATTAGTGTGATGTGGGTCAACAGATGGTTATTTGGGTTTATCAAAATTTAAAATGGGATCATTAGCAAAGCGACGTTTGCATTCTGCTGGGGATTTGTTTACTAATACTCTGCGAAAAGATTCATCAAGGTTAAGCCATTTTTCAATCATTTCAGCATGAGCATTGGTTTCATTGAAGGACTCAATAAGTAGTTGCTTTCGTATATCGAATAACTCATTAGGAATAAACATATGAGTATGTGATATGGGTGGGGCTTTACCAACATAACAGTTTTCACCACCAAGCACCTTTTGCATAAAATCAACTTGTTGATCTTCTATGTGTTGCTGAGGTATTTCAATAAAATACAACTTCAACCAAGCATGCTGATAAACCTTATCATAGAAAACTTTGTTTATTGCAATTAAACTGGCACGTCCGCCGATACGGTTGAAATCTTCTATTTTTGTCATTAAATACGTAACCACTCAATTAATCTGTTTGATACATACCCGTTCCACTTGAGTATGCAGGATTCAGCTGGAATTATAAACGCCTTTAGGCAATGCATTGATTATGATTCGCTCAGGTTTCCTGAAACGAGCATCTTCAAGTGGAGCGGGTATAAATTAAACTATAGGAGAAAAATAGGTAAAAATTATTAAAAAATAGGCAGTTTATTTGCCATTGCTCGAGATAAATTAAACATGCCAAGTAAAACAAAGCCTGCATGTAAGGTTACAAAATAGATTAAACCCACCATAATTGATGTTTGCAATTGCTCAGTAAAATAAATAACCACTAGTGGTATTACCGCCAGTAAAATTCCGGCGATGACAGACAATTGTATGCTTCTGATGAGGTGAATTTTTCCTATACCTAAATTTCGGCTTCTTTTGTTCGGGTTTATGGTTTGTTGTTTAAAATTGCTAACTTCAAGGTTACTCAGTTGATATTGCCGAAAATAATAAAGCTGTACAAAAAAGAATATACCGGGTAACAAAAGTAAATTGGCTAAATACAAGGATTGATAAATTACCGCAAATTTTCCACTTGGCCTGGAACTTCGATTAATCACATTATCCTCCTTGATTACTTTAATGGATATAACTTTACAGTTACATCAAATAGATAACACTTATTAATAATGGTAACAACACAATATAACTCAAAAATAGTCTTCGCCAAATCTTGGGGGCATTGTTGAGTTCCATAAATACATCAACAATTTGTTGACCTTTGAGCAGGACAATAATTAATACACAAATGATATAGTGACTTCGATTATCAATATATGTTGGTAAATAAATAGCGATAACACTCAAAACAATAAGCACAATCCAACTAATTATTGCTCCACTCACGGCTTTATGTTTCTGCATCTCTTTATCTCTGAGCTTGATTTATTATTACTTTGTTGGTTCAAATAACATATATCAATGGAAATAATATAATCCACAATAAATCCACCATATGCCAATAACTGGTCCCTGATTCAAAACCAGAAAGGTTATTATCTTGATATTTATCATACCAAGCACTGTACGCAATATAGGCTAGGATGACCAAGCCTAATAAAACATGCATTAAATGAAATGCTGTTATTAAAAAATATAAGGTAAAAAATGTATTTGTTTCAATGGTTATACCTTGCTCAAATAACGATAAGTATTCCCATATTTTAACGGTAATATAAAGTAATGCGAAAGCTTGGGCTGTTACGATTAACCACACGGCTTGTTTAGGTTTTACTTTGTGCATAACGTTAAGTGCCAAGGCAACAAATAAACTACTCGTTATGAGGGCTATAGTATTAATTAAACCTGCCATTTGATGCAACTGCGCTTTACCTTGGGTAAACATTTCTTTGTTGAGCTGTTCACTGACAGCAAAACCAATAAAGAAAATTGCAAAGACAGTGAGCTCTGCCAAAATAAAAAACCACATGGCTAAATCACCGGGTAGCTTTTTATCTGAGCACTTTTCATCTGGTCTTTTTTTATCTGGCCTGACTTCATCTGGAGAGGCTGTCGTAATTGATGGACTAATCATAACGTTGGCATAGCTTAATCAAAGTAAATTCTGGCAACATCCATTAAAGCACGTACTGTTTGTGGGTCATCTGATAATGGCTCGGCTAAACAACAACGACAAACCTCTAGCGGATCCATACCTGAGCTTATCATTCGGGCTGCGTAAATTAACAAACGTGTTGAGGCCACTTCATCTAAGTCATTTTGTTCTAACCGACGTAAGGCACCAGCAAGTTCAACAAGTTTAAATGCTAAATGTGGCTCAGCGTTAGCTTCTTTAATCAATATTTGTTGCTCTAACTCAGCACTTGGATATTCAAAACGAAGGGCAACAAAGCGTTGTCTAGTACTGGCTTTCATGCCTTTTAATAAATTTTGATAACCAGGATTATAGGAAACCACCAACATAAAACCTGGTGCGGCTTCAAGTAACTCGCCGGTGCGCTCTAAAGGTAGAATACGGCGGTCATCAGCAAGAGGATGTAAAACGACGGTTGTATCTTTACGTGCTTCGACGACCTCATCTAAATAACAAATACCCCCTTCCCTTACAGCCCGAGTTAGCGGGCCATCTTGCCAATAGGTACCATTGGGACCAATTAAATGTCGACCTACTAAATCTGCTGCGGTTAAATCATCATGGCAAGCAACCGTATATAATGGCTTATTAAGCTTTTCTGCCATATGGGCAACAAAGCGAGTTTTTCCACACCCTGTAGGACCTTTTATCAATACGGGAAGTTGATGTTCAAAGGCATAATTAAATAAGGAGACTTCATTGTTTTGTTCTTGATAAAATAACGTATCAGTTGCCATAAGAGAGTATTTTCTGTGGTAATTAAACTTATCGCTAAAGTACCTTGCCCTTAACTAAAGTACAATTACGTAACGCCTGTTCGTTGATAAGGATCAATGACAACGACGAAATAATATTTTTAATGTAAGTTGATTAAGTAAAGATAAGCTTGGCTATTAAACGTGTATTCGTTAAAATCGCTTTATTAATCGTAACGTGATTGTAAAAACAGTTTTTAACTTCGCTGTTAATGTCACTTTTAACAATGGTTTTATATGCAGCTGTTTCTTGAATACTTCCCGCTTATCGTTTTCTTTATCATTAACTCAATTGCAGGAATATATTGGGCCACCGGAAGTCTTATTGCCGCAGCTTTTGTGCAAATATTTTATTATAAAATTACCAAGCAAAAGATCCCCGCGAAACAATGGGTAATATTCGCTCTCATTGTTGTATTTGGAAGCCTCACGATATATCTACAAAATGATGCATTTTTAAAGTGGAAAGTAACGATAGTTAATACTTTTTTTGCCCTTGCCTTATTAGTCAGTGATCTTATATTCAAAAAAAACATTATTAAGGAATTTTTAGGTGAGTCATTAACATTACCAGAAAAAATTTGGTCAAAGTTGAACCTGGCTTGGTCGTTATTTTTCCTGTTTTGTGCAGTACTCAATTATTATATAGCCTTTAATTACCCTCTTGATACTTGGGTAAATTTTAAAGTTTTTGGATTAACGGGCCTCATGTTTCTATTTTCTATCACTTCTATTTTACTGCTCTACAAATATTTACCACAAGAAGAAGATGAAACTAATACCAATCAAATAACCAACGAAGAAAACAATAAACCTAATTGATACCTCAGGTTATTGTTAGCTATACGATTTAATATTTAAGGAAAAAATAGTATGTTTTATATGATTTACAGTGAAGATGTAGAGAACTCGCTTAGTTTACGCCTATCAGTGCGCGATAAGCATATTGAACGTTTAAAAACGCTACAAACACAAGGCAAGTTATTATTAGCTGGCCCTTGTCCCGCCATTGATAGTGAAGATCCGGGTGAAGCGGGTTTTACTGGTTCACTCATTGTAGCTGAATTCGATAGCTTAGCTGCAGCACAGGCATGGGCAGACCAAGACCCTTATATCAGTGCAGGTGTTTATCAAAAAGTTACGGTAAAGCCATATAAAAAGGTATTACCTGCTTAAGCCGTAAATGATCAGCTAAACTTAACGCTAATGTATGCTATTTTTAATGTAAACAGTGAGCACATTAGCGTCAATTATATTTATCACGACGAGAGTTTATAACCGGAAAATGACCCTACATAAAATACTTTTTGTATCTGCTTTTTTATCCCCATTATTCATGCTTAACGCTGCGCATGCAGCCAAAGACATTGAAACATGTCAACAACTAAACGCTGACCAAATATCGACTGAGTCTATGTCTCGGTGTTTAGATGGCGTTATTTCCTATGTTGATCGGGAGCTACAAACCTGGGTTAATTTACATACTTTTAATTTAGAAGAAAAAGCGTTAGTGAATGGACGATATGCCGCATTAAAAATGTTCAAACGCTCGCAAAGTAACTTCATCACTTACAGGGAAAATGATTGTCGTTGGCAATATCTTGCGGTATCACCCGAAGTAGGCGCTGATTTGGCTTACAAATCTTGTTACGTCATGCTCAGTCAGAGTCGAATCACTGTACTGAGTAAAATCAAATCAACTAATCCAACACCTTAGGCATTCAATCAGCGTTAATCGTTAAAACACGTTCAATATCCATCTTCAACGTGTTTTAAGCTCACTATTGTGCTGCTAATCTCCTCGACAACTTATTCCTATTGATGAAATAACTTAGTCGAGAAGTGCTTGTTCTGTTTTATCATTCAACTCACCCTCATCGCTTAACATGACAGCTAACCAACGCCCCTCAGGAGAGCTTTCTAACCCTATTTTTAATATCATGGTCAAAGGTACGCTAAGTAGCATACCGACAGTACCCAGTAACCAGCCCCAAAATATTAATGATAAAAAAACCACTAAGGTTGATAGACCTAATCCTTTACCGAGATATCTTGGTTCAATAAGGTTACCCATCACCATATTAATTAAAACAAAACCTAGTCCTATTGCTCCAGCTTCACCTATACCCAATTGTAAAATAGCTAATGTCATTGGTGGTACTGCAGCAATGATAGAGCCGATATTAGGGATATAGTTAAGTAAAAAGGCCAAGACCCCCCATAACAAAAAGAAATCTAAGCCAAATGCCCATAACATAAGAGACACAATACAACCCGTAGCAATGCTGACTAAGGTTTTAATGGCAATGTAGTGGTTAACTGATGATAAGAAACGCTCAATTTGATTTAAACGCATTTGTGGGTCATCTAAAGCTAAGTGCAATTTACGAGGAAAAGAGGATGATTCAAATAACATAAAAACCACGGTAAGGATGATCAAGAACAGGTTGGTCATCACAGAGCCAAAACTTGATAACATTTCAGCCGCTAAGCCCATCGCTGCAGCGGGATCAAAATATTCAGTCACTATCGACGAAGAGAGATGTATATCATGACTGCTTAAAAAGTTTGTTAACCAAACAAATTGCTCTTTAAGCTGCACTCGATAAAGGGGTATATGTCTTGAAAGTTCATTTAATGAACTGCCTACTAAACCCGTTAAAAACACAGCCATAGTGACAAAAGCCACAATAACAGAGATGATAGAAACAGCTCTGGGTATTTTAAAATCATTCGCTTTATTGATTAAAGGATTACAGATAATAGCGATAAATACAGAGAGCAAAAACGGCACTAAGATATTAGCAGCAGTCTTAATGCCAGCAAAAATAATGAAAATAGCCGCGACTGTGACAAACGCTTTAGCGATAGAGCTATGATTGGAACTTGAAACCATGAAAAATATTCCTTAATTTTCTTTCGTTTCAATATACCTTAAATGAAGTAATTACACTAGCTTACTTATGCTTAACTCCAAGTAATCAGTTAGTTATATAAACTTTTTTCATAGGTTGTAATAGCTCATATAGATAAACTCCCAGCGGTTAACTGGGAGCATCAACATACATTAAGCTAACTTTCTTAACAAACCCTGAGTATTTTGCCTCATCGTTCTTGCCACCATAAAGTAGCCAATCGAAGCAACAAAAATAGCACCACTTAAGGGGCCTAACAGCCATATATAAGGGTGTATTTTTCCTTCCACATTAAACAATTGTTGTTGGATCACTAGCAACGCAATATCACTGACCATAGCCGCAACTAAACCCGAAACCGCCCCCAAGAGCATAAATTCATAAAGCGTAGCCATTTTAATCAATCGCCCTTTGGCTCCGAGTGTTCGCAATATCACCACTTCTTGCATACGCTCTGCCAGACTTGCTTGAACCTGTGAAATAAGCACTAAAGCACCACTGACTAAAACAATAGATAAAACAAAACCAATCGCTAATGATACTTGCGCAATAATTGATTGAGCTTGCTCTATTTGAGACTTTATATCAATCATGCTAACCGTCGGATAACGCTGTAATAAATGACTGATATCTTTAGTGTGTTTGTCTTGTAATGTAGCGGCACTAAAATAAGTCACTGGCACCTTGCCTGCCATATTAGGACTTAAAATCATGACAAAGTTAGGTTTGAGTGTGCCCCAATCTACGCTTCTAAAGCTTGTTACTTTAGCGTCTATTGGCTGCTCATTCACTAAAAGTGTAATGGTATCACCCAGCTTTAGACCCAAGGCTTCTTGCCAGCCATCAAAAACCGATACTTCGATTTCATCACCAGCCGTGGTTTCTTTAGAGAACCATTGCCCCTCAGTTATTTCATTCCCTTCAGGTAAGGACGCTAACCAAGTTAAATTAGGCTCTCTGCTGACGCCTTCTTTTGCTTCTTCATCTTTTTCTTCACCTTCTTGTTTAGACACTCTTCGGGCGAATTCTTCACCGTTTACCGCATCAACTCTACCACTAAAAACAGGATAAAAAGCTTCATGAGTTATGTCATTCGCAGTAAAAAATTGCTTAATAGGTTCAACTTCCTCTTCAGCAATATTGATGATAAACATATTAGGCGCACCTTGAGGTACTTGCATTTGCCAGTCTGAAATAATGTCGTTTTTCAATACCACGAGAAAGAGCATTAGCTTAATAGCCAAAGCAAAACTGATCAGTTGGATAGCATTAGCATTCGCTCTTTTTTGTAATGTCGCTATCGCTAACGACCAACTAGAGCCAGGCCTTAGCCCTAAGCTGCGACCAGCAGCAAACAATAATCGCGAAAGTCCAAATAAAACGGCAATGACTAATAAAGTAGAAGCAAATAAAATGAGGGTAGTCACAATTTCACCACTAAATAACCACATTAAAACGAAAATAGTTAAAAATGATAAAGCAAGATGCAGTCGACTTAACGCTAAGGTATCGCCTAAATTGCGGCGTAATACTCGCAGAGGCGGGATATCAAATAAATCGAGCAAAGGCTTTAATGAAAACATCATTGCGCAAATAAGCCCGATAAAGATAGATAATAACCACGGTCTTACACCTGCTTGTGGTAATTCAGTCCCCATAAATTGCACTAAATAGTCAGCACCTATGGTTTGTAAAACAAAACCTATTGTTAGCCCTGCAACAATAGAAAAACCAGTAACTAGACTAAGATGTAAAAGAAATATGTTCCGAATAACTTTACGGCTGCCACCTAAGGTTTTCATCATGGCAACGGGATCATATTGACGTTCGCAGTAACGTTTTGCCGATACAGCCATCGCTACCGCAGCGAGCATAATACCAAACAGACCAGCAAGTAATAAAAATCGTTCCGCACGGTCTAAATTGTTACCTAAGGGAGACTGTCTGTCTTTGATACCTTCCCAGTTTTGGTTACTTTTAAGTTCAGGTTTAAGCCAAGCATAATACTCATTTAACTGTTGTTCATTACCTGCGAAAAGCAAACGATGAAATACCCGACTTCCTGGCTGAACCGCTTGCGTTGTAGGAATATCCGCATAATTTAAGAGTACACGTTTATTACCTGATAGTGAGAAAAATGGCGCATCAGGCTCTTTAACTAAGACTTTACTGACGTTAAACACTCCGGCACCAAGCTCTACGGTATCACCAACCTTCACATTAAGCGTATAAAACAGACCTTCACTGAGCCAAACAAAACCGGCTTTAGGCCCCGATTCAACCTCGTAGTCTTGACTAGTAAGACTGTCCTTAATGGTAATTTTTCCTCTCAGAGGATAGCTATTGTTCGTTGCTTTTACTGAGCCTAAGACTAATTCATCATTAGCAAACAACATGGAATCAAAATAGAGCATTTTGGCCGTTTCAAGTCCAAAATCATTTGCTTGCGTTAACACTTTGGGATCAAAAGCATGATTGCTTGATAAGCGTCTGTCCGCAGCAATAAAGTCACTACTTTTTTGTGTAATATTTAAGCCAATTCTTTCGGTAATTGACGACAAACTAAAAACAGTAAGGACTGCTAAAGCAATGGCAGCAAAAATAATCGTTAATTCACCACGACGAAACTCTCGAGAGAAAAGTTTAAAAGCCAATTTAACCCACATTAGCGGCTACCCCATCACTGATTTTTTCAAGTTGCCCGCCTTCAATATGTATTATCCGCTCACATTGTTTCGCAAGTTGTTCGTCATGGGTTACTAAAACTAGGGTAGTACCGTTTTGCTTATTTAGGTCGAATAATAATGTTTCAATTAAATGGCCATTTTTACTATCAAGGTTTGCTGAAGGTTCATCAGCAAAAAGAATTTTAGGAGAGCCAATAAATGCCCTAGCTATTGCAACCCTTTGTTGCTCTCCTCCTGACAATTGAGAAGGGTAATGGCCAAGCCGATGAGAAAGCCCTACTTTATCTAATAACTCAATTGCTTGTGCTTTCGCATCATGATCACCAGCAAGCTCTGCAGGTAACATAACATTTTCAAGTGCGGTTAAACTTTGCACTAACATAAAAGATTGAAAAACAAATCCAATTTTTTCTGCTCTAACCCGAGCTCGCGCTTCTTCATCAAGCGTACTTAAGGCTTCGCCATCAAGATGCACATCACCTTGGCTAGCAACATCTAATCCTGCCAATAAGCTTAATAATGTTGACTTACCTGAGCCTGACGCGCCGACGATAGCAACTGATTCTCCGGGCTTGACACTGAAGTTAATATCACTAAGGATAGTGAGGCTTCCTTCAAGTGTACTAACACGCTTAGTAAGCCCCGATACTTGAATAACATTTAACTGAGAAAGTACTGACATGACACGTTGTTTCCTAAAATTTATTATTATTTTAATTTTGACAAACCTATCATTTAAAAGCTTAGCAAATGATAGAATTTTATTGATAGGTGATAGCTTAAGCGCTGGCTATGGCCTTGAGCAAGCACAAGCATGGGTTCATTTGTTACAAAATAAATATAACGATGATAACAAAGCTATTACTATTATCAATACGGCTATCAGTGGTCAAACAACGGATAACGCCCTATTAAAAATTGATGCTTGGCTAAAAACACACCAACCTAGCCATGTGCTTATTGAGCTTGGTGGTAATGACGGTATTCGTGGCTTTCCGGTTAAATTGCTACAAAAGCATCTGACGCAACTGGTTACCAAAAGCCAGCAACATGGAGCAAAAGTGGCTTTAATGGAAATTCACATCCCCCCTAATTTAGGTCCTAGATACCGTCAGATGTTTACCGGCAGTTATGGTAAAGTCACAGAGCAAACGGGTGCGTACCTTATGCCCTATTTTATGTCTGACATTGCCATTGACTCTTCTTTAATGCTTAATGATAACCTACATCCCAATGTAAAAGCACAACCTATCATTCGTGATTTTATGTCTGTTGAAATTGATAAATGGTTACAAGACTCAAAGAGTTAATAACCATAGATAATCATTAAAACAAGCTGGTCTAAGGGGTTGTTTTTAAGGTAAACTTATCACTAGTTCGGTTCGTGTAACCTGCACCTGTTTTGCTATTAAATAAATGTAAATGGGCTTATTATTGCCAAAACACGAACCTTCATAGCTTTCATCATATCCGCTATTTTACTGCAGTACTTAAATTAAAATGGATGACAAACTTTACATCCTTTTATTGTACTCGTCGCGGTTATACACCTAACCTTTTTCTATTTAATATATCAACGTAATTTTGAGCAATACTATGGACTTTATCTGGATACTTTTCGCTTTTATATGCGGCCTAGGAGCAAAGACTGTTTCGTTGCCACCTTCCATTGGTTTTCTTGCCGCTGGCTTTGCCTTAAACATTGCCGGTTATCAAGCAGATGACAGTTTAACTTTATTAAGTGATCTGGGTATTACCATCATGTTATTTACCATAGGTTTAAAGCTCAACGTTAAAAATCTCTTTAAAACTGAGGTATGGCTAGGGTGTTCTTTACATACCTTACTTTGGATTGTAGTCAGCATCACCTTTGTAAAGTTACTTGCGCTAATGTCAGTGAACTATTTTAGTGACTTAGACCTACTGACAGCCGCATTGATCGCTTTTGCTTTGAGCTTTAGTAGCACTGTTTGTGTTATCAAGTTATTAGAAGAAAATGGTGAAATGCGCACCCGCCATGGCAAGTTAGCCGTCAGTATTCTCGTCATTCAAGATATTATCGCCGTGGCTTTTTTAGTTGCTGCAACAGGAAAAATGCCCTCAGTTTGGGCTTTTTCACTGCTCGGATTATTTTTACTGAAACCGCTAATAAATAGAATGATTAATCATGTTGGTCATGGTGAGTTAATTCCATTAATGGGGTTTTTCTTAGCGTTAGGCAGTTATGAATTATTCGAATTAGTTAATATTAAGGGAGACTTAGGGGCTTTACTTGTCGGCATGTTTTTAGCTTCACATGTAAAAGCGACAGAAATAAATAAAGCCTTAATGAGTTTTAAAGATATCTTTTTAATTGGCTTCTTCTTATCTATCGGCTTTACCGCCCTACCAACCTTAGAAATGTTAGGTCTAGCAACATTATTAATATTATTGATCCCCGTTAAATTTGTGATGTTCTATGGTATTTTCAGCTTATTAAAAATGCGTTGTCGAAGCGCATTCTTAGGTGCGCTTTCGTTAAGTAACTTTAGTGAGTTCGGCTTAATTGTAGGCGCGTTAAGTGTAAGCTATGGCTGGTTGAGTAACGATTGGCTAGTGATCCTTGCTTTAAGCATGGCCATTTCCTTTATTTTGACAAATATCGTTTATCGGTTTGCCCATACCCTATTTGCTAAACACAGAGGATTTTTATCTGTTTTTGAGCGACAAGAAAAACTAGATGAAGATAGCTTTTGTCAGCCTTCTCAACGACCTATTGTTATCATTGGCATGGGCCGGGTTGGTATGGGTGCTTATCAAGCTATCAATAGTCATAGCACTAATCTTGCATGGGGATTGGATGCTGATAAAGATAAAATCACCTGGCTGACAAACCAAAGCGTTGAAGCCTACTATGGTGATGCAGAAGATATTCACTTTTGGGAAAGTATGGATCTGTCAAAACTAGAGCTTGTGTTACTTGCCCTACCTGCAGTACAAGATGCAATTAGCATTACTACACAGTTGAATGCGGCAAATTATCAAGGAAAAATTGCCGCTGTCGCACGTTATGACGATGAGCGTTTACAACTTGAAGAATTCGGTATTGATAAAGTATTTAACTTTTATACTGAAGCTGGGGTCGGTTTTGCTGAAGAAAGCTTAGATTTGTTGCCTAAAGGCAGTTAACCACTCGTGCAATGAACGAATGATTCGTTGCTGTTAGTTTATTTTTTTAGTGAGTAAACATACCTAAATACCACAATATAATAGCGAGAAGTAAGGTAGTGTATAGTCTGTGGAAAACTTGTGTTAAAGCCGTGTAATGGTTGTTTGTACTCTGAGCTCACCCAATAGTACAACACACAAAATCAAGACCTAAATCATTGTATTTTATAGTAATAATAAAAAAACAAATAAACATTAGCAATTTAAAAAACATACACTACACTTAATTACACAAGCTTAGCAGCAAGTACTATTTTTGGTGTTAAGGTGTTAGTAAATTGAATTAAACCCTAGTTTGTTTTTTTGTTTTTTGTTTTATCTTAGTAACCAGATAATGGTTAATTAGCGCACGGCTCAAACCCCTTGAGCCATTCTTTGAGCCCAAACGTTTGTTTGGGTTTTTTTTTAACTAAAATACTGCTGCATTCACTAAGTTGTTAGATTAATTTAGTTCGTTCTATGCTCGCTAATATATCGCTAAGTTGGTCAATTAATCCGTTTATTTCATTAGAGTTTGAAAAGACGATTGAAATTATCTGTTGAGAGTTTCGCTATTTCTTCCACCGATTGCCCGCGAATACTTGCTAAATGCTTGGCGACTTCAACCACATAAGAGGGTTGATTTTCTTTACCTCGATGAGGCACAGGTGCCAGATAAGGCGCATCAGTTTCAATTAAAAATTTATCATCAGGTACTAAGGCTGCCACTTCTCGAAGCGCGGTGGCATTTTTAAAGGTAACAATGCCTGAAAATGATATATAAAAGCCTAATGCTATTGCTTGCTCGGCCATTTCCCAGCTTTCAGTGAAACAATGAAGAATACCTCCGACCTGCTCTGCCCCTTCACTACGTAATAACGATAAGGTATCTTCTTGTGCCTCTCGGGTATGAATAATGAGTGGTTTCTTCAACGCTTTAGCCACATGGATATGTTTTTTAAATGAATCAAGTTGCAGATCTTTCGTTTCAGGTGCGTAGTGATAATCCAAGCCTGTTTCACCAATAGCAATAACTCGGTCATTTTGGCTCAATGCTAACAATTGCTCAGGTTTTATTTCGTCTTCTTGATTTAATGGATGAGCACCACAGGTCAGAAAAACATTGTCATAGTGAGCCGTTTTGGCTGCCATATCAGGGAAGTCAGCTAACGTTACGCTGACACAAAGTAGTTTATCTACTTTAGCTGCTTGCGCAGCTTCAATAACATTATCTAAGTTATTATCATAAAGTGATAAGTTAAGACGATCTAAATGGCAATGAGAATCTATAAACAACGAGGAGCTCCTGTGCTTTAAAAAGGGGTAATAAGAATAATGGCTACCACTTATTGAAATGGTAACAAGTAAGCCGGCTACATAGTCAGTGTTGGCTCTGAAGAATTTAAATGTCGAGCAATTATTTGCTCTATTTGGTGACGTATTTTTTCAGGATCTTTAACAAAAGTAATCCCAACACCTGGCGGCGTACCATTTTGCGCGCCAATGGGTGTCAACCAGCACACTTCTCCCTGAACACTTGATTCTTCTAACGCATCAGGCAGTAATATATGCAATTCAACTTCATCGCCTAAATCATATTGCCGTGGGGTGCGTACAAAAACCCCTCCTTCTTTAAGAAAAGGCATAAAGGCGAGGTATAGATCACGCTCTGAATGAAACTCTACGTTTAATGGAACCAAGTTGCTCTCCTATTTCTATGGCCTAACGATAGTATTTATCGTCATAAGCAGTTGTTCTGAGACGAGTTGTCGGTTTGCTTGTATATACGATTTTATCAGCTTATTACTATTGATGATAGCTAGATAAACCTGATTAAGCACGTGTACAGAGATTTCCTTACCACTTGTCATATTTTCGTTTACTGTACCTGCTTGCCCCTGAGTTAATGATGAACCCAGATCAGAGCCTTTATTCAGGTAATGCTTTCTTACAAGGTTACAAGTAATTTTTTCCAACCAGCGTAAACCGTTCGAATTTTCAATCAGTTGCTTAAGTAATACACTTTCACTTCGCCCCTGATATAGATAATCTAAAAAATTCTTATTAAAGGTTTGAAACTCTTGGTAGATAGTCTCATCCGTTAACTCAGCTAGTTGGGATAAGTTGACAAAATCATTGTCACTTGCTGCCTTATTAAAACTAGAGTCACTTGATATTTTAAGTTGTGCCAACAAGCCTGCACCGACCATAGGTCTAATGTTATAGACTGCGCAACGACTTATAATAGTAGGTAATAAACTATCGATATCATCCGTAACTAATACAATATAGCTATTGGCGGTTGGCTCTTCTAATGTTTTTAATAATGCATTGGCTGCAGCCACTGTCATTATTTGAGCTTGTGGAATTAATATGGATTTCGTTTTACCTAAGTGAGCTGTTTTCTCTAAAAAGGCGTTACCTCGACGAATATCGTCAACCCCCAAGGTTTTGTTATCACTACGTAATAATAAATAATCAGGGTAGGTTGAACTTTTTCGTAATAAACAGCTTTTACATTGTCCACAAGCTTGACTGATAGTATCAATATCAGCTGTTTTTGTTATTGATAAGGGTTGTTGGCATATTAGCAGTTCAATAAGCCATGTTGCGAGCGCATCACTACCCGAGGCCTCTATACCTTGGATAAGAATGGCATGTGCTAAGCTGCCTTGTTGGTATTGACGACTTAATTGCACTTGTTTTTCACGACAAATTGGTAGCATAGTTATCCTTTAACTCATACCTGAATTATCGATGAATTTAAGCACACATTTTTCTATATCCTGATGCACTTGACTCATTTCTTGTGATGCATCAACCGTAACAATAGACTCATCTTGCTCTGCAATCTCTCTATATTTATTATGAACTCGCATAAAAAAGTCCATTTTCTCTAATTCAATGCGATCTAAATTTCCCCGAGCCTTGGCGCGAGATAAACCGATATGCGGATCGATATCTAGGTAGAGTGTGATATCAGGTCGAAAGCCCTTTAAGGTTATATCACTAATAGTATTCATGATGGTTTCGTCAAATCCTCGTCCGCCACCTTGATATGCGCGAGAGCTCAATTCATGCCGATCACCAATAACCCACTTGCCTGCAGTTAACGCGGGAAGTATTTTGTTTGCAAGCAATTGACTGCGACTGGCGTACATTAATAATAACTCGGTTTCAACAGTAAGCTTTTCTTGATGATCTACTGATTTAACCATGTCACGCAAAGACTCAGCTAACGGTGTTCCGCCTGGCTCTCTAGTATTAATATAGTCGATACCCTGCTGATTGAGAATGCTTTCAATGACAGCGATGGCTGAAGACTTACCCGCGCCTTCCATGCCTTCAATGACAATAAATTTTCCTGATGACATATGTGCTCTTTTACCTTTTTTATTCATTAAATTGATGTGACCAAATACTTTGCGTAGTTCTACTTTTGTTTCTGTATTTTTAAATAATTTCGAACCGCTGCATTGTGCTCAGCTAAGGTTTTGCTGAAAACATGTTTACCATTACCATCACTGACAAAGTAAAAATAATCACTATTGGCCGGATGTAACGTTGCTTTAAGTGATGATAAACCAGCCATCGCAATAGGTGTAGGCGGTAAACCATTTATTCTATAGGTATTATAAGCAGTTTTTTCTCGCTTGTGCGCGTAAGTAATATCACCTTGATATCGCTCACCTAAACCATAAATGATGGTAGGGTCTGTTTGTAAACGCATTTTCTTGCGTAAGCGATTGACAAAAACTGAGGAGATAAGCGGTTGCTCAGCTATATAACTAGTTTCTTTTTCAATGATTGACGCCATGATCAACGCTTCATAAGCTGTTTTATAGGGTAGATTTTCCGCTCTAGATCGCCATAAATGATTGAGCTGTGTCTGCATATTTTTATATGCACGCTGCAATAACACGATATCAGTTGTGTTTGCGGTAAAAGCGTAGGTATCAGGAAATAACCAGCCTTCTGGATTAGCTGAATTGATACCTAATTTTTCCGCTACCAGATGGATAGGTGTATCTTTGATGCTATGTTGAATGTGTGGATGATCAGCGAGAATAATTAAAGCATCTTGAAAACGTGTGCCTTCAATAAAAGTCACTGAAAACTGATGTTCTTTGCCACCCACAACCTGTGCTAATAATTCAGATAAAGTGCTGCCTTTTGTAACGAGGTAAGTGCCTGCTTTGATATTCGCTTTTTGTGGAAATAAGCGACCAAAAGTTTTTAACCAAACAGAAGACGTTATCCATTTGTTTTGCTCTAATTCTTTGGCAAAAGAACTGATAGAGCTACCTGACTTTACTTTTAAAAAACTATTTTCCACTATTGATAAAGGGGCCTTTAACGCCCTATCAAGTTGGTAAGTTAAGCTGCCAACGGTGCCAAGCAATACTAATAAAATAATAATAATAACTTTTCGGAACACACTTTTTCCTTAAATATAATGGCTAGAGCATCGACAATAAAAGTCGTTTAGATGAAATCTTTCATTTGCCTTTGAAGCTGTAAAACAACGTCGAGATCAAGGAGACGATTATTGTACGTTTTTACCGGCATGATGCCCATCAAAGAATTACAGATAAATATCGATTGCGCTTCTTTAAGATCGGAAAGTATCGTTTTGCGTATGTTTACTTGCGAATTATGCGTAATAATAGCTTGTCGAATAATGCCATCAACGCCTGATTTTGATAAATCGGGGGTACAGAGCTGTTCACCTAGAAAATAAAATAAATTTGAGCTAGTTACCTCAACAACTTCTCCGAGGTAATTTGTTACAACGAGATCATCTTCATGGCGATCATCAAGCTCTGCCCTTAATAATACTTGCTCAAGTCTATTGAGATGCTTTAATCCTGATAACATAGGACTAATCGAAATCTGTTGTCCACTATCACCGAGATTAATCCCGCGTAACGCCAGCGTTTGGTAATGCTGAGGGAAGTCAGAAACCATAACGATAGTATTAGTGGCATTATCGCATAACCCTACCCGTGAATATCCCCTGCCCCCACTACCTGCAGTGATCATCACCTTTAATACTGCTAATGAATAATCTTTAGCTACAGATTTCACATGACCTATTAAATTCTCGACCGATGGTACTTTGATTTTTAATTGCTGGCAGCCATGAGTTAATCGCTTTATATGTTTATCTAAAAGTACAACTTCTCCATTGACGATTTTAGCGGTAGTAAATATTCCATCACCATAAGCTAATCCCCGTTCAGTGATCGCTATGTCTGATTTTTTTTTACCGTTTACTGAGCAATATTTCATTGAGCCCCGCTATATTATTAATAATATAAAATTAATTGACATAAAAAAGCCTGAATACTTCCTCTGTTTTGAGGTTAGTATTCAGGCTTACTCATTCTTTTTCAAGTGGTTTAATAGACTTCTGATTAACAAAATTAAATACAGAAGCTTATTAATAGGAAAACGAACTCAATACAATTAAACTTTCTTAAAGATTAATGAGCCGTTTGTGCCGCCAAAACCAAATGAATTACACAGTACATATTCAAGTTCAACATCACGAGCTGAGCCGGCAATATAATCTAGATCACAACCAACATCTGGGTTATCTAAGTTGATTGTTGGTGGTACTTGATTATTCATTAGCGCTTGAATACTAAAAATGGCTTCAACTGAGCCTGCTGCACCTAATAAATGTCCTGTCATTGATTTGGTAGAACCCATCATTACATTATGAGCTTGGTTACCAAAAATAGTTTTCACTGCATTCGTTTCAGCAATATCACCTGCAGGTGTAGAAGTGCCATGAGCATTGATATAACCAATTTTACTAATATCTACTTTGGCATCATTAATCGCATTTTGCATTGCACGTGCTGCACCATCACCATTTTCAGGTGGTGATGTCATATGATAAGCATCACCACTCATACCAAAGCCCACAAGCTCAGCATAAATTTTTGCGCCACGTGCTTTCGCATGTTCATACTCTTCAACAACAATCACACCAGCTCCGTCACCCAAAACAAAACCATCGCGGTCTTTATCCCAAGGTCGAGAAGCGGCTTGTGGGTCATCATTACGACGTGATAATGCACGTGCAGCACCAAAGCCGCCCATACCTAAGGTCGTAGATGCTTTTTCAGCGCCACCAGCAACAACGGCATCAGCATCACCGTAAGCAATCATACGTGCAGCATGTCCAATATTATGAACACCACTAGTACAGGCGGTAGTAATAGCAATATTCGGGCCTTGTAAGCCAAACATAATGGATAAATGACCCGCAATCATGTTAATAATGGTTGATGGAACAAAAAATGGGGAAAGCTTACGTGGGTTACCTTCAGCTTTTAGCAACTTTTCATGATTTTGTTCGATTAACCCTAAACCACCAATGCCTGAGCCAATTGCAACGCCAATGCGTGGGGCATTTTGCTCTGTTACTTCAAGACCAGAGTCTTTAAATGCCTGTACACCCGCAGCAACACCATATTGAATAAAAAGATCCATTTTCTTGGCTTCTTTTCGTTCCATATAGTTTTGCGCATCGAAACCTTTGATTAAACCAGCAAACTTAGTTGGATAATCTGTGGTATCAAAATGGTCCATATTAGCTATGCCACTTTTTCCAAGTAGCAAGTTTTGCCATGTTTCTTCTGCGGTGTTGGCTAAAGGGCTAAGCATGCCCATACCAGTTACTACTACACGTCTCATAACAGAGCGGCCTCCGAAAAATTAATTATCTTATTATGCAAAGCAATACTTTAATTAAATAATACAGTGATGTTTTACATAAAAAAAAAGCGGTCACTTACAATTAAGTATACCGCTTTTATTATTTTACTAAGTCCGAAAATATCGGACTTATTAACAATTACTGGTTAGCAGTAACGTAATCAATTGCTGCTTGAACTGTAGTGATTTTTTCAGCTTCTTCGTCAGGAATTTCAGTATCAAATTCTTCTTCTAACGCCATAACTAATTCAACAGTGTCTAATGAGTCAGCACCTAAGTCATCAACAAATGATGAATCAATCTTTACTTCTGCTTCACTAACACCTAGCTGTTCAACTGTGATTTTTTTTACGCGTTCTTCGATATTACTCATTTTATTTCCTTTACTGAAAGTGCAGTTTTTCAAATTGCGTGTAGTGTATTCGTCAACAGCCCGCCTTGCAAGCATCTAATGCATTTTTTTAAGCTGGTCTAACCTGTTGATGTGTTGAAAAATAGTATTAAAAACAATGTAAGCCCTGATGATAAAGGCTTACACCATGTACATACCACCATTAACATGAATGGTTTCACCGGTAACATAAGCAGCCGCATCTGATGCTAAAAAGGCAACTGTGCTTGCTATTTCTTCTGGTTTACCTAAACGATTTGCTGGAACTTGAGAAAAAATACCTTCTTTTTGTTCATCAGTTAATGTTTTAGTCATATCGGTATCAATGAAGCCAGGTGACACTGTGTTTACGGTAATACCACGAGAAGCAACTTCACGTGCTAATGCTTTAGTGAAACCTAACAAGCCAGCTTTAGCCGTTGCATAGTTTACTTGACCAGCGTTACCCATGGTACCAACAACTGAGCCAATATTAATAATACGGCCAGTGCGTTTCTTCATCATAGGGCGAATAGCGGCTTTACTTACTTTGAATACAGAGGTTAAGTTAGTTTCTATGATATCTGACCATTCATCTTCTTTCATTCGCATGAATAAATTATCACGCGTGATACCTGCATTATTGACTAAAATATCAATGCTGCCATGCGCATCTTTAATCGCTGTAAACATTTCTGTGATTGACTCATCACTTGTCACGTTTAGCACTAACCCCATACCAGTACCGTTATCGGCCGTTAAGTACTCAGCTATTTTATTAGCGCCATTTTCTGATGTCGCCGTCCCAATGACAGTAGCACCTAATGATTGCAACTGAGTTGCAATCGCTTTACCAATACCACGACTTGCGCCAGTAACTAACGCAACTTTACCTTCTAATGAAAACATAATTTACCTACTATTTTTAGTATATAACGTTACCTTATTAAGCTGGGTAACGAGTTCTTAACAGAGCAAAAGCTTAATTAGCTATTAATTAAGTCTTTTGCTTGTTGCAAAGAGTCAGCAGTATTAAAGCTAACACTTTTCAATGATTTATTTATGCGTTTATTCAAACCTTGCAATACTTTACCTGGACCAACTTCAACAACTTTTTCTATACCGTCATTAGCAAGCAGGCTTATTGTTTCACTCCAGCGTACCGGTGAATACAATTGCTTCACTAAGGCCGCTTTAATTGCCTCACCATTAACCTCTTCTGCAACATCAACGTTATTTACCACAGCAATTTCTGGCTGATTAAAAGTGATAGATTCAAGTTCAATCGCTAGCTTATCTGCCGCATCACTCATTAATGCACAGTGCGAAGGAACACTTACCGGTAATGGTAAAACACGTTTAGCTCCCGCGGCTTTACACAAATCTCCAGCACGTTCAACCGCTTCTTTATGCCCAGCAATAACAACTTGTCCTGGAGAATTAAAGTTAACGGCAGAAACTACTTGCGCTTCTTTAGCATTATCACACGCTGAAATAATATCTTCATCAGCTAAACCAATTACCGCTGCCATAGCACCAACACCAGCAGGAACGCAGGCTTGCATATACTCGCCACGTTTTTCAACTAAGACGACTGCATCACTCAGTGAGATAACACCTGCACACACTAACGCTGAGTATTCACCCAAGCTGTGCCCAGCCATAACCGATGGTTTCACATCTGATTCACTTATCCAAAGACGCCATAAAGCCACACTTGCCGTTAACAAAGCTGGTTGAGTAAAATTGGTTTGATTAAGTTTTTCTGCTGGCCCTTGAGCCACTAACTGCCATAGGTCGTAACCTAATGCTTTTGATGCTTCTTCAAAACAAGCTTGTACAATACTGTTGTCTGCAAAGTCACTGAGCATGGCAACAGATTGCGAACCTTGCCCCGGAAATACGAATGCTAATTTGTTTTGCATAGTTATTCTCTATTTAAATTGGTATTTAATAAATATGATGGAACTGTCGAATTTTTTATAATTGTACTTATGAATCGCTGTTCGCTGAAAAACCGTGTTCTAAAGAGTTTTTAATTTTCTCTGGCACTTGTCTTTCAACTTCTTTTACCGCTTCCATGATCGCTGCAAAAAAAGCACCTGAATTGGCATTACCATGACTCTTAACCACAATACCGCGTAATCCTATCAAACTTGCCCCGTTATACTGGTCGGGGTTCATGGTTTTAAATAGCTTTTTAAAGCTCGGTTTGAGTAGTGAGCCAAATAATTTAGCCACTAAACTGGCACTGAAGGCCGCTTTAGATTTTTGGTAAACTAATCGAGCTACTCCTTCACAAGTTTTTAACGCGACGTTACCAACAAAACCGTCACAAACGATAACATCGGCTTTGTTAGAAAAAATATCACTGCCTTCAATAAAACCGACATAGTTAATATCTTTATTCTCACTTAGTTCCAGCGCTGCCTGCTTGATGTGGTCGCTGCCTTTAATCGCTTCTTCACCCATATTAAGTAGTGCAATACGTGGTTTATCAATACCATCAACTTGCTCGGCCATAACAGAGCCCATCACGCCGAATTGATATAGTACATGCGAATCACAAAACACATTAGCACCTAAATCTAACATAAAAACATGTTTGTCTTTATCATGGGTAGGTAAAGATGAAATGAGAGCGGGTCGCTCTACACCGGGTATATTCTTTAAGACAAAGTGTGCCATTGAAAATAATGCGCCAGTATTTCCAGCGCTAACACAAGCCTGTGCTCTTCCTTCATGAACCAAATCCAACGCTTTACGCATTGATGAGTCTTTTTTAGTTCGAAGTGCAACAATAGGTTTGTCTGTCATAGAGACGACTTGTGATGTAGCGAGAATACTTAATTGGCTGTGATTAACTAAGATTGATTTAGTTATCTTTGATTGAGCAAGAGCTTCTGTAATGATACTTTCATCACCACATAGAATGAGGTGCAAATTAGGCTGATGATTTATCGCCATTATTGCTGAAGAAATTGTTATAAAGGGGCCTTGATCGCCCCCCATAACATCTAACGCGATGGTTAGAACAGGATTTAAGCTCAAACGAAATAAGCCTAAATTCTTTTAATGCAATGAAGTAATCGCTTAAACAGCGATTACTTTAACGCCTTTGTAAAAGCCATCAGCAGTTACATGGTGACGACGATGCGTTTCACCTGATACTGGATCTACTGA
>Ga0209292_1001917_pt1 | contig 24752 bp, 21 predicted proteins | sample GOMGulsemesocosm_2_FD_184634 | JGI IMG/M metagenome (GOLD analysis project Ga0209292, IMG submission 184634) | Methane-oxidizing microbial communities from mesocosms in the Gulf of Mexico - GOM9C Gulf of Mexico (SPAdes) (version 2) | ecosystem: Environmental > Aquatic > Marine > Cold seeps... | reverse complement strand
ATGTTGCACAAAATGTGTCAGATTCACGTAGTCGAATTCAGGATACTGATTTTGCATCTGAGACAGCGCAAATGACTAAGAATCAAATATTACAACAAGCGGGTACGTCAATTTTGGCTCAGTCTAATCAGTTACCACAGGCAGCACTAAGTCTTATTGGTTAGTAATTAATAGCTTGTAGGTTCAGGTTCAACCTAAACGAAGAAAAGGAAGGAGCCTAAAACTCCTTCCTTTTATGCTTTTAAAATTCAAAGCATAATGCGCAAGTAATATTCTAATACGGTGTCCTCTGTTACATAGTACTTGTAACAGAGGACACCTAGATTTAAAGTGGGAGATAACAATGACTGTAATTCAAAATGGTGCAGACATAGGTTTATCAGGTTTATCAGCTGCCAATACAGAACAGAAGCCTGATGTTAATTCATTAGTCAAAATTGATAAACAAAAAGAAAATGAAGTTGCTACAGTTGAACAAATTATTCAACAAAAAAGCGAAGACGTAAATAATAGTCAACCTTTAAATAGTGAACAACTAGAGAAGGTGGCGCAGCAATTGCAGGATTTTGTTGGAGAGTTAAATAGAAATTTAGAATTCTCAGTAGATAAAGATTCTGGTCGCGATGTTATCAAAGTATTTGATAGAGGAACGGGGGATTTACTTAAGCAATTCCCTTCAGAGGAAGTACTTACGTTAGTTTCTAAAATATCTGAAATGGTTGGTGGATTCGTTGACGCAAAGGTTTAAACTAGGGGATTAGTTAGGAGTATTAATTATGGCAAGCATATCATTTACAGGAATAGGTTCTGGCCTTCAAGTCAGTGAAATAGTTGAAGCTATAGTTAACTCTGAAAAAGTTCCTTATGAATCGCGCGCAGCGCGCAAACAAGGAGCTTATACTACCGATATTTCTGCTGTTGGAGCTCTAAAATCTGCACTGGAAGACGTAACCTCAGCTTTATCAAGCTTAGGAAATATCGACGAATACCAAAAACGTACAATTTCAGGGCGAGATGACTTTGTAGGCCTATCTTCTGATAAAGAAGCTGAGGTGGGAAATTATTCCGTTAAAGTTGAAGCATTAGCCACTCACCATAAATTAATGTCTTCTTCTCTCTATTCAAAAGAAGCAGTAGGAGAGGGGACCCTATCAATTGCTTCAGGCGACAATACGTTTGATATTTCGGTATCCGATACCGATACGTTAAGTGAAATTCGTGATGCGATAAATGATAGCAGCGACAACTCTTCTGTCAGTGCCACAATTATCACTGATACTTCGGGCCAGCACTTAGTTTTAAACAGTAAGCGCACAGGGATTGATAATGCTATTACGATTAATGTTTCAGAAGCAAGTAATAAACTAACTTCTACTGCGGGGTTTGCATCAGTAGATACTGTGGGCTCTGGTACGTTATCGTTTGGCTCTAATGCTAATAACTTTGACATTGCGGTAGGTGCGACAGATACTTTGTCAGATATAGTTACAGCGATTAATGAAAGTACAGATAATACCTCTGTCGTCGCTAAAATTTTTGAAGATGGCGCAGGGCAACATTTAGTTTTTAATTCTATCAAGCCAGGTAGCGATAATGCGGTTACGGTTACGGCCGTTGATGATGATGGTGGAAATGCCGATGTTTCAGGGATTTCTCAGTTTGCCTCTGCCAATATGGATGCGCCTGTTGAAAGCAATAGCGATACTACTGGTTTATCGCGTTTGGCCTCTGATGCAACCAATAAACAAACATCTATAAATGGTTTTACTAGTTCCGAAACTATCGGTAGTGGTTTATTATCTTTCACATCAGGTACTAATACTTTTCATATACCTATAAATCCAACTAATGACTTAACTGACATCATGGATACTATTAATGACTTTGCTGAGAATACTTCGATAAAAGCCAGTATTGTTAATGATGGTGCTGGTAGCCATCTAGTTTTTAGCTCTCGAGAACCGGGAATCGCTAATGCTATTAGTGTTACTGCAACAGATGACGATGGTGATAATTCAGATAACAGTGGGCTTTCGCAAATTATTACTGCCAATACGACTGCAACAGCCAATGTAGAGAATATGTCAGAAGTTGATACTGCAACTGATGCTAAAATAACGATAGATGGAACGGTTATAGTTACTAATAGTACAAATACCTTTGATTCGGTTATAGATGGTATTACTATTACAGCGAGTAAAGTACATGGAGCTGATGATGATATTAGTAAAATTGCTATTTCAGAAGATAACAAAAATGTTGCTGCAGGCGTAGAGAGTTTTATTGAAAAGTTTAACGCTTTAGTGGATCTTAGTAAGCAATTAGGTCAGTCCGGTGAAGAAGGAACCGGAGCCTTAGCTGGCGATTCTTTATTGCGTGGGGTTATGACTAAAATACGCAGCCAATTTAACAAAGAGTTTAGTGCTGGTAATAATACATTTACACTATCACAGCTAGGTATTCGTACTGAACGTTCTGGCCATTTAAGTTTAGATACAGAACAATTGAACAACCATATAGAGGAAAACCCTGACGACGTCCAAAGCTTCTTTATTGGTAAAGATGATGATAAAACGGGATTCGTTGCTAGCCTAAAAGAATTTGTTGGATTTTATACTGATTCAGATGGGTTGATTCAAAAGCGTATTGATGGGAAAGAAACGCAAATAACTAAATTAGGTACCGACTTAGAGAAGTTTAATGAAAAAATGACCTCGTTAGAAGCAAGGTTGTTCGCTCAATATAATGCAATGGATCTATTAGTTTCACAATTAAAATCGACAGGCTCATATTTATCAACTCAATTAGATAATATGCCTGGAGTTGTTAGGAAGTCGAAATAATTATTTTGAAGTATTTTAAATGACTATTCTTGTATATTTTTTACCTAACAAAATTTAATTAAGGTGAATATATTGGAAGATAGCCTTATAAATATCAAATACTGATTCCCATATTGTGTGGTTCGTCACAAATAATTAGAAACGCGTCATGCGATGAATAAATTTAACATATTAGTTACATTTTTGATTGTGCATAATCTTTGAAATAAACCTCACGCATGCTCACTAACACCACTAAGAATACTTTAGAAACAGATCTTTTTATGATGGGAGAATTCAATCTCTCAGGTTCACTTTTACCACTAAGCAGACATTAGACCTTAAATCCGTAAAGACCGCTTTGAGTTTTTGTTAGACCTTTAGGTTTCTATTTATAAATTCTCATTGGTAGTATTTTTTGGGGGAAATCTCTGCTTTTTATGCACTATTTGGTCCAAAAACACCATGAAACCTAATGAGATTTGCTCGAGGGCTTGGATACCAAGGCCGCTAACGGGCAATAAAATTCAGCGGTTAAAATATCATATATGTATTTGGCAAGTTCACATTTTTTCCGATTAACCCCTATCAATATTTGTTTTATTTACGGCTTCCGATTTGTGCAATATTGAGGTAACGTAATACCAGTAAAACTAAAATAATAGTTTACTGTCGTCGGCCGCAAGGCCGAGAAAGTGCGGTTAAAAACTGCTAACTAGTATTTTCAGGTCGGCAAAAAAGTTAGCGCCCTGGCGACATCGCACATTTATAATTAACCTAAATTTAAAAATGTATATCAAAAAGGCAATTATGAGTATTAATGGCAAATTAGCAAACGTGGATATACTGATCCAAAACCAAAAATTCAAAGCAGCAAGTAAAATTTGTAAAAAAATACTCATAAAAAAACCTAATTGTTTTAGTGCCCAAGAAATGTTTGCTAGATGTTACTTATATATGCAGCAGTTTAATAAAGCGATCGTAGAGTTTAAAAAAGCAATATTACTAAATGACCAGAGTGCGATGACTTATTATTATCTTGGTGTTGCCTATGGCAGTACACAGCAGTTTGTCAAGGCAGAAGAGATGTACCATAAGACACTTTCAATCACCCCTAACTTCAGTGATGCCTTCAATAATTTAGGAAACTGTCAACATAAATCTCAAAAATATAGTGATGCGGAAGTGAGCTTTATGAAAGCAATTAGGCATAATGATAATAAGGTAATTTATAAAGTTAATTTAGGAGCAACGCTTCTAGCGCAGGGGAAACTAGATGGTGCTCTTGACTCATTGATAGCTGCATTAGTTCTGGATAATACTCAGTCTGATACATATATCCAAATAATTTATATATTTATGTATTTACATCGTTACCAAGATGCCATAGAAGCCGCTGATATTGGGATAATGAGCCAGCAATTATCTGAGATGCAATTATGTGAAATACTGATTGCTAAAGCAATCATATTTTGGCAGTTTGGAAATACGGAACAAGCGAAGAAAGTTTTAGATTTGAGTATTTCAGTTTTATCACATCAGGATAGCCACTCAAAGATACACATGTTGAGGGTATTCCACCGCTATATTGGTGAACTTATAAAATACAGTCAACTAAACGCTTCTCTTTATGAAATGAAGTCACCCGAAAAAATCTACTTTGTTTCAGAAAGTCATGGATTTGCACCTAATGGTATGAGTATTCAATATCAGGAGCAAGACTATACCGTATATTCACGATTCATTATTGGCGCAAAGGTTTTTCATTTCAGTCAAGATATGCCTAATAAATTTCAAACAAGTCTGGTAACCTTGCTTACTGGAATCCCTGTGGAAAGTAAAGTGGTGCTAGGTTTCGGTGAAATTGATTGTCGATATAATGAAGGGATTTTGCCTTATTGTTTAAAAAATAAAAAGAATATTGAGCAAGTAATACAAAAAACTCTAGATCTTTATATAAATGCATTAGAATCACTGAATCGTAAATTTAACCATGACATAATATTATATGGTGTACCTGCTCCTCACTCATATTTCATTGATAAATTAGACACTGTAGACCAAGCAGATTTTAAACTATTAATAGCAAAATTTAATCAATACTTAGCAAAACGTTGTGTCGATTCAAACTTCAAGTTTCTTGACGTTTATAAGTTAACAAATAAAAATGGTGAAAGTAACTTGAAATATCATATTGATGCTACTCATGTGAAGCCAATCACGGTGGTAAAACTTTTTGAAATGTTAAATTAACCTCAGATTTGCATAAGTATTTATTTCTTAAGTCGACTAACATTAATACTTCTATTTTAGGTGAAAATCGGTTTTAGTTACGGCTTAAATTTCGTGCTATATCAAGAAAAACATCCGAAATGTCGCTTGAGATCAAATGATGGATGCAACACATATACTTAGAGGTCACTAAATACTATTTAGTTGTCAGTGTTTTCTTAAAATTTGTGATGTTTTGTATAATTTTCTCACGACTTTTGACGCAAAAGTTTTAATTAATTTCTCTCAATTTAACTACAGCCTAAAAAATACGACTCAAGAGTTCTCATTATTTGTGACGATCTACAAATGTACATTAGGATAAGCACATTATAAATAATATGAATTCTACATTTGCTAAATAAGTACCTAAAAATCAAAACAGCCTTTACCTCCTTCCTAATAACCCCACTAAAATAGCAATTGAATCCACTTTTTATACCCAATAAATAATCAATAAGCTTATATCTTTGCCCTTAGATTCTAATGTTGAAAAGCATAAATGCTTATTAGGCTTTGGATATCGAAAAGCAAGGGGTTAAGTTCTTGTTGAACAGTCTGAGATAACTTAAAAATAGAAACGTAAATACAACTTCATATCGTATAAGGGTAATCTTAAAATATTTATATTAAACACAATTCATCATGTATAGCTAATATTCTAGGCAATTCGATGGAATGTTTAGGTAGGGAAGCCTACAAGGGGAAATCGTCTATTACAAATAGATAGATTAAAAGATAAGGTAATAATAGTCAGTAATATAAATAAATAATATCAACTTGCGCTAGGTTGATAAATAACCACAAATCAACCGTTTTTAGCGAGCACAATTGTCAGGCCTAAGTGTGCTATTCAAATGTTATTATGGTATTTGAAAACTGTTTACATAATGGCCACTACAGAGATTTTATTCGACTTACGGTTAATAAGGATAACTATTTCCTTCTAATTAATTAGCTAGTATCGGGGAATTTTGAAATTGCGGCATCTAAAAAAAAGAGAACACAGATAAGGAACTGCAAACGGCCTTGAATCGATTTATTAGCGAATTCATAGACCGTTATCGGGCGCATATAAGATTACGAGCTCAAAAAAAGTTTTACATACAAAAATCGTATAGGGCGGGATATGTTTAACTTTTTTTATAGGCGGTTGATACTTTGTTTTTATTTTTAAATGCAATTATAGCTTTAGCAAATTGGTCTTTTTTATCCAGTGCCATTTGCTCAATTTCATTATCGAGTTCAACAATTTTATTTAGCTCTTTACGGATCAAGGGACCTGTTAATACACTTTTGGAATTAAATAGTTGCTTTAGTTTTAAATTCCTCAAGTTCTCTAACTGAGTTACCGCCTCAAAATCGATCTCGTTAACAGTTAACTTATCAATAATTTGTTCAGATATCTCTATTAGCTCCGAAAGTTTAGTATTAATACTCATTAAAAAAACCTAAAAAGTTACTTTATTTTGCTCTTCCAGCGGAATTGAATCCCAGCCTGACTTAATAGGAATAATAATTTGTGCAATTTCATTTAACAAATCAATATCATTATTGGTATTTGCTTCAAAAAGTTTCTCCGAGCAAAAGTTATATAAAGAGGATAAGTTCGTTGATATCTCTCCTCCTTTCTCATGATCTAAAGAACCCTCTAAAACGCCTACAATGGCAATAGCATTGGAGATTTGGGTCCCTTTCTTTGCAAAGTCTTTTTGAGCGATTGCACCTTTAGCCGTCGCAATATTGTCTAATAGTTTTTGAAACAATAAAGCAACTAAACGATAAGGAGAGGCTTCTCCAGCATTACTTACTTCTGTTTGTTGATATTTTTTTAATGATATATGAGCCATGATTTACCCCAAAAAGTATAAACACTTGTCAGTGTTACATAGTTTACTTTAGTTCAAGTGCTTTATTATTTATAACAACAGAGAACCCTTCGTTTTGTGCTTTTTTAAATGCATCTATTAATATTGAATGTTGTATACCTTCAATATTGTCAATAATGCCATTATCTGTTATTTCAATATTGTCCCAGCCTCTGTTGACTAAGTATTTTTCAATATCTTTAAGCTGTTCATCTAGGTTGTCATTCTTTAAAAACATGTTAAAAGCGTGCACATTACCTAATACTTGCTCATTATTTTCAGATATACATTCAGCACTACCGTTTAATATTAACATTTATCTATCCTATTATTAAAAAATACTTAAGGTCTATTCTTAACGAATCATTCATAAATCGTGCCATTGTTTTTTTGATGGGATATTGACAACGTATTTTGACACGTTTATTTGAGACTAGCTTAGTAACTGTAACATTAATTCAGGGATTGCCTTGCTCTGACTCAGCATTGACGTAATTGCTTGTTGTTTTATTTGTTGAGAAACTAATGTTGCGGTTTCTAGCGCATAGTTAGTGTCCTGTATCCTAGACCGACTAGCCGATACGTTTTCCTGTATGTTGCCAAGGTTACTTATCGTGTGCTCAATTCTATTTATAGAAGCACCAAGGTGCGAGCGTTGGTTATCCACAAATTGTAATGCGCTATCTATTGTTGTTGTTGCGAATTGAGAGTCTTCTATCAAGTCTAAAGTATTTAACCCGAGGTTATCACTAGAAAAACCGGCAACTTTAATATTAAGCGTTTGGTTTGCATCTGAGCCTATTTGAAACGAAGTTATTTTTCCGCTGATTGTAACCGAGGTACTATAGTCTTCTAGGGCAACTTCATTAAAACTTGTTGGATCCCAATTAGTACCAGGCTGAAAGTCAGTCTGAGTTGAGTTGTCATCACCATTTACAAAGTAACTATCAAAATTTGAGGTGGTTTTGGCGCTACTTGCACCAACTATCGTTTCCTCTCTGCTTGGTCCGCCAGAAGCATCCAAGCCACCAAAAGCACCATTGTCGGCATTACTCGTGTTTATATTTGCAGTTACAAAATCTTCAAAGTTAGTACCTGTCATTAAGGCTGTTTGTAAGGCCGCTCCATTAGCAAATGTACCTTGAGCAGCTAGTGCATTATCAAAGGTATTAGCAGCGGATAAACTTGCCATAACATCTTTTATGCCCGCTTCACCAATTTGGTCCTCTAAAAAACGCATAGCGATATAACCGCCAGAATAAACACCAGCAATTTGGATGCCAGTTGTTGGGGCAGTGCCAGGTATTGCAGCAAAAATGGAGTCGGTTTGGTTCCTTAAGTTGGTTAAGCCAAAACTAGCAATGTCTGCAGCAACTCTATCGTCAGCACCGCTAACGGCTTCAGCAGTACCTTCACTAAACCAGATAGGTACAGTATTTAGGTCCATTTGATTAGCCATTACAGCATGAGTCATTTCATGCAATAATGTTGATTTTAAACTTTTTACTTTATCTGCATCTAGTGTTGAAAAGTCATCTAAATCTATGGTCATTACTAATTCAGTGCCGTTACCTGGGCCGAGGAATGAAACGGATGCAAGTTTTCCTCCAGCACCATCGACATTTTCAAGATCAATTTTCATTTTTGCGCCATCACCAGACAAGCCCAATACACTTTGTAAAATGTTTTCTGATTCTGCCAATACGCCACTTTGTAATACACCTAAGATGTTTCTTTCGGCTTCATTTGCGCCACCTAACCCTTTACGATCTACTTGCTCAAAAACATTATTTCCGCCAAAAGTAGTGGTTTTATTTATTCTGTCTAATTCTTGCTTTAGTTGTTCGCTTTCTTTGTTTAGTGCACTTTTATCATCATTCGATAATGCGCCATTACCCGCTTGTAATGACAGGTCACGCATCCTAAATAATATATTTGTTACTTCCTCTAATGCTCCTTCAGTTGTTTGTGCAAGCGAGATTCCATCATTGGCATTACGCTGAGCAACAGCAAGCCCGTTCACTTGTGAAGTTAGTCTATTAGATATCTGCAAACCTGCAGCGTCATCTTTAGCTGAGTTAATACGCATACCTGAAGCCAAGCGAGCGTAAGTGACAGATAATTTATTTGAGTTATCTGTCGCTTGGCGCTGTAAAAATAAGCTTGTGCTATTGGTAATTATACTATTCATTTTATACCATCTAGAAAGTGTGATCTGCTCTTATTAGAATTGTTATCGGTAAAATTCAATTTTACTTTAATTTTTTTGTACGAATTATACTCAGTAGAGTAAGTGTAATTCATGTTCTTTTGTCAAAGTAATGGCGCAAGGTGTCAAATTATTGTTGATTTATTAAAGGTAAGCGTTAAAATAAACTATATTTACTAATAAACCAGTGGGTTATCACATAGTATGCAGGGCCAAAAACATATTCTTGTCGTTGATAACGACATTGCCAGACGCGATCAAATAGCCACTGTCTTATCATTTGTTGGTGAACATTTTCATGTTTGTGCGGAAGAAGACGTTAGTCAGTACTTTTGCGATATCGATAATATTCTTACCGTTATTCTGTGTGGAAACGTTAGCGAATTACTCGTTGGTTTTGTTAAGAAGCATCCCGCAACGCCTTTTATTTTACATGATGTACTTGATGCTACGCAGTTCGGAGACCTGGTCAATGTATTAGGTACTTTAGCTGTACCTCTAAACTATGCACAGCTAACAGAACAAGTTCATCATTGTCATCAGTACCATAATCAATTACCTTCCAAGCGTCATTTCTCTGGTCCTAATCCACTATTTCGTTCGTTAGTTGGCACCAGCGAGGCAATGTTACAAGTACGATTTCTAATTGAACAAGTGGCAAATACCCAAGCGAGTGTTTTGGTATTAGGTGAGTCAGGAACAGGTAAAGAAGTTGTGGCTCGTAATATTCATAACTTGTCTGATCGTAGCAAAGGGCCTTTTGTTCCTGTTAACTGTGGAGCTATTCCGGGTGATTTATTAGAGAGTGAATTATTTGGTCATGAAAAAGGCGCGTTTACTGGTGCTATTTCTACGCGCAAAGGCCGCTTTGAAATGGCAGAAGGTGGTACTTTATTTCTTGATGAAATTGGCGATATGCCACAGCCCATGCAAGTAAAGTTATTACGTGTTTTACAAGAGCGTACTTTTGAGCGTGTCGGTGGCGCTAAAAGTATAAAAACTAATGTGCGTATTATTGCAGCAACTCATCAGCATTTAGAAGACATGATTACAGCAGGAACTTTTCGAGAGGATTTATTTTATCGCTTAAATGTATTCCCTATTGAAACACCAGCACTGCGTGATCGCCAAACAGACATTCCTTTACTCATTCAAGAATTGCTCTCTCGCTTTGAAGCTGAGCAAGGACGAAGTGTACGCTTTACCGAGCAAGCCATAGAATCATTAACTATGAATGCATGGGCGGGTAACGTTCGAGAATTATCAAACTTGATCGAAAGAATGATCATCATGTTCGGTGAACAAGTAGTAAATGTGAGCGAATTACCGGCAAAATATCGGCATATTGATGTTGAAGAGTATCAGCCTGAATATCCTGAAGAGCTACAAGAGCGTGATGCCATAAATGAATTGTTTGCTGGTTTTGATTACGACGACGATGAAGAAGACAATACCAGCTTTGATGACGAGCCCGAAACTTCGTCTATGGTGGATGTTTTACCCAACGATGGTTTGAATTTAAAAGAGTATATAGCAGACCTCGAAGTGTCGATGATTAATCAAGCGCTAGAAAAGAACGACTGGGTTGTTGCTCGTTCTGCTGAATTACTGGGGATGCGTAGAACCACACTGGTGGAAAAAATGCGAAAATACAATTTACAGAAAAATGTCAGTTAATTTTAATTCAATTATATTCGTTCATTAATCAAGCGTTAGTAATAGACTAGCGCTTGCTGAACATTTAAAGCCAATTCTTTGACAATGTCAAATCAACACATGCCATATACTCTAACCCACTGTAATTAAACTTAAAATATCATTGGCATAATTAATGCTTTATACAGTTGTTATTTATAAACTGAGATAAAGTCTATGGCCGTTGCACTATCACATTCATCTAGATCTTCACAAATGCCTTCAGCGAAGCATTGCGTGAAAGATAGTTTGTTTCATCAAGCTAAATTTATTTTTAGTCAGCAGCCCCTTTCTTCTAATCAATCTTTACAAACTGAGACTTATCGCGGTGAATTATCTTTATTGCGTCAACAGTCTAATCAATTAGAGCAAATTATTGATGTTATGCCTACGGGGATGATCATGCTTGATGGTGACGGAATTGTTATCAAAACTAATAAAATTGCTAGCTTATTATTAGATGAGCCTATTCTTGGCCAAGCTTGGTTTGATGTCATTAAACGATCTTTTCAACCTCGTGCTGACGATTGGCATGAAGTGTCATTAAAAGATGGTCGTCGTGTAAAATTAGAAATTACCGCCTTGGGTGATCAACCGGGTCAATTAATTATGATCACCGACTTAACTGAAACGCGTTTATTACAAGATAAATTGGGCCACATGCAACGTTTATCATCATTAGGTCGATTGGTTTCAAAACTTGCTCATCAAATTCGTACACCACTTTCAGCAGCAATGCTTTATGGCGCTAATTTAAAAAATAAAAAATTATCGACAGGTGATCGTAGCAAGTTTCAAGACAAATTAATGTCGCGTTTACACGACTTAGAGCAGCAAGTGAACGATATGTTACTGTTTTCAAAAAGTGGTAAGCAACAAGTTGTTGAGCCGTTATCTATAAACTCATTAATAGCTGATTCTGTGAATGGATTAGAGGCGCTAGTTGAACAAGCTAATGCTAAATTAAACATTCAATTATGTGAAAGTGACTGCCATGTACTAGGAAACAAACGCGCCTTAAGCGGTGCCATTGAAAATTTAATTCATAATAGTTTGCAGGTTATTAAAAGTAATGCCGAAGTGACTATTACCACTCATTGCCAAGATGAATATGCATACATTAGCGTACAGGATAATGGTCAAGGCATAGATAATGAACTGGCGAGTAAAATTTTTGAGCCTTTTTATACATCAAGAGCTCAGGGAACAGGTTTAGGTTTAGCAGTAGTGAAATCTGTTGCTAAGGCTCATCAAGGTGATGTTCGTTTAGTGAGTAAGCCGGGAGAGGGCGCTCACTTTTGCATTCACCTACCCATTTTAAAAGATAGTCATGTTAATGAGGAGAGCACTAATGAGTAATAGTAAAATATTAGTCGTTGAAGACGATGCTGGATTACGCGAAGCACTTATTGATACCTTAAAGTTATCGGGCTATCAGTGCCTTGAAGCTGACTCGGGCGAAACTGCTTTGTTAACTCTAAAAGATGAAAGCGTAGATATTGTTGTAAGCGATGTACAAATGGGCGGGATGTCTGGTTTGACTTTGCTTAATAGCATAAAAAATAACTGGCCAAACTTACCGGTTCTTATTATGACAGCTTATGGCACTATTGAAGATGCCGTTCAAGCAATGCGTGACGGTGCCTGTAACTACATGGCTAAACCTTTTGCACCTGAAGTTTTACTTAATATGGTAAATCAGTATATTCCGCTGAAAACAACTAAAAGGCATGAGCCGATTGTTGCTGACCAGCGAAGTATTGATTTATTAATGCTAGCTAAAAAAGTCGCCACGACGGACGCTTCTGTCATGGTACTTGGCCCTAGTGGCTCAGGAAAAGAAGTACTCGCACAATATGTCCATTACAACTCGACTCGATGTGACCAACCTTTTGTTGCTATTAACTGTGCGGCAATTCCTGAAAACATGCTTGAAGCGACTTTGTTTGGTTATGAAAAAGGTGCCTTTACTGGTGCTATTCAAGCGTGCCCAGGTAAATTTGAGCAAGCACAAGGTGGTACTATTTTACTCGATGAAATAACCGAAATGGACTTGAGCTTACAAGCTAAAATTTTACGAGTCTTACAAGAAAGAGAAGTTGAACGACTTGGTGGACGTAAAACCATTAAACTCGACGTACGTGTCATTGCCACAAGTAACCGAGATTTAAAAAGTGCAGTCAGAGAAGGGATATTTCGAGAAGATTTATATTATCGTTTAAATGTTTTCCCACTGACTTGGTTGGCACTAAAGGAACGCCGTGATGATATTGTACCTCTTGCTAAACATCTAGTGGCTCGTACCTGTCAAATAAATGGTGATCAAATACCTGAATTTACGGCCTCAGCTCGAAACAAACTCTCTAGTTATGATTGGCCAGGTAATGTGCGAGAACTGGACAATGTTATCCAAAGAGCAATGATTTTACATAGCGAACAAATAATTGATGCCGGAGATTTATTAATTGAAAGCTTTGACAGTGAAATTATTACTGACATAGCGATAGATAATAGTGACGATAAATTAGGTAATGAACTTAAATTACAAGAGCACCAAATTATTCTTGATACCTTGAATGCTTGTCACGGTAGTAGAAAAGATGTCGCTGAACGATTAGGTATTAGCCCAAGAACCTTACGTTATAAAATTGCAAAAATGCGTGATTCTGGCATTCAAATACCAGCATAAATACAAGGTTGTCAGTTATTTACCATAATTAAAGTATACGATAAATAATAAAGCCAGCACTTGTTAAGATAAGTGTTGGATTTTTATGTTCATGAAAAAGTGTATTTCTACTGTCATAGGTGCCCGACCAGTGTTGATCTTTCTCTAGCATCTTCTCTTTCAAAGCTTGAGGCAATATATTGATTAAATACAAGTAAAAGAATGCAACCCCTTTAACCCCCCTTTATCTGTGAAGTATCATACTGGCACCATGCTTGCAAAGTCTTGTTATATCGTTCGCTAAACCCTTATTTATTGGCTTAGTAGCAAAAAATTGACACAAGTGAGTAACTCATGAATATCAACACCAATTCTTTATACGCACAAATGCAAAGTATGTCTCTTGGCAACTCATCGCTACAAAACAGCTCACTTGAAAAAATGGGCAATAATCTTGCCATGGGTGATAACGCTACGCCAATGGTGAATAAGTCTGCAAGCAATTTTGGAGATATGCTTAAAGATGCTGTAAATACGGTTAATGATATTCAAAAAGATGCCGGCGCAAAGAAAATAGCTTTTGAAATGGGCGACAGTAACGTTACGTTGGCAGATACCATGGTAGCGAGCTCTAAAGCGGGTATTGCATTTGATGCAACCGTACAAGTACGTAATAAGCTTGTTGAAGCGTATAAAGAAATTATGAATATGCCGGTTTAGAAATAATACATGTAGTAATAAAAGTGCTCATTAAGAAAAATAACGTTAAGTGGTAGTGGAGAAAATAAGTGGCTGATACTGATAATAGTTCAATGGTTGTTGCAGATGGTGGCACGGGTCTAATGACAAGTGACGGCGATAGCGGTGTGGCTGAAGAGCAGAAATCAGGTTTTGCGTCAGCGATGGGGAATGTCGACTTACTTCGTCAATTAACGTTAATTATGGCGCTAGCAATATGTCTAGCTATTGCTGTGTTTGTGATTATGTGGGCTAATCAGCCAGAGTATCGATTTCTTGCCAAGCAACCTACTGAACAGCTTATTAAGACTATGGATTTCCTTGATGCTAATGGATACAACGGTGTTTATCGTCAAGCAAATAATACTATTTCAGTGCCGAGTGACCAATACCAAGACATTAAAATGGTATTAGCCCGCGAGGGGTTGTCTGATGAACCCTCTGAAGGTGGCGAAATTATTATGCAAGACATGGGCTTTGGTGTAAGTCAGCGTCTTGAAACAGAACGTCTTAAATTTTCTCGTGAACAACAACTTGCTCGAACCATTGAAGAGCTAAAAGCGATTACTCGCGCAAAAATATTACTGGCAATACCACGCGAGAATATCTTCGCGAAACGTACTCGCAGCCCTTCAGCTACCGTAGTATTAACACTACGCAAAGGTCGTTTGTTATCTGAAGAAGAAGTTGACTCAGTTGTAGATATCATCGCTTCTGCAGTCCAAGGAATGGAGCCAAATAGAGTAACCGTTACTGATCAAAATGGCCGTTTGTTAAATTCAGGCTCGCAAAGTTCAGTTTCTTCTCGTTCACGTAAAGAATTTGAAATGGAACAAAAACGTGAAAATGAGTATTTAGGAAAAATAGATAGCATACTTATTCCTGTTATTGGCTTAGGGAATTATACGGCACAAGTTGATGTCACAATGGACTTTACCTCAAGCGAGGAAATGCAACGCCGTTATAATTCAGACTTACCCGCATTACGTAGTGAAATGAAAGTTGAAGACAATACCGTAGGAGGTTTTCTTGGCGGTATTCCTGGTGCGCTAAGTAACCAGCCGCCACTTGATTCAAATATCCCTGAAAATGCTAATGGTGGAGCACAACAAAAAGCCACGCCGGGTCGCAAGCACCTTGAGTCAACTAAAAATTATGAACTAGATGAAGCAATAAGTCATACTAAACAGCAAGCAGGTGTTATTCGCCGCATCAGTGTTTCAGTTGCGCTTGATTACTTAGCGGCAACAAACGCAGAAGGTGCTACGACACAATCACCAAGAACGGTTGAAGAAATGTCAAATATTCGTCGTTTACTCCAAGGTAGTATCGGGTTTAACTTACAACGAGGCGATATTCTCGAAGTCGTTACACTACCTTTTAATCGTGCCATTATTGATAAAGAAGAAGATATTCCAATTTATGAAGAGCCTTGGTTCTTAAAAATGATGAAGCTAGTGATGGGGGCTGTCGTGATCATCGTTCTTATCCTTGCTGTTGTTCGTCCAATGCTGAAACGCTTGATATATCCTGATCAAACCCCTGATGACTATGGCGATAAATCTCTTGATAGCCATATTGATTTAGGCGACGAAACCATGGATATGTTAACATCAGAGTTTGACGCTGCGGCGGTAGGTTTTGCACCTGATGGTAGTTTACAGTTACCTGATTTACATCGCGATGAAGACGTCTTAAAAGCAGTTCGAGCGCTTGTTGCTAATGAGCCTGAACTTTCTTCTCAAGTTGTTAAAAGTTGGTTGAACGAAGATGAGTGATGAAATACAAGAATTAACCCCAGCACCGTCTGGCTTCGATGTTGACAAACTTGAAGGGGCTGAAAAAGCGGCGATATTATTACTGAGTTTATCAGAAGAAGATGCTGCGCAAATATTAAAACACTTAGAGCCTAAACAGGTTCAGCAAGTGGGTACGGTTATGGCCGCCATGGAAGATTTTACCCAAGAAAAAATTACAGCCGTACATAAATTGTTTATTCACGAAATACAAAACTTTAGTACGATTGGTTTTCAAAGTGAAGAGTTTGTTCGTAAAGCATTAACAGCCGCACTAGGTGAAGACAAAGCGGGTAATTTGATAGATCAAATTGTCATGGGCAGCGGAGCTAAAGGATTAGATTCATTGAAGTGGATGGATTCCAAACAAGTTGCCAACATTATTCGTAATGAACATCCTCAAATCCAAACCATTGTTTTATCATATCTAGAGCCAGAACAATCAGCTGAAATAATGAGCCAATTCGCAGAAAAAGTTCGTTTAGACTTAATGATGCGTATTGCTAACCTTGAAGAAGTTCAACCAGCCGCACTACAAGAATTGAATGAAATTATGGAGAAACAGTTTGCCGGCCAAGCGGGTGCACAAGCTGCGAAAATGGGTGGCTTGAAAGCTGCTGCAGATATTATGAACTACCTTGAAACTAATGTGGAAGGTATGCTGATGGACTCTATTCGTGAGCACGACGAAGAAATGAGCCAACAGATTCAAGACTTAATGTTTGTCTTTGAAAATCTTGCTGATGTTGACGACCGTGGTATCCAAGCAATCTTGCGAGAAGTGCAACAAGATGCACTGATGAAAGCGATTAAAGGTGCAGATGACGCCTTAAAAGAAAAAATTATGGCAAACATGTCCAAACGTGCTGCAGAAATGTTGGGCGATGACCTTGAAGCAATGGGACCTGTACGTATTAGTGAAGTGGAAGCTGCGCAAAAAGAAATCCTTTCTGTAGCGAGACGTTTATCTGACGCCGGTGAAATTATGCTCGGTGGTGCAGGTGGCGGCGATGAATTCTTATAGAGCTATAAAATGAAAATATTAGCAAAAAGCACTGCACATATTATTAAACCCGATGCCGAGAATGAAACGGATGTTTGGTCGTTACCTGCTGTTGAGGCTGAAAATAAGCAAGTTGACGAAACCACTAATGCCATGGGAAGAAAACCCTCATGGCGCTTTGAGCCTCCTGAAGAAATTGAAGTCGAAGAGGTTATACCTTTAACAGCTGAAGATATTGAAAACATTCGTCAAGCTGCGTTTGATGAAGGCTTTAATCAAGGAAAAGAGGAAGGTTTTGCCAAAGGTTACGATGAAGGAAAAACATCGGGGCATGAAGAAGGAATCAAACTAGGTCATCTAGAAGGTCTTGAAACAGGTCTAGCTGAAGGCAAAGAGAGTATTGATGAGCAATCTTTAGCTTGGCAGTCACTCACCGACCAATTGCATAAGCCATTACAAGATGTAGAAAAAAATGTAGAGCAACAGCTTATCCACCTCGTAGTACAGCTTACCGAGGCTATTACCTTACAAGAAGCAAAAACTAATCCTGACATCTTAATTGGTGCTATTTCTGCGGGTATAAAAGCGCTACCTAGCAAAGACGCTCAAACACAAATTTTATTGCACCCTGATGATATTAAACGTGTTGAACAACAGTTTGGTAGTGATCATGTTTCAGTGCAAGGTTGGCGTTTACTTCCTGCTCCACAATTAATGCCGGGCAGTTGTCAAATTGAAAACAGCACATCTAACGTAGATCTTAGTGTCAAATCACGAATTAAAGACGTTCTGGACTCATTTTTGCAAGATGCTCTACATCAGTAAAATCTTGTATAAAAGAGTCAAAATACCGCTATGGTTGATACTACTCGCCTTAATGAAAGACTAAAAAATTGCGAAAACTTTATTCACTCGCATAAAGTTTCAGTGGCTGGCCGCTTAGTTCGAGTTGTTGGCTTAACCCTTGAAGCTGTTGGTGTTAAAGCTGCGGTAGGAAGTCAATGTTTAGTCGAAACCGCACAAGGTGATTTAATTGCCGAAATCGTTGGTTTTTCAAACGATATTACTTTTCTTATGCCAGAGCAAAGTTTACAAGGCGTGCTTCCTGGTGCTCGTGTTGTTCCTCTCACCACCAAATTTCGTTTACCACTTTCTATGGAATTACTTGGCCGAGTTGTTGACGGTGTTGGTAAACCGCTTGATGGTAAAGGACCGATTAAAAACTCTGATGATTATCAGGTTAATTCTAAACCAATAAATCCATTATCACGTCGTGCGATAACTAAACCTTTAGATGTTGGGGTACGGGCAATTAATAGCTTTTTAACCGTAGGTATTGGCCAACGAATGGGCTTATTTGCTGGTTCGGGTGTCGGGAAAAGTGTTTTGTTAGGCATGATGACTCGTGGTACAACTGCTGATGTGATTGTCGTTGGCCTTATTGGTGAACGTGGCCGTGAAGTTAAAGAATTCATTGAAGAGATTTTAGGTGAAGAAGGGCGAGCCCGTTCTGTTGTTGTTGCTGCCCCTGCAGATAATTCACCTTTGATGCGTTTAAAAGGTTGTGAAACTGCGGTACAAATCTCTGAGTATTTTAGAGATCAGGGCTTGAATGTTTTATTACTTATTGATTCACTCACACGTTACGCGCAAGCACAACGTGAAATTGCACTTGCCGTTGGCGAGCCTCCTGCAACCAAGGGTTATCCGCCCTCGGTCTTTTCAAAGTTACCTCAATTAGTTGAGAGAGCAGGAAATGGCGGAGACGGACAAGGATCAATTACCGGTTTTTTTACCGTATTAACTGAAGGTGATGATTTACAAGATCCTATCGCTGATGCCGCTCGGGCAATATTAGATGGGCACATTGTATTATCTCGATCACTTGCTGATGCTGGACATTATCCTGCCGTAGACATCGAAGGCTCTATAAGTCGTGTTATGCCAATGGTGACGAGTGAAGAGCATCAACAATTAGCTAGGCAACTCAAGCAAGTTTATGCTTTATATCAACAAAATAAAGACCTTATCTCTATTGGCGCATACAGTCGTGGTAATGATCCTCGTATCGACCAATCAATAGACTTAATGCCAGTGATAAAGTTTTTTCTTCAGCAAAAAACGTTAGAAGTGATTCCTTATGATCAAAGTTTAGCGCAATTACAAGAAATACTCTCTGCAGCTCAAGCACATGCCCAAAATAACCAAAGGCAATAAGATGTACCAGTTTAAAAAAATGTACTTATAGAAGGGGTCTGTTATGCCGATGAAACAATTAAATACACTTCATAAATTTGAGCAGAGCAAAGAACAAAAAGCAGCACAAGACTTGCAAAAGGCAGAATTTGAATACCAGCAAAACTTAGAGCGTTTACAAAGTGTCAGTGATTATCGTCTTGAATACATGAAACGCTTAAATGCCCGCTCTATTGAAGGTATTGATAGTGCGACCTTTAGTCATTTTCACGCATTTATTGCTAAATTAGATAACGCATCCGAACAAGTTGATATCGCAGTTGTGCAAAGTAAGGCGATGGTCGATAAACGAAAAAAACAATGGCTTGCCCAACGGCAAAAGATTCAAGCTGTCGAGTTATTACTTGAAAAGAAAAAGACAGCGTTAGCATCAATTGCCAATAAACAAGAACAAAAAATGTTTGATGAAATAGCAACTCAACAATTTGTGCGTCGCAAACTACAGACATATTAATCGTTTTTTAAGTATATACGCTCTATGGAACAAAATTTGCTTAACATATAGTTAATGAAGCAAGGTTCAATAACTAAGGTTATAACGATTAAGACTGTAGCCAAAAATTTAACAACAAATGAATAAGGTTTATTATGCCTCAAGTTAATACATTAGCCATAGATATAGCGGCAAGTAATGATTACAGCTCAGCTCAGTCAGGAAAGTCGACTTCGAAAAATGACTCAAGTAAAGATTTCTCCCAAGTCATTGACGAGCATTATCAAGCGCAGCAAAGCGGCAAAAAAAGTGAGTCGAGAGGCAATAACTCGAAAACTTCAACCGATTCTAATGCTGATAAAACGACTGCGCCTTCAAAAAATGAAGCGAGTAATACGCAGATAAAAGATAAATCATCAGATGCCTCAGAAGATAAAAAAGTATCCGAAGAAAATGATACGGAACAAGTAACATCGACAAATCCAATTGCCAAGGAAACCCCTGACTCTGATAAGACTCGTTCAACAGACGGTAACGAACCATCAAAAAATGAAACTGTAGCTCAAGCCGAGGTAGGAGCTAGTGCCGATGATTCGAAAACGAGTGCCGAGCAGTTAATAGCGTTACTTTCAGCGTCAGGAAAAATACTAAGTAATGAAGGTAAAAATCAAGAAAGTGTTAATAAAGACAATCAGTCACAAACTGAAGAAAAGCATCAAACAAAAACTGATGTTGATGCACTACTAAGGCAAGTGCTTTCGGGAAATGATAAAAAACAAAATTCCGAAGATTCAGTTACAGACAAAAGCCGTGATGTTGACGCAGGTCAGTCTAAAGCTTCTATAGATAATCGTATTGGCAATAAAGAAACAAAAGCAGAAGCAGAAGTAAAATCATCAGGTAAATCTGAGCAAGATAGCAATGCCTTAGCTGATGAAAAACCTAAAGACTCAACAAAAGATAAAGTATTGGAAGTAGAAACTAAAGGTCAATCTAGTGGTGTAAACAAAGATGATGTTAGTGATAAAAACACAGTTAAAAGCACCGAGTCTGCAGATAAAATCAATACACCATCTACATCTGAACATTCAACTAGCGAAGCTGAGTCACTACTAAAAGCTATGAGTAACACTTCTGCTGAGTCAGAAGCTGAAGTTGTTCAAGGGAAATCATTGTTATCAGCTGAGCAAGAAAAAGTTTCTGCAATGAACAAAGGCAATGAAAATAGCGACAAAACTGACAGTGCGTCTGAAAAACCAGTGAAAACATCCTCGAATAAGGTAAATAGTCAAACCACCAATGTTGAAAATATTGCTAAAGAGAATAGTGAGGTAGCGGAAAGTGTTACAAGTAATAAAGTAGCCTCTGCAGGTATTTCTGTTTCAGGTGAAAAACAAACACAAGAAACTAATCAAAATCATAGCCGAGCGAGTAATCAATCAGCACAAAAAAACATTGAACAACAAACGTTAAATACCGGTGACTCTTCTGAAGAAAAATCATCTAACCAGCAAAATAAAAACACATCCGAAAGTTTAGTATCCCCTGAGAAGCTTGCGGCTAATGAAGCACAGATGAAAGAAAAACCATCCAGCGAACTTTTTGATAAAAAATTAACTAATACTGGTGTTGAAACAACAATTAGCAGAGATATACATCAAAGCAATGAAGCAAGGAAATCAGCTGCTTCAGCGCAAGAGATGATCACTCAACTCGCTAGCGAAACAGCGCAATCTACTACTCAGTCAGCAACGAATGCTAAGCTAGCAACATCGATACAAAACGAAGCTTTGTCTGTGTATCGTAAAGATTTTGCCGGCGCTGTTAAAGATAAAGTGATGGTGATGATGAATCAGAAACTTCAGCAAATTGAAATTCGTCTTGATCCCCAAGAGCTGGGTAATGTTAATGTTAAAATTAATCTACAAAACGAACAAGCTGTGGTGAGTTTTACCGTACAAAACCAGCAAGCTAAAGAGGCTCTTGATCAAAACTTAGGTCGATTGAAAGAAATGCTTGCTGAAAGTGGCGTCGATGTTGGTGACGCTAATGTGGAGCAACAAAGTAAACAAAGTGACGATGAACAGCTTGGAGAAAATGGCCATAGTCGTGGAGCTAATGACAACAATGAAGATTTGTCAGAGCTAAGTGACACACAAACGATAAATTTGGTTAAAGGTTCGTCAACTGGTGTCGATTACTACGCATAAATGACAAAACTCATTGGTTAGTTGGTGATTCAAGGATATAGTTGCCTAATAGAGAAATTAAACATTTAAATAAATATTAAAGGCTTAAAAATGGCTGACGAAAAAGACCAGGGTAAAGAGTTAGAGCTTGATAACACCGGAAAAAAGAAAAAAATGATCATCATTATTGCTATTGTGGTGGTTTTAGCTGCAGCAGCAGGTGGTGCCTATTTTTTTATGGGTGGAGATGATGCAGCTGTTTCACAAGAACAGCTTGATGCTGAACTTGACAGTGATAGCAGTGGAGATACTGACGATACAGCCTCAGCAGATGCCGGTACTAGTACAGGAACGGCTTTATATGTTCCTATGCCTCGACCTTTTCGTTTTAATGTACCTGGCGCATCTCGTGACCGTTTTGTTGAAATTAGAGTTCAGCTTCTAGTGCGTGGCTCTGATAACGAAGAAGCTGCGAAAAAGCACATACCATTAATTGAAAGTACCTTATTAGGCGTTTTTTCATTATCTAACGCCGATGATTTAGCGACAAGTGCAGGTAAAGTTTCTTTAAAACAAAAGTCTTTAGCTGAAGTTCATAAAATTATGAAAGAAGTTGAAGGCACTAACGTTGTTGAGAAAGTATTATTTACCGGCTTTGTTATGCAATAAATCAAATAATGATTACGCGTAAACCTGAAATAAGCAAAGCATATAAAAAAGAGACTATCGAGTGAGTGATTTATTATCCCAAGACGAAATTGATGCATTACTACATGGTGTTGATGACGTTGAAGAAGAAGAAGTCGTTGAGGACTTTGCCCAAAGTGCAACGGGTACGTCTGATTATGACTTTTCATCACAAGATCGTATTGTTCGTGGGCGTATGCCTACCTTGGAAATGGTCAACGAAAGATTTGCTCGCCATATGCGCATTAGCTTATTTAATATGATGCGTCGTACTGCTGAAGTATCCATTAACGGCATTCAGATGATCAAGTTTGGCGAATACGTTCATACGTTATTTGTGCCAACAAGTTTGAATATGGTGCGCTTTCGTCCTCTGAAAGGTACTGCGCTAATCACTATGGAAGCACGATTAGTGTTTATATTAGTGGATAACTTTTTTGGTGGCGATGGTCGTTATCATGCAAAAATTGAAGGCCGTGAATTTACGCCAACTGAGCGTCGTATCATTCAAATGTTATTAAAATTAATATTCGAAGATTACAAAGAAGCATGGTCACCGGTAATGGATGTATCTTTTGAATATTTAGATTCTGAAGTCAATCCGTCAATGGCAAACATTGTTAGTCCGACTGAAGTTGTTGTGATCAGCTCTTTTCATATTGAACTGGATGGTGGTGGTGGCGATTTTCATGTTGCACTCCCATATTCAATGCTAGAACCGATACGAGAATTACTTGATGCTGGTGTGCAAAGTGATAAAGAAGATACTGACATGCGTTGGTCGAAAGCACTTCGTGATGAAATTTTAGATGTGCCTGTTGAATTGTCAACGAAGTTTATTTCCGTTGACCTACCACTGCAAAAGATTATGGACTTAGAAAAAGGTGACATTATCCCCATTGAAATGCCCGAACACATTACGGTTTTAATTGAAGGGTTACCGTCTTTTAGAGCAAAACTAGGGCGTAGTAGAGAGAATGTAGCTATTAAAATTTCAGAAAAAATTAAACGTCCTGAGTCAGTGAAAAATGAACTAACGATATTAACCAAAGGTGGTAAGCGACTAGATAGTGATGGGGAACTACACCTTTTGGAAGAAGACTTTGAGTATTAATAATCTTGTTAATATCAAAAACACAATTGTATAAGAAAATAAATTTGAGGCCAATGGCATGAGTGATAAAGACGATGATTTAGGCATGTGGGATGAAGCGATGGATGAACAAGCCGAAGCTTTAGCTCAAGCCGAAACGGTTGAATTAGAAGAATTACAGGAAGAAGAAGCGCCAATTACTGGCGAAGAGAAACGTAAGCTTGACGCGATATTAGATATTCCGGTTACTATTTCGATGGAAGTAGGGCGTAGTCATATTAGTATTCGTAATTTATTACAGCTAAACCAAGGCTCAGTCGTAGAACTTGACCGAGTGGCAGGTGAATCACTTGACGTTTTAGTGAACGGCACATTAATCGCCCATGGTGAAGTTGTGGTGGTAAACGATAAGTTTGGTATTCGTTTAACCGATGTAATTAGTCAAATTGAACGTATTAAAAAGTTAAAGTAATGATAACTCGTAGTTTAGTTTTTTTCATTTTTGCCTTTGTTTCTTTATCTGGGGTTACTCAAGAAATTGCGCTACCTAACGCTAGCGTAGAAAGCAAAGCTGCAAATGAAACTAGGTTAGTAAAGCCGCCAGAAAATGTCGAAGTCGGTCGACATGTCATGGGAAATATTGACGCAGGTAGCATGATCGTATCGTTATTACTGGTACTTTTTGCTATTGTGATTGCTGCATGGTTACTGAAAAAACTTCAAGTAGGTGGCCTTACAGTCAATGGCTTGAAAGTGGTTACTAGTTTGAACTTAGGTTCAAAAGAGCGCTTAGTCGTGGTGCAAGTTGGTGAGAAGCAGTTATTACTCGGTATCACCGGACAGCAAATAAATTTACTTGATACGTTAGAAGAGCCGATTGAAGTCAAAAGTGGTGTGCCAATTGAACTTAGTCAAACATTAGCACGCTTTACTCGCAAGCCTAGTTAAAAAGACCATAGCGAAGAATATTAATGACAGAACCAGTTTCAGTAGATACTTCAAAAGTAAAGATACTCGCCGCCGA
>Ga0209292_1001916_pt1 | contig 24766 bp, 15 predicted proteins | sample GOMGulsemesocosm_2_FD_184634 | JGI IMG/M metagenome (GOLD analysis project Ga0209292, IMG submission 184634) | Methane-oxidizing microbial communities from mesocosms in the Gulf of Mexico - GOM9C Gulf of Mexico (SPAdes) (version 2) | ecosystem: Environmental > Aquatic > Marine > Cold seeps... | reverse complement strand
CAACATTTTATTAATAAATTAATTCCTTGGGTAGTTAGAGATAAATACTCCCCACTTGCACTAGCTTTGATTCTACCTAAACCTTTTTTAAGAGAACCATTAGCTCTTTCGAGGTCCACCCATATGTTATCAAAATAAGTTGGCATCCCTTTCAAATGACTTAAAATCATGATAATTCTCCGACAAGTTCAAGGCGAACTAGTCTTGAGTATTTCTCATCTTCAACATACAAAAAAGTTCCTGCCGCGATCATTTCATGACTTAAATGAAGTTGACCTGCCAACCGAGAGAAACGCCCACTATCATAAGTTTTAGCTGCCCAATATATCTTAAGGTTTTCATGAATTGCGACTAGGGTAATCCCTTCTTGATTTTTTTGAATTTTAAGTGCTGCACTACTTTGATACTGCAATGAAAAAGGTTTAATAACTCGTTGAGGAACCTCACATTCATTTGTCGTCAACTCATGGATAAACTGCCAGGCCGGTTTATCAATATTAGTTCCATAATAACTGCTAAGACTTATAGAAAGCGGCATAGGGCTATCGCAATACGAACACTGCTTTAATTCATCGATAAAATACGTCATATTACAACACGGGCATAAAACACTTATATCAGCAGCTTTTGCTAAGGCGGGTGAAAAATGATGAATATTGGCCCTTTGAAATGGTGATAATCTGCCATTACCTAATGTTTGTTGAAAAAGCTCTTTTAGCTCCCCCGTTACTACCAAGTCTCTTGGTAGACCATTTTTCGAACGATTACTATCATCATTGCAATCATCTACAAAAGAAAAAAAACCACGGTTTATCTTCTCTTCAACTGTTAACGCATCATTTTGATTTTCATCTTGGTCTGCCCAATCAACTTCATCGTCATTATGATATTTTTCACCATTAAAAGGTTTTAATACCGTTAATATATAAAATGCCATCACCGAAAAAGCATGGCAATCTGATAATTGACTCGCCTGCGCTATTCCTTTTACCACTTCTGGTGCGCCATATCCTGGGGTATAATAGTTATCCCCTTTACTACCATCAAGCCTCAAATTATCTGCATCAATCATCCATACATGTTGGTATTCAACAAGCTCTGAGATAAATACGTTTCCTGGTGATAAATCGACATAAATAATACCAATAGAATGTAGGCGAGCTAAAATACTTGCACATTCAGAAAGCGCCATTAAGCGACGTCGAGTCCCTCCACTTTTTGCGTAATGAAGGATGTTAAGAGATTCATAAAATCCTTTGCCTTGCTTAACTTTATGTTCATCTTCAAACCACGTTTTAATAAACTCTGGTACATCACTATCTGTAGATAAATCAACTAGTGTTTTTTTGTTTTGCTTGCCATTTTGAATAAATTGGTCTGTAAATTCTTGCATATCGGTGACAAATCTCATCACGTAGCCAGCATGGTCAGTCAAATTAGCCACAGGTATAGCAAGTCGAATGTTTTCAGGCATAGGTAAGAACCCAATACGCATAAATTTATCTAATAGCTGTTTCTTTTGGCTCTTATCGGTCACTAGTTCTTTTGTTGTGGCACTTGAAAAAGACAGCTTAATCAATAGTTCTGGGTCTTGCGTTCTATAAACTACTCCCTGTCCACCACTGCTGAGTTCTCCCTCTAAGTAATGTTTCTGAAAATATTCATCAATAAAGGGGCTTGATTTCTCAATATCGACTTCGTCGTTTTTACCACTCATCTTCTTCACCCACTTCATTCATGACATTTATCGAATCACTTGTATTAGAAACTTTATTCAACCACATAGGGTTGATTACAAGTGGTCTATCAAATGTGTCCGGTGTATTAATTATCAACTGGACTACTGAGAATAAAGATTCTGGATGTACTATTGTCAGATTATCTTTTTTAGTGAAGTTTTGTGATGGATTTGAATCAGCACCGATCATTATCCAGTAATATTGATGTTTGACACTTAAAAGTGATTCTGAGAGAGCAAAACCATCACTTAATATCAAAACATTACTACCCGTTGGTAAAGAGTCAGTAAATTCAGCTAGACATTCAATATTTGTCTTTCCTTTATTGGATAAAAATGGAATATCCTCAGATATATTTTTTGGTGTAATGTTGTACATCTGTTCATGCCAATGCCAAATCTGGGTTGATTTCGGCTCAAATGATTGACGTAGAAAACGAGCAACATTGTGTTGGAGAGTTTTTTTACCCGGTCCAGTCATACTGCCTGAACCATCTAATATGACGTGATGCATAATAATCCTTAGTTAGTTCCTCGTAGTTAAAGATATAACTTACACTACAGAAAATAAGCATAGATAAATTGGACGAAATGTTTTTAGGTTAATACACTATTAATGGCTAAAACATATCATCTTCGTCATCATCAGATTCTGCTGGACTGAACTTAGGTTTTTCATTCGTAATTGATGAATTAGTCTCCACCTCTACTAATTCATCAATTACAGGTATAATTTTAGTCACCGATGCGCTAGATAGGTTTTCAGATAAAGAATCTGATGCCGCAGGCACTAAATTAGGATTTTGCGATTGAGAACGGATCGATACCGAATTAGTGATCGTTTTAAAGCATTCACGAATTTGGTCTGCATTCTCAGCAAAAAACACACCAAACTCGCAACCTTCGATAAAACGATCCAGCACTACTGCACTCTGTTGCTCAATTGAAACGGCCATCCTGTCACATTTACTTGATCGACCACTAGAGATGAAGTTATGCAATGCATCTTCCCAATCATCTGTTGGCATACCATCAGAAACTAATATCACCGTTGGTTTATAGACGCGGAGTGGCGTAACCGATTTATCTTCAATCATATCTTTTGCCATAGTAAGTGCTGTACCCATAGGGGTAAGGCCGTTCGTTACTACTGGCTCCCAGTCAATATCGGAAGCAGAGGTATACGGTAAATGCAAATTTACCTGTGCGCCAAAAGTGATGATCGCAACTTGAATTTCAACTTCTGACGTTTCATTGTCAGAAAAACTGATAATCATTTCCTTCACGGCTTGGTTCAATTTAGCAATACGAGCACCAGCCATACTAGTACTGACATCAAGAAGTAAAATAACAGGAAGTGGTTTTGCAGTGTCAATTACGTAATTACTAGGGTTAAAAGCCATTGTGAATTCCTTTTAATGAGGCGTTTTATTTAAAATCAGGAGCAGTAAGGTTCACAATAATATCCGTCAGCTTATTAGACACACTCATTATTATCAGAGTGTTTTTTTTAATGCCATATTGAGGGGATTATATAAACACGTTGATTAACATCTCACTAAATCAACTAATTTACCTTTTGAGTTACATGTATACACCAAAAGCCCAAATATAACTAGCAGATATTTAAGAGTATTTCTGATATCAAAACATGATCTTTAAGATAAGTAGGTCATTCAGGACTACAAAGTTAAACTTTTTCTGTGTCCAAAGTTCATTTTCAACACACCGCTTACTGCTGAATACAATTCAAAGCTGGCCATAGTGATAGCAAGTATAATCAACCTAACAAACTTACCCCCTCTAAATTGTATTTTTGTTGTAAATTGGCGACTTTCCACTGTAATTTTGATACTTCTTATTTTAGTTCATTAATTTCTTGAGTAATTACTAATACGCTTTGTTTATCATCTAAAACTGCTTTATTGAAAACTTCTTATTTAAGCTCGACATGCTCTTTATTTTATTCGTTGGTTAGCTACGTATTTAGTTCTGAAATATCTTTTAAATAGTTATTTGTATGTATCTAGAATAATTATTTGTATGTATCTAGAATAATTATAGAAAATAGGACGTTTTTTATAAAAAAATTAAATAATGTCATCGAATACCTTTGTTATAGGCAACAGTTCAAGCAGTTTAAATATCGACAAAAAGAGCTTAGTTATATAACAAGAAAAAATGAAAAAAGGGCAGATAAAGGCATGTGAAAAATGAGGACGTATACTATTAGATAGTACTTAACTCATTATTAGTGTTATCTTTATTCGTACGCATAATTAGAGCGTAGACGATAAATAAGTAATTAATGGAGATAGGAATGGGTCAGGAAAGAATAATAATTTGCGCACTCGATCACGCATACAGCAATGACAGCAATAACAGCAATAACAGCAGTAATGGTAAGGCAAGAGCCTTATTTGAGCAAATAGAAGATGAAATACACCCAATAAATAACAAAGAACTCTTTTGCGAATCTAGTCATGTATTTATCATGAGAGGTTACGATGATATTAAGGATAAGTTCGGTGATGGACTTTTCTTACTAAAATGTACAGAAAGTCGAAATATTATAAAAGAGGGTGATTGCAGATATGTTAGTGCTTTTGAACACGCGTCACCTATTCGATCTAAATATTCTGTAGCAGAAATTTTCAAAGAAAAGGTCCCAAATCTATCTACTTCATATGTAATAACTGATAAAAAACCTTCGACACCCATAATTTTCTTGCAACATCTAGACGATTTACAAGGACCCTTCATCGTATCTAAAGTTGAAGAGTCAAACAGCTCTACATTTAAAGTTCTAATTGAAACTCAATCTACAGACTATACATCAGAGAATAAAGAGTCGTATATCCCCGCATACCACTATTCTGAAATGAAAGCCTTAACTGCTGAAAGTCAAGTGGTAAACTTCAGGTCTGGAACAAGTAATATAGAATTGGTCTGTGATGTCAAACGCCTGCTGAACAACTCAACTAAAATAATTGACTATATGAGTGACAATCAAGTCTTGTCGAAATACGGTCAGATATTGGTAAGTAACTCTCAGATACGAAATTTTACCAAAGGTATGATCCCTTTAATTAAAAATCAAGTATCTCAAACAAAAGAATATCGAGGAAATAAAGACCGTTTTGAGCGGTTCTTTGAGCTACTAAAGATTCCTGGCGATGACGGGGAATGGGGGAGAATCAGACGAAGTTTAATGGACGAATTTATTAATTCTGAAAGTGGTAGAAATATTGTCAATAGTTTTATAGAAAGCAATAAAGATGATTATTTCCGCGCTGAAAAAATAAAATTCACCGAAGAACTCAATGACCAAAATTCTGTATTACGCTCGGAAATAAACACTCTTGAGGCGAATAAGCTATCTATTGAGGGTGACATTCGACAGAAGAGAAAAGAATTTCAAAACCTTGAGTCCGATGACTACAAAGCTCAGCTAGCTGAAGAAGCCAGTAACCTTATAAATAAAGATATCGAAAATAAAAGAAATGAGCTCAAAGAACTCACCGCAACTTTAGATACAATTCAGACAAAATACAGTCATTTTTCATCCATAGAAGATGCGGAACAAGAAAAAATAATTCTTGATGGAAACAAGGTAATACTAGGAAGAGAGATCAAAGCGTTAACAATACAAAAAGACAATTTAAAAATACAGGTTCAGCAGGATAATGAATTCTATGTTGAAAAGTTACTTTCAGTTAAAAATGAAGTAGACGTATTAACAGGCTCTAACGCACCAAAGGATATTGAGGCGACTAACTTCAGCGTCCAGGCAAGTTTGGATGTGATATCATTGGGTGAGAATGCCCAAGTTGAATACATCAATCAAATATCAGAAACTCTAAGTGACATCGGAAGAAAGACCGATTTCAACCAATTAGCTAATGTTGTTGTTACTCTTGCACAAAGTCAGTTCACTTTGTTTAGCGGATACCCTGGTACAGGTAAAACATCACTGGCTAAATTATTAGGAAAGTCCATGGGACTTGGGAATCGCCTTCTAAATATACCTGTCGCGCGAGGCTGGACATCATCTCGTGATGTGCTTGGTTTTTACAATGCACTATCTCAATCATTCGTTCCTTCTGCGACAGGTTTATATCATTTACTAGAACAGATGCAAGATGAAGCAGTTGAAAAGGGTTCTTCACCGGCAATCGTTCTTCTTGATGAATTCAATTTATCTCAACCAGAGCATTATTTCAGTCCATTTTTGGAAATGGCTGATGTTGAATCTGCTCGAACTATTTTTACAGGTGACCCTAGCAAATCAGAATTGTCAGTGCCTAATCACTTGAGATTTTTAGGTACGGTTAATCACGATGATTCAGTACAAATACTCACCCCAAGAATGTTAGATAGAGCATCAATAATACACTTTGATGATATCGTTCAGGATGGTTCTGTTGTTGCCAACTTGAATACTATAGATAACATTGAAGCTTCATCCATAATATCAGGGCCGCAATTCACAGAATTGTTCGCTGCTACAAGGCAAACATTGCCTGATAACATCCAAGATATAATCGATAAAATAATTAATGTTCTACATGACGATGATCCTAAGTTAGGTAATCAAGTAATAGTTTCTTACCGTAAAAGAAAAGCGATTAACGAATATCATAATGTAGCGTCAACTTTACTTATTGAGCGTAACCTTTATGCTTTAGATTACGCTACTTGCCAACACGTAATACCTCTTTTAAGTGGGTATGGCGAACAGTTTGGACATCGTTTAAGTAAATTACTCGAAATAATGCCTGAAGAAATGGACATGTCTCGTAAGCGAATTACAAGAATAATCACTAAGGGTGAATTAAACCTATTTAGTTATGGAGCTTTTGCATGATTAAATGGAGTTTTCATGTAAGTAGACAAAACATGTCTGCCACATATACTCCAAAAGAGGGACAGATACTTCAACTTAATGAAACAGATGATATTAGGATTGAAGTATCTATACCTTTTGAAGCAAAGGAGTATGGTGAACCATACTTGCTTATCGGTGACCTGCCCTTAGAAATGATACCTAAACTTATTACTGATGATAAATTGGTATACGTTTCTATTGATGAACCTGAAAGGCAAAGAAACCAATATTTTTATAATTACTTTGGCGAGAGTGAAATATCCCTTAGGTTTAAAGATAACGCTGATATATCTTACCGAATAACTGTAGATATAAAAGCAAGGCAAGCGAATGCAGAGCTGGCATCATCAATGCTGAAATATATTTCAGAAAATATGAATGACATGCTGCTGCTTTGCTTTTCAAAATCTTTTGTCAGTGGTGACTTTCATGATGATCAAAAAAGTACAATGCAGAAAATATCCTTATTACAGCAAATAATGGGTTATATGATTAAAAATAAAGGAACCTTTATTAAAGATCATAATTTTGACTGGAAAAATAATGTTGTAATCACAGAAAATGGTTCCCCAACAGGGCCAGATAGTGTTTTTTGGATGTTACAGAGTTTGGATAGAATTGAGCCCTCAGATAAGCAAAACGCAAATATTAAAATTAAAGGACGATTGTATAAAACAGATCAATCACCTCGGGAATACATATCTGAAAATCCTGATGTGTACGAAAACCGAGTCGTTTATAGTTTTTTACATGCAGCAAAAGCTTTTGTTACCGGTCTGATTAGGAGGAACTCTGACAACCTTTCTGAAGATCAAGGAAGCTATATTGTAACTGATGATAATGATAGTTATGTCACTTTTGAGCATGCGTTGAAGGTTTATCGTCGGAGTATCCTAAGTCACCATCTTTCCGAGTTAAGATTATTAAATAAATCAATTGATAGTTTTGTTCACCTGTATAAAACAAAGTTAGGAATAAAGCTAATCAATGGCTTGCCTCCTAGGATGACCCCATATGTATTATCAAGACCAAGCTACAGGAACCTTTTTGAACAAGTGCATAAATGGTACTTAGCTGGTACTCCTAACCTAACTAAAGATCATCTGCTTATGGGGTTAAGAAATCTATCATCTATTTATGAACTAGTCAGCTTGTATATGCTTCATTCTACTATTCAAAAAGAATTTGATATTACTTTAAAAAATAAGACTTATCGTCACTACGATGACTCGCTTCCTTTTAAGGGGGATGTTCAAGATAGACCAGATGACCTCCCTTATAATTACTTTTATTATGAGGCGGGGGCATTATCTATAGAGTTGTTTTTTGAACCTAGAGTTTATATTTATAGAGAAGGTATTGCTCAGGTTGGAGACTTAATCAACGTAAGTAATAAACCGAGCACTAAGTATGGTATTCATCATTACCTACCCGATTTTATTGTTAGGTTTGATCATGATGATTGGGCAGAATCACTAGTGAATGTTTTAGATTCAAAATATACTGATCACCATAATATTTTAAAATATGCGCTCCCTGACACGGAAAATAAATACCTTCACGAAATATTCCAAGTAAAAGAAGCAGGTAAACTTAAGTCATCGCCAATCAAGAGTTTATTGCTTTTGTATGCTCATGGTTCAAGCCGTGTGGCATCTAAATTAAACAAAAACCATAGGGTAGATGGCGATATGCCAGTATACCCACAAGGTGCTGGTTTAAAATTAACCCCTGACGATAACCTCCATTTGGGTAAGTGGATAAAGAAAATATATGATGACCATCGCGAAGATAGTATAAATTAAATCATTAGTCGGTAGATACCTAATGCCGGTCACTTAAGGTGAACGGCATTTCTGCTTTTAACAGGATATCTATTCTTTGAGCAAGCACTTCAACGTCCTTGGATATTGCCGTTCTCGCCTGCTGGATAAAGCGAATTACTTAGCTGATTTTGTAATATTATATTCATTGTGTATTTGGGGATGTTAGCTAGAGTACAGAATGACAGTGTTGACTCGAAAATTATATGCATAGATGTTTTAGGGTGGTTTGGGGGCTTAATTCCTAAGGACTTAGAAATCTTGATAGATAAGTTAATCGAAAAAAGAGGGAATTGCTCTCTGACATCAATAACAGAATCACAATGTTCTACAATAAACTGGAACCCACAAAACTATAAACATTAAAATCACCAGTGTTTCTTTTCGCTCAGTATGTAGTGACAGTTGGAGTTAATTTATTTTGAAGTAAAAAGTTAGCCCTTTAGTTTAAAGTAAAATTAAAACCTTCTAGTAGTTTCACACTTCTGGGCATCTACCTCTGACACCAAAACCAGAAAAATGAAGCCAGTTGAACTAACTAAACACTTTTTATATTCTGGTTTATTTACACCGCAGTTGGCCGACAACTAGTAGGTTTAGTTATTATGTTGATCGCCTAAAAGATTAAGCTATGAGAATGTGGTGAAACTTCATTCGTCGCATTTTCATCGTCAATATTTCGCCATACATCAGTATCTTCCGTAAGCTCTTTAACACAGTCTTGCGGGTCATCAGCACTATAAACACATTCTACTATCCCTTTATCAATAATGCGTGATTGCGATAGCTCCAACGCAGTGTAGAACTCAACCTTAAAAGCACCAAATAGAGCTTTTAATAAATTAATCATCATTGTTATTTGCTTAGCTAAATCGCTAGATTGTTTTGTAAAACAAAAAGAAAGATCTGCACAAGCTGAACGACCTACCTTACGCATGACCAAATTAAGACGGCTTTTCTTAATCACAGAAACTTGAGCTTTACTTATAGTAACTCTCGCTCTCATTATGGGTTGTAATCCTAATGACTGGTTATCTCGAAAAGATTCATAACTTAGCCCTTTTCGTTTCTCATTTAGTAATGATCCCCACGATGCGTGCGATGAACTAATTTTACTTCCGGCAAAATATTTATCTTTTAGGGAAGGCATGCTGTATTTGACACCAATGCACTCCCCTACCTGCCCTTCTACGCCTTTTAAAATTACGCCTCTTTTCTTCAACGAATCTGCAAAATTGGAGATAGTTTTGGGTTTGTCATGTTTAAAAACAGCGGCAATTGTTCTTCGAATTTGAGCTCTAACATCTAAGTCTATTAATTCTCCTGATGGAGTTTTATCTCCTTTTCTAATTATCCTTTCTTTCATTCGATCCGTTCGATCATTATTTTGATTTCCGAGTTCGTCGAAACTGGAAGGGATCACTTCTAAGCCAAACTTTTCACATATCTTCTTTGTAGCTCTTTGTGCTTTTTCCCAATTGTTATGCTGACATATAAGTTTACCATCCTGATCAACACGATTACTTGCTAGGTGAATATGTAGTTGATCCTTCTTGTCGAGGTGAATAGCTCCGCAGTACAAGCTTTTATCAAATTCAAATCCGAGTTCATCCTGTAGCATTTTTGCAGCTTCTTCCCATTGAGGAGGCGTCAAATGTTCGCTGGCCTGTAGAGATAAGGATGCGTGATTATAAAATTTACTATCGCGAGCAGAACCTTTGTATAGGGACGTTTGAAATTCAAACTCTTCAACTAATTCAGTGATGTCCACATCTATAACTCTACCATTGTCGTCAAAGATTAATGGTGAGCAGCTAGTGCTGGTACCATGGAGAAAGATAACTTTATCCATTTTGTGCCCATGTTCAGAGCTTTCTCTCAACATATATTCAAGTGTTACTCGAATGTTTGACCTATTTTTATGATCCTTGTAAATCATGATTACCACCTTATTTATTATTGTTATATTTTGGTGAAGGGCATCCCTGCCCTTCTAATTCATGCCGCTTCATCAAGTTTAGAATCAGGAAGGTCACTAAGCTTATCTTTGCTTTGATTCTTTGCTTTTAACAAAGAAGCTATTGGTGATAAGGCTAGGTTCTTTTTAGTTTGAGATATTTTAATTCTTTCCCAGTACTCACTTGTTATTGGTTGGCTCACTTGCTTTTTAAAAGTGGCTTGATATAACTTTTTGGTTAGTTGGTGGTGTTCAGTAAGAGCGTCACGAAGAGCAAGCCTTTCAAATTCTGATTCCTTACCTTGTTCTGCAAGATAATAGAAATCCATCTTTAACTGATTTAGGTTAATTGATGCGTTGCGGTAATGCATTCGAAGGTCTTCATTTGGTTTACCAGGGATCAAAAAATTAAACTTTTCATGTTCAAGAATTGAAAGCATCAAGTCGTACAGAAATAATCCTCTGGTTTTATAACCACATACTTTTTGTACAAAAGTAAGTAAATCCCTTTGCTCTTTAGTTACTCTAAATGTAACGGGAGCATCTCTTAGCTCTTCAGTTTCTTTTACGGGTCTTCCCACATTACCTTTTGCCATTTTGATATCCTTAGGGGCTTTTGCCCTCTTATTGTTTTGTATTATTTTTGTTTCGTAAAAGCGCAGATTACCGCAGGGAATTGAGCACTATCTTTAAAGCTTTACCGATGATAATAATTAAATCTCCGGAGCGAAGCATACGGGTGATTAATTATTCGCATCTGTAAATATAGCTTGTTTTTCTATATTAAAAAAATAAATTATGTCAACTACCTATTTGTTTTAAAACGCTTTTTACTTGTTTAATTATACCATTTAACAGCACATAAATTGAGTATTTTTTATACTGCGAACAATTTGGGAAATGTCATATAAACTGAAGATATAATCTTTAAATTGAATTTTAATTTTGCGGTGCGATCAATTAGTGTCATTACTGCCGTTGGTGGCAATACAGTGTCACAAACGACAATATCGTTGCCGTTTGTACATTATTCGTACAAACGTTAGAGTTCATATTAAAAGTTAGTGATATTGTCAAAAATCAAAGATCCGCATATAGGTAGAGTTAATTCAAAAAAAATCGCTCTATACCTTTGCTACAGATATACCAAAACTTTTTGCTACCGCAAACATGCCTTGCGACACTTAAAAGTGAAAAAGTTAAAATTTTACGTTCGCAGCCAGTGGGTGCGGTTTACTTTTGCTAAAAAGCGTTTCGCAGTACCTTCATGCGACTTTTAATAAAAACACATTTCAGAATGATTAAAATCTACGTTTTTGAAGTATAGTTAAGCTTAATTTTCGCTTGAAACTAAACCACGATTTATCATAAAAATTGCTTGGTATTTAATTCTGTTAATTTAATCCTTTAAAGAAAAATAAAATAATCAAAATATTTAATGCCGAAGCAGAACACCAGAATAGCACCTTTCCCAACGAAATTTTCGGCCCTGTTTACTCTACAAAATTTCAAACTGAAATCACAAGCTTATTGTTTACAACTGCTTCGCAGTTTTTGTTTGTAAACTAATAATTTGTAGTTGCCCTGCCTGCACTCGCTTTCGCTCACTTGTCAGAAGAGGACCAGTATTGTTTTAAAGTGATGTGAATGATTTGGTGAATTAGCAGTCCATTTTACCTCACACTTAATGTAGAGATCCAAGCAAGTTATTTTATTGCTTTCAATATAAAGAGGAGGACCCTTTTTTCAAAAGTGACACTATAATATTAAAAATAAATTTAAAAACGTGTCTGTTCGGTTGATTTTTGAACGAATATTTAACGTGGTTAATAATTTATCTAAGAAGGTTATCGTGTCATGTTTAATGGATAACTTAAAATTATTTCAACCTCAGTTTGGTTTTTAAGGTGCTGGTTTTGGTGTCACAAGTGGATACCCAGAACGGAAACTGTCTATTTATAAATTAACATAACTACTTAAGGTAATAATTTTCAACTAATAACAGTTAAATTCAATCGAGTTTATGGTAAATTTCTATAATGATTAGTTTATATAATACCTCACCTTTCTAACCAAACTATAACTCATTTTTGTTTGATATATGAGTGACAAAAAATAATAAGATAATGGAACTGTCAAATGAACCAACCCGAAATTCACCGTCAACGCATAAAAGATATTTTTTCTGGCGACGCACTTCATCAGCATCAAATTGATGCAGCTCAAAAAACCTATTCAGCTTTCAATAATGATGTGAGAGCTGTTGTTACAGCAGCAGAAATGCAAGCGGGTAAGTCTGGTATTGCTCTAGCCCTATGCTGCTTTCAAAGACTCAATTTATCAGATACCGATATATGTGATCGTAAACAACTAAAGGACACGCTCTACTTGGTGACAATGCCTGATACGGCGTTGCGCAACCAGGCTGAAGATGATCTTAAACTTGCCAAAAATGTCGTTGTTAGTAATTTTGTTAATTTTGATAAAGCATTAGAAGCTGACTTTAAAGGTAATCCACCAAAACTTATTATCATCGATGAATGTCACTATGGTTCAAATGTCAGTGGTATAAGGTATAGCAGTGTTTTTGATTACTTAGAGCAAGAAAATGATACCTGTAAAGTTGTGTTTATTTCTGCTACTCCATTCGGGGCGTTATATGGTGCTGAAACTGAATACCAAGAAGCGCTAGAAATTTGCACAGAAGCAGAAGAAGAGCATAACGAAGAATTAGTCCATGAGCTACAGGAAGCAGCAAATGATGCCTTAAGAGATTCTATTTTACGCCGTGATTTTGGTACACGCTTAGTTTTCCACAAAACAAGTGATGAATATTACGGTGTTAGGGAAATGCTTTTAAATGGTCGCCTTAAACATTTAGATGATAACTGTCGTAATTTTCTCATTGATTCAGACCAAAGATTAAGCTTTATGAATCAGTTTAAACAACATGAGGGTATGGGTTGGTCTTTGGTTCGTGTACCTGCTGGTAATGCGATGGATGCCAAACAGTTATTTATCTCGCAAGGCATTGAAGAACACAATATTTTCATTTTAGGTAATTCACTAACAGGTGTTCCAGAAGATGAATTATCAACAATAGATCGATTCAAGAAAGAATTTGAAGACGCCCAGTTATTTGGCGACAAACTTGTTGCTATAACCGTTGCTGGTTGCCGTGCGGGCATCAACTTCGGTGCTATGATGAAAAACAATCTCATTTCAACATGGGATAGTACCGTAGCGAGTGTTGCTGCCGTAGTACAAGCAAATGTTGGTCGAGCTTGTGGCTATCATGACAACAACACATCAATGCATTATACCAATAGTAATGCAGCCGAAGCATATGGAGCAATTCTCGATTACCTAGAGCGAACATGCTCTGATCATGCGGCTTCTGATTTCGAAGGTCTAAAAGAGTTTTTTGACGATATCTGCCAGGAATATCAAGTAAATGGTTTAGACGTGGGCTTAACGATTAAATATAAAAGACGCAGACCTATTGGTGATGTTGAAACATACGCTACCGATAGCTACGTAGCAGTACCTGCAAAATTATTGGATCACGAATTCGATTTTAATCTATTCACCCAAGACAAACATATGCTTGCAGCCATTACTATATTAAGAGAAGAATTCACTAAAAAGGGAGCACCATCGGTTAAAGGAAATAGAGCTATGCGAGGCAAAAAGAAAAACTGGATCAAAGCTCAGTGGGTCAACGGAGATAGTTACGACAACCATGAAAAATCAGGCGTTGATGGTCCACAAAAGGACAGAACTATCATGCTTACGGATATGCTTAAAAATAAAGAGTTTGTTGAATTCAATCGGGTTGTCGCACCTGGCTCTGGTGAGTTATCAGAAAATAAGCTTATCACTGCGACCGTATTCAGTATTTACAATATTTCACGCCGTAAAGTCATCAAAACAATGATGACAGAGCATGACGTTTGGGAGATGTGTGACCATTTCCATATTCCTCACGACGATACCATATTTGTTCTTTATAAACGTGGCGAGTACGATATTGATAAGACTTTAGCGAAAAAAGAACATAATAAATTGCCAGAAAAAACAGGTAATTTAAGAGATGAATCTCAGTTTTCAATGAAGCAGTAACTTATGACAAATATCGCAAATAAACACCGAGATGCAATAGAGAAGGTATTATCACAAAACACCTTTGAGCATCAGCGTAAAGCAGCTCATAGAGCTTTTACGCATTTCGACAAAGATAGCAGAGCTGTTGTCATCGCTGCTGAAATGCAATCTGGTAAATCAGGTATTGCTCTCGCCCTTTCAGGCCTACAACGACAAAAGTTAAACGATATCGCAATATGTGACCGTAAGCAGTTAAAGGATACTCTTTATTTAGTAACCATGGCTGATCTGTCTTTATTAGAGCAAGCTAAACAAGACTTAGCCTCATGCAATAATGTTGTCGTTAGTAATTTTACTAATTATGTATCAGCATTGGCTAGCCATTTTAAGCACCAACCACCAAAGCTTATTATCATTGATGAATGTCACTACGGAGGCGGTTCAGAGGCGGTTAGGTATTCAAAAATATTTGAGTATCTAGAAAAAGAAAATACCCTGTGTAAAGTAGCTTTTATCTCAGCGACACCTTTTAGTGCCTTGTATTCAGCAGGCTCTGATTCCATATTGCGCCATAACTTTAAAACTAGCCTTGTCTTTCATGAAACCAGTAGTGAATACCATGGTATTAGAGAAATGCACCGCAACAACCAAATAGTAGAACTAGCCGAAGATCAACGGAGTTTTTGTGATGATTCATTATTAAGAAGACGGTTCATTCGTCAATTCAAAGAGCATGATTCATCTGGTTGGTCTTTAATCCGAGTACCAAGTAGCCAAGCTAAGATAGCTAAAAATATACTATTAGAGAACGGTATTGCTGAGGAACAAATAATTATTATTGGACAGAAATTAGTGGGGGTTGATGACGCTGAATTAGCTAGTATTGATGACTTTAAACGTGAATATCAAACAGCAGCCATGTTTGACGATAAATTAATTGCCATAACTGTTGCCGGATTTAGGGCTGGCATTAATTTTGGCCATGAAATGAAGAACACACTGATCAATACATGGGACAGCACCATAGCCAATATTGCCGCAATAGTTCAAGCTAACATAGGTAGAGCTTGTGGCTACCATACAAACACCAATGCCAAGCACTATACTAATTTAGACGCGATTAAAGCCTACAGCGATTTACTGAACCACTTAGAAAGTAATTCAGATACAAACAACTTCGATGGTCTCCAGCAAGTTTTTGAAGACATCTGCATAAAATATGAAGTAAGAGGCTTTGACCGAGGAACCACTATAGCGCCGCAAGTGGAATATAAAATTTCAAAGAAAAAGGATGATAGTCAAACGTACTTCACCGATAGTTTTTTAGTCGTGCCTGGTAAGTTACAGCAAACAGAATATGACTATAGCCAACATACTCAAAACCCTATATTACTTGAAGCTATTAAATGCGTTCGAACTGAACTACTCAAAGATGAAGGACCACGTCGTAAACAAGGCAGAGCCTTAAAAGGTGAACACCAAAATTGGATCAAAGCTCAATGGGTAAACGGTGTAACTTATGATGATCATACCCCAAGTTGTGCAAAGAGTAGAGCCATAGAGTTCACATCTCAATTAACTCAAAACGAAACAGTTGAGTTTAACAACATTGTTAATCCTGGTGGTGGAGAAGCAACTGAAGACAAGCAGGTAATGGCGAGTATATTTAGCATCTATAATCTTTCAAAAAAAATGGATGCATTCAAGCGGTCTATGGATGAAGAGGATATGGAAGAAATAAGTCAGCTACTAAATGTAGAGTCTGACAACACTATTATTTTGCTTTACTTGCGTGGCGAATTCTCAAGCGAGTTAACTTCTAGTAAACAAGGTGATTTAGCACAAATCACCTCCACGAGAGTTAAGAGCAATTCGGTTTTCTAAAAAGTTACATTATGGATTGTAACTCCCCAAAGTACATTAAGGTACTTATAGAGGCATTGGTATTAAGTCATGAATACGCTAAACCGCAGCTAAGAGCTGAAAGTTTATTTATCTTATCCATTTTACAATTAACTTATAATAGCTGACCATGGATCTTTATCTAGTAAAGAGGGATCAGCGGACACTAATTGTTGGAACATTTCTATCATCTGGTTAGCTGCTTGCTCTAAAGTCAGTTCATAAGTATCAAATATCTCTACTGTGTTAGATACAAGGAACTCCTGCCACTTTTCAGTAAGTCCGCCGAACCATAAGTTAGAACCAATCTTTCGTAATGCAGTTTCAGCGGCTTCAAATTCATTATTATTAGGCTGTGCTTCAGTCAAAATAATTTCCTTTTATTATCTGTAACTTTTTAATTTGTGTTTTTTATATTAATCACAGGTGTTAAACACTCTTGCAAACTCAAACCACCATGATTGTAATAATCGCCAGCAACATACCCTGATATACCAGGAGCCATGGCGACAGATACATTTTCGTTCCAATGCCATGGTACTTTTAGCTCATCAGTATCGACGTTATCTTTTAATATTGCACAGCGAGCTAAACGCTTTTTCACGATATTTTTTGAAATATTGGCTTCAGCTAATTTATTCGGTACCCATAACCAACCATGATCTGTAACGATACGGATATTCTTCCAACCCGCTTTTAACAGCCCATCAACTCTAGCGACAACATCTTCTAATACCGCATCAATATTGAGTGGCATTTTTATTTGTTGTTTATGGCCCATATTGTCTAAATCACCTGTTTGTACCCATGCTGTACCTGAAGGCTCGCCTGTTTCTAGACCTTCTAAATATTGCCAGCCTTTAGCAGCTAACGACTTTTTCAAATGATACGAGCTAAACTCAGAACCTGAACTAGCAACCATAGGCGTAAAGTTATCATTTTCTTGTGCACCTATGAGTAATTCAGCCACAGGGGTAACAGCTGCTTTTGCTGTTGCCGTTAATGAAGGCAGTGCACACCAATTGGTTTTTAAATTAGTAGTAACTGAAAGTTTGTTTAATTTTTGCTGTAATGATTTTGCCGTATCAAAACGTAAACCATCAACAAAGAAAACCACCTGACTGCCCACATCATATTGAGCGGTTGACTCATTAACTTCATCAGATTTACCTGGCTTACCAGGATAACCTTCTGCTCTAACCAAGTTTTGAAAATTCAAAGTTACCTGTTCTAACCAAGGGGAATAGATAACTGCCAAAATATCAGCGACAACTTGTTGCTGATTAATATCTTTGGTAACAGCCATCGCTTGTATCGCCGCGGCATCAGCTTGCCAAAAACGTTCTTGATACGTATTTGCCATCACTTCAACAGAAGGTCCAGTAAAGGCAATACTAGTATGCTCCACCACTAAAGTTAATTGCTCTAAAATAGTCAACCAAGGGGCTAAATCTAATGTGTACCATAACCATGACTTTCTAATGGCATGAAGTTCAAATAAGCTTACTAGTTGCTTTTTAATCGTGCTGACGTCTTTATCACTAAAACCTTGTAATTCAGCGGCCAGTTCATTTTCATCTTTTACATTTTCTGCTAAATAGTGACTGGCATTAAGGGGTAGTCCCTCAGGCTGAACAACCTTTAAACACTCTACTAATAAAGGTAAGTTGTGTGCGGTATCTTCAAAGCGTTGCCAAACGGCTTGCCATTCACCTTCTGACTCACACAATTTAAACAAAACAGCGTCTAACGGAGTTTTATCGGGTTCAAAGCCATAGTTATCTATGCAAGCCTGTTTGAAAATAGGCCACTTGCTGTCTTTCCATAACGTCTTTTTATCTGCCGGGTTATTTAACCAACCAAGAATATCTTTAGCTGGGTCATTCATTACAATATTAATGAAGTCTTGGGCTTCTAACTTTTTACCTCTTAACGATTCATCAGGTGTTTCTAATAAATCCGGTAATATTTTTAAAATTGCCGCTTGAGTTTTTTTATCTTTAGCAACATCAAGCGCTAAACCAACACGTGGGTTAGTTAAAAAGGAACCAACCGACCAATCTCTACCTGCCGTGTTATATGCCCACCAACAGCCTCTATATTGTAATTCAGCTAAAGGCCTTAAATGATCAGGGCATTGTTCTATCGCACGTAAATCCTTACGGCCAACCCCAGGTAAATAAATTATCGGTATTTTACCTTTTGGCAATTCACATTCTTCTAATACGCCAGCTATAGCACATTTAATCCAAATAGCAGGGCCTATTCGCTCTTCTGGCTTATATTCCCCCAACTCTACGAGTTCGGGGAGATATTGCTTAATAGCAGGCATTGCTGACTGCCATTGGCATTCAATATCAGTCCACAAAATAGCCGCAGGTTCAATTTGTACCGCAGAATTAAAATTAGCTGAATTTCGAAGTTGCTCGGCTAGGTAATCTATTAATTGCATTACGTTATATTTTCCAAGTTCCAGTTCGTATTACAAACACTAAGTAAGTCATTTTGTCTTCGCGTGACAACTTCTGGAGTCCATTCACTTTCATTTAACACTTGGGTGGTCAAGATAAATGATGACACTCCACTTCGTCCTGTAAAATACGCACTTTTCTTTTTATCAAAGTCAAAATTAGAAGCCATAGAATTCCGTCGCTGAGTTAATGGAACTAGGTTACCTATTTTGTGTACCCACAAGGCTCTTTGCTCTTCGTCAGGCCATGTATCAATCCACTGAGATGTTTCACTTACGGTTTGAGGTAATACATGTTCAATTGTCAAAATTCGATGATTATAGGAAGCTCCACCGTCAGTAAGAAACGAATCTAGTCTTAATATGAGATAATTTCTACGACGTGCCGTTAATTGATAAATTTGCCCATTTAATACCGATTGAAATAATGATATCTCTGTCTGTGATAAATTTACTGCGGCTACATCAGGTAACTCAGTAACGTCAATCTCAGTTAGCACTTGCGCATATCGTTCAATTCGTTGGTTGATATTAGAAGCACAAATATGCATCTGAGCAGCTAATCGTTCTAGCTTGGCTATAAAGCTTAAAACAGCGTCCCGATCATTACCAAATTTTGTAAGGTAACTTATGGCTACAGGTAACCAATCTGAATTATCAATCCTATTTAGCCAAGCTAACAATTGATTAATTTCACCAGCGTTATCACTTGATTCATAATCACAGTCACGTGCAATTAAATACGCATCAGCAAAAGGAATTATTACCGTATCAACTAATTCTTCAGCAGAGCTAACATTGGAGAGAACATGTTCTTTAAATTCATCTAACAAAGCTCTTTTAGCCTTTGTTTTCGCATATATCATGCGAATATAGGTTAGTAAATCATTTAGCCCACTCCGACCAGTTTCAACTTCAATTTCTTCCCACTTATCATTAAACTGATCGCGCTTTGTCTCGGCTATTTTACCTATAGCATTAGCTTTAATTAAATCAGAAGGCAATAAATCTAAGCCTCTATTATTTAAAACAGAAAACACCCTAAATGCAGATTGTTGGCTTGGTGAGGTAACGGCTACTAAAAAACATCTAGTCATCAAGAATGCACCGAATTTGAGTAGACCTGCATCATCATTAAATTTTGATTTAAGTTTATCACGTAACATTAATGCATTTTTTTGAATGTTTTTCTGTGATTCATTCTGTAGTGTAATTGGATCTAGTGCTGCTAACTCATCAAATTTTAATGTTTGCACCGTTTGGCCAAAGAACTTTTTATCACGACTTCTTAATGCTAAACGTGGCTTTGCAGACAAACCTTCTAAAATATTCCCTGGCTCAATGATGTACTTTAAACATTGCGCTTTAGCATCGCTTTCTTCAACTAAAGAAGTCATTGCGGCAATAAATATGGTGAGCGTTGTTAAACGTTGTTGACCATCAATTACTTGCGATAATGCTTTACCTTCTTGTTTAATTAATACAATGCTACCCAAAAAGTAGCTTTCTTCAGCTTCATGGCGAAAGAAGTCATATAAATCATCAAACAATTCACCTGCTTGCTCAGTTGTCCAGGCATATGGCCTTTGATATGGCGGTATTTCGTAATCAAAGTCCGAACTAAATATTTTAGCTAATGCGTATTCTGCGCCAGTGATGTTTTTAGACACTTTCAGCCCCCTTACTTTGCTCTTCTTTTTCTATTGCAGCAGCTTCTCGCGCGGCTTTTTTCTCAGCTAATGTTAAGTGATGGTCGTTGATACGGTCGCCTTGTTTGCCACCATATTCTAGGCCTAGGTCAAACCAAGGGGCTGAGACTACATCGGTGCCTCGGTCTTTTTTCCAATGGATATTTGGTTTTGAGCGCAGAATGCCAGCACCTTTTTTACCGACATCTTTAGCTTGCATGAATGGGCGAATGTTTAAGCGTACACCATCGTTTAAGTCTGGATTCCACCCTATAGCTTGTTCTGCTGGTGACTTCCAACGAACAAAGATATCTAAGCCCTTACGCTCAGATGCGATGACGTCATTACTTTCACCCACAAGAATCGCTTCTAGTGATTCTTTTAAATTACGAGCCGCGGACAAACGTAGTTCTGCACCTTCAACGCCATCTTTTTCAAGTTGAACCTGAGTACTTATCCAATCATCAAGGTAGGTATAAATTAATCGCTCTAAACCTTTATAGTCAAGCGTGTGGTAATTCACTAACGCAGAGAAGCCATCAGCCATACCATCCCAGACTTGCCAAATAAACGGACGATGTTGGAATAACTTTGAATGTTGTTCAAAGAATTTATCGCGTAACCAAGTGGTTAGATTAGTCGATTTCACTGATTTGAGGAGATTATTTAATACCGTTGCTGACCACTCGTCACCGTAAGCGGCATGTAATATCGCTTCAAGTCTATCATTCGCTGATTTTTCACCACGAATAGCAGGAATACAAACAATGCCATCATCATCAACTAAGCTATCAAAATCTTTGCATTTAGCCACTATTTCACGCATTTCAGGGGCCAATTCCATTTCAGCATCAAGCTCAGCAGGCCAACGATAACCTAACAAGCGTGCAACAGCGACTTGTAAAACGGTATCCTCTTGGCGAAAGCCACTAATTTCAGTGCTTTGGGTTTCATCATTCCAACTTACAGAGACGCATGGATGCCCGTGGAAAACCCACTGTTTACAACAATTTGAATATGGAAGTGGTAAACCTTCTTTCAATTCTAAGTCAGCAACCTTTTTCCAATAAGAATAATCGAATGGTACATTGACAAGATAAGACATTGGAACTTCTGGTTTATGATAAATAGCTCTCACCGAAGGTATAAATAGATCACTCATTGCAAAGGCATATAGCGGCAAAAAATATTCTTCTTTTAGGGGAGAAATAACACCAATATCAACTGAGAATTTTTCTCCAGAGTAGTTAGTTCTAAATAAGTTTCCCATTCTATTAACTGCAATACCAGGTTTGTCCCAATACGGCTTTCCTCGTCTCCAGCTTTGAATCGAATGATTCAAGTGTTTCAAACTATCGGCTAGTTTCGCTAACTTTCCTTGTTCCTTTTCCCATAGTATTACTGCACTTCTTCCTCCTACAAAATTTGTAGTATCGGTTGTTTCATGTAAAAACTCCCAACCTGAATCTAACAAGTTTGGAAATTCCCAAAAAAATCTTTCAAACAAGTTTTTCTCTCCTGTTGAAAGCCCTTGGAGAGAAGTAGCATAGTCACCAATCTTTCCTCCACTTTTCATAGAGAATGGAACAATCTCAATTTTAGAGTTTTCTCTAATGTCTTTAATTGGCTTTTCTAAAATTGAGCCAACTTTAATTTCTTCAATTTTTTCTAAGTAATTATTTTTTATAGCACAATCAGCGAAGAAAATTTTAGTCTCTACTTTTTCATGTCGATTTTGAGTTGTATACAGAGAAACCTGTGCTCCTATAGGTGTTGAGAATGCATTCCCGCCTAAATTGCAAACAACCTTTATGCTTTGGTCTTCTAACTCTTTTTTTCTAAATGATTCATCATTTGACTGCAACATCCAACCAGAAGGAAGTACTAAACTCTTATACCCGTACTCATTTAAAATTTTATTAAGTCTGCGAGTAAATACTAGTGCTAAGTCTGATTTAGCTAACTCATAATTGTCTGTAATAAAACTTTTTAGTTTTTCAGAATATTTCTTTTGTCCTAAGTAGGGTACATTTGTTACTACAAAATCATATTTTCTCATTAATAATTCAGCAGCTTTTGACAAGCCTTGAGCTGTAGTATTAGATTCACTTGTCGATTCAGATTTGATCTCCATCGCCGTTTGTATTAACTTCCAAGGAGAAAAACCTCCATATTCATTAGTTACTTTTGGTTCAATCAAACTCCCTAACGTAGGAGCATCTTTAAACGTTTCTTGCATCCACTTAATTGCTCCTTGCATTTCTCCATCATCTTTAGCTAAATCTTTCCATTCTTTTTGTGCTTCATTAATCGACATACCAGAGCATGCCAGTTGCAATTCTGGTAGTTGACGATAACCACCAGCACCTGGATAACGCCAAGCCTCCAATGCCAAAGCAAAAACTGCCAGTTCAACACAGCGTTGGTCTAGTTCTAAACCATGAATATTCTCTGATATTACTTTGTCAATAGCTTGTTTAGCTGTTAATGCTTCTAGCTGCATACGCATTGGCACTAGCATTAAAAACTTAGCGACTAAGAAGTGACCTGAGCCACAACAAGGATCAAGTGTTTTAAGCTCACTTAAATGCCCTGGCCACTTATCGAAATCACCCGCCGCTGACTTCCACTGATTTGCCTCTTCGTCTTTTATAAAGCGCAAATATTCAAGTGGTACACCAGGAATAGCGGCTAATTCTCTTAGTTCTTGTTCACTGGTGGCTGTTTGTAAATCATCTGATGTTAAACGTCGTTTTGCCCACCAAGCGCCTAAGGCGTTGTCGAGTAAAAAACTCACCATATAAGGTTCGGTAAATAACTGGGTAACAGGGCTTAGCTCTTTAGCTCCAATTTTTACGCCAGATTCGTTAACCTGTTTTTTCTTTTTGTTTTGCCAAAACTGGTAACACCAACCTAAGGAGTCTGATGCCTGAAAGGTATCAGGGTGTAATGTTGCAATAAGTTCTTCTAAGGTATTAACATGATTAATCGATAACTTAACTTCAAATACAGGCGAATCTGCACGGAAAATTTGTGGTAACATTTTTTCAGCCAAACGGCCTGCCAAATCCCAGCCATCTGCTCTTCCGGTGAGAGGATCAGGCTCTTCTTCTGCCAACTCAAAACATTCGTCAAGCGTTACCGGTGTGCCTGGTTCATACATCAACAAGTCACTTTGCTCTAAAAATCGAGCGAACAACATACGATGCCAATGCTCGTATGACATTTCATTGATAAGTAATTCAGTTTCTTGGTCATTGGCTTTGACTAGCGAAGTCGTTTCTTTATGTAATACATCACCTAACTGACGACCGTGGGCACGTAAACGCGTTCTTAGTTTACGTTCTGCCTCAGACAAATAACTCGGCGAACTCCCCTCGCTAATACCTAAGCGGGTTAATGCTTCGTATACTGCTACTTCAACAATTTCACGCGCTTTAACGACCGTGTCTTCAAGTTTTTTACGTAATGTTTTTTCTAATGCAGTTCTCATTAACTTTCACTCAATTGTGTTTGGTAATTTGTTAAAACAAGCCACTAACTGAACTTATGATTTATCGCTTTGTTTCATGGCTGTTTTTTATGCTTTATTTCATGCTGATTACTACTTTAAGCAATAGTCACAGGGCCTTTAGCCAACTGAGTGCGTAGTTGCTGCTCAGTGTCTTTTAACCATGCTTGTAAGTCATCTTCTGTTTGAATGGTTGGCTTGTTTACTTTGTAATAAACCACTTGCGGCGTTAATAAGCTTACGGCGTCTTTACGTACTAACTCAAATCGACCTGGAAGTGCGGCTATACGATCACTCCATTGTTCAAAACTTGTTGCTTCAATAGCATCATAAACAGCAGCACCTGACGATAAATCGATATTGGGTACCTTTGAAAGATTACGTTTTGCTAAAAATTCTTGTTGTTTTGCGTGTTCAAGTTGAGACCAATTAGAGTCTTCGGCTAAATCACGTTGGCAAACATTAAACTCTTGCTCATATTCAGCCAATTTTGCCGTAATCGCTTCACGTAATGCTGTTGCCGCTTGTTGTAGAAGCGGTTCAACCGGATTTGGATCAACTAACAAGCTACGGTTTTGAATAATCGATTGGCTTTGCTGCTCAAGGCTGGCATGTACGGCTAGGTTTTTACAATAACGCATTGCTACGCTAAGTTCATGCCACTGACTACTTCTTGATTTAGCTA
>Ga0209292_1001900_pt1 | contig 24931 bp, 28 predicted proteins | sample GOMGulsemesocosm_2_FD_184634 | JGI IMG/M metagenome (GOLD analysis project Ga0209292, IMG submission 184634) | Methane-oxidizing microbial communities from mesocosms in the Gulf of Mexico - GOM9C Gulf of Mexico (SPAdes) (version 2) | ecosystem: Environmental > Aquatic > Marine > Cold seeps... | reverse complement strand
ACCTTTGGCGAGCATATCCTCGAAGGTCGGCTACTGGAAAACGTTAAGGGCCCTATTGGCGAGCTCTGGCGCTGGCACGCCATGGAGGAGCTGGAACACAAGTCCGTCGCCTTTGATGTGTACACCGAAGTCGGAGGTCCTGTGAAACTGCGCACCGCCATGATGCGTATTTCCATGTGGATACTGGCCGGCGATACACTGAAAGTGGCTTTCAAGATACTGCGCCACGACAAGCAGTTGTGGAAGTGGAAAACCCTCAAGAGTTTTTCCAAATTCCTGTTTTCCAAAAAGGGTATGGTTCGCTTGCACGCAGACTCTTACCGGGACTTTCTCAGGCAAGACTTTAACCCATGGGACGTGGATAACCGCGCGCTCTTGGACCAGTGGAAAAACATACTGGAGCCGCAGCCAGCGGCGGCCTGATCGTGGTGTGAACCTCTGGCTGTAACGATAACGGCCCTCGGTGAAGTAACTCCAATAATTAAGTTGGAGTTAACCGCTTAACCCTCTAGTTGCGCGTCTGTTAAAAAATAGGGGGATTACCAGACCACTAACGACGAAATTCTTCATCGTTAAGTATCCCCAACAGCAAATTATTCCTAGACCCTATAGGCCAAAAAACTCATCAAACCAACGGCTTCGGTTCCTATGTGCATGAGTCAGTTCAGCCTTGGCGAGAACTAATAACTGCGCAGGTGTTTGATGAGAGTTGTTGGGTATCTGCCCCGCCCCCAAACTCAACAGATGCTCGTATAAAGCCTCATTAAAGTCATATGAGTCGGAAGCTGATGACAAGGCACAATAGTGAAGAGGTGTATTACCCTCCTTATCCGCAACATTGATCGAAACCCCCCAACCCACAGCCCATGTAAAGAAGCGCTTTAATCGCGCTAAACTCTCGTCGGAATGCCCCTCCCGTGGACGGTAGTTTTGCGCAACCGAGTGCAGGGTCGATCTCCCCAAAAAACATGTTGCACTTGGTGCAGATAAACCTTGCGGATCATTACCCTGTGCAATTAAGAAATCACAACGCAATCGATCGCCATCCATAAGAGTTCTTTCTAGTAAATCAACCTTGGTAAAGTCGGCGTCGAGCTCAACGTATCGTTCGAAAAGCGCTGGTCCGGCACTTGTAACATCTATATCCAGGAGCGTGTCGAGTGGCAGGTAGGGCCTAAATTTTTCGAACATACCTATCTGCTCGGCCTCCGAGACATTACATTCAGCGTAAGCCTCACTTAGGAGGTCATCGTGGTACGACTCAAAATCAGCTCGTGTGCTGATATGAAATAGATCTTCTACGCCGTCCACCAGTTTCTCAAGAAAATATGCCATCACCGACTCACGAGGAGCGTCGGGCCTATTAATCTTGAGATCTTGACCTTCGCCAGACCAGCTAGACCTGTACTCACGATCCCCATCACCTAAATACTGTTCGTCGCCTTCCCCCTGAAATGTGAACTTCCAATACCCCCCCAGGCGCCTCTTCCTCTCCACTTCCAGCTCCACCTCATCATCCTCTCGATGGAGCCTGAACTCAGGCCTAGCCAACTGCTCCCAATTGAGAACATAACGCAGGGCCTTATGAAGATCCCGGACAAACAGGACTTCGCCGGCGAGAAATTTTGGGCCATCGGTGACCTGGAAATTCTCACTAAAATCAATAATGTAACCAAAGCTGGGGTAACCCTGGTAAAAATCTGAGAGATGCAACGGCTTAAGAATAGATTTCAGCACAAGATCATTACGTTGAGGATGTTGACCGTTGCTCCGGAAGGGGCGCTCGACACGGGAGTCCTCTTTATGATCTTTAACCGCCCTATCGAAAGCACAGGAACTGGAGAAACCCAGCAACTTGGAGGTGAGCTCTTTTAGAGAGGATTTTTTGACGCTGACGTCCAGTTCTTTGAGGTTTTTCTGCAACTGATCAATAAAATTGTGAGCGTTACCTGGTGACAGGTTGAATTCGTGATCAGACATAATCGGTTCCTACAATTGGCGAATACTGTAGCGCAGGTGAACCTGCCCCCGTTGGCCCGATACGCGCATGACTCGCAACGGTGTGAACAATTAAATTAGGTTGAAACTGTAAAACAGAGAGACAGCTGCCATATTGGGGGCGGCGGGGTGTCTAGCCCACGGTGTTAGCCGGTGGGTCATCATATCGCTGCGGCTCGTAACGGGTCAAGAATCGTTGGAGTACACACATGGTTGTCACAGAAAAACTGATCCGTACCGCCAATACCAGACACCGAGTTAAGTGAGTAAAATCACAAACGAGGTGAATTATGAGCAAAACGAAACAAACCCGTAAACAGCATGGCGACGAGTTCAAAGCAGAAGCATTGAAGCTGGCCAATCAGGTTGGTGCGGCCCAAGCCGCAAGGGATTTGGGCGTATACGCGTCGCAAATATATCAGTGGCGTACAGCCGCCGACAAAAAATCCAACACCAGTACACGTGAAGGTGCACTGGCGACTGAGGTGGCCAAGCTAAAGCGGCAACTTGCCGAGCAGACAGAGGAGATTTCCATCCTAAAAAAGGCGGCTACCTACTTCGCGAAAAAACAAAAGTAGAACGCTTTAAATTTATCCATGACAGTCGCGCTGAGTTCAGCGTGACCGGCATGGTTAAAGCATTGAGCGTCTCGCGAAGTGGGTATTATGAATGGCTCAAAGCCGTTGAGAGCCCCAGTCCCAGGCAGTTACAGCGTATTGAGCGTGACGATCAGGTGAAGCTGGCCTTCGATGCGGGGAAGCAGCGCAATGGCGCCCGTCGCTTGCAGGTAGACCTTGCTGAGCAGGGCTACGCCTGCGACATTAAGACGATTGGAAATAGTATGGCCAGGCAGGGCTTAGTCGCTAAAGCCGCGCGTAAATTTAAACTGACTACCGATAGTAAGCATCAAAAAAGTATCTCACCAAACCTTCTGGCGCGTGACTTTGCAGCTGATGGCCCCAACCAGAAATGGGCCGGTGATATCACTTATTTATACACAACTGAAGGCTGGTTGTACTTAGCCGTGGTGATCGATCTTTACTCACGAGCAGTGGTTGGATGGTCGATGAGCTCACGTATGACGGCTAATCTAGTCTGTGATGAATTAAAAATGGCATTGTGGCGAAGGGGTTTTCCGCAGGGTCTGATCATCCACAGCGATCGAGGGAGTCAATATTGCTCAACGGCCTATCGTGAAATAATCAGCAAAAACAAGTTTAAGCAGAGTATGAGCCGTAAAGGAAATTGTTGGGATAACGCCTGCGTAGAAAGCTTTTTCCATTCACTCAAAGTTGAAGCGATTCACGATGAGCCGTTAATGGATCGAGAAACGATGCGAAGTACGGTATTTAAATACATTGATATTGATTACAACCGTCAGAGAAGGCACAGTACTTTAGGCTATTTAAGCCCAGAGAAATTTGAACTGAAAAACGTAGCTTAATCGAGTGTCCGGTTTAAACGGTACGGATCAAAAACAGCGGGGTTACCAGGGCGAACAGTTGCAAGAAGAAAGAGGCCAGCAGCACGTCGCCAAACAGCTTGCGGTATTTAACCAACGACGGAATAAACCAAGAGATGTCGAACTCGCGCACCGAGGCCAGTAGGCCTTGTCTGCGGGTGACCAAGATCAGCTCACCGCTCCACTGCTGCGCTAATTGCTCGACACTTAATTCTTGCGGCTGGTTTTGACCGGGCAGGAGCACCAAGGCTTTGGCTTGAGAAGGAGGCAGCCCCTCGGCTGATGACTCGGCGGCGACCTGCTCTTGGGCGGCTTGCTCTTGGGCGACCCTGGCAATGATAAAGTACTGACCGTCACAGCTCTTGGCGATGGCAGGCAGAATGCCGTTGTTCAGCTCCGCAAAGGAGGACGACTGCAACCGAGCCTTAAAGCCTATCGCCTTGGCGGCAAGGAGTAATTCCATATCACTAAAGGGTTCGCTGGGTTTGGCGAACTGATGGCGCAGCTGAGATAAATCCGTGGCCACCTGATAAAACTGAGCGATAGTGACCAGCGCTTGCGCGCCAGAATCCACAACATCTTGCGTAGAACCTTCCATGTACCCTTACATCCCCTGCCAAACCGTGGCATAGACCATATGAAGGCATCAGAACTTCTATAATTAAGTCTATCCCTATAAGGGTTTACTATCGATGGGTCGATTTTATTTAAGCAGCGGACAAACTGGCTGATATGTATCGAAAACTGATGAGGAACTGAAGGTAATAGCTTGCTCTTAGCCTACTGACGAAATATTGCGCAGTGCTCGCTCTATCTTAGTGCGGCTGCTGACGCTGGCATGAGAAATCTCGGCGTGATTATTCACTATGGGAGTGCTGCGCCCAGCACCTCAAGCGTTATCAATACGAACGGAGGCATGATATTGACGAACAAGTAAATATACCGCCATACAGGAAATGCCAGATATGCATCAAGAAAAATAGACCTCATAAAACAACCATTAAGGCATGTTAAACCGAGTTATCGCTTAGTTCATTCTCGACGAGTGCTCTCGGCTAAATCGACGTGTAGCACGCTTGTTTATTAGCCACCCGATTTGCTCTCAAGGCGGTGCTCATACCTTTTGTCTGATGACTACATTCACTATGCCACCACCCCCATTCATATAAGCTTCTACGGCTTATGACTCAACCCAATAATTTCAGACATAAAAAAACCGCCAAGATTTCTCTGACGGCTTTTTTACAACAAGAACGCTATACGCTCAAAGCTCTTACCGCATGCTGCGGATCTGCCGCAACGATCCTCAAGAGTGACCGTGCGGCACCCGTCGGGTGGCGACGACCCTGCTCCCAATTCTCTACCGTGCGCTTGCTAACACCCAAAACAAGAGCAAACTTATCCTGAGAGAACCCCATATTTTCACGAATCGCCTTCACTTCCGGTTCTGGATATTCAAAACTACGTGAAGCCTTCTTGCCTTTGACGACTGCATCCATTTCCTGGACGCTACTCATCAGCTCTTCGAACATGCCCTTTTCCATGACTACCACCTCTCAACGACTGCGCGTAACTGCTTAACTTGCTCTTTGGTCAGGTTGTCCTGCTTCCCCTTGGGGTACACATACACCATCCGAATGTGGTCATCATTAGTGACCCAGTAATAGATAGCGCGGACACCACCGCTCTTGCCTCGGCCTCCTAGGCTCCAGCGTACTTTCCTCAAGCCTCCAGAGCCCTGAATCAAATCCCCATATCTGGGCGGCTGATCAGAGCCTCTTGCAGCCCTTTGTACTCGTCATCGCTCATCAAGTCTTTGATAAGGCGGGTAAATATAGGGGTTTCAACAATAACCATAGCCGAATCATACGCCATTGGCGTAGCTGAACAACAAGTTTATACGCCATTGGCGTATTCAGCTACTCTAAACCCCGCCTAGCAGGGTGAGTTCTTGCGTATACCTCTTTCAGCTTGTGGATGGTCACATGGGTACACACTTGGGTGGTGGATATATCAGCCTGGCTAAGCAGTTCTTGGATATAACGCAGATCCGCGCCATTCTCATGCATCAGTGTCGAGGTGCTGTGACGAAATAGCTTACAGACCTTTGGCGTCTCGATACCCGCTCAGTGGACACAGCGTGAAGCCAGCTCCGTAGCTGCTTTCCCCTTAACCGACGGCCATAATCATCCAAAAAGAACGCGTTGCCGGACTTAAGGGAGGCCAAACCAGGTCGCGCTGTGTTTAGCGGGAGCTTTGGACTGCGTCAAACAGATTCGTTAGCGCCATGAGCGACCTTCCGATCAGTGGGAGATTCACCTGATTCAGTAGGTAAAACAGACGTCCAGCAATACCTCACACACCGGTGCAGTTTCGCTGCGCACTAATAGGCTTACTTGTTAACTTATTACTTCCATTGCATCTTCAGATCACGATGTGATTGAGCGCAATCGCGAAGATATAAATTGATAAGACTTTGGTATGGAATGCCTTTGTCTTCAGCTAAGCCTTTGAAGTAAACAACGGTATCTTCATCAAGTCGGATAGTGACTTGTTTCTTTAACTTCTTAGCATAAGGATTCTTTACGGAATCGGAAAAATCATAACGATCACGCATGACGATAACCCTCGTAAACTTTACGTTCTTGTTTATCAGCCTTACGCGCTGAAATAATGCGTATGCTGTCTTCTTCTCTGATGCAGTGACAAACGATCAACAAGCGGGAATCAATGCTGGCTCCCAAAAGTAGAAATCTGTCTTCATCATCAGAATGGTCTGGATCTGCAATTAAACGGCCGTATTCATCAGTAAACACTGTTTTAGCTTCTTCAAAGCTAACCTTATGTTTCGTAATGTTTACGTCGTTTTTAGCAGAATCCCATTCAAAGGTGAGATGATTCATAGGCAAATATTGTAACTACATTGTAATTATAGTCAAACGTACGATATTTGAGCGATCTAAGGATCCATACCACCAATCACTTGGCAGGTATGAGTCGCCACAGAGTTACTGATAGCCCCTATCCCCACCATCCAAGCTAGAAAATCATTCCGCAACGGGGTTTAAGAACTGACCACTAATCACCGTCCTCGGGTGACGACAACTCCACCAGCTCATCAGCGTGTGATCTATGCTCACCGAGCCCTGACAATAGCTGTGCTTCAGTAAAAGGGAGCTTCAAGCGCCTTGCCGGTTTATTGGCGATTGATTCCATAATCACCTTGTGATCGACAACTTCAATAGATACACGAGCACCAACCTCCAACCCTGCTGCGGCCAAAACCTCACTCGGCAAACGCACAGCAGCACTGTCACCCCATTTTTCAACTTCACTTAGCATGACACCACCCTTTAAACCCCTGTGAAAGCACGAGGGTTATATATTTCACTCGTAACCTCAATGAGGGCCAGCTTCGCAATATCTATATGGCGAGGGTTGAGGACGGCTATCGACTCAAGTCCCCCAGCCACCGCTGAACTTGGCGCAGACAAGACCAAGTTAGACGTAGAGCTAAGCCAGTCTCCACCGATCTTTTGCACAGCCGCTGGGTGAGGGAAATCAGCCCAATCTGCAGGAAGGTCGGCAAGACTGATGTTATCCAGCTGAACCCCCTCTGGCAGCTCAAACGTGGCCAATCGATAACTCTTCGGCACAAGACGAGGATTCGGCAGGTAATGGGCAAGTTCCAGCATCGCAACCGCAGGTGAAAACGCCATGTATATCACCGGTTGACCCGCTCGATTCCAGCGAGCGCCATCCTGATAGCTAGCACCCATACCGGATAAATCCGAGAGATGCTGCTCCGGACCAATACGATACAGTCGCACTATGAGAAGTCGCCGTAGGCAATTTTATTGAGGACTTCGGCGACCATCTTTCGACCCTCGAATGTATCCAGCAACTCGTTCGGCGCAACCCCACCCAGTGCGGACACAGGCGTTCGCAGCCATTGCGAGGCAATCGCTTGGTCCTCAAAGGTCTGGTCAGACTTTTCCAGCACTCGCAGGGTATCCAACACCGCTTCCGACTGATTGACCGCCAGGCGCTTGCGCGCGTAGACACGGCTGAGATTACTGCTCGACACGCTCAGAACCCGTGTCAGCAGCTCACGACAGTCATAGGCCGCAGCCGTCCTGCGCACTAGCTGCCCTGTAATCCCTTGACGGACCATAGCCAAATACACGCTGCGATCACTGAAGGCATTAGTTGGGACTGGGACGCCCCTTGGATTACTGGTGGCTGTAATGCTCATGTCGACTCCTTTAGTGGTGAGATCAGTATAACCTCAAGTCATCATTAAGACGAAACAAACACATCAAACTAACGAAGGTAAATACAACCCAGGTTACGCCCCCCCAAAAAAACACCACCAAGAGACACAGGCCTCACAAACCGTCATTCAATATCAATAAGTGACGAAGAGAACGTACCAAATCCCCCCCCTCTCAACGATTAACCCCGCTTGCGATACACACATAATCACTCGCTTCAAGTGCGTCACGACGCCAAACACATCAACGGTGACCACATGCGCCTGGACGGCGGCCTGACCAGCTAAACTTCCGTAGCTGGCCTGTTCTGACAGGACATGACCAGCGAAGAAGAATCATCACCTCAGAGTGAGCAGAGATGGTGATTCATTGGCGGTTATTGTTGAGGTGTTTTCTTTGTGGCCATCACTGGGTTTTCGGTCGGCAACACGTCTACACAGTGATCTTCGAATCGTTTTACTTTTTTAATCACTACCCACTGAAAACTTACAGCTGTTGATAAGCGGCACCCAAAGCAGACCAAGTGAAAGGCACGAGGCGTGAAGCCCTGCCCTGACAAGATGGTATTCGGCGGAATAACCCCACCATGAGGTTGGCGTGAGGCGCTCAGTGCGCTGGTTGCGACGCGGTTAAGGTCGGTTAAACATGGGGGTTATCCGAGATCTCGACAGGATTGGCGTCAAGCCTGTTAAAGAAGCTGTGTACTGTCGCGGCCAGACAAAATACGATGATTGAGTGGGCCTACTCACGCTCACTTTAAATTTGAGTATATACAGCCTCCCCCTGCCATCTATGAACACAACCCTCGAACAACATCGTTACGATTGCCTTGGATACTGGCGGCTCGAGTCTCACGAACCAGAACCCAAGACCGGTACCCGTTAAAGGGGGGCTTTTGGGGGATTTCAGAGAGCCCACCCCGTTAAAGTGGTGCTTTGTTTGCCTCCAAAACCTCCACTTTAAGAACTAACCCACTCGTTTTGCCTCCAAAACCTCCACTTTAAGAACTAACCCACTCGTTTTGCCCCCAAAACCACCACCTTAAGCACCGACTCACGAGTTTTGCCCCCAAAACCACCACCTTAAGCACCGACTCACGAGTTTTGACCCCAAAACCACCACCTTAAGCACCGACCCACGAGTTTTGACCCCAAAACCACCACCTTAAACACCAACCCACCTCCATCAGCATGCGCTAGCCCCACGTAAGCGTATGAGTTTGCTCGAGAACACCGCTGTTGAAGTTCAGGGGCTTTATAGGGAGAGCGGTAGCTGTTATCGACGATATGGCACTGCCATGGCAGAGTATCCGCCGTGGTCTCTACGGGCTGTGTGCCAACCCCTTTGCCACCTAGCGAGGCAATGCGAGGCAATGCGAGGCAATGCGAGGCAATGCGAGGCAATGCGAGGCAATGCGAGGCAATGCGAGGCAAGTCTAACCCCAACCATTTGCTGAAAGTATTTGATGCCGAAATAAAAATTTTCATTGGTTTAACTTCTGCAGTACCGGTCACCGCTCAATAAATTGATCAATCACATCATCTATTCCCAAGAGAGGAATAATCCGCACCAGTACTTGCTCCATAACCCCACCCTCAGCGGTGGTGATTAATTTGACCTTCCGGTCCTTCCAGGAGAGTGTTTGAATTAAGCTCGCAGCGACCACTGATGGTTTATCCAAGTTAGCGACGGGGACTTCTGTTGCCCCACCCCGAATACTGGTGCTAATCGGGCAGCAAATCACCAACCCAGTCTGCTGACTATAAGCCTTAGACGAAAGAATTAAAGCCGGTCGGTACTTGCCTATTTCTTTGCCCTTTATGGGTTCAAAGTCCAACCAAACGATATCATTGCGAGACGGTATATAAGGGCTGGCCATTAATCACCGACCTCAGATGAAGATAACTCCGTCAGCTCATCAGCGTGTGAGGTGTGCTCATCGAGTCCAGACAATAGTTGCGCTTCGGTAAAGGGCAGTTTCAAGCGCCTTGCTGGCTTATTGGCAACGGGTTCAATTATTACCTTGTTCCCAACCACCTCAATGGATATCGGAGCACCCGCATCCAGCCCTGCTGATGCCAGAATCTTACTAGGCAAACGCACAGCCGCGCTGTTACCCCATTTTTTAATTTCACTTAGCATGACACCACCCTAATTGTAGATCCAATTGTATATACGCTAACACATCATAAAACCGTGTCAACATTTGTATATACAGAACAATTAATGCTCATTAAACGAGCAACCCCTTCAGGTACACCCTGGAAAGATTAGAACTGGCCGAACAGGCTAAGCTCGACCAGTTCTAACACACCTCACTAGCCTCAATCTGCAAGCATTCCTGCCGACGGCCCTTACGCACACGCGATCACCTCTCCATCATCACGTTGAGCGATTTTATCCATCATCCAATCATCAATCTCGCTATCCAGCCACCGCACGCACGCCCAGAGGCACATGCTTGGGGACAATGTCCTTCAAATGAATCGATAGGGCAATATTACTAAGGGTCATCTTGTGCGGCTTTACGGCCTGATAGCGGCGCTCAGTGGACATTCTCTGAGCCTGCTTAGGTCTGTGGCCTCGCCCGCCTTTATTGCACTTCAACTCTCGACTAACGGTAGGCTAAATAACGCCAATCGCCTTGGCAGTGGCCTGTTGGCTATAGCCTTCTTGCTTTAATACATGGGACTGGCAGCGTTGCTCGTAGGTTAGCTGTTGGTAGTGTTTCATCGTTGCATCTCTTGCCGGAGAAGAAAGCGATTAGACTAGCGGCAGCTAGCCGCTTCTTCTATCCCATCAAGTTATACACTCCAGATTTGTATCCAAGTCATGAAATAAAATTTAAAGCTGCCTTTCGTGATATAGGTTTTATAATAATTGTGAATAGCTCTCTAGGGCAGCTTGAAAACGCTAAACCGCGCCTTTTCGCTATTGCACTACCGCCGCACCGTCGGCACGGGCAATTGTTTAAGGTTGTTGAGCTAACCCAAACACCCCATCCCACCAACTCCCCTCCACCGCCAGCGGTTTTCTGCGTTCGTAATACAGAAGAATCGCCGCCATTCCCTCTGAAGAACGTTATTTCGAATCGATCGCCCGAAATGGAAAGAATCAACAATATATTTTTATTTGTTTTACTAAGATGTATGTCTAAGTTAGCTAGCCCAGATGGTGGAACGGGTAGACACGCTCGTTTCAGGTGCCCCCAGCGGCTATTACGAGGAAAAGATTGTTCTCTGCACAGAAAGCCGCTAGAAGGCTCATGCTAATAACATCCAACATGAATTCAAAAGGAATTATCAATGTCGTTATTGATGGTGATTCCGAAAGACCGATACGCAGCTCTTGAATCATGCAGATCCCTGAAGCTGCCTTCAGGTTTAGTGGAACCGATGCCCCGAGAGTTGAGTTGATCTGGTTAATTTGGCTCTCTGTAAATTCAAGACTGGTTCCCGAGCAACTTAATAATGCGCGTTTACGGGACTTAACGCTCGCAGACGTTGTATTTCCAATCTGTATGAGATCTTCTTTTCTGTAGCGGCGGTAGCTGTTGTCGCCATTTGTCACGCTTTTAACATTTCCGCTTTCTGACAGCCGCCTTAACTGCCGATCGCTAATGTCAATTCCAGAGGCCTTTAAAAACTTAACAGCTTGAGAGGTACTTAGAAGGTCAAACTCGGACATGCCTGGATTCCAATTATTGAATAATCAAAGTTATATAATACTAGAGCCTATATGATCCAAAAGGGCTGAGTAAATACAGATTTTCGTGTCCGGCTTTTCCTTGCGAGCTGAATCCCTACTACATAGGGATTTAGCTCGTGCCGGGGGGGCTTGAAAATATTATGAAGCCGGCAGTGTCCGGGTTTTACAGTCGAATAAATTGGCAATGATTCAGATGATTTAATTCATGGTACATATTGGTACATGAGGGTGCGTATGCCTACATAGAGGTACATTAAGGTACTTATTAATTTGTGAGTAAAAAACAAAGCCAAAATTATCAGGTACATTTTGATCTACTTAGGTACATAAAACACTTTTTCGCGCTCTCATGTACCTATATGTATAGGTGTGTACTTTTGTGTATGGAAATGTAGATTATGGCGGAATCACGTGGCGACTTTGAGGTGCTGGAACAGAAAACAAGGGAGCGGTTAACTCAGGCCTCTGTAAATGCCTTCAAAATTGACAAATTTTACGCTGAATATATTGCGGTAATTAGGGCCGATTCCAACTGGTTTGTTTCTGACTATTCTGGGCTGGGCAGTCAACTTTCATGGTCTTGGCGGCGACGCGAGGGATTCCGTCAGCATGGACTCTTGGACGGTCCTTTTATTTTCATGTCGCGAGAGGGCGAGCCCGACATTCAGTATGGTCGCCTGAGCAGGGGGTTTCCTTTCACTGATCTTAAAGAAGACTGCATGCTGTTCTATGGAAAAAAGTTCAAGGAGAGTAAAGATAGGATTGACCTTATCCTGACCCGAACCTCAACGCTTCGTCAGGTAAATCGAAGGCTAGCGAAAATCTTGCCTCCATTTAGTGATATCAGCATGCCTAAAGCTTATAAGACTGGAGTCGAACGACGCTCTATCCAGATTCATGGCGAAGTGGTGCATGCACTTGCTGAAGATTTATCTAAGAGTCTAGGGAGGTTTCTGGACGTCTATGAAGAACTCTCCGATTTGATGTTCGAGTTTAATATGAGGCTTCCCATCCGATACAAATCATTTCGCGTGAGGTGGTCCCGAAAGGGGCTTGGTGTAATGGGGCCAACTGAGGTGGAGTTCACGATCATTACAGGAATCTCAAACCGCCTGAAATCTACCTACATCGCTCAGACATTACTGGCATACAAGACAAAGGTTCTGGGTAAAAAAGCAGGTGCGACACCGTACATAAGCGCAGAGTTGATATCGGGGAGCTATATGGGGCGACATAAATCTCGAATTTTGGAGATGCAGACTAAAATCGTATCTAAACAAGAAGAGTTACAACAGTTTTCGCGCACGATTGTGCCTATTGTAGAAACAGTCATACTTTTAACTGGGGAATAACGTGAGCCTAGAACTCAAAAAATTAATAGCGATTGATATTGGTAACGGGGTTACGAGCATTACTACAGGCGGCGGTGACAAATACGACTATGCAAGCTTGGCGCTTAAGCATGCAGCCAACACACCGCGTATTGGCTCAGAACTGTTTAAGCTCAAGTCCGGCGAAAATTGGGTTGTTGGGGACAATTGTCGGCACCTAGGAGTGAAAAGTCGCTCTACGGATAGTTCATATTATGAGTCACCTGAGTTTTCCGCTGTGTTTAAGTATGGCCTTAGCATGGTTGGAATTAAGTCGATCTTTTTGGTGACAGGCTTGCCAACCGAGTTCTACGACAAGCACAAGGCAGCCTTCTCTAAAAACCTGAAGGCGTGGGCTATCGAGGAGGGCTACCAAATTGAGAAGCTGATTGTCCTGCCTCAACATGCCGGCGCATTTATGGACCCGAACTTATTGGACGTCGACGGCAGCCCGATAGACCGAATGTTGTTAAAAGGCCGTGGCGGTGTTATCGACATTGGGCAAGGTACAACGGATGCCGGGATGTTTGCTAACGGCCAGCCAACGGCGTCCACATTCGGGACCTCAGAAGGTGTTTCTGATATCTACAAGGACATTCTCGCTCTTTTACGCTCTCCACCTGAGGACAACCTGAAGACCAAAAGCGCGGGTGGTAGGGCAGCGGCTAAGCCACGTACAAAACGTCCGATACCTGAAGGATTCCGCCTCGATTCCTCCATGGATGAACATGGGATAGACAGTTGGGTCCGCAGCGGCTACATGCCTCACAACGGTACAAAGATTGAATTCGCCCCAATTACGCAACCAATCTTAGAGGCTTTTGCTGGGCGCCTACTTCCTCAAGTTATTACTCAAGTTTGGGGTTCGACTGGGACGCTGGATTACATGCTGTGTGCTGGTGGGGGTTCGGCCGTTCTGGGGCCAAAGATATTGGGTAAACATATCATGTGTCGTTTGGTTATTCCGGCTGATCCAGGTAGGTCAATCGTGAATGGATACCACGAGTTTGGGGTACAGCAGCTTAAGAAGGCTGGTTGACACTATGAGAAAAGCCAGGCGCTATCCTCTAAAACTTGATACAGAAACTGATAAGGGCTTTATCGACTTCATATCGGATTATCAGCAAAGTCTAAAATTGATGGTTCTTTTAGTTTGCCAATACCAGCGCCCGAGTGTTGATGATCTATCGAAAGATCGAAAACCGACACTGGCAAGACTTCAGGTGAAACAGGTTTCTCTCGAACGTATCACTTACAGTGATGTCATCACAACGACTCTTATATTTGGGCCTAAATCTACGAGTCGAGTGCTGAAAAATCTGATTTATGCTGTCATGGACATTCATAAGGACAATCCGTCCTGGTTCGATATCATGGCCATACAACACGTTGATAAGCAGCAGGAAAAGAACAGAATACAAATAGAGGGTAGTTTGGCCGTGGAGGAGGTTGAGACCTCTTTGGACCCAGTTGAGGAAAATAGCTCTCATAGCACGGAGTCTCTCCCGATCTACCCGGTTGAGGAGGTAAATGATGAGGGACTCAGCGAAGATGACTCAATCTCTGCGGATCTTTCAGAAGGTGTAAGCGACTTTTATCAATTCTCTTGAATGGGCCCTTGTGGCCCTTTTTACTTTTCGTCAAAAAAATCTATCTCGTTCACTTTAGTTTCGATGGTCCAGAATTCGCCATCGTTGCCGGCCCAAAGATTGATTGTCTCTTTACGTGTGCTGATCCAATCAAGAACTCTAGGGATAAGTGGACCTTTAAAGGCACAGAATGCTGGGCCAACTAGTTCGAGCTTCTCAAAGCTTACATTACACTTCCCGTCACCCTCAAAATCAATTTTAAGCATTACGTGTTGATATCTGTCGACGGGTGTTGAGATCGCTGCAGCGATACCAAAAACATCAATTCACGAATGTTGTGAAATTGACCGTCACCTACAGCGTGCATGGTTACATACCAAAAATCATCGACACCTTGCTCTGGCTTGTATTCAAATGCCTGACTTTCAAGCAGATCTCTGTGATAGCGGCTTTTAAAATATTTACTTTCATGAATGGCGTGCTCACCAGCCCTGTAAGCTTGGCTGGTGTCACTGAGGGGCTCAATGCTTGCCCCGCCTTAGAGGATTTTAACGTTGTGCTCTGCTTCAAACTCACGAATATCTCGCGTACTACGCCAATCGCTAAATAGAACAACAAGGACCACGAACAGCGTGAATGAGATCACGTAGAGGGTCGCCATCAGATAGTAATCGTCCATAGTCATCTCCTAAAATTGCTGACCAATAGCGGTTTGAAACGGCTGAATACCCGTAAATTATAGCACTCAAATAACCGCCAACCACGCGCCTCATATTCGAATCAAAATTCTCACTTTTGCGCCCAAGAATATGATTTAAAGTGCTCTTAAGTGATCTCATATATAACGACGATTCTTCGCAAACCCCCGCTCTATTAAGAGCTTAGCACCTATAGTAACGATTAATACCATTAACGGGGTTAGCTTCAGGTGCAGTTTCAAAGCTTCTGCTTTGAACTCGTCCGTTATATTTGAGCTGGCTGCAGCGCAGATATCAATGGTGTAGTTATCGGAAAGAAGGTTCAGTTCGCGTTTGTTTTCGTCGACACCCTAATGGGTACAAATATTGGTTCACATACGAGTCAACTCGTTTACAATTGCTTATATCTGCACTATTCTGATTATGTAACAAGTGGAGTGTCAACTATGAAACCGCAACTCAATACAGCAATCGATCCGTCAGAACTGGGCCGTGTCAGCGTGAAGCTGTTTCTGGCTATCTCTGAAGCCTGGGACCTAAAGGAAGCTGAGCGTTTGACGCTGGCGGGCTTGGCTTCTAAAGCCACTCTTCATACTTGGCGCCACAAAGTAGCAAAAGGTGAAGGTATCAAGCTCAGTAGGGACACCCTAGAGCGCCTCAGCTACATCGCGGGCATTCGTAAAGGCATTGAGCTTTTGGCGCCCAAAGAGCAATGGGCCGAACAGGTACGCAAGCCAAATAGAGACTTTGGCAACAGCAGCGCTCTAGACAGAATGCTCGGTGGACAAGTAATGGACCTCGCCGAGGTCCGCCGTTACTTTGATGGCCTGCGAGGAGCCCACTTTGCCTAACAGGGAGCGCATCGAGACAGGGACGTCTTACCGACTGATTCCAAGCAAGTTCCCCCCTATTTCGCTGTTTGAAGGCTTGCTGGAGCCGGAAGAGCTCGAAACCGCTTACGCGCTTGAGATGATCACCAACCCTCGTGTTCGTGATGAAGTCGGCGAGATAGCCATGGTGCCTCCTGAAGAGCGTATTACTGGCCCAGGCAGTTCAGCCATCATGGCCGCATTTACCCACATAGGCGTGCCCAGCCGTTTCACTGATGGAAGCTTCGGTGTCTATTACGCTGGATTGGATACCCCGACCGCATTGGCCGAGGCTCAGGCCAGCCAAGTTAAACGCATGCTCGCAACCGACGAAGGGCCACAGGTTATTCAGATGCGATGCTATGTTGCCGGCATCGATGCTGTCTGTGTCGATCTACGCGGGGGTGATGAGTACATACAGCCCGATTCATGGGCTGTATGCCAAGAAGAAGGAAAGAAGCAAAGGTATGCGGGTGAGGGAGCGATCGTGTACAGCTCGATCAGGAATCCGGGCGGCGAATGTATAGCCGCATTTAAAACAACCGCGATCGTGCCTCCGGCCACTCAGGGTGCACACTACGAGTTTCACTGGGATGGGGCCAGGATGACTCACACATCAAAAATTATTAGTACTGCCTAGCCAATATAAGGGAATTATCGGCCCTTGAGGCCATACGAGGTGCTTCTGGTATGAGCCTTGGCACAGCACTGGAATCACAGCCTTCGGCAGTGAGCTTTATACCAGGCCAGTGGCATAGAACAGCAAATGGCTCGCTTACCCCGTATGACGTTTTACCTACAAGTAGTTCAAAAACTATTTGGTGGCAGTGCCCGGTATCTCCTGCCCACGAATGGCCTACCAAACCTTGCGAGCGATACCCGAATAAAAGCCGACAGAAACTTATTGGCTGCCCTTTTTGCGAAGGCAAAAAAGCTTGTGTCGAAAACTGTGTTTCCACATTACGGCCTGACATGGCAGAGCGCTGGGTGCCGGATAAAAAACGACGGTAAAGTCCCTAATGAGTACACTGTCGGTCGCCAGAGCACCTTCACGCGTACTGGTGTTGGATTTTTTGTCAGCGGCTGTACGCCACTGATATATTTGCGACACGTACACGCCTAAATCTCTTGCGGCTTGGGCCGAGCCAACCTGATTAGCCAGTTTCAAAGCTTCTGCTTTGAACTCGTCGCCATGATTTTTTCGGGTTTGTTTCGTTTTGCTTATGATTCATCTCGTTAGTGATTTTACTCACTTAACTCGGTGTCTGGTATTGACGGTACGGATCAACAAACTTGAAGTCCATAGAGCCGATCATGATTAAGCGGCAATTGATTTGGCCGTTAACTCATTGTCTTAGCTCTAAAGGATGCTGTGCTTCTACATACCAACATTAAGACCCTTGATGTTGATTCGGCCGAATCACTTCAAATTAGAACGAGTATGTTATTTCCGGCTACTGGTAACCCTTGGACATCAATTGGTGAGCTATTCTATGTATGGGAGCCCTGCTTGGTAAGCCAGTCTCACGCGTGAGACTTTTGGAAAAACTTTAGAATTCGGCGGGTAGCTTCATAAAACATCGCAGCAAACAAAGCTCATTATTTGCACGACCATGTATATACGTATAACTCTAAAGGATGCTGTGCATACGGGAGCTGAGAGCTATTTTGCGATACTTAAAAGACGCAATATCAACTCGCCAGAGCTGAATTTAAAACTGAAGATGACCAGCCCTAGAGGATTTTAACGTTGTGCTCTGCTTCAAACTCACGAATATCTCGCGTACTACGCCAATCGCCAAATAGAACAACAAGGCCCGCGAACAGCATGAATGAGATCGCGTAGAGGGTCGCCATCAGGTAGTAGTCGTCCATAGTCATCTCCCCAAATTTCTGACTAACAGCGGTTTTAAATGGCTGAATACCCGTAAATTATAGCATTCAGAAAACCGTCAACCACGTGCCGCATATCCGATTAACAATTCTCACTTTTGCGCCCATTGATACGTTATTAAGTGTCTTAAAGTACTTTCAGCTCCAGCGAAGAATCCAATTAACTTGTTGTGTTATAAAGAACAAGCACCTTCAGGGCCGATTAGCGCCATGAACGGGGTTTACTTCAGGCGCAGCGTCATGTTCGATTCGCCCCCTGTTCAGCACCCACAACGTTGGCAGCAGCCCCAACCAACAACTGTTAATATATGCACAACAAAGGTACATACCCTCAGCACATGACTGGCTCACAGTTTTAGCGCTAAAGCGCAGGGGACGATTGAATGGATTGGGACAACGTGCGTTTCTTTCTCGCCGTGGCACGCTTGGGTACGCTCAGTCGCGCCGCCAAAAGCCTTGGGGTGACACACGTGACTGTGTCGCGGCGTATCGACCGCCTCGAAGGGCTGCTCAAGGAGACGCTGTTTAACCGGCTGCAGAGCGGTTATAGCCTCACCGCCGTGGGCGAGGATATTCTGCCGGAAGCCGAAGCGGTAGAGCAGGCGTTTATTGGTTTTCAGCGCCAGGTGTTGTCAAAATCTGAGACGCCAACGGGCGAGCTGAGTATCTCCCTGCCAGAGCCCTGCGCCATCGATCTTGCGCCCGCGCTGGCCGGCTTTTTAGAATCCCACCCGCAGATTAATCTTCGTATTAGCTCGACCATGGACACGCTCAACCTCAATCAACTGGAGGCCGAAGTCGTGGTGCGGGTAACCAATAAGCCACCCGAGATGCTGGTCGGCCGCGAGCTGATGAAATTGCCCTACGGCCCATACGCCGCCAAACGATACGTCGAGGCCCACGGGCGCGGCCTCGATAACGCCAACTGGGTTATCTGGCAAAATGTCGAGACCCGCGTTGAGGACTACTTGGCCGCATTCGCCGGCATCAAGCACTCGCGTGTGGTTATCCACAGCGACACCAACACACAAATGCTGCACGCCCTCAAAGCTGGCTGCGGCATTGGCATTGTCACCCAGCAGGTGGCCGAGACCTGCCCCGAGCTGATCCCACTCAGCCCCAAACCCTGGGGCGAGATGGGGTTGTGGATACTGACCCACCGCAACCTGCGCTACTCCAAGCGCATCAAACAGTTTATGCAGTATATGGGGGACTATGACCTGAGGGAGACCACCAAACAGACTTTGTAATCACTTGATATAAAGGTAATTAAGTCGGCTCAAAAAAGTCGTGTTACTTTGAATGTCACTGAATAACCTGCCGTCAAAAAACCGAACCCTCGGTTCGAAGACTTTATAACGTCCTACCAAGGCCTGCTTTAAAAACTATAAGCTCCAGTGAAAACATCCCAAATATCATCTTGGCATACGGGTCGATCAATTCGTCCCTTAGGTATTGTCTTTGCAGCTGTTATTACGCTAGCGCTGGTAGCCTGGCTGTGTATGATTCTGAGCAACCTAAGTCGCAGCTGCAACAAGTGCAGCGCGGCCGACCAAACCGTTTAATCCGCCCTGGGAAAGTGTCTGTATCCAGCGGGCCAACTCCGACGCCTCACTATGATTATTGTGCGGTCGGCGCGTCCTGGTCACTCGGCGTCAACTGTACGGCGATGGATTTATAGGTCGGGGTGCCACAGCCCTCGGCGACGCTGTCGAGCGCCACCAGCGGATTGGTCTCCGGGTAGTAGGCGGCCAGGCAGCCCCTGGGTATCTGAAACTCGACAATCTTAAAGCGTTTCACCTGCCGCACGCTGTCATCACCGCGGGTCTGGTTCACACTGGTGATATCGACCCAGTCGCCATTGTGTAAGCCCTGCTTTTTTATGTCGCGGGCGTTCATAAACAGCACCATGCGCTCGCCGCTGATGCCTCGATAGCGGTCGTTCATGGCGTAGATGGTGGTGTTGTATTGATCGTGTGAGCGCAGCGTCTGCAGGGTAAAGGTGGTGTTGGCCACGCCCTGCCCCTGTGCGCTCTCTTTTTCATGTAACAGTTCAGCCGGCAGTGGACTCTGGGAAAATTGGGCGCGATGGTTAGTGGTTTGCCACTGGCGCAGTGCCGCGCTGTTGGTCAGATAAAAACCGCGCTTTTGTTTGATACGCTCGTTGAAGTTCTCAAAGCCGGGCAGCACCTGGCTGATCTCATCGCGTATGCGTCGGTAGTCATCGGCCAGCTGCAGCCAGCTAAAATCTGCTGATGGCCGCTTACTTGAGAGCCGTTTGCATTCACCCAGGGTTGCCTGGGCCATGCCGGCGACTATGGCGGTTTCAGAGCGCAGCGCCGGTGAAGCCGGTTCGTTACTGCCCTGGGAGCTGTGCACCATGCTCATGGAATCCTCGACGGTAATGATTTGTTCACCGCTCAGCTGGCGGTCTATTTCTGTACGACCGAGGCAGGGCAGGATAAGTGCTTTCTTTCCCGTGACCATATGGCTGCGATTGAGCTTGGTGCTGATGTGGGCGGTGAGCTTACAGTTGCTGAGCGCCCGGTGTGTTTGTGTTGTGTCGGGTGTGGCCGCGGCAAAGTTACCACCCAGGCCAATAAAGACCTTGGCTTGATGATCGAGCATGGCCCGAATCGACTCCACGGTGTTCAACCCATCTTCTCTGGGTATGTCGAAGTCGTAGCGCGCCTGCAGAGCGTCGAGGAACTCCGCCGGCGGTCTTTCATTGATACCGACGGTGCGATTACCCTGCACGTTGGAGTGGCCCCGCACTGGGCAGGCGCCAGCGCCAGGCTTGCCGATATTGCCCCGCATCAGCAACAGGTTGACGAGCTCTCGCACCGTGGCGACCGAGTGCTTGTGCTGGGTAATGCCCATCGCCCAGGTAAAAATGCTGCGCTCGCTGTTCATGTAAATATGGGCAATCTTTTCTATGTCTGCGCGCTCGACACCACTCTGCTCGGTGATCTTGCGCCAAGGGGTTGCCTTAACGGCGGCGGTATAATTGGCAAAGTTATCGCAGTGCTGCTCGATAAAGGTGTGATCAATCACCGGCTCGGCGGCTGTGTCCTGTTCAAACAGGTATTTCGCCATGCCCCGCACCAACGCCATATCCCCCCCCAGTCTTGGGGTGATGTAGTGCTGGCTGATGGCGGTGCTGCTGCCAATGAGCATTTCTTGCGGGCTCTGCGGGTCGGAGAAGCGCTGCAGGCCACGCTCTTTGAGATTGTTGATGGCCACAACCTGTGCGCCGCGTTTGGCGGCCTTGCGCAGGGTTGCGAGCATCCTCGGATGGTTGGTGCCAGGGTTTTGACCAAACACGAAGATAGCCTCGGCCAGGTCAAAGTCGTGCATGGTCACCGTGCCCTTGCCTGTGCCGATGCCCTGCCCCAAACCAACCCCCGAGGCCTCGTGGCACATGTTCGAACAGTCGGGGAAATTGTTGGTGCCGAAGGCGCGGCCAAACAGCTGGTAGAGGTAGGCGACTTCATTGCTGGCGCGGCCAGAGGTGTAAAAAAGTGCTTCATCGGGCGAACCCAGGCTATTGAGCTCGGTGGCTATCAGCTCGAAGGCCTGCTCCCAGCTCACCGGGCGGTAGTAATCCTCGGCGCCGTCATAGAGCATGGGTTCGCTCAGTCGACCGCTCTTCTCCAGGTCGTAATCACTCCATGTGCGCAGCGTCGAAAGGCTGTGTTGGGCAAAAAAATCGGCGTCGGCGCGTTTGCTGGTGACTTCCCAGGCCACCGCCTTGACGCCATTTTCACAAAAATCCACCCTGCCCGCTGTTGGCTCCTCTCCCCAGGCGCAGCCAGGGCAATCAAATCCCCCAGGCTGGTTGGCTTGCAGCAATGTCTTGACACCCTTGGCGGCATCCTCGCTCTGTATCAGGTGTTTCGCCGAGCTCTTTAATGCCCCCCAGCCACCGGCCGGGTAAGGATAGGGTGGCTTTTTATCATGCTGGTCGTGGTTGGAGCTCATGTTGAAATCTCAATATAAAAGTGGGCAGCGGCGCGTTACTGATGCGCCGTCTAGGCGAAGTGTTTGAGCTGGGACTGCTGAAAACAGAGCAGCGTCAACCCCAGTTGCGACGCCGATTGCACGGCCAGATCGGTGGGCGGCGCCAGGGTGACCAGACAAGTAATGCCGGAGCGCGCGCACTTGATCACCAGATCGTGGCTGCAGCGACTGGTGAGCATGGCAAAACCCGGGTTGAGCGGCTGTCGGTCAAGTGTGGCCCTGCCAATGAGCTTGTCCAGGGCCGAGTGACGGCCGACGTCCTCACTGATGGCCAGGGCATTGGCCCGATCGTCGAAGAGGGCCGCGGTGTGATGACCGCGGGCATAGTGATGTTGCTTTTGCAGGCGGTTTAACGATCGCTTGGCGAGCTCGATGGTTTCAAACTCAGGAGGGGCCACGGCAGTTGGCGCGGCTTTTGACAAGCTCCTCGGCAAACCCCTCAACAAGCCCTGTGTGGCCATGGCCGCCTCGAGAGAATCAATGCCGCAGAGGCCGCAGCCACTGGGCCCGGCCATGACACGTCGCCGGGTTTTGAGCTTGTGTTCGCAGGCCGCCAGTACGCTGACGTTGACCTGCCACCCCAGCGACTGGGCTTCGCAATCGATGGCGAGGATATCCTGCGGGCCGTCGATCAGTCCCTCGCTTATAGAAAACCCCAGGGCAAAGGCTTTTAGGTCATTGGGCGAGGCCATCATCACCGCCTGACAGACACCGTTGAAACACAGGGCCACGGCTGTCTCCTGCAGCTCCGTTTGGACCGGCCTAGCCGCAGGGCTGACGGGGGAGCCGCCAGCGTGCAGCTGCTGGGGCCGGGGCCGATTAAATACCGGTTTGGGCGATGGCAGCTCAGGTGAGCTGTTCACGAGACACTCCACGACCAGCTCAAATATGCATAGGAATTCATATAAAAGGATATCAGTCTGTTAGTTAATACCAATTAAAGTAACATTAGCGGCCCGCTTACCAAATATGCATTTTGGTACCTATTGTTTCTAGTACATTTGAAGAGGATGACTGCTGTGAGCGTAAAGCGTATTCATATCGATCCCAGTTGGAGCTTTCGCGATGAGGCGGGCAATACCCTGGAGCCGCAGTTGTTTTTACTGCTACAGGCTGTGCTTGAGCACAAAAAGTTAACCCTGGCGGCTAAGGCCGTGGGTATTTCCTACCGTCACGCCTGGAACCTGCTGCATAAATGGTCCGACTTTTTTGGCTCAGAGCTGGTCAGCCTGTCGCGCGGCCGTGGCGCTGAGTTGACGCCCCTGGGGGATAAGCTGCTCTGGGCTGAGCAGCGAGTCATGGCTCGCTTTCAGCCACAGATGGCGAATATCGCCTCGGAACTCAATGTTGAAATCCACAAGCTGCTGGAGCACGCCTCGCCTGTGTTGCGACTGCAGGCCAGCCACGGTTATGCGGTGGCGCTACTGCCGCAAGCCTGCAGCGACCTGCAGCTCGATCTGCAATACAGCAGCCCTATGGAAGCTCTGGCAGCGCTCAATCGTGGCAGTTGTGATATCGCGGGTTTTCACCTGTCGACGCAGGTGCCTATTGCCAGAGTAAATGAGCAGTACCGGCGACTGTTAAAGCCCAGAGCGCATAAAATAATACGCTTTATCTCGCGTCAGCAGGGTTTGATGGTCAGCGCCGACAACCCCTGGGCTATTACCGGCTTGGCTGATCTTATTAAAGACAGCACCGAGGACTCGAACACCCCTGAGCCGGGGCCGCGCTTTATCAACCGCCAGGAGGATTCCGGCACCCGGGCGCTGTTTGATCAGTTACTGTTGGAGCAGGGCCTCAATGGCGACAGAATTAACGGTTACCTTAATCGTGAATACACCCATTCAGCGGTGGCGGCTTATGTGGCGGCGGGCATGGCGGACGTGGGCTTTGGCGTGGAGGAAGCCGCGCACCGATTTGGTTTAGGCTTTATCCCTGTGTGCCGCGAAGATTATCTGTTTGTCTGCCACCAGAAAAAGCTACAGCAATCGGTCGTAGAACGCTTTATCGCGGCTCTGTCGACGCCCGCCTTCAAACAACAAATCACCCAACTCGCCGGTTATAACGCAGAGTCTTGTGGGCAGATTGAAGATGTACCATCGATGCTCGGTTTACCATGAGGGCTCGATATTGAACGCCCCCATTCGAACGGATAATCAGAATGGAGAAATCAGACCCGATGACACCTCTCGAAGCTCAAAGGCCATGCCTAAGGCTGTGGTAATCAGCGCATCTGTCATGGAAGTATCAACAGCCCAACCCACCAGCTTAGGTGAGAATAAGTCATGGCGAAGCGGCATCTCAGCTCCACGCACTCGCCCTCTTTAGATTCAGGCCTATTGTTAATTTATGCACAATGGATGTGCTGAATTGTCTCTACTATCCTCCCTTGCCGCTGCTTAGACTGAGTTCAAATTTCGCGATCAGTTTAAGGAATCCCCATGTCACGTTTTACCGATAAAGTTGTATTGATTACCGGCGCCGCTTCAGGCATTGGCCAGGCCACGGCCAAACGCATCGCCTCTGAAGGCGGCAAGATAGTCTGTGTGGACTTACAACAGGACGCCGTCAAGGCGGTAGCCGCGGGCATAGTTGCAGACGGCGGCGAAGCCATCGCCCTGACCTGCGACATTACCGATCAGGACGCCGTAAAAGCAACGGTAGCCGCTTCTGTCGAACACTTTGGGCAACTCAACGCGCTCTGTAATATCGCCGGCATGTTGCGCTTCGACAAGACGCTAGACGTCGACATGAAAGACTTCGACCAGATAATGAACGTCAACTGCCGCGGCACCTTTATGATGTGCCAAGCCGCCATCCCCCACCTGTTAGAAACCAAAGGTTACATAGTCAACATGGCTTCACTGGCAGCCCTCGGTTCACACGCTTGGACAGCCGCCTACTCGGCCTCTAAGGGCGCCGTACTGTCGCTGACCAAGTGCATCGCCATTGAATATGGCCTGGAAGGCCTCAACTGCAACGCCATCTGCCCAGCCGGTATCGACACCCCCATGGTCGCCGCCGCCGCCGAGCAACTGCCCGAAGGCATT
>Ga0209292_1001898_pt1 | contig 24962 bp, 22 predicted proteins | sample GOMGulsemesocosm_2_FD_184634 | JGI IMG/M metagenome (GOLD analysis project Ga0209292, IMG submission 184634) | Methane-oxidizing microbial communities from mesocosms in the Gulf of Mexico - GOM9C Gulf of Mexico (SPAdes) (version 2) | ecosystem: Environmental > Aquatic > Marine > Cold seeps... | reverse complement strand
AGCGTAAGTTTTTACCGGTATTGTTATTACTACGATCCCATGGGTGTACGCTACCGAACATGTTGTATTTAATATCGGTTTTGTAGTTTAATTCTTCACGTAAGTAATAGTTTATCGCTGGCGTAAAGCTATGCAACCACGAAGTTAACTCTGCATTGTAGTCAGGACGTGAACCCGTTACTTTTTCGTCGATACCTAAATAACGAGAATCTAAACGACCAATAGTTTGTTCGCGATCACGTAGTAGTTCTTTCCAAAAGTAAGAGGCACTAATATCTAAATTACTACGTAAAACTTCTGTCAAAGAAAGTCCTGAATAAAAAGACACTTTCTCAGCTATTGCTTGTTTTTCTTCAGGGCTGATAAAGCCACCTTTAGCAAGTGCGGGCATATATTTTTCAATGGTAAACTTTTCTACTTCTGACAAAATGTCGGTTAAATCTCTTTGCTGTAAGTCGTTGTTTAATGCTTTGTGATACCAAGCGGTTGCTGCAAAGTAAGGTAGGCGGTTAGCCGCTTTTACAGGACCGTCACGCTTTATACCGATATCAGTTGGAGAAACTAAAATAACCCCATTTAAATACATCCACTGGCGAGATTGTAATTCTAAAGCTAAGCCTGATACACGCGTGGTACCGTAGCTTTCACCAATTAAATATTTAGGTGAACGCCATAGTTCGTTTCGCGTCACAAAAGTATTTACCCAATCGGCTAAATATTTAACATCGGCATTAACACCAAAAAACATAGATTTTTGCTTGTCTTTTGATGGCATCTTTCCGTCTTTGTCTGGTAAAACTCTTGAATACCCAGTATTTACCGGATTAACGAAAACTATATCAGCCACATCTAGAATGGAATAATCGTTAGATTTAACGCCGTAGGGCTGTAAAGGGTAACCTTCATCATCAACATTCAATACACGTGGTCCGGTATAGGCAACATGCATCCAAACAGAAGCAGAACCAGGGCCACCGTTAAATGAAATTAATAATGGGCGTGAACTTTTATCTTTTACATCGCTACGTTGGTAATAGGTGTAAAACAAACTGGCGGTTGGGTTGCCTTCTTTGTCCCATACAGGTTGCGTACCTGTTGTGGCGGTATATTTGAACGTTTTACCGTTTACTTTGGTGCTATGTTTGGTCGTCGATTTTTCATCGATAGGTAATTTTCGCTCGTTACCTGCATTTGACAGTGGCGAAAATATTAATAATAAGGCAAATACTGTGACTAAATGGTGTGCTTTCATTTTTAACGTCCTGCGTATTAAATTTTTATAGAAAATAATAACGACACTGTAAAACAGAAAGAAGTTTAGTGCTGAAAAAACAGGTAAAATAACTAATTTCAGCGATAAACTCCTGTTGTAACAGCTTTGTTAGGCTGACAAGTCAAAATAAATAACAATGAGTTGTTGGCCTTTGATGGCCAAATTATTTTCTTGTTGATTCGTCAGTTTTAACAAATGTCCAGCTTGAATAATTTGTGGCTCTTGGTCTGAAGTAAGCAATTGGTATTCGCCTGATAAACTATACACAAAGCACAAATCATCACTTTTTAGCGCTACATTTTGTAACTCACGATAAGTTTCAACGCTTACTCGACACTTTTCTTGATGAGTAATAATATTAAAGTCAGTGATAGCCCCTGCATGTAAATTACCTACTGTGCTACAAGCACCATCGAAATTTGCTACTTCAAGTAAGTTGCAGAGTTTATCTATTTTATTATGGTCATGCTGCAAACTAATGCCATTACCTTCAATGAGTACTAAATTACGTTGGTAACCTGAAAAATCAGAAAAAACACCGTCTTCGACAACCGTTGCCATACTTAGTCGCCAAATAAAGTTATCTAACGTGCCGCCGTCATTTATGGCTAATTCAATGGTTTCACCTTTACCGTTTTTCCAAGGGATGGTTTTAAAGTTTTCGGGAGAAAATACAGAGATCATTCAGGTTTTCCTTCTTTATTTCTATCGCAGTTTTATACCTTTATATTATGGCGCAATCATAGTAGATCAGCCTAAGGAAGAATAGACTTGGAACGTTATTACTGATTTGATTTATTTCTCTGCAAATGTTTTTTGTACAATAAACTATACTTAATTCTTCTTTATAATTAAGTTGCGATAGAGGTGATTTATGTCTAACGAACATAACTGGGCATTGTCGATGCATCAAATCGAATGTTGTAATTGTAGTCATGGTTGTGGTTGTCAATTCGGTGGTTTTCCTGATACTGAAGATGGTAGCTGTGAAGCTTTATTAGGTTTTTCGGTTATTACAGGCCACTTAAATGAGCTTGACTTATCAGGCCTCAAAATGGTTTTTGCCGCTATGTGGCCAAAAGCAATTCACGAGGGAAATGGTAAAGGGGCGTTATTTATCGATCGTGCAGCCTCGGCTGAACAGGTAACAGCGCTGGCGACGATCATGTCGGGTCAAGCGGGCGGTATGCCAGTTGAAGCTATTGCCGCTACGTTTACCGAATTTGATGGTCCGATACTTACTGATATTGAAATGAATACCGATGAAAAAAGAGCGTCATTCTCGATAAAAGGTGTTGCTGAAGTACAACAAATGCCATTGATAAACCCTGTTACTGGAGAAGAACAAGAGGTACATATTACTTTTCCAAACGGCGGTTTTATGTGGGACGACGGTAATATTGGTAATTCATCTTTGATGTCTATCACACATGGCAATATCAATTTTAACCATGCAGGACAATTTTCAGCGAAAGCTATTGCGAACTGGGGAAATTAGCACTGTGCTACTGACCAAAGTTGCTAATATTCGCTTGAGCAGAGCTTTCACCCTTTTAGCTATTTTTTTACTTGTTTTCTTGAGTTGGTATTACATGCTTTTTGGCATGACCATGAATATGAAAGCGGTTGGCTTGTGGAATGAATACGACTTGTTATCTTTGTTTTTAATGTGGGCCATTATGATGGCTGGGATGATGTTACCTTCTGCTACCCCAGTCATACTAATCGTAGATAAGCTCAACTTTCAGCGAAAAACAAAACAGGTGCCTTATACGCATTCGTTATATTTTGTTGCCGGTTATTTGTTGGCGTGGGTTCTATACAGTGCGTTGATTACACTTATTCAGTGGGGTTTGCATGCGATTTCTATACTCTCCCCTATGATGATTAGTCATAACGATATTTTCAGCGGTGCATTGCTTATCATTGCCGGTTTTTATCAATGGAGTAGGTTTAAGCAGAAATGTTTGCAATTATGTCGCACACCTTTAAATATGCTAACAACACAGTGGCGTGAAGGCATTAGTGGGGCGATTCTTCTTGGCTTTAAGCATGGCCAATATTGTTTAGGATGTTGTTGGTTTTTAATGGCCTTGTTGTTTGTAACCGGGGTTATGAACTTAAAGTGGATCTTGGTGTTGACCTTGCTAGTGATGATTGAAAAATGTTTCCCTAGAGGTGATGTTATTAGCAAACTTTTAGGTTGTTTACTCATATCTTTAGGGCTAGTTATTCTTTTCTAATAATTGTTATTATTTTCACCTTAAGCGTTGTTAGCAATTATTTAACCGTTATGTCGCTGTAGGCATGTTTCTGCCCGACATAATATGTCGTTGTATTGTTCTGGCCAGTCCATCTACTTTAATACGCAAGTGGAAAAGTTTGCAAAGCCAATGGGCGGAATTACAATTTTATAACAGAGTGTTTAGCTCATTATATTTAGCTAAGGCATTATTGATAAAATGGTCTTTATCAAGTGACAATAATAGGGTTTGTGCTTGTGCTTTTTCACCCTGTTTGAACATTATCTCCGCCAAATATAATTTGGCATGAGACGCTCTGATTAAATCGAGAGCTTGCTCTGCATACGTGATTGTGGCGAGGTAGTTTTTTCTAGCTAAGGTATATTTTTTTGCAGTTTGAAGTGCTTGCGCAAGATTAAAGTGTACCGTTGCTATTTGCTGTTTATTACCGTATTTATAACTCCAAGACACAGCTTCATTCCAATGAGATAAAGATTCCTCGAAATACTCAAGCTGTCTCGCGACATGTCCTAAATGACCATATAACTCCATCATGAAATGGGGGTTTTTACTTTCTTTATATTTTATTTTTAAGGTATTGAGTGAATCGTATGCCTCTGGCAATTCACCGATAAACATTTGTAAATTTGCAATTTCAATGAGTCGTATAGGAGATGGGTATACCTCGTTCATTCTAGCTAACTGTCGCTTTGCTTTATAAATAAACTTTTTTCCTTCTGCTTTGTCTCCATAAGAAAGGATATGTTTTGCATGATATATATAAAGAGTGACTTGAAAAGCTACCGGTAAATCAGGCTCGTTTATCCAGCGTTGTGTTATGCGGAACGACTCATCGCTTTTTTGTAGAATAAACAGTGATGTGAGCTTGAATTGCATCAAGCTGAACCAAATTAGACTTTTCTCTTTAACCGTTTTTAATTCTGCATTAACTTCGATAAGACACTGTGCCGGAAAAAACTGGCACACATGTTCTAGATTACTTTCGCTGTAGGCATAACTTTTAGATGACAATACGTTACTCATCATGATTAATGAGATGAGTAACGGAATTAAGTTAGCAATAGAAATACGCTTTTTCATTGCTAAATTGTGACATGATTATTATTACTTTCCAAGTACACTTAACGTAGAGATATAAAAGTTATGATCTACGTCAATGCTTGGGTTTTCTTGAGTAATGTCAACGGATGTCCAGCGTGTAGTCGGTGATAACCATCGCTCTTTACCTGCGATAATAGCTCGCACTGGCATATCAAAACCCCTAATCGCATTGCCCCAGCGAATTTTCATCACCTTACCTTTTAGAAAGTATTCAAAAGTTGGGATACGAATATCACGTAAATATTGATCAAATACTTTGCTGAAGTCTATACCTGATTGCGTACTGATATAATTTTCAATATCTTGTGTGGTCACCGTTTGGTGATAAAAAGTCTTACCTAAACCACGTAAAATTTTACGCCATTTTTTATCATCATTAATAACTTGGCGAATGGTGTGTAGCATATTGCCACCTTTATCGTACATATCACCAGAGCCACCACGGTTAGCATTGTACTCACCGATAATAGGCGACTGATTTTGGATGTTCATGCGTTGACCACGAATATACTCAAAGGCTTGTTCTTTCGTGAAATGATATTCCAAAAATAAGCTTTCTGAATAATTAGTGAAACTCTCATGGATCCACATATCAGCCACGTCTTTGTTGGTAATATTATTAGCGAACCACTCATGTCCAGATTCATGAACAATGATAAAGTCGAATAATAACCCTGGGCCCGCATTACTTCTGTCACGACCTAAATAGCCATTTTGATAGCCATTACCATAAGTTACCGAGCTTTGGTGTTCCATACCTAAATAAGGAGCTTCAACGAGCTTATAACTGTCTTCATAAAAAGGGTAAGGACCAAACCAATGTTCAAAGGCCTCTATCGTACGTTTCGCATCTTTAAATTGCTTTTTAGCTTTAGTTAAGTTTTCGCGTAAAACATAGTAATCCATATCAAGCTGACCTTTTTCACCTTGATGTTTTTCACCAAAATGAACGTAATCACCGATATTAATGTTTATACCGTAGTTGTTTATAGGATTAACAACTTCCCAATGATAAGTTTTTGTTTTATCTGCTTTGTTATGTTCAGTTTTAATTAATCGACCATTTGAAACATCAACTAAATGTTCAGGTACTTCAACACTGATTAGCGCACCATTATCTGGTTCATCAGCAGGGTGATCCTTATTTGGCCACCAAATACTAGATCCAATACCTTGGTTTGATGTCGCGATAAAATCGAGGCCATTACTGTCTTTTTTCCAAGTAACACCACCATCCCATGGTGCGCGTTTTGCGGTCACTGGCTGTCCGGAAAAGTGCATTACCAGTTTTTGCTTGGAGCCAATTTTTTGTTCATTTTCAGGAGTAATAAAATAAGAATACCCGTCTTGTTCAACAGTTAGTGCTTTACCATTTTGCATAACCTTCTCGAGCTTCATCGGAGCTTGTAGCTCTATTTGAAGTCGTTTTCCTTTGGTTAATACCTGATAAGTCATGGTGTTTGTACCAGAAAATACCTTAGTTGCTGTATCAACTTTAATATCAAGATGATAATGGGTTAAATCCCACCATTCTCTTTCAGGCGTTATAGTTCCTCGTAACACTTCTTGATGAGTAATTTTCCCACTTTGTTGTTTCCAATTACTTGCTGAAGCGCTTGCACTAACAGCAAGAGTACAAAATGATGCAATGAGCAGAGCATGGATACTTTTTATTATCATTGTTTTGATCCTAATAACGTCTTATGTTTTTGTGTATACAATATACTAGCACTGTGTGGTGTCTATTGTGAAGCCTCGCGAGAGTTGCTTATTTATACTACTAGGTTAGCTAGTTGATAAATTTATTATAACGAAATTAATAATTAATATTGCGTGATTTGAAACTAATAAGATAGAATCTCAATACTTACTTGTCGGAGTGCTTTGATTATTTTTAATATAATTAAAGCTGAGATCGCGAAAGCGGGATCCGTAGAACCTGATCAGATTAATATCTGCGTATGGGAACAAGGTAAAATAAAGCATTTATCGCATTGCTGTTTTATTTTTTCCTCGATCTACACTTCGTCTTTTTTTTACTGCATTTTACGAAATGCAACCTATTAAAAGGCAACAAAATGACTGAACCAGCAAATAAATTATCGCGCCGTGAACGCCGTGAACAAGCAGAAGCTTTCTTAAAAAACGTTTCTGACCAATCTTTCCCCAATTCAAAAAAAGTGTACGTTCAAGGTGAAATTCACGATATTAAAGTGGGTATGCGTGAAATTACTTTGTCTGATACTTTATTAGCGGGCGCAGGTAGCAAAGAAAATCCTGTTTATGAAAAAAATGAACCGCTTTGTGTTTATGATACTTCAGGTTTTTATACCGACGAAAATGTAGAAATTGACGTTCACAAAGGTATTCCTCGTTTACGTGAAAGTTGGATTGATGCCCGCGACGATGTTGAATTCTTAACATCAAATAGTTCTAGCTACGCACAACAGCGTTTAGCTGATGATGGTGTTGACCATATCCGTTTTGAACATTTACCTAAAATGCGTATTGCCAAGAAAGGTAAAAACGTTACGCAAATGCATTACGCTCGCCAAGGTATTATTACCCCAGAAATGGAATACATTGCGATTCGTGAAAACTTAAAGCGTGAAGAAGTAAAAGATGCCACCTTATTGTTACAGCACAAAGGTGAATCTTTTGGGGCCAGTATTCCTGAGAAAATTACCGCTGAATTTGTTCGTGATGAAGTCGCCCGTGGCCGTGCTATTATCCCAGTAAATATTAACCACCCTGAATGTGAGCCGATGATCATTGGTCGTAACTTTTTAATTAAAGTGAACGCCAATATAGGTAACTCAGCGGTAACTTCTTCAATAGAAGAAGAAGTAGAAAAACTGGTTTGGTCAGCTAAATGGGGTGCAGATACGGTAATGGATTTATCTACCGGTCGAAACATTCATGAAACTCGTGAATGGATCATGCGTAACTCACCTGTGCCAATTGGTACAGTGCCAATCTACCAAGCACTAGAAAAAGTGAATGGTGTAGCAGAAGATCTAACGTGGGAAATTTTCCGCGATACGCTTATTGAACAAGCGGAGCAAGGGGTTGATTACTTTACCATTCATGCCGGCGTATTATTACGTTACGTACCTATGACCGCTAAGCGTGTCACGGGTATTGTTTCGCGTGGTGGTTCAATCATGGCGAAATGGTGTTTAGCGCATCATAAAGAAAATTTCTTATACACTCACTTTGAAGACATTTGTGAAATCTTAAAGCAATACGATGTATCGTTTTCATTAGGTGATGGTTTACGTCCAGGTTCAGTAGCAGATGCTAACGATGAAGCACAATTTGCTGAATTGCATACCTTAGGCGAATTAACAAAACTAGCATGGAAACATGATGTTCAAACGATTATTGAAGGCCCAGGTCATGTACCGCTTCATATGATTAAAGAAAACATGGAAGAGCAACTCAAACATTGTGGTGAAGCTCCTTTCTATACATTAGGCCCATTAACCACCGATATCGCACCAGGCTACGATCACATCACTTCGGGGATCGGTGCCGCTAATATTGGTTGGTACGGTTGTGCCATGCTTTGTTATGTAACACCTAAAGAGCATTTAGGTTTACCTAATAAAGAAGATGTTAAAGAAGGTTTAATGACCTATAAAATTGCTGCCCATGCTGGCGATTTAGCGAAAGGACATCCGGGTGCTCAAATTCGCGATAATGCCATGAGTAAAGCGCGTTTTGAATTTCGCTGGTACGATCAATTCAACATCGGTTTAGACCCTGAAACAGCACGTTCTTATCACGATGAATCTATACCGCAAGAATCAGGTAAAGTGGCGCACTTTTGTTCTATGTGTGGTCCAAAATTTTGTTCAATGAAAATTTCTCAGGAAGTACGCGATTATGCGGCTGATCTAGAAGCAGGCAGAAAAATCGAGATACAGTTACTTGATGAAACCATAGTCTTAGATGCTACGCCAACTGATATAGAAAAAGGCATGGCGGAGAAATCAGCTGAGTTTAAAGCAACAGGTAGTGAGATTTATCACCAAGCGAAGTAATGAACGCGTGAATGCTTTTGAAAAAAAAACCTTACCGGCTAAAACCTGTGCCAATATTGTTGTTATTGGTGCAGGTTTAGTCGGTCGCTTAATTGCATTGTCTTTGGTTAATCAAGGTCATCAAGTGACCTTGGTTGATAAGGATAATAAGCAAGGTCATCAAAGTGCCGCTTATGCTGCGGCAGGTTTATTAACGCCGTTAGGCGAAGCTATGCATGCGAAGCCAAATATTGTTGAAATGGGTTTTGAGTCTTTAAAATTGTGGCCTAAACTTTTAGCACAACTTGACGGTTACACTTATTTTCAACAAGCGGGCGCGTTAATGGTTAGCCATGAGCAAGACCAAGGTGACTATCAGCGTTTTGTTCGTTATATCAAAAACCACTACCCGCAACATCAGCTACAACAGCTTAATCGTCAGCAAATACTTGAACTTGAACCCGAGTTAGGGCGTAGCTTTAATCAAGGGGTATTTTTACCTGAAGAAGGGCAAATTGGTAACCGTAAATTACTGATTGCACTGCAACAACAGCTAGAGAAAAGTAAGCTAACCTGGTTAGATAATTCTCTGGTGGTAAAAGTTGACCAGCAAGTTTCTCATTGTTTAGTTACATCCCGTGTGAACAGCGAAAATAACGATATAGAACAGGTATTGGAATGTGACTTGGCGATCGATTGTCGTGGTGCTGGCGCACGTAGTAACGAAAGCAAAGCCGAGGCCGCGCCCTTAAAAGATTTGCGTGGCGTACGTGGTGAATTGTTTCAGTTATTTGCGCCAGACGTGCAATTGACACGACCTATTCGTTTAATGCACCCGCGTTATCAATTATATATTGCCCCAAAAACAAAGGGCTTTTATGTGGTGGGCGCTACTGAAATTGAAAGTGAAGATTGCGGGCCGATGACAGTGCGCTCTTCAATGGAATTACTCAGTGCCGCTTATAGTGTACATCCTGGTTTTGCTGAAGCGAATATTCGTCAACATATTGTTCAGCTAAGGCCCGCATTTAGTGATAACCAACCTAAAATATCTGTGCAGCAACGGCTAATTCAAGTGAATGGTTTATTTCGTCATGGTTACCTTATTGCGCCAGTTGTTTTGAAGCAGCTTGAATGCGCGATTGAAAACTTGTTGACTGTTCAAAGCCAAACAAACTCACCTTACGGCGAGCTATTATCAATAACTGAAAATATAGAATAATTATGAATGTATTTATAAATGGTCAGCAAATATCGGTAGGCTCAGAGCCAACGGTTTTATTAGCATTACAACATTTTTTATCGACAGATCAACAAAAGCAAAGTTTTGCGGTGGCGCTTAATGGAAACTTTGTTGGTAAAACTGATTATCAGCAAACATCTCTTAATCAAGACGATAGCATTGATGTACTGTTTCCTATTCAAGGAGGTTAAATTATGTCTGATTCTATCAACACAACGCTTAATATTTACGGCCAGCATGTCGATAGTCGATTGTTAATCGGTAGTGCACTCTATCCTTCACCTGAGATCATGAAACAAGCGATTTTAGCGAGTGAATCTAAAATTATCACTTTGTCGTTGAAGCGGCAAAACCCTGCTGAACAAGCAGGCGCAAAAATTTGGCAATATATTCAAGAAATAGTGGAAGAAACCCAAGGCTTTTTATTACCGAATACTGCAGGTTGTAAAACGGCTAAAGAAGCGGTAACACTGGCAAAAATGAGCCGAGAAATTTTTAAAACCGATTGGATTAAATTGGAAGTTATTGGTGACGACTATAATTTACAGCCAGACCCTATCGAGTTGTTAAATGCCACAGAGCAGCTATTAGAAGATGGCTTTAAGGTATTGCCTTATTGCACTGATGATTTAGTGATCTGTCAGCGTTTATATGATTTAGGCTGTCAGGTGATTATGCCGTGGGCATCGCCGATAGGCACAGGTAAAGGTTTGATGAATCCTTATAATTTAGAGACGATTCGATTACGACTACCACAAGCAACACTCATTTTAGATGCGGGCATTGGTAAACCTTCAGATGCTTGCTTAGCCATGGAAATGGGTTACGACGCTGTGTTATTAAATTCAGCGATCGCCTTGGCAGATAATCCTGTGATGATGGCAAAAGCCTTTGCACAGGCCACTGTTGCAGGTGAACAAGGTTATATAGCTGGCGTGATGCAGCAACGACAAACCGCTCATCCAAGTACTCCAACTTTAGATACACCATTCTGGCATCAACAAGGGTGATTTTATGTCTGTAACGATTAAAAGAAAACCGATCATGTGGACAATATCAGGCAGTGATTGCTCAGGTGGTGCAGGCATTGCCGCCGATATAAAAACTGGCCATGCTTTAGGTGTTGAAGTCTGTCATTTGATCACGGCTAATACGGTACAAAATTCTGAAAAATTACTTTCGATTAATCCTGTCGATAGCCATATATTGCAGCAACAACTTAATGTGCTAATTGACGATAAAGCACCGAGCGTGATTAAAATTGGTTTGTTAGCAAACATTCAACAAGTAAATTGGCTTACCTCGGCTTTGGCTGATGTTAAAAATAAATATCCATGCTTGACAGTTGTCTTTGATCCCGTTGGTCAAGCGAGTGTTGGCGGTGCTTTTTCACAATTACAGCGTGAAGATTTATCTGAGCTACTTGCTCTTGTTGATGTGATCACGCCAAATCTAAGTGAAGCACAACAACTATCAAACCTCACATCACTTGATCCAGCTGAGCTTGCAATTAATATTACTAAACTAGGCGTGAATAGCGTAATAGTAAAAGGTGGGCATAGTGACGATGAAGATAAGCTTGGTCAGAAAATTAGTCAGGACTATTGTTTACATCATTTTGAAAAAACGACCATAAGTTATCAGCTAACGTCCCCGAGAATAAATAGCCAATATAGCCATGGTGGCGGTTGTTCATTTGCTAGTGCTCTAGCCGCTTTTTTAGCACAAGGTTATTTATTACGAGACGCGTTCACGTTGACGAAAGCATTTATCAACCAAGGCCTGATTAAATCAGCTGAAAATAACACAACTGAGCCAAACTATTATGGCGCATTTGAGCAAACACGTTGGCCAACTAAAGCCGATATTTTTCCTAAAATTTCAGCGGATTTATCTCAAAAATATCTAAAGTTACCTGGATTTCCATCGCTAGAGTTACAAGGGAAAAAGCTTGGCCTTTATCCTGTAGTTGATTCACTGTATTGGCTGAAACGATTATTTCCTTTAGGTTTAGAAGTTATTCAACTGAGACTAAAAAACAAAAGCGAAGAAGAAGTCGAATTACTTATTGCAGAAGCGGTCGCCATGAGTAAGCAATATAAAACACGTTTGTTTATTAATGATTACTGGCAATTAGCGATAAAACATGGCGCTTACGGCGTACATATCGGACAGGAAGATTTACAAGACGCAGATTTAACTTCAATTCAACAAGCAGGCTTGCGTTTAGGTATTAGTACGCATGGTTGTTATGAGTTTCTACTAGCGCAGCAATTACAGCCATCGTATTTAGCAATTGGAGCAATATTTCCAACGAAAACTAAAAATATGACAGGACAAATTCAAGGGGTAGAAAACTTAAAACAGATTTTACAATTAGCGACGGATATTCCTGTCGTGGCTATTGGTGGCATTAGTCATCAACGAGCAGAGCGAGTATGGCAAACAGGCGTTGATAGTGTAGCAGTCGTTACAGCGATCACTGAAAGCGAAAATGCTGAAATTGCGGTTAAACAATTTCAGCAAATTTTAAAGTAGCAATTTTTAATTATACTTAAATTAAACAGTCACATTTGTAGCGGTTGGTTTGTCTAATAATAGTGGTTGTAGCTTCATGTATGTGATTGAGCGCCATAACCATTCTAGAGGACCGAATTTAAAGAACTTCAACCATAATGTGCAGAATATAACTTGAGCAAAAATAACCGCAACAACAATTAGCATTTGTTGTCCGCGGGCTATTTGACCAAACATGCCGCCAGCATAACCGTAGAATATACTGGTTAAAATAATGGAATGAGTAATGTAATTCGTTAAGGCCATTTTTCCAAGTGCTGCTAACCAGGAAAAGCTTTTTAGAAACCAAGCTTTAGTGGCTAATTTTACAAACATACCAATGTAACCCGCACATAATACGAATTGTCCGTAGTAAAAAATAACACCCCCGCCCATTTGAATTTCTTGGGCTGCTTTAGCGGCCGGGTGTAGGCTAATAAATGCCCCCGCAATACTTAATAGGAGCCCAATACTTAAGCCACCCCAACACATGACACTGAAAAAGCTTTGATGTTGCTCTGGATTTTTCATTCTACCACTAGCGACTAACCAGTAACCGACCATGAAAAGAGGCAAACAAACAAACAAGGCGAAAACAGGGGTATTCCCCAAGGCTTTTAACGCACTTTCTGCTCGATATTTTGTCGCTTCAATATAACTACTTTCAGTAAAGGCAATGGTTTCTTTAGCTAAACGTTTTTCACGTTTCATTTTACGTTCGAAGCGTTGTTGAGCTTTATGCGCGATAAGTTCTTCATCACTCATACTTTCTTCATCTACTTCTTCTTTAGCAACAACTTCTGAGTCTGTACTTCCATCTGTTAAGGTTGTTTCTTCTTCTATAACTATTTCATTAATATCAGTTAATGTCGTTGGGTTGTTTTTTTCTTGTTCAATTAGAACGTCAAGACTTTGATTAATCGCAATTTTTTGCTGCCATTCATCTGTTATTACTGTGTTGTCACGTGTTACGCCAAAAAAAAGGGCGGCACACATTGAAACAATTAACGGCAGCAATAGTAGTGTAAAACCAACTTTTGCAAAGGTTGCTGGCTTATTGAACTTAGCTAATTTCTTAGTACGTAAAAGCAAAACAAAACCTAGGAGAAGAAGTCCACCAACAGCATAGTCGTGGATGATATCGCCACCCCATAGAAAAATTAAATGTGCCATACCAAAGACAAATAACGCTAACATTCTTCGAGTAAACCAAGCGCCAAACTTACGATCAGCTTCCTGCGCTCTGACGAGCATTATGGCGAAACCCATACCGAACAATATTGAAAATAGTTTATAGAACTTTCCTTCAACAAAGACTTTAACTAACCAGCTTGATGCCCAATCGAAGCCCGTTAGACTGTAATCGAAACTCATTAGCGCGCTTACTGGGCGATTGAACCATTCGATATTCATCATAATAATACCGATTAGGGCAAAACCACGCAGTAAGTCCATTACTTGAATACGATTAGAGTTTGGCAAAGGTGCTAGCTGTTTATTAACAGAGATTACGTCATTTTCCATAGTGTTTCCCACTTTATTATTAATATCAATGTTTTAATTAGCATGAGTCATGCCAATTCATTACCTTATGATTTATAAGGAATTATGTGTTTGGTGCTATTGTGGTTGCTCATAAATATAGAACAAATTATCCATTTAGACCAAATGTAGTTAGTTTTATACAAGTTCTAGGCAGTGATACTTTGTAGGTAAAACTGCTTCTTTTTTAACAAGTTTATTCTATTGCGACAGTTTAATTTTAGGGTGCCATGTTAACCAGTCTTCATTAATCTCTGGCGCTAAGTGGAACAGTTGACCTTTTTCTGCCGGTTGAAAAACTGCATTTTCATCAATTTCTGGTGTGGCAAAAGCAACACCGCCAGAAAGCAACGTTTCTATCGACTCAGAATCTATGCTAACTCCAGAAAACACACCTGCATCAATGCGTATGCCACTGGTATTCCAAAATTGACTTTGCTTGCTAACTAAAGGTGCGTATCGTTCAAAAATATTAACATAAATATTAACCTTGTCAGCTGTTGATGATAAGTCGACACCAATAACTTGTCCTACTTTTACTTGACGATACAACACCGGGTTTCCAACTCGTACGGAACCTAAACTTTCTGCACTTAAGGCAAGGTTTAAGCCTGAAGGTTGAGTTGTCATTACAGGAGCAATATCTTTCGCTTGAAACCTTTGGTTGGGTTCACCTTCACCGGGCATAATGCCAATAAAACCACCATCAAGAATTGCGCTTACATTTACTGAGCCAACCAATGCTAGTTCAGGTTTAGCAAACCAAAATTTAGATCCCGCGACTGCGAACTTTCGACCATTGTCATCTAAAAAAGCATAAACAGTTGCACCAAACCCCTGCTCGTCATAACTGATACGGGAAACTACACCAACTTGTTGGTCTTGATATTTTATTTTTAAATTGTTTTTAAGGCCTGAAATTTCATTAAAATGAATCTCGATGGCAATGCCAGCTAACTCAGCGTGATTAATATTATCAAACAAAGTGAATTTGTCGCCTTCATTTACATGGCTCTGCTCGTTCTGTGTTTCAGGATTAAAAAAGCTAATTCCACCTTTTAAAACGGCATCCGCCGATTCAGTCTTTAGTATAAAGTTACCCAAGCCGCCACTTAACGTAACCCCGCTTGCATTGTAAAAGCGTGTGAAGTTAGAGATTAAATGTCGATAGTCTTCATCAATAGTGATATTTATATCGACGTTGTTACCGTCTTTATCGAGGGAAACATTATCAACTTGTCCAACAGCGACACCTCTAAAACTAATGAGACTACCAGGGTTTACTACATTTCCCTGTTCAGCGGTTAATGACAGCTGCAGGCCTGTTGATGATGAGTGCTTGGCTGGCGGTAAGTCAGTTACAATAAAATCAGTGGCCTTTTTACCTTCTCCTATGTTTACACTAATATAAGTTCCGCCAAATAAAGCATCAGTATCGGTTATCCCTGATAACGACAAATTAGCATTTACCAACCAAAACTGACTATTTTCTCGTAGAATAAATTCATAATTGGGTAAGACACCCACTTGCAAAATGGTCTTATCTTGTTGGCGAACGATATTATGAACTGAGCCTATTTCTTCGCCACGTAACATGATGCGTGTTTTAGTGCTTATACCTTGGGCACTTGCGATATGTAGGTTGAATACAGAACGTTGTTTAGCCACTTCTTTATCGGTGAATAATTGAAAGTTATCGCCATTTTTTGGTGTTATGTCATGATTTTCATTGCCTAAGTCGAAGGCGATTCCGCCCGCTAAAATTGACTGAAGCGATTGAGCTTGTATGCTGAAATTCTGCAATCCGCCGGTAACACGCAAACCGCCGGCATTCCAAAAGTGGCTATTAGTAGAGACGAAGTGTTTGTACTTAGGTTGAATAAATACGTGTACTAAAAATTCACTAGGTCCGATATTCTCAATGGCTTGAATATCACCTACCTTCTGTTGTTTATAATAAACACCAGTACTTGTGGTTAATGAACCAACGTCTTTTGCTTTGAGCACTAAATGTAAGCCGGGTTCATCATATTGGTAAGCAGGTTTTTGGTTATATACATTAAAGTTATTTAAAGGCTTACCATCGACAGAAGGGCGAATGCCAATGTGAGCCCCCAACATTAAAGTATGTAAATTAGTAATGCCGCCTAAGTCGAGTTTTGGGGCAACTACAAAAAACTGTGAGTCACTCGTAAGGTAGGGGATTATTCGTGGGTTGATGATAGCGCTGGCGACGATTATTCTTTCTAGAGGATCAATACGAATAAATTCGGTAATTTTACCTAACGTTAGGCCCTGATACATAATGGCTGCACCACGGTCGATGCCTGAATTCCAGTTTAACGTTAACTGAATTTCATGGCCCATATTTGCTGTTTCATAGTCAGAATATAAGGTAAAGTTTTGCCCGTTTGTAGCATGTTCCATTACTGCTTCAAAGTCCGAATTTCCGAAAGCGATACCTCCAGCAATAACTGAAGCTAATGAATCGGTATGTACTTTAATTCCGCTAGTTAATGAGCCTGATACCGTAATACCACTGGTATTCCAAAAACGTGAGTTTTCTTTTACTAAATGAGCATATTCGGGTTCAATAAAAAGGTTTATATTAATCAGATCTGAATTTGACTCGTAGTTAAACCCAGCAACATAGCCGACTGTAATTTGCTTGAACAATACAGGAGATTTTTTACCAAGAGATCCTAATGTATTGGTTTTCAAACTAAGGTGTAAGCCTGGGGTTGCTTGGTCTAATGGAGGCTCTTCCGTTAAAGCAATAAAATGACTTTGTTCTTCCCCCTCTTCGTCAAAATCAGGCATTACATTAATATAACTCCCCGACAATAATGTATCTAATCCGGTTACGCCCTGGAAAGAAACATCGGCAGTAACATACCAAAAACGCGTTTTATCGGTGAGCATTTTTTTCGAACTAGAAATCATTTCAATTTCTACAATTACACTTTGTAAATCTTCCGACATTTCTACGTCGCTGACAATACCTGCGGTAAGCCCTTTATAGCGAACTTGGGTTTTACCAACAACAATACCACTAGCACTTTCGAATTGAACTGTGATAAATGTTCCGCGATCAGAAACAGCTTTTACAATTAACCACGCGCCAAATATCAAAGCAATAATGGGGACTAACCAAACCGCGGAGATCCCTTCGCGGTCTTTAATTATCGCTTTAGAGTCAGCAAGAATAGTTTTATTTGTCATTATATGTGTCGTCCATATTTTTGTATTCTTCGTTGGGAATTACCGTATTATGGTGGTGCTTTTGATCGTTATCCCATAATAATCTTGGGTCAAAACTTTCTGCTGCAAAAATGGTAAATACGACCATTAGCGTAAAATATGTAATGCCGGAGGCGACTTCAATACTGGTTAAAAATCCCAAATTTACAACTGCGGCCATTACTGTAACAACGAAAACATCGAGCATTGACCAAGGTCCTAAAAACTCAACAAGATGATATAATTTTCCTTGTTGTTTTAAGGTCAGTTTTGTCGATTTTTTCGCGCTATACATTAAAGTAAATAAGCCAATTATTTTTCCTAAAGGCACCACGAAACTCGCGATAAATATGATAATAGCCACGGGTAACATGCCCATTTGAATAAAAATGGCGATGCCTTCTAAAATTGTTGATGCATCAGGCCTGCCCATAGTATAAAACACCATCATAGGGTAGACATTAGCAGGGATGAACATCACTAATGCGGCAATAGTCCATGCAAGTGTATATTCAATGCTTTTAGGTTTGCGCGCACAAAACACTGTACGGCAACGAGAGCATGCTTGCTTCTCGGTATGCATGATATTGAGTTTGTTACACTGTGGGCAATTTCCTAAGCCTGCTGCAAGTGCTTTATTGCTCAAGAGATTCTTCCAGCTTTTGCCAAATACTGTGTTGGTCCATGGTTACAGATACTAAGGTTGAACAAAGTAAAAGTAACAGCAAGCTGAATAAGCCACCATCAATGGTCATGTCCGCAAGCGAAGATAATTTATACATTGATACGATAACCCCCAGAAAAAATACGTGTATCATCGTCCAAGTATCTAAAATATGATAAGAGCGGAAAAAAACAAGCAAGGAAGGTTTGGTTTTATTAAATTTTATGCATAAGGATATATACAAAGCGGTGAATAATCGTACCGTGGGAATCGCAATAGTAAACATAAAAACAGCAAAAGCTATGATGTAATTACGGCTATCGATCAACAAAGTAATGCAATCGACTAAAGAGGCGTCGTTATAAAGACCTGCTGCGCCAACACCTATAATAGGTAAAAAAATAGCAGGAAGTAAAAGTAATAATCCGGCTATGGCGACAGCAATAGTACGATTAATCGCATCTTTTTTTTTTGAAAATAGAGCTGTGCCGCAACAACCACAGCATGCTTTCTGCCCTTCTAATAATAAAGGCATTGGCAATAGTGAATCGCACTGGTGACAAGCAAGCATATTGTTAATTGATGAATGACTCATCAGATCAAACCTATTTTATCAAAGAAGTTACCTTACTTGTTAAATCAAAGGATTACAGCAAGGAGTAATAACTTTTAGTTTACTCGATAACCATATTTTATCCAGCAATTAAAACTAAAAAAGCAGCTTAAATAAGCTGCTTTTTGGTGTTCATTACATTCATTTTTCTGTTATCGAAAAACTAAGTACTCATCTTAATAAAGGTAATAACCTTGCCCCATAAGTGATTAAGCACTATGACGTTGAACATTATTTCATTGTCGACATAAATTGCACTAAAGCGGCAATCTCATCATCTTCAAGGTTAAACGCAACACCTTGCATCATGGCGTTGTTATCGTTGTTACGGTTTTTGCTGCGGAATTTTTCAAGTTGCGACTTTAAGTAAGTAGCGCTTTGTCCAGCAAGGGCTGGAAAACCGGCCTGAGACATACCACTTCCATCAACACCATGACAAGCAATACAAGCTGTTATTCCGCGCTCAACATCGCCACCGAAATATAATTTCTTTCCTACTTCGCTTGTTTCGCCGCTAACCGCTTTCTGTTGTTGTGAACTAAAATATGCGCCTAAATCTCGCATATCTTGCTCATTTAGCGCCATTGTCATGCCGCCCATTACTGGATCTACTCGGCCGCTTTTGCCGCCTGAAGTAGCGCCGGTTTTAAAGTCGTTTAATTGTTTAGCGATATAACTTGCACTTTGCCCTGCTAGGCTTGGGTACATTGGAACTAAGCTATTACCGTCAACACCATGACAGGCAGCACACATTGCCGATTTTGTTTTTCCTGCTTCAATATTACCTTCTGAAGCGAAAGCGGTATTTAGTGCACTTGTAGCGAATAAAAGAACGAATAATATTTTTTTCATGACAAAATTCTCAGCTGATCGCTAACAAATTAGCGAGTATGTTAATGTTTTGAAGTGGTGGCAGTTTACACGAATTTAGTGATTGTTAAATCCTCTAAACAGAAAAGCAGCTAATTTAGCTGCTTTTCAATAACTTTCAGTAAAATATTTTACTTCATTGAAGACATGAATTGCGCTAACGCATCGATATCTTTTTTCTTCAAACGTTTGGTAATATTACGCATCATGCTATTACGGTCGTTATCTCGAGCTACTGATTTGAATTTAGTTAACTGAGCCGTTAAATATTCAACACTTTGGTTAGCTACCGCAGGGAAACCTGCTTTTGCCATGCCTTTACCGGTTGTACCATGACAAGCAATACATGCAGTGATGTTGCGTGAAGCGTCACCGCCAAAATACAATGCTTTACCTAACTCTGAAGCTGAACCGTTACCTGCTGTGGGCTTTTGGTTTGCGAAATAAGCACCAAGTTCTGCCATATCTTGTTCAGATAATGCTGCTACCATACCTGCCATTATAGGGTCTTTACGAGCTCCAGATTTGAATTCCTTCAATTGCTTAGCAATGTATTCTGCATTTTGTCCTGCAAGTTTTGGGTACATAGTTACTAAACTGTTACCACCAACACCATGACATGAAGCACAAACGGCTGCTTTTGCTTCGCCAGCAATTGCTGCTTCGGTAATTACTGTTGCCGGAGCCACACGTTTAACTTTTACATTCGCAACTGCTTGAGTATCGGCTAAATATGCACCCATATCAGCAATGTCTTCATCGGTCATTGCACCAGCAAATTGATTCATTGCAAAGTTGGTACGTGTTGTTGCTTTAAAATCACGTAATTGCTTTTCAATATATTGTGCATGTTGCTTGGATAAATTTGGGTAAATTAAGACTTCGCTATTACCATCTTTACCATGACAACCAATACAAGCACCAATACTGCGAGACGGGTCACCTAATTCATATAAGCTTTTACCGGCACTCGCATTAGCAACATGAGCAACAGGTGCTTGTACAGCGGCTGTTTGGCTGCCACTTTCTGAACCACTGTCAGCGGTAGCTACTGCACCACTACGGTTTAAAGTAGCAAAGTATGCTCCAACATCAATCATATCTTGATCTGATAAACCAACGGCCATTGGTGCCATTACTGGGTCAGTACGGGTTCCAGCTTTAAACGCTTTTAATTGCTTTACAATGTAATCAGCATGTTGACCAGCAAGGTTAGGGAATGCTTCGCTTGCTCCAATACCATTTGCACCATGACAAGCTGCACACATGGCTGCTTTAGTTTTACCGGCTTCAACATTACCTGTTGCAGCGAATGCGAAATTAATGCTCGTTACTGCGAGGATTAATGAAAAAATAATTTTATTCATTGAAAGGCTCTCTGCTTTCCTATTGATAAAGTATTAACTAAAAAATCAAAAGGGTGGATATAAAAACTGGCAACATTTTACACGAATATCAGCTAGGTGTAACAAGCATAGTAAAAATTAAGCTTAAAAAATGATACTTTTTACTTTTTCATGATAAAAAACAGATATAATGCTTTTTTTTATCGTTATTGGACTTCATTTTGTCATCAACTGTTATTCATTTAAGTAAAGCCACTTTCACATTAAGTGCGCCCGATATTCGTCGCTTGCCTGAAGATAGCGGAATAGAAGTCGCCTTTGCAGGCCGTTCAAATGCGGGGAAATCGAGTGCATTAAACACTCTGACTAATCAACGTGGCTTGGCTCGAGTAAGTAAAACTCCTGGTCGTACTCAGTTAATTAATATTTTTGAAGTGGCTGAAAACAGACGGTTAGTTGATCTACCCGGTTATGGTTTTGCAAAAGTGCCATTAGAAATGAAAAAGAAATGGCAAAAAGCACTCGGAGAATACCTAGAAAAACGTGAATGTTTGAAAGGTTTAGTGATTCTAATGGATATTCGCCATCCTTTGAAAGACTTAGATATGGACCTTATTCAATGGGCAGCAGACAGCGAATTACCCATTTTAGCCTTATTAACGAAAGCTGATAAACTTTCACAAGGTAAACGCAGCGCAGAAGTATTAAAAGTGAAGAAAACTTTATCAAGCTTAAATGCAGATATTAAAGTACAAGCATTTTCTTCATTGAAATATACTGGCTTAGAACAAGCTAATGAAGTTATTTGTCAGTGGTTAGCCGCTGATTTAGTTGTTACTGATTATAGTGACGATAGCGAGCACGAAGGCGATTACACTGAGTAAACGCGTTAAGCACCAAGTTAGTCTAATAACTTGGTGTTAGCTTTTATCCATTCCCTTGCTTCATCCTCTGACTGAACAATTTGATAACTGCCATCAGGGTCACCATATTTTTCTAGCATATATTTGGGGATTAACGCAGGGTTGATAAACAGGGTCTGAATACAATTGTTGTGTTCTGACCAAAGCTGTAAATCAGTAAGCGGTTTCGTTACTTCATTACCCCCTCCTTCCCATTGAGATAAATCTACAATTCTTACCCATGGTTGTTTCTGTAATGATTGCACTAAACCTTTTACTTGTTGTGCGTAAGTTATTGTTTGTTCAATGTTCCACGCACCCGAAAAATAAGAAAACAATAAATTGCTTTCCCGTTTAAGAATAAAATGTCCGTGTGTTCTCATCATAGCGTGTGTTATTTTTATTAAGCAATAAAAGAACTTATCAAAAAAATATACCTAGCTAAATGGCTTTTATACATTTTTGTTAAAATAGTCGTCGATATTTGATTTATAACAGTTAAAGCTAAAAACGATCAAGACATTACTATAGTATCTCTAGTTCATAAACCGAGATGAAATTAACAGCATACTGAAGGAAAACAGATGAATTGGTTACTTCACACACCACTATTAGGTGAATTTGTCACATTAGAGCCCTTATGTACTACTCATGTCGAACCTTTGAAAGCAGCGGTTTCAGATGGTGAGTCTTGGAAATTATGGTTTGCTAACGTACCGTCGCCAGAGATGATGGCTGAATACGTAGATGATGCTATGTTATCGGCACAAAGTGGCAATTTAGCCTTTGCTGTGAAGTGCAATGCGACCAATAAAATTGTTGGAACGACTCGATTTTATAATGTCGATGCAAAAAATAAACGAGCGATGCTGGGGTATACCTGGTATTCATCCTCAGTAAGGCGCTCTCCGGTTAATACCGAAAGTAAATTATTATTATTAAAGTATATTTTTGAATCTCACTCGGCAATAGCCGTAGAGTTTAGAACCCACTTTTTTAATCATAATTCTAGAAAAGCTATTGAAAGGCTGGGTGCTAAACAAGATGGTATTCTTCGTAATCATCAAATATCAAAAGATGGCTCTATCAGGGATACGGTTGTTTACTCTATCACTAACAGTGAATGGCCAGCAGTTAGGAATAACTTAACAAGTAAGCTTTACTGAAAAATTAAAGGCAGTTATTACAAAGTGACCAATGTAAACTGCCTTTCTTAAGATTACTCTGCAGTATCTTGTACCGATTCATCTTTTTTATAAACCTGATCCATAATCGGCTGAAAAGAATCGGGATGAATATTACCGATAACATTAACGAATATTGCTTCGTCATCTGAAAGAGACAAGACGACTAAACCGTCGATAACCTCTCCGTTTGACTTAATAAACATTAGTGAATAATCAGTTGTTTCTTCATCGTTTACTCTAACAACATTTTCCCAGCCGTCAGCGCGCAAGTTAGCTTGGGTTTCAGCGATATTATTTTTGAATATATCGCTGTTATCTTCAACTTTGTAGACACTAACCCTAACGCCATCAACATCCTCTAATAAAGCATCAATTTCTGGGTCTTCATCTTCATCGATAACCCAACGCGCCGTACCTATGGCTAATGGACCTAAAGACAAATTAACTTCGCTGTCGGCTTGCCACCAATAAGGTGAGTCGATATCAGCATAACCAGCATGGTTATGTAATCCGCTAGCGGTAATACCGCAACCCGAGAAGAAGAAACTCGCCGTAATTGCTATCAATAAGAAAGCTTTTTTTAATAAAAGATTATTTAGTTTCATGGTTTACTCGTTATTTAAGGTCAACATCAATGTTTAAGGATTTAGTTACTTTATTAATTTGTGCTGGGTCAATTTCGCCGACAATATTAATGAATACTGCTTCGCGATCATTTCTTGATTCACTGCTGTTGATGACCATGACCACTAGACCGTCCATAACATCATCAGTTATCTTTGTGAAAACTCGCACTTTTTCATCGTTATCATTCACTGATACGATAGGTAACCAGTTTTTTTCTTTAATGTTTTTACTAACTTTAGCTATTAAATCTAATGCTGGTTGATCGTTACCGCTCATATTATAAATTTGTACACGAACAGCTTTTAATTTGCTGATTAATTCAGCCGCTTCTGGGTCAGACATATTAATTTTACTAATAAAACCAAGCATGGTTTTATTTAAGTTAACCATGACCTTAGGTTCACCGTATACCTCCTCAAGGTTAGCGAAATCAACATAACCACGTTCTTTTGTTATGTCGTTAGCCGATGCATTACCGGTAATAAATAATGAAGTACTTAGAAAAATAACAGCTGATAAAAATAATTTTTTCATGATGTTTCCTTAAAATGATTAAGTGGTGAAAACAAACTTTGATTCAATGGTTGTTGTATGTTTCTATCAAAAGTTTGCTTAATTTGATGAGCAGATTTTGTTTTTGCGAATGAAATATATTGCAAAGCAAGCGCTAGCTCTTGCTGAGCATTTTGTATTTCGGCTAATGTCGGTTGTTGATTAGTTGGCGTACTTAACATATTGCTATTAAGTAAAGCTACCGCGGTGACTGTCGCCGCTATTGTGCTGATTTTTTGCCAACTTGGTTTAAATTTCCCAAAAACAACGTTGTCGCTTTTGTCCGTTTTATTAATATTTTGTAACTTGATGGCTAAACCTGGTGGTAAAGGTTGTAAGCCTATTTGGTCAAGGTGTTGTTCAATGTGTAGTGCTTGCTCCACATCGCTGATACGTTGTTGATTATGTTTTTCAGTCGTTAACTCACCATCGTTAGACAATGCTCTTGCCAGTACTCGCGTGTCTGCTGATATGCTATTTTCGGCTAAAAAATTATCTAATGGTTTCTGCCATGATTTGTCATCATTCATGGGTGTACTCCTTTAAGTGGCTTCTCAAATCACGTCGAGCACGATGCAAATATACCTTTACTTGGCTCGTGGTTAGGTTAAGTGATTGAGCGGCAATACTTTGGCTGTTTTGTTGAACGTCGCAGAGCATGATTAACGAACTATAAGGTTCCTTTAAACAAGAAATCGCGTTACTTAGCCAACTACTTAGTTGTTGGTGCTGTAAGTTGCCTGCAGGCTCTTGGTGGTGTTGTGTGACTTGATGTTCGTCTTCAACTTGACTGTATTCTTTTCGTTTACGCAATCTATCAATACAAGCGTTACGGGCTACTGCAGATAGCCAAGCAGACATTTTTTCAATGTCTACTTGTTCAAAGCTATTCCATAAACGCGTAAAAACATCTTGGGTTATATCTTGTGCTTCATGCGTATCGCGCAAAATATATAA
>Ga0209292_1001897_pt1 | contig 24966 bp, 18 predicted proteins | sample GOMGulsemesocosm_2_FD_184634 | JGI IMG/M metagenome (GOLD analysis project Ga0209292, IMG submission 184634) | Methane-oxidizing microbial communities from mesocosms in the Gulf of Mexico - GOM9C Gulf of Mexico (SPAdes) (version 2) | ecosystem: Environmental > Aquatic > Marine > Cold seeps... | reverse complement strand
TGGCGTGCTTGATTTGGGTTGAAATATTCAAACATCGATCCCGCTTGATTCAACAAGGCTTTGCTGCGTTGATAAAACTGTTGCCCGGCAGACGTTGGAGTCACCCCCTTTTTATGGCGCGTTAGCAGCACGGTATCAAACTCGGCCTCCAGTTTATTAATCGCTATCGTGATTGAAGGCTGAGCAACAAAGCATTGTTTTGATGCTCCTGTGATGCTACCTGCGTCGACTGCTGCAACAAAATATTTCAACGATTTTAAATCCACCGAATACCTCTTTTTATGACGTGTGAATCTAATTTAAAAGATCACATTAAAAATTTAGGATAGTGCGGCAACGTTGCTGCGACTATTTCATCATGCGCTGGAACAATAACTAACTTTTTATTTTGTATGGTCAACTGATGCAATTTTTCAACCATGTTATCGGACTGCTGTTGATCGTAATTGAGATCCACTAACCATTTTACTAATCCGCTGCGGCCAACATTATTGTTCACGCCTTTAATTGACCATGTACTATCGCCAGTAAACAGATATTCGTTATTAACCAGTACACCTATCTGGCCATGAGTGTGACCAGATAGGTCGATCAAGATGACAGAACCATCATCAAAAACATCTAAACTAGCTGAAAACCCTAATACATTAGTTTTATTTAATGAGATGAAATTCCAGTTTATCGCGGGATCATCAAATTGGCTTTGAATAAAGGCTGGTGGAGCATGTTTTTTTGCGGTTTCAAGTTCATTTTTCTGCACCCATACTGGTGTATTTAAGGCTTTGAAATCTTCAATGCCAGAGGCATGGTCCCAATGTAAATGGGTCGGTATAATGGCTTTTAATCGGTCAAAATCATAACCTTGTTGTTGTAACTGATCTATCGCTGGCACAGCCTTTGTATAAGCAAATAACTGTTGGTTAAACCAGCCCATGGCCGCCACTTGTTTATCTACATCTCTACCAAGGCCGGTATCAATTAATAAATCGCCTTGTTCATGTTGAATCAGTACCGCATTGTGCACCAGTTGACGTTTTTTGAACCAGTCGCCACCCGAGACAATAAGACCTTCAGAACTAGCTGCGGATTGTCCGGTATTGATAATTGAGAAGTTGGCCTTGGCCGCTGCCGCATTGAAACTGCAAACCAGCGTACTTGCCATTATTAAAACCACACCTATATTTTTCATTATTATCACTCCTTTGAAAGAAAGAATAAGTGTATGTAGTCACTGACTATATGTAAAATATACTATATCTATGGTAATAACATATTTTTGTTATAGATAGAGTGTGATGAAGTCGGGGGAATTGGCTTTTATTCGGGTTGTCAGTATACGAGCTATAATCGTATTTCTGACTGCTCAGCCTCGATTTAGCATAACGGTTAGTTATAGTTAGTATACTGTTGGCTGTATTCAAAGTGTTACGATATAACATTACAATTCTCGGTATTGAAACAGGTTTAGTGCTATTTGCACTTTACACTTTAACGACTGAGGGTTTATGAACAAACTAATTATACTGGCGCTAGCGTCAAGCTTTTCATCTGTTGTACTTGCACATGGTAATGTCGATCTTTCAAATGGTTCACAAATTGAAATATATAAAGCCAATGAATATGAATATGCGGCTCATGATGGGCATGGCCATACTGACGAGAAACAAAGTTATGGTATAGAAGCTATATTTATGGCTGAAAATGGCTTGTTTGTTTATGCTGAAGGTGAAACTGGCGCACATGATTTTTATCAAGTCGGTGGTGGTAAGTACATGAACATCAATGACGATTTAGGTGTGTTTGTATATGGTGCGTATGCTTCTGGCGGCTATAATAATGGCAATGAATTACGCGCTCGTGTTGGTGCTGATTATCAAGTAATGCATGGTTTCGCAGTGCATACTTATCTTGGTTATGACTACGGTAATAGTAAAATGGCACTCGATGATGAGCATGAACATGAGGGTTATTCTGCTGACGATATTCATAGTAGCGAACGCAGTCATATTTTACGTGCTGATCTCGGTTTTAGTAAAGAAATTGGCAGTGTTGCTGAATTTAGTTTCAATTATGTTATTCAAGAGCAGCTAGAGGGTGAGCTAATTGCTGACAATTCTACCAACTTACATTATGAAGCGCGTATCACTTATACCGAAACGGCATTACGTCCTTATATTGAATTTAGACAAACAGGGCAATCTTTTGATGAAGAACATTATGAAGATAAGGCGATTCAGTTTGGTGTGAACTTTTCTTTTTGATCTTGAGGTGAAATAGTCTACCTGTCATCAAGGGATTTACAGGGCTCAGCGATACTACGACAGAAAAATGTAGCAACAGATTATGTGCCTTGGTTGAATAACAAAAGGTGCAAGGTCGCCCTCGCATTATCGCTAGTCCTTCACGGTTCGTTGGTCGTATGTGTTAGCTGTTGCTATCGAGCCATTGCTGGTTTGGGGTATAACTGTGTAACCAATTTGGGAACTCAGTGGCTGGCATAGGCCGGGCAATGCAATAACCCTGTGCTGCATAACACCCCATGTCGAGCAACATCAAACCGTGTTCCGTTGTTTCAACACCTTCTGCAATGACTTCGCGATTAAAGGAATCTGCTAGCGCCAGCACGCCATTGATAATGGCATAATCATTAGGGTCGTCGAGCATATTTTTTACAAAGTTCTGGTCAATTTTGATCGTATTAGCAGGTAAGTTTTTTAGGTGCGTCAGCGAAGAATAACCTGTACCAAAATCGTCCAGAGCGATATTCACGCCTAATACATCCTGACAGGTATTAAGAATACTGCGGATTGTATTGAGGTCACCCAGTGCGCTGCTTTCCAATATTTCTAATTGTAAATATTGGGCGTTTAAATTTGGGTGGCTGGCTAACGCATTTTCCAGTTGAGTCAAAAATGCGGATGAGAGCAAGTGATAAGATGCGATATTCACACTCACTTCAATAAAAATGTGCTGTTTTTGCCATGCCACAATTTGTTTCAATGCTTCATTAATAACCCAGTCACCGATCCGGATCTCTAGTTCTGATCCCTCAATAATGGGCAGAAACTCAAGTGGTGGGATCAATCCTTTCTCGGGATGTAACCAACGAATCAGCGCTTCAGCACCAAATACGTCACCGGTCTTCATATTGATTTTTGGTTGGTAATACAAAACAAGTTCGTTATTTGATAAGGCTTGCTGTATCTCATCAAGTTGCAGGTGTTTTTTGATGGTCAGTTGATCGTGTTCAGGATTAAACAGATGGAAACGATTTTTTCCGGTTAATTTGGCTTGATACATCGAATAATCAGCGTGACGTAATAAAGTATCTAAATCGGCATCATCGCCTGGATATAGCGTTACGCCAATCGAGACACTGATATCAAATGTATGTCCTGCGATGATATAAGGCTGGGCCAGAAAATAATTGATCCGTTGCAGTATTTCGTGACAGTGATCAAATGACTTGATATCACCCAGTAACAGGACAAATTCATCGCCCCCTTGGCGTGACGCGGTATCTTCATTTCTGATATTGGCTTTGAGACGCTGGGCGACGGCAATGAGTAATTGATCGCCTACGTCATGGCCATAGCTATCATTGACGGGTTTGAAATTGTCCAAATCGAGAAAGCACACACCGAACATCGTGTTCGTTTGTTTACTGTGGGTAATGCTAGATTTAAAACGGTCAGCAAGCAGCGAGCGGTTGGGTAACTTGGTGAGCATGTCATAATGCGCCATCAATTCCAGTTTTTGTTGCTGTTGCTTAATCTCGGTGATATCAGAAAATAAACCCACGTAGTGTAACGTTTCATCATCGTCATTCGTGAGGGACGAAATAGAGAGTCGCGCCGCAAATAGTTCACCGTTTTTCTTTTTATTCCAGACTTCGCCATACCAGTGGCCTTGCTGAATAAGGGTTCGCCACATTTCAATAAAGAAAGCTGGACTCTGTTTGTCAGAAGACAGGATACTTGGTGTTTGACCTAATACTTCGTGACGATTGTAACCTGTAGTCCGAGTGAACGCTGGGTTGATATCAATAATTTTACCCGTCGCTTCCGTAATCATTAGCCCTTCATTGGTATCGCTAAATACACGGGAAGAAAGTTTGATTTTTTTATCTGACAGATTTCGTTCAATCGCTATCACACTGAGTTGCACTGCGAATTCGAGCAACTTGAAATCGTGTACTGTTGGCGTACTTGGCTTATGTTGATAAATTGCAAAGGTGCCAAGCAGTTGGTTGTTTGAACCGATAATAGGTTCAGACCAACAAGCGGCTAACTGAGCGCTGGCTGCTAATGCTTTAAAATTAGCCCAATAGGGATGAGTTTGAATATCCTCTACAACCACTCTTTTTTTACTGAACGCGGCGGAGCCACAGCTGCCGACGCCATCCCCAATTTCAATGCCATCAACGGCTTCATTGTAATCATCTGGAATGCGTGAAGATGAAAATCCGGTATTCAGATGCGTACCTTGTGCATTAGCCAGTAACACAGAACAAAGTGCCCCTGTTTGTTCTTGTTCGATAAAGTTAACGATATGCTCCAAAATTATTTTTAAGGGTTCGCCTTTTAATAATTTCTCTAATACGGCACTGCGCGCATTATCTCGTAGTTCTATTTGTTTGCGTTGCGATATATTTGTATGAACGCCAGTACACCAGATCGGTTTTTTATGTGCATCCCACTCTGTAAATTCACAGGAGGTGTGGATCCATAACCAGTTTCCATCTTTGTCTTTTCTTCTGTATTCAAGTTCAAATGGATTACCTGTTACCAAGGCTTTTTGATATAGACTGGACGTAGGTTTAAGATCATCAGGATGAATTTTTTCTAGCCATTTCGCCAAGGTTGTTTGAATATCGGCTGGCGTATACTCTGACAATTGTTCGTACTGGCCGCCAAATAAAATTTCACCGCTCTGCACGTTTAGCTCAAACCACACTTGACCTGCTGATGTTAGCGCTAAATTTAAGCGTTGTAAATTATCGCCCAGTTCCTTCGTTCGTGCCGTGACAATATTTTGAAGCGACGCTTGGCTATGCTTTATTCGCATGATTAGTAGGGCGAAAAAGGTAGCTAAAGTCGTAAATATTACGCCGAACAGAGACAGTACTGCAATTGAAACGTAGTGAGCCCAGGCATTGATGGGGGACACTTTTAACGCCCAAGTCACGTTTGCGATGTTGAGATTATTGACGACGGGGTTCGCTAATAATGGTTCTGGTGAGTGCGATAAAACTTGAATTTCGCCGGTGTCTGGATGCATGCGGGATAACTGATATGCGAACCCAGCCTCTACGAGTGCTGGTAGCTTTACGGTTTCGAGTACTTGTGGAAAACGCATTACAACAGTAACGAATCCCCAAAAATAGGCTTCACCGGTTGCGCTATTCAAATAGATAGGTAACCGTCCAACGGCTCCATACCCACCTTGGATTAAATTAAAAGGGCCTGCGAGGGTTAATTCCCCGCTATCTCTGGCCGAAAAAGCCTCTTTATTTCGACTTGGGGAAGTGAGTAAGTTATGTCCAATCGCTTTTTCATTCCCTGCTAACGGTGCGATATATTGGATAATACCGTCAGGAGCAAGTTGCAGTGATGCGATGCTTGGATAGAAAGGCAATATTTCCATTGCAAACTGAGTGAAGTCAGCCTTATCAAGGTGTTTATTTTGGACAAAGGCAGCAAGTGGGAATGTAGCAGACAATGCCTGATTGATATGGCTCTCAATGAGATTGACATAACTGCTCGATAAATTTTGAGCAGATAAGCGCTGTTGCTGATGCTTGTAACTATGGATGGCGTAAATCGTTATAACAGACAGTGCGATTGATACGATAAAAGTAAGTTGTATGACGAGTGATGTTTTTATTTCTTTCCACATTTTATGCTTCAAGGCGCGCGACGCCAGTCCTTGCTCTATGGTTACAGGGAATTATGCTCCTTTCCCTTTTGATTTACATGACAAGTTGTCGATTTTGTCGTGTGTATTGTCAAATTAATCAGTGACAACTAGCTATTAGTACCATGATGGCATTGAGGATTGTAGGGGGTATTCAATATAATTAGAGGTATATGAGTTGAATTTTTTAGCTTAAAACCGTCTTCTGCCATTTGTTCAACAGCTTAGGATTTGAATTAACTCTGTTTTATCATTGATAGAGTCGGAGGCCGCAGTAAGTGAGTTCGCACGATTGATTGAGTATAAAATGATTGTGATTGGACCGTTATTGCAGAATGTTGGAAGGAAGTGTGATTTGTGTCCATTTGGTTGGGGAGATTAACGCGCTAATATGAGTGCTGATCTTTGAAGGCGGTGAAGCATGTATGCAAATCGATACACACCTTAAGGCCTTCACTAAGATCATTAATGGGGACGTCGAGTTACGCTAACTCAGGCCCTAAACGTAGACGCGCTTCGTAGTCGTCGTAATAATCGTTCTCTGCTAATAACACCGTTAACCTGTCTAATGTGAACTCTTGGTTGCTCATGCCATTTTCTAAACGTTGTAAGCAATGACCAATAGCTGTTTGCTCGTCTTGCTCTAAATATTCACGGCAAAAATACAGTGGCGGTAGGCCATAAGCAAATGAGGTTAGTTGGGCAATGTGCATCGCATCGAGCGGTTGCGTTAATTGTGCGAGTGAAATGTTAGCAGTTGATTGGTTATCTTGACAGGTATTAGACATTGAAAGCGCTCGTATAAGAAAGACCTAAACAGTCTACAGTAAATCCATTTATTACTGTAGCGTATCTGTCGGTTTAGTCTGTTTGTGGCCTTTTCGATGTAAATCCATGGAGTAATACTTGCCATACTGCCTACACTAAGCACATTATTTTTCTTCTGGTGTTGGAATTAACATGATAAATCATCGAAAACCACTTTCCCGATAACCGCAAAGCCGAAATACCAGAGTGCAACCGCCACAGCGCCACCAAATAAGCAGCCTGGAGCCCTTGTGAAAAGCTATTTTAGTTATAGCTGTTTGAAGGTGTATTTAGCATGAAAGGTTGGTTTTATTGTGTTTTTGGCTTACGGGTAGGCTGAATTGGAACTCAATTTTAACATTACTGATATAATACTCAATAATGGTTAGTTTAACGCGTTAGAAATTGATCTCTGTTCGAAATTTTAATCTGTAATATGGTTTAATTGTGACATGTCGTAAAGTTTTCATCAATTTAGCCGATAAGAACTATGTCCTCCCATTTGTTGATAGAAGTATAACTATGAATCTGAAAACACAATCTTATTTACTTGCTGGTATCATACTGTCAGCACTTGTCACCATTACCGCAGTGGGACTTTGGACGCTAAAAGCATCAAGCTCGGCGGATAATAAATCCCGTGTGACTGAAATATTTCAAACCACGTATAATTTTATTAATGATATGGAAAAAATGGTTGCGAGTGGCGACATAGAAGAAGCCCAAGCCAAACAGATCGCGATTCAGGTACTGAGAAATAATATTTATAAAGACAATGAATATGTGTACGTTGCAGATGAAAACCTTATCTTTTTGGCAGCACCACTTGATCCACAACTACATGGCACTAGTTTTAATGATTTTAGAGACAGTAAAGGCCAGAGCGTCGGCCAGATCTTAATGAATGCGGTGAATCGCCAAACCTCTAAAATAGCAGAATACACTTGGACGCAGCGATTGGCTGATGGCTCGATTGAGGAAAAAAATTCAATCGCGAAAAAAACAGCACGCTGGGGTTGGGTTGTTGGTACCGGTATTGGCGAGAATGAAGTGAACGCACGTTTTTGGTCGAGTGCTAAATGGCAGTTCACTTTATGCTTTATTGTGGCGAGTTTGATTTTGGCGCTGTTAATTATAGCGATAAAACGCATGATCGCGATCATCGGTGGTGAGCCACAAGATGTGCTGTTTGCGATCCAATCGGTTGCCGATGGTAAAATTACCACTTCATTTAACGACTACGCGCCAAAAGACAGCATTTACGGTGCGGTGCAAACCATGAGTATGTCACTGGGCGAACTGGTTCAACACTTGAGCAAAGCTTTGAATGCGTTAAGCACAGAATTAAATGACGTTGATTCTCGTTCTAAATTGATTAGCCAATTGACTGACACACAACAGCAGTCTACAGCGATGATTGCGACAGCGATGACCGAAATGGCCTCGTCAGCCAATGGTGTTGCAGATTCTGCACAAGCAACGGCGCAGAATACCCTCGATGCCGATAAGCAAAGTGTCGATACGCATAACTTAATTAATAGCACAGTGAATAATATCCAAGGCCTTGCAGAGCAGCTTAATACAGCCAGTTCTGCGGTGTCGGCATTGGATGATGATGTAAATAACATTACCAAGATCTTAGATGTGATTGGTGATATTGCCGGGCAAACGAATTTACTTGCGCTAAATGCTGCCATTGAAGCTGCGCGTGCGGGTGAACAAGGTCGCGGCTTTGCGGTGGTTGCCGACGAAGTGAGAAACCTTGCTGGGCGAACACAAGACTGCACGAAACAAATTCAACAAATGGTGACGAACCTGCAAACCGGTTCTCGTAATGCGATTTCGACCATGGATATTTGTGCTGAAACCAGTGCTAGCACAGTGACTGAATCACAGCTCGCATCAGAAGCCTTGGCTCAAATTGTGACTGCGTTAGAAACTATTTCATCAATGAGCCATGAAATCGCGACGGCGGCGGAAGAGCAGAAGATTGTGGGTGAAGACATTGCCATGCAAGTGAATACGATTGAAGAAAGCAGCGGCAAGCTATCAACGACGGTTGCTAGTGGTGAGCAAAGCGCGCAAACATTAGTTAAACTAACGGGTGAGTTAGCCAGTTGGTTGAATAAATTCCAAGTGAGATAACCAATTTTTAAGTCGATAGGGGCGTGATATAACAGTTGATGATAACGCTGTTATAACGCCTCGTAAATTCGATGATCTCTTAAGCGGAATTGCTGCGGTGTTACGCCGAAGCGGTCTTTAAATGCTTTGATATAAGAGGAATCGTTTTGATAGCCCACCTGATGCGCTACGTTTTGTATTGAAAGGCCAGACTCTAGCAACGACAGTGAATGAATAAGGCGTAAATGTTGTCGCCACAAAGCAAACGAGGTATTGAACTCTTTCGCAAATAGTCGAGAAAGCGTTCGTTCCGACGCCCCGACGATTTCTCCCCATTTTGATAATGTTAAATCGAGTTCAGGCCTTGTTGTCAGACGCTCAAAGATCATTTTTATTCTTCTATCCTTCGGTATTAATAATTTAAATTTGAAGGATTCACTGGTATGCACTTGGTCATACAACACTTCAATTAAACGTAACGTATTGCCATGTGGTGTTACTCGTTCTGCTTGGCATTGCTGTTTAATCATCAAGATGAGTTCTTTGAAGAAAGGCGTCATCGACACTTGCTTCAGCCGCTGTCCATTATTCCGTTCATCAAATCTGCTATGTTCTGGATTGATATACAGACCAATAAACGTGGTGTCGGTTATGGCTATCGACTCATGCCTAACGCCTGCCGGAATAAAGATTGCCGTGGTATGGGGTACAAGGAACTGACATTGTTCTGCTTCTGTTTGTATCAGTCCTTGGATTGGAAATATTAGCTGATGCCAGGTGTGATGATGCAGTTTGTCTACAAAACCTTTATGCATCTCGATTGTTTTCACCAGCGCGAGGGCATGCTGATTCTGTTCTATTAATGTGTTCGCAGATAGCGCTTGGCGGTTTGGCATGGTTATGTGTCTCAATGGCCTTATTCAGTCATTATGGGGTGAGTGTAACATAAAGCCAATAGTCAGAATCACTATAGGGGAAATATGAGAATCCATTTTATTGAGCATGAATCTTACGAAGGGCCTGGATATTTTACAGAATGGGCGCACCTAAATAACTATCAAGTCAGTTTCACTCGCGTTTACTTAAATGAGGCGTTGGTTTATGAAAATGAAACATTCGATGTACTTGTTATATTGGGTGGGCCGCAGAACCCTCGCACTCGTCAAGAGGAGTGTCCGCACTTTGATAGTCTTGGTGAGCAAGTATTTATTAAACAGGCCATAGCAAATAATAAAGCTGTTATTGGGGTTTGCTTAGGGGCGCAGTTGATTGGTGAGGCTTTGGGGGCAACGTATCAAGCAAGTCCTGACCAAGAGATTGGTTATTTTCCGATTGCGCTGACAGAGCATGGGCACAGCGATTCCAAATTAGCAGCATTTGATTTAGCTGAGGTGGTGGGTCATTGGCATAATGACATGCCGGGATTGGCAAGTGACAGTGTGGTATTGGCGGTGAGTAAAGGGTGTCCACGACAAATCGTGCGATATTCAACGTTAGTTTATGGCTTTCAGTGTCACCTTGAGTTTATAAGTGAACAGTTGGCTCCTTTGATTGAACATGATCAGCAAGCGTTTAATACCGACTCAAGAGGGAAGTATATTCAAGCTCCGAATTCGATCCTTAAACATTCGACAACACGGATGAATCATTTATTGGCTGGTTTTCTGGATGAATTAGTGCAGGCTTATCGTGATTGTTGATTGTTGATTGTTGATTGTTGATTGTTGATTGTCTGGATATGTAGTGTACCTAGCCACTATTTTATCGCTAAGCTCGAGCGATGCAGGCTCGAGCTTTTACAGCGTTATTTAATTATTATAAAAAGTGAAGTTGATAACTGTTATAAATTTCCATTGATGCGTAGGAGACGAAAATAACGCCTGCTACTTTTTCAACTGGTTGCACAATTTTACTTACATAGGGCTTCATGCTTTCAATGGTTAACATGATAGCGATGAAGCAAAGCCAAGAAAAACAGATGGCTGTGATGACGACACCGTATCCGACCTGAAGGAAGATGGGGGTATTGGGGTCGACCACCTGACTAAAAATACTGATAAAGAACAGCGTGGCTTTAGGGTTTAGTAGGTTATTAATAAAACCTTGTTTCCAAAATGCAGAACGTTGAATGTTATCTATTTTTGTTGCCAGAGGTTGTGCTGTCGACGTTAATGATTTCCAGCCGAGCCAGAATAGATAGGTTGCCCCGAGTAGTCTTATTACCTCAAATATAAATTCAGATTGCGTGGCCACAAATTGGACGGCGACAATCGAATAAAATATATGTACCCAAATTGCAGTGGCAATACCAAACGCAGTTAAAAAGCCCGCCCGTCTTGATACTCCAACCGTATTCTTAACGACCACCACAAAGTCTGGGCCTGGGGTGATGACAGTGATTAAGGTAATAATCACTAGGGCATAAAATTCATGGCTAAACATCAACGTTCCTTATTATTTTAACATTTCCAATAATCTGTGGTCATTCACAAAGTAGAGTTATATGTTACATAAGTGTGTTGAAATTAAACTGCTATGTACTTTACAATAACGATTCAAAATAGAGGTTTTTTTCGTTTAATGGAGTAAATGTGAAAAAAAACACTAATACAATGCTGGATAGTACCGATTTAACTATCCTTGATCATTTACAACGCGATTGCCGAATTAAGATTAATGAGTTAGGACCGCGTGTTAATTTAAGCGAAACCCCCTGCTGGAGACGTTGGAAGCGACTTGAGAAGGAAGGGATAGTGACGAGTTATACGGCGGTTTTAGATCGTAAAAAGCTGGGCTTTAATGTGATTGGCTTTAGTCTGGTTTCTTTAAATAATCATGACCCCGAAGAGACTGATAAATTTGAGCAGATTATTCGAGACTTTGATTGGGTGCTGATGTGTTTTTGTATTGCGGGCAGTGCGGATTTTATTCTGCAAATTGTCGCGAGAGACCTCGACGAATACTATGACAAGATTTCTGAAATACGCCGTATCAAAGTGGTTGATTCAATTCAATCGAATATTGCGGTAAAAGAAATTAAGAGCTCGACCAAATTGCCGCTGTTCTGATAATAACGTGAGTGATATGCACTCGGAAAGTAAGGGCTCTTACCAAAATCAGAGCACTCACTAAAATCGTGCCCTGATTTGGTTTACTTACTTAAGTGTTATTTGTGACAATGCTTTAAATAAAACTTGTTTGTCTGCATCACTCAAATAGCGAGAATCTAGCGCCACTTTAAACGCGTCCCAATCTTGTGCTGTTAACTCACCACCGTCATTTAAATATAAAGCTAATTCGGTGTTGATCTGCTTCCCAAGCTTGATGAGCGCAGGTCGAATGACTGTTTGTAGATCTCGAGGTGTTTTGCTGGTGGCTTGGCTTAATAAATCAGCACGGTATCTATATTGAATCGCCTTTGCTGCTGAGATTTGAGCTTCGAAAAAGCCAACCACGCTTTGTTTGTTTAAACCCACTTTCTCTGCCGACTGGCTTGCTTTGTTTATGACAACTTGTTCGCGCCCGATGTCTTCAATTGGTTTATTATTATTTGCTTTATACAAGGCCACATCTTCCATGTAGCTCAAGCGTAGGTTCAGAGTAGAGAAAAGTTCTGAAGGTGTTGGGGCTGCGAGGGCGCTGAATGACAGTAGCGTGATCACAAGTAGTGTTATTTTTTTTAGCATTCGAGACTCTTAGTTTGTTGATAACTATAAATTATTTTATATATAATCTGAATATTTTCAAGCACCAATATCCAGACTATTAGCGATTTAAAAATTTTTCTCGAAGTAAGCTGATCATGGTTCTGGTTTTTTCCGGTAAAAATTGTCGCGAAGAATACACTAGGGTCATCACAATTTCGGACTGATAAATATCAGGTAAAATATGAATCAATTCCCCCTGTTTAAGCTGTTGTTGTACTAAAATCATCGGGAGTAACGCGATACCATGCCCTGATTGCGCCAGCCGGTTAATTAATCCCAAATCCTCTGAAATTAAGCGTATATTCAACCCCTCTGGTAGTATGCTGGAATCATAGTGACTGGTTAAAATGGCATGTTCAAACAGATCATTAAGACTGTGCGGCATCGCATGACTTTGCAGGTAATGTGGTGAGCAAAACAGTCCCTTTTTAGACGGAAAAAAGACTTGTTGCACGTAATCTTCATTAATGATGTCGACGACATCGGGCAACAATTGCAGGTCTATATTTTCTCGTTTCAAATCGACACTCTCGTGACGGTGAATAATGTCTAAGGTGATTTCTGGAAACTGTCGGGCATAGTCATCTAACAATTCTGCAAACAGGGTGGAGGCAATGAATGCGGCTGGTACAGCAATGCGTAATATCCCTTGCAGGCTTTGCTGTTGGTTTTTAAGTAACGAAATGGCTTGGTTTACATCGCTTAATGGCTGATGAATGTGTTGATACAGCAAACGTCCATGCTCGGTCAATTCTATCTGACGGGTGGTACGAATAAGTAGCTGGGATCCAACTGCTTTTTCTAATTCTTGTAATCGTCTGCTCACTTTGGAACGCTGTAATCCATGGGCTTGTGCTGCAGCGCTGATACCGCCATGCCTGACGGTTAATATGAATAAGTACAAATCATCCATTGATGCTTTCATTGCTATTTTCATCAATTGTCCTATTTATGAGACGCAAGTGTAATATTAATCATTGTATTTAATCAAATGGAATATTTCTATAATACCTACAGTTTTATTTTAATCGGAAATTTATATGCCTCATACACAGTCCACTTTTCGTCGTTGGATGCGCAGCCTTATTGTCTTGTTCATCGCTTTAATGGCTTACATTATTGTGGCCGATAGATATGCGCCGCTGACAACCGAGAGCCGGGTGTATGGTTATGTGGTGCAACTCGCGCCCGAAGTGTCAGGGCCTATCACAGCTGTCGCGATTGGTAATAACCAGCACGTTGAGAAAGGACAACTGTTGTTTACAATTAATAATAGTAAATACACCATTGCGGTTAACAAGGCGAAAGTGGCGTTACAGCAAGCGTATGAGCAAGAAAAGTCGCTGTATGCTCAGGTCGAAGCTGCAATCGCGAACACGGAAAGCAGTCACGCTAATTATAATAATGCGACTGCGGAGTATCAGCGTATCAGCAAGTTGGCTAAAAAGAATTTAGTCTCTACCTCTATGCGCGATAGTGCGTATGCCAATTATCAAGCCGCGCGTTCGACGCTGCATGCCTATAAGCAACAAACACTTGCCATTAAAGCCAAGTTGGGAAAGCGTGGCGGGGATAGTTCGCTGGTGATGGCGGCTAAAAATAACCTTGATCAAGCAGAGTTAGATTTGTCCCATACTCAAATTTTTGCGCCGAACAAAGGGGTTATCACTAATTTGCAACTTGAAGTGGGTGCGATGGCAACGGCTAATCAGCCTATGCTTACTTTTATTCCGACAGATTCGTTATGGGTTTCCGCCGATTTTAGAGAAAAAGCCACTACGCTTATCAGTAAAACATCCGCTGCCTATGTCACCTATGATGCGCTGCCGGGACAAGTCTTTAACTTTACTGTCGCCAATCGTGACTTTGGTGTGGCGTCTGCGCAGCAAACCGCGAGTGGTCAATTAACCTCGGTTGAAGTCAGTAATCGTTGGGTGCGTGATGCTCAGCGCATAAGGGTGAATCTAGCCAGTGAACAGGCTATCCCGAGTCAACTTTTTGTGGGTTCTCGTGCGACGGTTGTACTTTACCCTGTTGATAATGTCTGGTGGCAAACCTTGGCAAGTATGCAAATCAAGCTTGCTGGTCTACTGCACTATATTTATTAAGTTCACAAGAGTTTATTAAGTTCACAAGGGCTTATTAAGGTTACCTGGGTTTATTAAGTCTATTTGCTGCTATTGAGTTTATTGGGGAGAGTATAATGAGAGCGATGCGAATTTGGTTTGCTTGTGTGTTTGGCTTGGGGTTAAGCATGGTGTTTGGGTGGTCGTATGGATTTTTTGCTGTGTTATTACCGACGTTTATTATCGCCCGTGCTGATGACTGGAATTTCAATTTAGTAAACCAAATGGTCTTCGGTATTATTTGGGTGACGCTGGAAGTTAATTTTATTTCAGGATTCTTTCAACCTTCCCCTTTTTTGATGACTGTTGCTGTGGCGATGTTATTTCTCAGTAAATGTATTGCCATGACTAAACCAAGCGGTTACCTGTTTGGATTTTCGGGTTTGCTGGTGGGTTCTATTATGCTTAACTTTATCAGTTATGCGAGCTTTGATATTGAAGAATTTACCCTAACACTGTGGGTGAGTGCATTGGCTATCTATCCTATTTGTGCACTGGCGTATTATCTATTTCCTGAACCTGTACGTACTGAAAAGGAAGGTAAGCAACAGCTGAGTCATAGTGTCGTTCAGCACGATCATATTGCTTTGTTACGACAAACAGCAATGGGTTGGATTATCTCTATGTTGGCGTTTCTCATCTTTCAGTTTGGCGATCTGAGCGACTCTTTATCTGCGCAGGCCTCTATTTTCATTGTGCTCACACCAATGACCTTTATCGGTTCAATGGCGGCCGCTAAAATTCGCATCATCGGGACATTATTGGGCTGTGTGGCGGGAATATCCATCCAATTAGGTTTATCAAGTTGGGCTAATAATGGGCTGTTATTCTTATTGGCTTATGCGATCGCGGCGGGTGTATTTGCCCGGTTATTGTCATTAGGTGGGGTTAAGTCGGGTCTTGGTTTTTCGGCGCTTGCCGCGTTATCAGTGCCTCTCACCACCGCTTTTCAGCCGGGACAGCAAGATGCTTTCTTTTCTATTCTCTATCGTTTCAGCTCGATTACCTTTGCCGTGATCTTGACGTCGATTGCGATATGGCTCACCCATCATTTTTTAGTTCGCGTGATTAAAACGCCACATGAATATGATTGAGTTTTATAGCTGCGTTGGCTGAGTTATGTCGGCGTGACAATTAAGCACTTGTTACTCGCCTTGTCATATTTGTGCTTATATTAAGCATGTAATACGAATGCTTTCTTATAGTCTATTCATTTGATGGTATTAATTGTTTTATAAATATGCCGTTAATATTATGTATCGATTAAATATCATATAAATGCAATTTAAACATTGCGTTGTTTGCTTTGTTAGAGGGATAATCTGGGGAAGGTTAATGGTTGATTTAATGTCGTTTAATTGATTTTATATCGATTATGTTTATTTCATTTTAACCACTTGAGTTATGACTATAAAGGCTCTGTTACTTTTCGCCGAATCAAAGAATATAGGTACTATATGCTAGACATTGTAATCATTGAGGATGATCTTCAGTTACGAGAGATGTTGTGTTACTTTCTTTCTGAAATAGAGGGTTATGATATCGACTGTCTTGATACTGGTGATGGTGCTGTAGAATTCATAATTGAAAAACAACCCAAACTTGTACTCCTAGATATACAGCTTCCACATACTTCAGGGTTAAGCGTGCTCAAAACGTTAAAAGAGCTGAAATTTGAAGCGCCAATACTAATGATGACCGCTAACGATACAGAGTTAACAGAAACAAACTCTCTGCTTTTAGGCGCCAGTGATTACGTCACTAAGCCGATTAGAACGAAAGTGTTAAGTGAAAGAATCAAGCGCCAACTAGACCTATATTTGCTTGAAAAGCAAGTTGACGTACAACAAGAAGAAAATTTAAGCCGTGATCAGTTTTATCTAAGTGCCCAGCATTCGAGTGTGTTTTACAATCAAATTCAGATTAAACTCATTCCCTCGGAATATGAATTATTAGAAATATTGTCAGCTGCGGAGCAACCTATATCTGTTGCAGTCTTATTCGAAAAAATTCATGGGTTTAGTTATCACGAAGAAGACCGCTCTATATATATGCGTATCTCGTCGTTGAGAAAGAAATTCGCTATACAGCTACCGGGTGTTGAGTTGATAAAAAATCGACGAGCGAAAGGCTTCTTTCTTTCTTACCCTATGATAAAACGATGAAAACATTCATTACCCAAGTATTTATCTCCGTCATATTGGGCTATGTTGTCAGTTCAATTATTTCTGATATTTTCATAAACCCTCAAAAGAAAGCGCTTGAAGACCAACTTAATCTTAACCGTGTCGAAATGGTGATAAAGGGTTTGGAAAACCATGACAACCATACTCATACCGATGCGGCGGTCTGGCAGTTTCAATGTAATGCAGACTCTAATTACGCTACAAATTTACCTCAGGACAACCTGCATTCAATTACAAGTAGTTATGATGATGTTAAGTTTATCCGAGCGACTTTTGATAGTGAAGCCTACGCGAATGCGCCTGTGGTAAAGGAGCTAAAAAAAATTGAATTAATAGATGATGCCATTCAAATTTTATGCACCTTGATGATTTTGTTGATATCGCTTCGAGCGTGGAGTAATGGGATAATGTCTCTTCACTTCTTATCTGAGAGCTATTCTGACGGGAAATTTAAGACCCGAGTAGAAGAAACCGGACCTGAGTCTATTCGCAGCTTGATACGAAACCAACACAAGATGGCGAGTGCGATTGATGAGCTTATTATTAAACAAAAGATGCTTTACGCAACACTGCCACATGACATCAGAACTCCCCTGGCAGCCATTCAACTGACAAGCGATATATTGGTGTCGAACAAAGGTAACAATGAATTTCTTTTAGAGCGTTTGGGTACGCAAGTCTGTAGCTTAAATACGCTGTGTGAAAGTAGCCTCCATCTTTTTAAATTGTTGAACAAAGAAGTCGTATTGTGCCGAGAGGATGTCAATTTGGTTGACGTTTTGGAGTCTACGATTTCAACGCTGGGAGGATATAAAAACTTCGAGTTAGTTAACTGTTCTAAAACAATTCAAAGTGATGAAAAACTGCTTAAAATTCTATTTTTAAATATTTTATCTAATGCCGAACGTTATGCAAATAACACGATTATAATTTCACTTACATCCTACCCTAATGTAGATGTGGTGAGAATTAAGGATGACGGTAAGGGCTTTTCAGAAAAAACAATATCAGCCGTTAATAAGGGGGATATTGCTAATATCTTAAGTAAAGATGGGTTTGGCATTGGCTTGGTTTTAATATTTGAACTGACGAAGCTGTTGAGTGGAAAGGTTTTTCTTCATAATAATAGCAATGGTGGACAGGTTACACTGGTAATGAACCACTAAACTGTTATCTCTCTGAATCATATGATCCCCCCCTTTTTTTATAAATTAGGGGGAGAGATCTTTTCGTGTAATACGCTATTTTTTAACTCATGAATGCTTCAAATCGGCCAGATTTTTAATTGTTTCAGATAGCTCTGCTATAGATTTATGTGGGCGCATATTTACTTGGTATGTACCATTTACAATAATGCTTGGAATTTGCATGATTGTGGCTTGTGCTGTCAGTCTTTCTGAACGAGCGAGTTGAGTATTAACTTGAGCTTGCTGTTCTCCTGTTAACTGACTGATAGGGTTAAGTTGGTAACGAGTAAACAGGTTCGCTACTGAGCTACCTGTAATTGGTGCTGATGCTTGAACAATTAAAAAGAGTTCACGGATAAAATTATCTGGAAGGTTTTTATTTTGAACTGTCGCAGAGTAATACAGTGTTGCTGCGGTTCGCGTTGCATCATCAAATACGACATGTGTTTTATATATATGCTGCTGGCTCAGCTTACTGATATTAGGCAATATCATACTTAACTTCCAACAAGGCCGACACGTTAAGGAAAAGAATTTCTCAACACCGAGGCTTTCTGCATAGAAATCATTTTTGATCTTATCGTAATGTTTACCTTCAATCGTTTCTGCATAAGCCATCGTATTCTGAGACAGTAGTAATGCGATGAACATCGATTTTAATATTAAACAAACCCTTTTCATTATTTCTCCTAGCGCTTTTTATCGTGGATACCTTCTAAGTGTAAGTAACCGGTAACAGCCAGTCTTTAAGGAAGTGTAAGCTGCTTTGCTTATTAATGGTTTAAAGTTGCTTAAAGTTAAAAAGGGTAAAACTCGATACACTCATACAATTGGTCTAGTAAGTTAAGAGTAATAGAGTGTGAACCCCTTATGATGAAGTCGATTTCTTTTATATTTAAGCTACATTACTTGTGGCCACTATTATTTCTTATCTTTGTAACCCCCTCTTATGCCACTTGTAGTACCAACCATGCTGTAACGAGTATGTCTCCTTATCAGAATGAAGTAATCAAAGTAGGTGTTGTAAGCGATAGCCTATACACAAGAAAAAGTTCGAATGGCGATTTTGCCTATGAAATCATAGAAAAACCACTCAAAAACTGCTTAGGCGTTGAGACCCTTATTATTCAAAAGTCCCTCGCTGAATTGCTTGCATTGGCTAAGCGTGGGGACGTAGATTTGATTTTTGATCTTCTCAAGACGAAAGAACGAAATCAATATCTAGATTATTCAATAAACATCAGTGATGAAATTCCTTACATAGTGAGTAATAACTCGTTAATAAATAGTCTGAAATCGGGACAATCAATAGCGACATTAAAAGGTTCTGCTTGGATTGAAATGACCAAAACTTTTTTAGAATCAATTGGATTTGAAAATGATATAAAATTAGTTGAGTCTATTTCGGATTTAAATAAAGAACCGCTATTTGTTTCGGGTAGCTCCCATATTACAAACTATCATGATTTTAAAATGCCCATATCGAAAATGATAGGCAGCCATATCGCCGTGATAAAAAGCAAAAGTAAAAAATTATTACCTGTGATAAATGACATTATCGAAGGTATCGATAAAACTCAATTGGAGAAGGAAATTACCGGTTTTAATAACCAGTATTTATCATTGTCGAATGAAACGTTACAGAATGGTAACTATATTAATGTATTAATGGATTTTCACTTATTTCCTTTTTATGCCGATAAATATAGCAACCTATTGATATTTAACAAGTATAAGAATCTTGCAGATGAGATCTATGGCATTAATCTTGTTGATCGAGATTGCCATGATGATAGCTGTTTTAAATTATATGGCGATGACGTAAAGATGGCTATATATGATAAAGAAAAATTGAACGATAACAGGCCAACTAATAGTTTAGGTTTGGTTCGTATTGTACTGTTTAAAAATACTGAAATTAATGATGTAAAGCGAATAGGCATAATGAAAGAAATGCCGATAGATCTACGTTCTCCGTCAAAAAAGTATATAGAGTTTTTACATCAAGAAGAAATGGTCGAATACTTTATGGAAGGTAAGGTTGATGCATTTATTTCGACAAATTTAGATGGAACGCTATTACTCGCGCAAAATCCAGGGTTAAACTTTACTGAAGAACAGCTTAGTTTTAAATCTGTTGTCTTTTTAGTCCCTAAAGATCATCCTGAAAGTAACGCTTTATTGTCAATTCTTAATTCACTGATAGAGATATCTAATAACACTGGATATGTTGCAGTCGAAAAACATGGTAGAGACCTTACTTTACAATCTGTTATTGATGGTAAAAAGGAACTGAGATTAAGAGATTTTTATTCTTATATTATACTCTCTCTGATTTTTGTGGTTTATCTTTATTACGTTTATAAAAAAGTGACCGTTGATCCCCTCACAAAGTTGTTAAACTCAAGTATGATGAAAAAATATCATAGGAAAAATAATTACAATTATATTTCTTATATCAGTATATCGAACTTAGAGAGTATTAAGAAAGCTGAGGGCGTTGAATATGCTAATAACGTAATTAAGAATTTTTCAATTGTTCTTGTAAATAGTTTTCCATCGGGTGATAAAATATTTAGGATTTATGGAGATCATTTTGTTGTCTTTTCAAAAAATAGCTCAGTAGAAATACTTGAATGTAGATTGGGAATATTGAAGAATAATTCAGATGAACAAAGAGTCATATTTAACTGTGGCGTTAGAAAAATGACCAGTGACATTAAAGTAGATCTTATTTCGAGTGCAGAAGCGATGTATGCGAATGCGCTCGATGACGGCTGCATATTTTACTCTTACGAAAGTTCAAAAGAAGTACAAGATTATATTGATAGAAATATAATTAAAGATGTTATTAACAAAGCGATAATAGCAAAAAGTTTCGATGTTAATTTCCAACCTAAATTTGACTTGAATACCGGGAATATATATGGAGCTGAAGCTTTAGCTCGTCTTTGTGTCGATGGGCAGCATTACTCTCCTCAGGTGTTTGTAGAGTATTTAGAGCAATGTGGACGAATACCTGAGTTAGATTATATTATTTTGGAGAAGTCCATTGATTTTATAAATGTTAATAATATGGTGGATATCGTGTTTTCTATTAACGTGAGTTCAGAAAGTATTATGTGTAAAACGTTTAAGAAAAAAGTGAGGGATCTGCTGACTCAAAATAAAATGCTAAAAAACTTAGAATTCGAAATTACTGAGTCAATACTGCCTAAGCATAAAAGTGAAGTTATCGATTTTATAACAGAAATAAGACATGATTTTGGTATTAAATTTTCTTTAGATGACTTCACTACGGGTAATTCGTCATTGATAATACTCAGTGAATTTAGATTTGACTGTATCAAATTAGACCGAAGTTTATTCAATGCTATGCATAATAATCAAGATTTTAAAAACTCGATTAAAGTCCTGATCCGTGAAATAAGAAATTTTAGTGATGATATTGTTTTTGAAGGTATAGAAAATGAGGATGATGAATCGCTAGTCCTTGAACTTGGTGTGAGTAAAGTTCAGGGGTGGAAGTATTCAAAGCCTATTAATTCTGGAAGTTTTATGACTTTAATAAACAGCGCACGTACTTAAGGTTTTGATTTGTAAAGTAACGGGTATGGATTTCTGTATATTATGCTGAATAATGTTGTTAATACATTTTTTGATTATTTATCAAGGAATATTTATTTACGTGGTCTTTGCAATACATTTGTAATGTTGTTGCCTATTCCTATTATTTCAGCTTTATGTGATGTTTTATCATCTTCATTTGAGGTGTTTGAATTTCATCGATTAAGTTTGTTTATGGGACTTGTTTCAGAAAGTACACGCTCGTTATACCCGATATTGTTGCTGACTTATTTTTCTTTATTTCTTTCTAAAAAAGAAGGTGTATCCCGCGTTTTAGTTATTACTTCATCTTTAGTGATCGTTTTAATTATATGTAATACGTGTAAGTTTATAGACAGCACTTCGCTGCTTAATATGAATGTCCCGTTTTTTATTGCGGTTTTAACACCAATATTTGTTTCTAAACTTATTTTTTATATTCAGAGCAAAAAATGGCTTATGCGCTCTGAGTTACCCTCTGTAATAGATCAGTCGATAAACCTTGTCGGTGTCACCTTATTCGTTATTGTTATACTTGGGCTTCCTGCATTCTACCTGTCTTGTTTAGTGATGACAGAAACGGTCAGTGGGTTTACCGATTATGATATTAACCCTTTAATTAATGCGCTTCTGTTAGAAACAAGTCGGAATCTACTTTGGTTCATCGGAATGAATGGCCATGCTGTACTTTCTGGTTCTTCTGCTGGCTTTGATTGCGGTCATTCGGTAGCGATTGGTGATATTCAATGCCATTCTGAGCATATTATGAATAGCCTTTTTTTGACCGCTTATGCGTCGATAGGTGGTGCTGGGAATTCGTTGAGTTTAGTTATCTGTATGTTATTAACAAAAAATAGAGGCTATCGTCGACTTGGTGCTGTGTCATTAATTTTTAGTTTTTTTAATATTAATGAATTAGTGATATATGGCTTGCCTGTCATGTTTAATCCCATTTTAATCATTCCCTTTATTATGGTTCCCATATTGTCTCTGTCTCTTGCCTATTTCGTGACGACATTAGGTTTAGTCGCGCCTGTGACTATTCCAATTAGTTGGATGACACCGACATTATACAGTGGCTATTTATCTACAGATGGAGATGTGAACGCAGTCGTATTACAAGCGGCCATTGTCATTTTCGGTATCTTCATCTACTACCCATTTTTTCGTCGGATGGATGGTATAAAAATGGCAAATGTGGTTTTTTCTAAGTCTATTTCAGATAACTATTTTAATTATGACAAATTGGACGAAAGTAAATCGATAGGTGGCATGCTACCAGCAATGAATCAGAATATTCTTGCTCAGAACCGTATCAATAAACTGCAACGGAGTGGGGACTTTGTATTATTTTATCAACCACAATATGATTTGATCACTAAAAATATTGTGTCTATCGAAGCCTTGATTCGGCATAAAGATAATCAAGGTAAAATAACACCCCCAATATTTATAGATGATTTTAATAAAGTGGGTTTGGCAGCTGTACTCGATTTTTGGGTATTGCATCGAGCATTGACTGAAACCGCCGCGATAATTAAGGAATTTGGTATTACAGTTTCAATTAATGTATCGCCTGTGACATTTATTCGAAAAGATTTTTTTTATGCTGTAAAAGAAAAAATTGAAAAAGTAGCTATCCCTTTCTCTAGTATCATTTTAGAAATAACCGAAGATGTGTTGATTAAAGATGAGTTTAATACAGCTAAAACAATTAAAAAATTTAGATCATTGGGGGTGCAAATTGCGTTAGACGACTTTGGCTCTGGTTATTCATCATTAGGTTATTTGTCTACATACAAATTTGATATCGTTAAGATTGATCGCACACTAACAATGAATACTGATAATAAAATTGGAGCGGAGCTGTTCTCGTTAACATGCCAGATAGTAAGAGTGCTAGGGGCGAAAATAGTTGTTGAAGGTGTTGAAAGACAAAGTGAAGTTGAACTGATGGAAAAAGAGAATATTCATTTTGTTCAAGGGTTCTTTTTTTCTAAGCCAAAGCCAATTGAAAACATCACCTTTATTAATAATGCTCAATTGTGATTTCATATACGATGAAAAGTTTTGTTATTGTCTATTTAATTTTTTTACTCAGTGTTGACTATGCCTTTGCCAAAAATAAAACCTATGATGTTGGCATCATTAGAAGTGACAAGGTTAGTGAGTTTATTTTTGAAAATATTGCAGATGAATTATTGATTAACTTTAATTTTCATTATTATGACAATTATGATGACGTATTGTATTTGTTGGGTACAGAGTATTTGGATTTTGCTGCGGATATCACATATACATCTGAAAGGGCGTTTTTTTTGGATTTTACGGCACCTATTCATATCGATTTATCATATGTTTTCACAAAACATAAGTTTAATAAATCAACAGCTTATAGTTTTTCAATCCCTAGCGGTTCAGCATATCGTGATGTCCTAAAACGACAACTTTCAAATATATATGTTGATACTTATAAAGATGTTGATGCTGTGTTTGACAACCTTCAGCACGAGTATGTTGATGCCGTTATTGGTAATGTTGGGATGCTTGAGAGTGCCCTTAAAAAGGGTTTTAAAGCAGAGAGAGTATCAAGTGTTTTTGATCTCATACCTGTTTCCATTGCGACTAAACATGGAAAAAATGCTTATGTACTCGATGATATTAATCGGCTACTCAGTAAAAATAATCTACAGAATCAGGTAGCGACTGTGATTAATAAAAATGAGTACGATATCAGACTAACGTTACTACGACAAAAGGTCGCGAAGAGTAATGTGAATATTAATCATGTCATCCAATTTAAAGTTGAGGATTTACAACAAAATGGCAGCGCACCAACTAATGGGTTGAGTTTTTCTATCGTTAAAAAAGCGTGTTCTATATTAGGCTTTAAGTGCCAATTAGTGAATGATGTTGATGAATCTTGGGTCGATATTTATGATGATCTAGATAAGAAATCGATTGATATGTTAGCTGCTATGGTCATCACTGACTCCCGTAAAGATATGTTCTATTTTAGTGAACCCTATTATAAACCTCACTTATTGCTGATCAGTCGTGCGGGTTACAAAACAAATCAATATCATCGAGTGTCTGAATTAGTTGGTGAGCGGCTAGGTGTTGTAGAGGGGGATTACTTTGAAGGTTTTATTAGCCAACGCTTACCTAAAAAACCAATCTATAGATTTTCGAGCCAAGATAAGATGATTGAAGCTTTACTTAATGGCCGTGTAGATTACATCCCGCTAGGTGAAGGTAACTTCAATAAACTGATGACAAAAGCGCGCAGAATATTGCCTGTATCTCA
>Ga0209292_1001896_pt1 | contig 24967 bp, 4 predicted proteins | sample GOMGulsemesocosm_2_FD_184634 | JGI IMG/M metagenome (GOLD analysis project Ga0209292, IMG submission 184634) | Methane-oxidizing microbial communities from mesocosms in the Gulf of Mexico - GOM9C Gulf of Mexico (SPAdes) (version 2) | ecosystem: Environmental > Aquatic > Marine > Cold seeps... | reverse complement strand
GCGTACCAGTCTCACCGTTAATAACGGCAATACGCTCAGCCCAACCTTTATTTTTAACTTGCTGTTCATAACGACCAAAGAGCGTATCGCGGCTTTGCGTTTGCGTCGCGTTATTTGCATGCTTGATCAACTGCTGATCAGCATCAGGTAACTGAAAAATATCGACTGATTGTTCCCATTCATTATCAGCAAGATGAGTAATTAACGCACAATACATATTATTCAACTCTGCCATGTATTGTGGACTGAATAGTTGTTCTACATATAACCACTTACTCATAAAATGACCATTCACTTCTATCGCTTGTAAGTCAATCCATGCTTGTGAAGTTTGAGCGCTCCAATCTCTTTCTTCCACTATTTCAGAATCATCTAACCAAAAGGATTCTTCAGTCTGATCTAATAAGTTCCCTACAATACCGGTAAATACAATTGGTGAAACAGCCTTATTCCCATCCAATTTGTGCCGGCGAGCAAGTTCCCTTTGTACTTCAATGCCGTTAAATAAAGAATGCTCTATATCATTCCACATCACATCATGCGTGTTTCTTAATGTCTGTAAAACATCCTTTCCAAAATCAGTAAAGTGGAATAAATTTGTGCTTGTAAAATCTCCCCACAGCTTTGATACATCATCATGAATTTCATATCTATTAAAGACAGTCATTGTAATCAAAAAATCTTTAAAGCCAGAGAAGTAGGATAATACAGCGCCATATGCCCCTAATAGCACGGAAGAATAAGACACTCCATAACGCCTTGATTGTTCTTTAAACTTCAACCAAGTATCTCTCTCAATGTATAATGTATGATCAGAGAACTTAGGATCTGTAATACTATCCGGTGCTGTTAAGAATGGTAATTCAGGACGAAGAGGCATGTTTTCCACTTTCTCCATCCAATACGCTTTATCTAACTTATACCACTGAGATTCTGTTAAGTGTTTGAAATACTCCTGATAATCTTTAAAGCTAATTTCAGGCGGATTACATTGATAATTCTCATCTCGATATAAATTATCCATTTCGACAAACATGGCCTGTCGGCTCTGCGCATCCAATAAAATCAAATCAATACTAATATGCAGTACATCACAATCGCTAAAACGTGTCACTTCAAATGTAAACAATGGAAATTGTTTTGGATCGTATACTTTATGAGATAATCGCTCTCTGACTTGATCTAAAGTATTTTCATCACGTTTTCTGTCGGTGTATTCAGTAACATGAATGTTATGCACTTCAATTTCATCAATATCCAAACACTTTTGTTGTAACCTTTCAAATGAGTATACCGTTCTCAGTACATCATATTTATGAATCAATGTAGTCAGTGCTCTTTGTAATGCATCAACATTTAGCGTTCGATAACAATATTCATTGTAAATATGATTAGATATGTTGCCAATTTCATAGTTTGCTAAACGTCCCATTAAGTAAGCTCGTTGAACAGCAGTCATTTCAAACCAATCAGATTTATTTGGATTGCTCAACAATGGCAGTTGATCTAAGTCACTTTCATTAGTTACCCCTTGAAAATCACTTTTTGTATATTCAACTGTATTGACAGCCATACAATGTTCAATCAACAAGTTTAAATTACGAGATAGTGCCTCACATAGTTGTTCAGTGACATCGGACCCAAACTTGGTATAAATTTGCAAATGTAGCATCTCATTTTGAACAAATGCAACCAATCCAATATCGTTACTGAACCCGTTACTTGAAGCAATAGATTTACCCACTTGTTCATCACTTATTAACCAACTTTGATCTGAAACCCCATAATCTAAGCGCCCCAAATAGTTAAAGCTTATTGAAGGCAGATTGTCATTGGCGTAACCTACTAATGCACCAAAGCCAATTCCTTTATTAGGTATAGAACGCAGACTTTCCTTATTGCTCTTAATGCTTTGCTCTAACAACGACTCAACTTTGAGTTCCACTGGATAAATAGTTGTAAACCAACCAACTGTACTTGTAATATCCAGGTGAACATCAATCGTTTCACGCCCATGTCCTTCGAGCAATATATGTTGCAATGATTTACCATTGAGGTCTTTAAGAGAATGTCCCAAGACTGTAAGTAACAGATCATTTATTTGAGTATGGTAAGGCATATTACATTTATGTAATAAAGCGCTGCTCAAATCAGAGTTAAGTATTATTTCACCATCACTAATCGTTGCCGTTTTTGGCAATGAAAATGCTTCTGATCTTTGTAATAGGTCTAACCAATAATTTAGTTCATCTCGGTGATCTAACTCATAGGCCTCAATACCATTAACCCATTGACGATAACTACTCAATTTCGGTTGTAAGGCATTCCCTTCATATAAAGATTGCAAGTCTTCAGCCAATATTCTCCAACTTACTGTGTCTATTACTAAGTGATGAAGTGCAAAAAATACTCGCGCACTCCCATCAACAAAACCATGTAAATACCCAATACTATAAATTGGTCCATGCTCAATATCAAAACCACTTTGCCATCTTGTCAGTGTGTCTTGTAAAGCAGTATCAAATGCTTCACTGCCTTCATCACCTAATGTACTGACATCCAGTATTCTTAATGTCTCTAGTTGCGCATTTGCATCATAACATTGCTGTTCTTCGCTAAATCGTAGATTAAATGCATCATGCTGTTCTACTAATGTTTTTAGGCTATCGCGTAATCGTTCCGGCTCCAATATTGGAGTGCGCAATAAAAATGCTTGGTTCCAATGATGCTCAGCTACAAAGTTATTTTCAAAGAACCAAGACTGAATCGGTAATAACCCAAAGCGACCTTCTAAGCGACCTTTTTCCGTTTTCAACTCTAGTGTATCGTTTTCACTTTTTATCAAAATTTCTTTACACAACCCTTCAATCGTTTTGTGCGTAAAGATGTCTTGAATGGTTAACGCTACTCCTAATTGCTGTCTTAATTTACTGCTGAGCTGGATGCTAATGATACTGTCGCCACCCAAATTAAAGAACTCATCTTGAACCCCTACTTGCTCTAACGGCAAGCCTAATGCTTGAGCCCATAATGCCGTGACTGTTTTTTCTAATTCATTACGTGGTGCAATATACTCATGTGATGTTAAATGATCAGAACTTGGTAAATTAGCAACATCCACTTTACCATTTGCTGTCAAAGGTAAAGCCGTCAAATGTATCCATACCGCTGGAAGCATATACTCTGGTAGCTCTTGCTTTAACTTTTCTTGTAATACGCTCTCGTCTATCGCTTCATTTGCGACGTAATACGCAACCAAGTATTTATTACCTAATACTTCGTCTTCTTGTGCTAATACAAGCGCTTGCTTTACTTCTTCAATTTGGTTAACTGCATGCTCTATTTCTCCCAGTTCAACTCTATACCCCCTTAGTTTCAACTGGTTGTCTTTTCTCCCCACAAACTCGATGTAACCCTCTTTATGCCAACGTCCTAAATCACCTGTCTTATATAAACGACCTAATTCTTGATGCACAAAGAAACTTTCTGCTGTCCGCTCTGGATCTTCCCAATAATTTAACGCAACCCCTTCACCACCAATATGGATCTCTCCTATCACACCCACTGGACTATGTTCTGAGTCTGAATTCAATACGTACATTTTCTGATTCGGCATCGCGACACCGTAAGGTATGCTGCTCCAATGACTTGGAACTGGCGTTGATATTTTATGCCAAATTGACCAAATACTACCTTCTGTTGCCCCTCCTAACCCCATGACCTCAACATCTGAACTTAACGCGGTTAAATTATCTGCAAGCCCTGTTGGGATCCAATCCCCACTTAATAAAACCATACGTAACGAAGCAATGGAAACGGTGCTGTGCTGTGCTGCATCTACCAACAAATCAGCTAATTGCGGTACTGTATTCCATACGCTTATCTGATGTGCTTGGATGAGACTGAGCCAATGCGCTGGATCTTTCGTTTTATTTTGCGCTGGAAACACAATACTGCCCCCAACCGCGAGTAAACCAAATATATCGTATACCGATAAATCAAAACTTAATTCCGATAACGCAAGTACTCGATCATTCTGGCTGACACTGAATTTTTCGTTTACCGCATCAATGGTATTTAATGCCCCTTGATGACTAATGCTGACACCTTTTGGCAATCCTGTAGAGCCAGAAGTGAAAATAACATACGCCAAGTCATTACTAGCGACATCAGGTAAAACGGAATTGTGCCATGCGCCTGTTGTATCGTTAGATAACGTTTCTAGTAATTCATCAATCACTAATAATTGATATTTTCCTGCTAATCGCGCTTGGATCTCTTTACAGGCAAACTGCTTTGCAGATACCAATAAAGTACGCACTTTACCTTGTTGTAATACAGTATCTAATCGGCCTGTTGGCCACTCAACATGTAATGGTAAATAACCCAGCCCTGACTTCATGACTCCAAGACTAGCCACAACTTGCGCATAGCCTTTTTCTGCCAATATTCCAATAAGTTTACCGTGCGACTCTTCATTTTCTGTCACAGCTGTATTAACAAAATACTTGGCAAGTCGTAGACTATCTGTCATTAGCTGTTCATAACTAAATTGCGTACCAGTCTCACCGTTAATAACGGCAATACGCTCAGCCCAACCTTTATTTTTAACTTGCTGTTCATAACGACCAAAGAGCGTATCGCGGCTTTGCGTTTGCGTCGCGTTATTTGCATGCTTGATAAGCTCTTGCTCACCCATAGAAATAGATGGACTTGGCAACAAACTTGATTCCCAATCACTATTAGCAATCATTTCAATTAATTCACAGTATGTTGCATGCATTAATGCCATTTGATCATTATCAAACAATTGCTCAACAAAATCCCATTCCACAATAATACCATCAGCATGGTCGTACACTTTATTATCGAGCCATACTTGTGAAGTTTGTGTTATTGAGTAAGTTTCTCCCTGATGACTATCATTAATAAATGCACCTTGAGACTTACCTGTATTACCTATTAAACTCGTAAAAACGACTGGTGCTAACGCTTGATCAGCAGGTATAGATTTTTGTGTCCTAGCTAAGCGTTGAAAGTCCATTCCATCAAATAGATTGTGATCTATATCATCCCAAAGCTGCTTATGTGCATTAGTGAGTATCTTACTTGTATTATCTACTATTTTTTCATAATGAAATAATTCGAGAACAGTAAAGTCTCCAATTATTTCATTAATTTGAGGATGAATAGGTAATCGATTAAATAATGTTAAGTTAACACATACACTGTTTTGGCCTGACCAAAAACACAAAACTTCACTATAAAGAGCTAAGAAAACAACAGAGGGACTTATACCTATATTTTGAGCTTTTCGTTCCAACTTTTCCCATACAGCTTTTTGAATTACCTTACTAACTCGATTGAATCTAGGTTCACTTATATTTTTCGCATTAATTAATGTTGGTAAATTCAATTCAAAGTTATATTCATTGAGCTTATTCTCCCAGTAGGTTTTTGCTTGCAAAAACTTGTTTGAATGACGAACCTCTTCATATTTACACACATAATCGCGATAACTAAGAGTAAGTGGTGATAGTGGTAACTCAGGTTGATTGTATAATTGTGTCCATTCATCAAAGAATAACCTAAAACTATAGGCGTCCATTAAAAGAGCATCAAAGCTCAAATGTAAGATAATACCCTTGGGTGTATTACTTACTGCAATATCAAATAGCGGAAAAACTTTTGGATCATATACTTTGTGGGATAATTTATCTCTGAATGTTTCAATTTGCGTTAGATGATGGAAATCATTCACTGTAATGTGATAATAAGGTGCTTTAGGTAAGAAGCACTGTGTTGACTCTGAAAAAATAGTCCTTAGTGCAAAGTGACGCTCAATGAGTAAGTTTAATCCCTGTTCAAGCTTACTAACGTCTAATTCAGAAAATGTATGTTCTTGATAAATATGAGTTGCTATGTTGCCTAAACCAAAAGAACTTGAGCGTCCTAGTTGGTAAGCCTGCTGTACATTAGTTAGTGGAAAGGGTAAAAATAGTTCATTTTCATTCGAACACGTCGTTATTTTAAAGTTATCATAATTTTGAGATTGATTTTCAACTTCAAAAGACAATGTCAATTTAGTGATAGTCTTATATTCATAAATATCACGTGCGGTAATAGATAAATTCAGTAACTGGTTTATTTTATTGGCAATGCTAATTGCCAATATACTATTACCACCAAGAGCAAAAAAATCAGCAGAACAACTCACATGTTCTTCTTCAAGATTCAACTCCGATGAAAAAATTTTACACAACGCAAACTCAGTGCCATTTTGTGGTGCACGATATATGTCTTCATAACATACTTGTGGTAGTGGTAAGTTTACTACATCTAATTTACCATTTTTATTAAGAGGCAAATTATCTAATGATACAAACCTTGAAGGCACCATATAGCTGGGTAAGTTACCCACTGAAAAGTCTCTAATTTTAGATTCACTGAAAGAAGCATCACTCACGTAATATGCAATCAAAGTATCAATACCATGAATAGATTTAACGACAACTGCTACTTGTTTTAAGTCAGAAAAAGTAGATAACCTTTCTTCAATTTCTTGCAACTCAATACGATAACCTCTTAACTTTACTTGACTATCTGCACGACCTATAAACTCTAGATTACCGCAAGCTAATTTACGAACAAGATCTCCCGTTTTATACATTCTTGAGTTGAGGTTTGATTTTGTGCTATCTATACCTCTAAATTTATTTTTCAGAAACTTTTCACTGGTTAATTCTGGGTTGTAAATGTAGCCACGTGCAACGCCTGCACCTCCAACATATAGCTCCCCGATAGCATAATCAGGAAGCTCATTACCAATTTTATCAACAACATAAGAAGTTCTATGCGTCAAAGCTTTACCAATTGGAATACTATCAATATGTTGTAAATTATTTTTATTGATCTCAAAGGAGCAACTAAATGTCGTATTTTCCGTTGGACCATAACCATTGATCAAATGAGTAGGACAATCTCTCGAATTAGCAAGCTCAGTAATAAGTTTTTTGTTTAAAACTTCTCCTCCAACAAGGAGATATTTTAACCTTTGAAACAATGCACTATCTTCAAGGTAAAGGCGATCAAATAAAGTTTTAGTTAACCAAAGAACTGAGACTTGTTGGTTAGTTAGTAATTTTGAAAAATCTTCAACTTTAGAAAGTAAAGATATTTTGTCATCAGGAATTAAAAGACGAGCTCCATTTAATAACGCTCCCCAAATTTCGAAAGTAGCAGCATCAAAGCCAATATCTGCAAGTTGTATGAAAGTATCATCAGAACTGATATCTATATACGTTACATTTTTAACAAGTGAACAAATATTAGCATGTTCTACCATAACACCTTTAGGGTTATTGGTTGTTCCAGAGGTATACATTACATAAGCTAAATGAGTCTCTCTGAGAGATAACCTGAGATTGTCTTTTGAATATGTCTTTAAATCAGTCGTCAAGTTCTTATCATCTAAAACAAGTACGTCAATATCAAAAGCAACTTCTTCCATAAGTGTATGCGTTAGCACTAAGCGGCTTTCAGTATGCTCAAGAATATAGTTAACTTTCTCAATTGGATAATTATTACTAAGTGGAACATAACATCCACCCGCTTTTATAACAGCCAACATAGCAACAATTGAGTGAATAGAACCGTTAAACCATAAAGCAACAGGAGATTCAGAGTTTATGTCATAATTGGCACGTAAATATCGAGCCAATCTATTTGACCTGTTATTTAAATCCTGATAAGTCAAACAACTACTATCATCAATAACAGCAATCGCATCTGGTTTAGTTTCTACTTGAAATTCAAAAACCATATCTAAAGATTGAAACGTTTCTTCGTGTTCAAACCTCTTATATTGGGTCTCTATTAAAACGTTCGTATTGATTGTTCGAGATATACTTTTTTCATCTAGCGAGTCCAAAAAGAAACAGTATGCGCCCAGTAAAGATGAGATATGTGGTTCGTCATAAACAGTTTTATCATAACTTACATGTAAATCTATGCCGTCTATTGTTTCATTCGCGGTCACTGATATACCAAATTTTTCAATATTTTCAGAGACATTCAATAATTGATGTTCAACATTGCTATTATCAATAGTATTTGTTGAAAAGTTATGCATGGTAAACATTACATGCATTAATTGTGCTAAGTCTTCTACTCGGCCTGAAAGTCTCTGCGCTAACACATTCAAGTTTAATAACTGATGTTCATTTAGATAATTAACTTCACTATTAATACTTTTAATATTATTAACTGTCGATTCATTTCCATTATAATCAGGGATTAAAGGCAATGTACTTATAAATGGACCTATACTTTCAGATAGCTCATATGGGCGATTAGAAACTGTAATACCGACAGCAAAATTTGACTGACCTCCACTGAAAACACTTAACGAATGATATAAACCAGTCAACATGATTGAATAAAGGCTAACATTAAGATTTATTGCCAGTTCATTTAACCGATTAATTAAATCTTTATCGATATGATGATTTATTACCCCCGCACCATTATTAGTTAAAATAGAACCTCTATGTGACAGCTTTAATATCGATGACTCAGAAAGCTTGTTTGACAGCCTCTCTAAACAATTTTTATATTTCAACGTAGAAAGCGTAAAATTCTGATAATTCACAAAGTCAAAATATGATACCTGAACACCGTGGAGTTCCTTTTCATTTTTGCCATTTAGGTACCCAACTAGATCTGATACAATTAAACCAACAGAAAATGCGTCTGATAATATGTGATGATGTGTAAGGTTGACTATCACTTTATCACTATCAGCAACTTCGATTATCTCAGTCTGAATTAGAGCTTCTTCATTAAGTGAAAATGGTGTTTTATACCTAATTTCACATTCCTTCTCAACATCACACTTTTCTATCAATGAGTGTTTAATATTAAAATCCGTTACATCAAACAGACTACATGATTCACGAGATAATAGTTTAAGCCTCAGCATGTCGTGCTTTTGTAATAGAAAGAGAATAGCCCCACTGATATCATCGAGCGACTCCCTTTTAATTTCTATAAAGATAGGCACATTGTAGGTGTATTCTAAAGAGTCTAAATTTGCTTGGAGATATATTCCTTGCTGAATATTAGATAAATGAAATTCGTTATCTTGTTCTGGCGTTTTATATACACTTATTTCAGAAGCTTTATTTTCAGAGAATACTCCATTAAGTTTTAAAACCTCAATAATATATTCTCTGTTTTCTTTAATAAAGGACTTAAAATCATCAGGAAAACCCTTCGCTTTATCAAAGCTAAAGTTAATGCTCCCATTTTTATTTAGCCACAATAAAATTTTACTTTCTTTTAGCTTATAAAAAATTTCCATATTTCTCATTATAATTCTCCAAACTCTCTTTCTACTTCTACTGACGCTTTAGTAACCATTAATGAAATAGATTTAACATCAGGTTTCTTATACAATTCATCCAAGCTCAAGTTAAAATCAAACTCTTTTTTAACATTGCTAATAAACTGCATTGCTAATAGAGAATTACCACCTAAACGGAAAAAACTATCTTCAATTGATATATTTGTAGGGTCTAAATTAAGGATTTCACTCCATAATTTTGCTATTTTTATTTCTAAGTCAGATACAGGCTTTACAATTGTCCTATTAATTAAATAATCGGATTCTGAGTCGGAAACTAACTTTTTCCTATCAACTTTTCCGTTTGCAGATAATGGAAACTGATCAACGAAAACAAGTTTATTTGGAACCATATAAGCAGGTAAGTCTAATTCTATTTTTTGAGTAAAGTGTCGATTAAACTGAGTTAACTTATTAATAACTGATGCCACCTTATCGTTCTTTGCTGAATTACTTATACTTCCCCCTATAAGATGATGAATGACGGAAGAATCACCAAAAATCTCTTTTATTTTCCCTTTATGCTGACGGTGCACTTCACCAATTGCACATGTTCCTATATTGTAATCAACAAGTAAGTCCATTAGACATTGAGAATGCATTCCAGCATCAAGATATTCAGAGTGAGTGATTTCTGGGTTTTTACTTACGAAAAATATAGCAAAAGAGCCATTATTCCAAATAGAGGCATTATCATCGAGCGCACTCAATTCAGGTAATACAGGCCAAGGTAGATAAGCTAATCCCTCATTACTTAATTGATACCACCCCTGTGAAAGGTTAGTTACAGATCCTTCTTTTATATATAAATAACAACCTTCGGCTACACAAGAAGGAGCTGTATCTACAGTGAATATAAGTTTATTCAGAATTTTCTGACCGTCATCAAGATCAAAACTTAAGGAGCCCTTTGTATCAACTCGTTGAATTTCAGATGAATATTGAGTACCGTAATTATCATTGAAAGTGACATTTTTAATCACTCCTTCTATATACCCACATTCAAGTAAAGATAAAAACTCACTAGCATCACCATAAATTGGCCTTATAGCAGACTCTAATGTAACCATAAATACTTCAATTTCCGGTAAGTCGCTATTAAATGCTAAAGAAGCCATCTTAATTAACTCGTGGTTTCGTCGGTCATAATAATATTCACCACATTCTAATAAATCAGTTAGATGACTATTAATACGAACATAAAGCTGTATCGGATATAAAGTTCCAGCAGACGGGTATCTATATTTTGGTAAACCATTTTGGTCCTCTGTTATTGCACTTAAAGCATGTAAATAAGTACTCAAACCTGAAAAGTCTGGTATTTTGATGTTTGTTTTTACTTGATTAGCGATGAAAGCATTGAGTGCATCCTGTATCTGAACCTTTTCTATTGCCGAACCATCAAATATTCGATAACTCTTACGTTGATAATGCTTTTGTATCGAAGTACCTGTATTAGGTTGTATTAATGATATTTTCTGTTTATTACTTATAATTAGTGAGCTATCTCCATGTTGTGTGAGCTTAAATGCCAATTCATCATCAATTGTAACAAGTCTCTCTTTAGGTTTAATAAATGCTACTAGTGAATTTTGAAGATCTTTAGAAATAACATGTACTACAACCTCCTCAACTCCTTCTAATTGCTGAATTGCACTTTCGACATCTCCCACTTCAACACGGTAACCATTAATTTTAACTTGACTATCTTTACGACCAATAAACTCTATCGTACCATCATTAAGCAAGCGACCAAGGTCTCCGGTTTTATATAGTCTGCCTTCTACAGGATGCTGGTAAAAACTCTCGTTAGTTTTAACTTCATCGCCCCAATAGTTAAGCGCAACACCTTCACCACCTATATGTATCTCACCCATAACTCCAAAAGGACAATATTGATCTTGCTCATTAAGAACTAGCATTTTTTGATTTGGCATGGCAGTACCATAGGGAATCGTTTTCCATGTTGCTTCTACTGTTGTAATATCATGCCAAATAGACCAAATACTTCCTTCTGTTGCACCGCCTAAACTCAAAATTTCTGATTTAGGAAAACACTCCAATAATTGTTCAGGAAGATTTAATGGTATTCTGTCACCACTAAGAAGAAAGGCACGTAGGCTTGAGTTTTTAACTTGTTCTAAATAATACTCTTCATACAACAACCCAGCTAGCTGTGGCACTGTATTCCATAATGTGACTCCATATTGTTCAATTATATTCAACCAATTTGAGGTATCTTTGAGTTTATTTTGTGGTGGGAATACAACAGTTCCACCAGCTGACAAGACACCAAAAATGTCAAAGACTGATAAATCGAAACTCAAGTCGGAAAGTGCTAATATTTTGTCATTTTTTGTAATGCTCAAACGCTTGTTCACTGCTTCAATCGTATTTAAAACTCCACGATGTGAAATGGTTACTCCTTTGGGGGTTCCTGTTGAACCTGAAGTAAAGATGACATATGCAATATCATTCTCTTTAACTTCCGGTAATACATTATTGAAGTGTAGACCTTGAAGCTGCTTATCAGTTTGAAATTTTTCAAGAATATCTTCTATTACTATGCACTGATATTGATGTATGTGTGTACTTTGAACTAACATTTTAGCTTGAGTTCGAGATACTAATATTAACTTTACCCCTCCCTCTTCGAGTACTGAAACAATACGCGCAACAGGCCAGTCAATGTTTAGTGGTAAATAAGCATGCCCTGACTTCATAATTGATAATGTAGAAATAATTTGAGAACAACCTTTTTCACTCAATATGGCAATGAGTTTTCCTGAACTATCAGATTGAGTTTGGAGATTAATGTAATGTGCTAAGTTTTCTGATTGAGACAATATATTTTTGTAACTAAACTCTTCCCCATCACCATTAATAACAGCGATATTATCTGAGTCTCTAATTAGATCGCAAAGTGTCCCTTGCGGAATGTCTTGAACTTGATGATTTGTAATATCCATCAACATTTTTTGTTCAGAGGAGATCTGAAGTAAACTTTTTAGCTCTTCATCCCAGTCATTCTCAGCTAAATATGTAATTAACTCACAATATGTTTTATTAAGCGTATTTATATATTCACGGTCAAATAACTGGTCTACATATAACCACTTACTCATAAACTGGTCATCAACTTCAATTGCTTGTAAATCAATCCAAGCTTGCGAGGTTTGTCCCATCCATAATCGCTTATCTTTCATTTCTGAATCGCTTAAAAATAATTGAGATTCATGTTCCTTATTTTTGTTTCCTAATACACCCGTAAATACTATCGGAGATGCTGCTTTGTATATATCAAGGTCATTTAGCTGCACCAAATCGCGCTGTACTTCTAAACCAGTATATAAAGAGTGTGAAATATTATCCCACATCACATCATGAGTACGCCTAATTGTCTCTATTAATCCTTTAGAACGGGAACTAAAATGAAACAGATTTGTTGAAGTAAAATCACCCATTATATGTTCAACATCATCAAACAAAGGATAACGGTTAAATACTGTCATCGTCATAATGAATTCTGACACACCTGAATGAAAACCGATTACTTCTCCATATAAACTAAGCAATACAGATGAAGGAGATACATCATTTTTTTGAGCATTAAGTTTGAATTTACGCCAGGTGTCAGGCTCAACATAAAGTGTATGATCAGCAAACACAGGTTGCGAAATATCGGTTGGCGATACTTTCAATGGTAGCTCAGGACGAAGGGGCATTTTTGCTACCTTATCTTGCCAATATTCACGATCTCGTTGATACCAAGATGATAAACGAAGCGCTTGATAAGCCGCTTGATAACGTTTAAAACTCGTAACATCTGTGGATGAAACAGCTACAGTTTGCCGATATAAAGTATCCAATTTTGACAATAAACGACGCCGACTTTCAGCATCTAATAAGATTAAATCCATGCTAATATGAAGATATGAACTGTCTTTAAATTTACTCACTTCAAATGTAAATAAAGGTGCTTGTTCGGGGTTATAAACAAGGTGTGATAAACGATCTCGTATCTTTTGTAATTCAGACCCCTTAGACAGTTCATTTTCGAGTATATTCTGCTGAACCTGATAGTGTCCAAATTCTTCCATCGGTAAAATACGCTGCTGCATCAATTCAAAAGAGAATGCAGTTCTCAGAATAGGCTCTAATTCAATCAACTGATTCAATGCTTTTTGTAACTTGTCTACATCCAGTTCTGAGAATACATATTCATAATAAATATGATTGGAAATATTACCAATTTCGAAACTACCCAGTCGTCCTAATAAATAAGCTTTTTGAATTTCAGTCATTTCAAACCAGCCGTATGGTTCAGATTCTGAAATAGGCGGTAATAATCCAATATCAGAAGGGCTTTTAATATCAATGAAATCGCATGGAGTATATTCAGTAACCGATTGCTTGAGACAAAAATCAACAATATCTTGAATTCTCGCTTTAAAAGCAGCTCTGAATACCTCCGCAGTTTGTACATCTAATTTCGTATCGATATCAAAAACAAAGCGCCCTCCTTTTACAAAACTGTTAATATCAATAATATTATGGCTTACATTTTCTGGATGAAAATTCAAGCCAGAGCGTTCATCAGCTAAAAACCAATTGTCTTTATCTGCTTCATTAAATTGCCCTAAATAATTAAAACTAATTTGTGGTAATTCACTAGGATCATACCCAAACAAAGCACCGTATCCGAGTCCTTTGTTTGGTACTCTATGTAAAGCCTCTTTTACTGATTTGATAGTATCAGTCAATAAAGTGGAAACTTCTATTCTCAACGGACTCAGGATCGTAAACCAGCCAACAGTTCTACTAACATCTACGTTATCATCAATAAGTTCTCGCCCATGACCTTCAATTATAATATGATTTACAGACTGTTGATTAACATCTTTAAGTGCTAACCCCAGAGCTGACACTAATAAATCATTAATATTTGTATTAAATGCATTTTGAGATTTATGCAATAAGTTTGAAGTCAATTCATTGTCTAACTCAAAACTTACCCTATGTGAAACACTGCTTTCATTCACAAATCCATCTAAGGCGTTACGGCTGAAATCTTCAAGCATATCCTGCCAATATACTCGTTCAGATTGATACTTATTTCCATAGTTTGTGACTACATTTGTCCAGTCAGAAAATGTTGAACTTTTTTCTGCTAAAGCTTCACCAGAATATAAAGTTTCCAGATCACTTAGGATAATACGCCAACTTACAGCGTCCATAATCAGATGATGAAATGCCATAAATATGCGTGCGGTGCCATCATCAAATCCATGTAAATATGCAACTTTAAATAGTGGTCCCTGATATATATCAAAATTACTTTGCAGCATGGTCAATTCATCATGCAAAGATTCTGGTGAATGTATTGAAACATCAACCGTTTCAATTTCTGGTAAAATCAAATCATTTAAATAAAACTGTTCAATCCTATTAGATTGAGTTTTTTTATAAGCTACGTTAAAAATGCCATGATACTTAACCAATGCATCAATACTTTTAGACAAAGACCTTATATCTAGAGTCGGAGTATGAATTATAAAAGATTGATTCCAATGGTGTTTTTTCTTTAAATTTAAATCAAAGAACCATTTTTGAATTGGCAAAAGAGGAAGCTTACCCGTTAGTTTTTCTTCATTTTGTTGTATCTGCTCAGACTTTTTATTTTTAGTATTTTGTTCAATATATTCGCATAGAGCAGAGATTGTTTTATATTTAAATACTATTCTTAACGGGATATTTTTTTTCAATTCCTTATTTACTTTATTAATCATCTGTAAACAAAGAATACTATCGCCACCAAGTGCAAAAAAATCTTTGTTATAGGCAACATCAGTCTCATTAATACCTAATATATCCGCCCATATTTTTCTCATCACTCCATAACTATCAGGTACCAAGTTATCTATAAAATTAGCCAATTCAGCAAGCTTTTTATTTTTAAATATAATTCTTAGTGCCAAGTGACTTTTAAATGTTTTGTTAATATTCCCTACCATTTGCAAGCACAAAATACTGTCCCCACCAATAGCAAAAAAATCTGAATCAGGCTTTATATTACATTCTTTTATACCAAGAATCTGAGACCAGACTTTCGCAACCTTTTCTTCCGTTTCAGATAATTTCGTAGTCAAATCGATATTTTTTGTCTCAACTATAAATGGGTCTGGTAGTTTTTGACGGTCAACTTTACCACTTGTTGTAAGTGGTATAGAGTCGACTGGTTTGAATATACTTGGAAGCATATAATCAGGACATCGATCCTCGATAAATGCTCTTAGCTCATCAAGATCAATATGGTTATTTGATGAAAAATAACCAACAAGTTGCCTGTAACCATTGTTATTTTCTTTTATTACCGCTGCCGCTTGTTCTATTCCTTCAAAGGCAGTCAATGAATGTTCAATTTCCTCTAACTCAATTCGATAACCTCTAAGTTTAACTTGATTATCAACCCTTCCCATAAATACAATCTCTCCATCTGAAGAAAGCGTTGCTAAATCACCAGTTTTGTAGAGGCACCCATGTAAATTATCATCAATAAAAGTTTGTTCCATCAATTTAGGGTTGTTTAAATACCCTTTAGATAATCCCTTGCCCCCAACATATAACTCACCAATAGCTCCTACTGGTAATATTTTCTGATGTGAATTCAAAATCAGTGCACGGCGCTGAGATAAAGATTTACCTATTGGTACTGTCCGGAAGTTTTTAAGTTTATCTAATGTCAGTTCACATACTGTACTAAAGGTCGTATTCTCAGTAGGTCCATAACCATTCAGTAAATTTTCAGGGCCATAATCACAGAGCAACAGTTTTTCTACTAGCGTTCTGTTCAACGCTTCCCCGCCTACCAGTAAATACTTTAATGATTGAAATAAGCGCTCATCCAAATGAAATAATTCATCAAATAATGACTTTGTAAGCCACATAATAGAAACATTTTGGCTGGTGATTAATTCTCGTAACCTATCCGGATCTGCGAATAACGCTAAACGGTCTTTTATTAATACAAGTTTACTTGCATTTAAAAGAGCTCCCCAAACTTCAAATAGAGAGGCATCAAAACGACGGTCAGCAAGATAAATAAACACATCTTCAGATTGAATGTTGATATAATCTGTATTAGTAGTAAGCGATGTCACGCCAGCATGCGCTATAAGTACGCCTTTTGGTGTACCTGTACTTCCTGATGTATACATAACACAGCATAAATTTTCATCATCTAGTAATAACGCTAAATTTTGAGAGCTAAAATGCGTTAAATTTTCACTATTAAGTAAATTGTCAAGTACAGCAATATTACTTTTTTGCATATATTGCAGGAATTTATCTGCATTGCTATTTTGACAAATAACGAAGGGCGCAGAAACGTCATTCAAAGTGAATGCTATTTGTTTATTATTACTATCGATTGCCATTGGCACATAAGCGCAACCAAGTTTTAACACTGCCAACATTGAAATAACTTCCTGAATAGGATCCGTAAGGCATATAGGGATCATAGAGCCAATTTCAGGAGAATATTGTTCATCTAAATATCTTGCTAATTGATTTGATTTAGAATTTACTTGCCCATAAGTTAAACTTTGTTCACCATATTGTAATGCCCTCTTATCAATATGAATCGCCGCATTATTTTCAAATATACTAACAATTGTTTGACTTTGAGGCTCTACATTCGTTCTGTCACTTTCTATTTCCGCATATTCAAGTTCTTTTACTAATAAAGATGGAGATTCAGCCAATTGTGACAATATCTTATCCATTACCGTAAAAAAGTTTTTAATTAAATCATCTTCAAATAATTCACCTGCATATCTCAAGGTAATTTGTAATTGAGATTCATGCTCTTCTACTATCATCGCTAGTGGATAATCTAATTTTTCGATGGTAGTCAAATTTTCTATATTTAATGAAGAAAATTGATCTGCTTCATTTAAGGAAGAAAAATTATTGTGAACAAATAAAAAATCAAAAACCCTTCGGCCTTCTTTTTGTAAGCTTGCTAAATATGTTGAACTATTACTATTAAGATAATTAATTTTTTCTTGTAGCTGTTGCACTGCTTGACTAATACTTAATTCTTGTATTTCAGTATGATCAACAACAAGCGGTAATGTATTAATTAATAAACCAACTGAGCTCTCAACTCCATTAATAGGTAAGTCTCGCCCTGATATAGTTGCCCCTGTAATCGTTTTTTCTTCGAAAGTATAAATATTGATTATTTGGTGGCATAGAAATTCAAAAAGTGCATTGATGGTTACACCTTGCTCGCTGCAAAACTTTTTAATCTTGTTAAATGAAGATGTGCGATACCAGTGATGTTCGATTTCTGGTTTTGAAACATATTTATGTGATTTAAGATCTTGAGTATCTCTTTGATCTGATTTGATTAAATCACTGAGCCTACTTTGCATTGGCACCTCTGCCAAAACATCTTTCCAGTACTCATCGTCGTATTTATTTTGTTGCTGTACACAAGCCTGAGATAACTGATAGCTTATATTCTCTTGCTGATTTACCTCTTTGCCTTGATATAAATCAAAATACAACTCATGGACTTTATTAATTAAAATCAAGCTACTCCAGCCATCTATAATTGCGTGATGACAACTTAATAAAAGTCGACTTTTTGTATCACCCATAGTAACTAAATAAACTCTAAATAAACCTGGTTCTGCAAGGTTGAATCTCCTACTTCGGTCCTCATCAAGTAACTCTTGTAAATATGAGTCTTGTTCCAAGGAAGATAAATCACTAATATCTAAATGTAACCAATTCAGAGTTGCATCTTTATCTATTATTTGTAATAACTGCTCCTGCCAAGCAAACCGCATCCGTAATGAACCATATTTCTTTTGCACCAATTGCCATGCATTTTCTAAAAGACTTGCATCGATTTCACTATTGTAATCCCAATATGTTTGCACTTGGTAAGCTGTATCGGTGCCACCTTGAGAAATAGAATGATATATAAACCCTTGTTGCAAACTATTTGCGAGGAAGATATCAGTTACTTCTGTATCTTTTTGGAGTAGGTCAAGATATTCAGTTGATATTATGTTGTCAATATCATGCCGTGTGAGATAAGTACGAGTTTGTGATTGGGTAAGCTGAATAATTTTATTTAAGTAATTGTTAAGATTTATAGCCATACTTTGAGAAAATTCACTGCTTATATAACTTTCAATACTAAAGCACATCACACCGTCAAGTACTGATCCTGTAACAACCAAGTTGTACCCATCGTTATTACAAGGAGGACTAAGCAATACAATATTCTCGTCCGTTAAATGCCATTTTTGTGCATCTTCACCAGCAAAGGTATTTTTAGTTAACTGTCCTAAATAATTGAAACAAATAGAAGGTAAATCTTGACCTTTGTATCCCTTTAATACGCCATAACCAACACCTTTATTCGGTATTTTTCTCAATAACTCCTTAGTATTCTTAATTGTTGATAAAATATCTTCACTTTTAGACAAAGTAACTGGGTACAATGAAGTAAACCACCCCATCGTCCGACTAATATCAATACTATTATCTATTTCCTCTCTACCATGTCCTTCAAGCATGATTACATTATTATCACTCTCAAAACTATCAGATAATGCATGGGTTAATGCTGATAATAGTAAATCATTAATTTCCGTTTTATATAACTGGTTTGCATTTTTTAATAAGACTGTCGTATCTTCTTTTGAAAGTTTAATATTCGTCGTATAGGCTTGTTCTACCTGATTATTATTAACACTTAAAAATGGATCTACATATCCATTTAATTGTTGAAACCAATAATCTTTTTGTTCTGAGTTTTCATGAGCATATTCCGTTATTGCACTAACCCATTGACGATAGCTACTGCCTTTCTCTTCAAGCTGCTTTCCATGATATAACAACTCCAAATCTTCAACTAAAATCCTCCAACTTACAGTATCAATTAATAAATGATGAGCAAGTATACAAACCCTTGCACTTCCATCAGAAAAACCTGTTAAATATTCAATTCTAAATAATGGTCCATTTTCCAAATCAAATTTACTTTGAGCTAGACTTAACCCCTTACGGTAAATTTCAAAATCAGAAATATGTCGTTGATGGAATACGTCTGTTATTTCCATTTCATCATCATAGAATTGATTCCACATCCCTTCCTGGTTTTGTCTAAAACGTAATGAAAATGCATCATGATGTCGTAATAGTTTAATAACACAATGTTCTAATTTTTTTATATTTAGTTCCGGTGTTTTAATAAAAAACAATTGCCCCCACTGACTTGGATATTGAAATTCTTTTTCAAAAAACCAATCTTGAATAGGCAATAAAGAAAAGGAACCATTTAAATGACCAAGCTCTCTTTGAATTTCAACCAATTTCACTGACTTATTTGTAAGTACTTTTTCACATAAAGTTTTCAGTGTATTATTTACAAAAATGTCAGCAACGCTCAAATCACAATTTAACATTTGTCTTAGCCGGCTTGACAAGCGAATTGCATCAATACTGTCACCACCCAATTGAGTAAACTCATCTCCCATATTCACATTTTCACTTGGGATAGCTAATACTTGTGACCAAATATTTGCAATTTGAATTTCTAATTCAGATTTTGGCTTTTCAACAAACTGACTCTTTGTCATCCTCGGAAAAGGCAGTGATTTATAATCAACTTTACCATTACTTGTTAATGGTAAAGCCTCTATCACAACATATAATTCAGGCACCATATAATCTTGTAGCTGAGTACTCAGATATTCTTTGATCCTATTCTCTGCTTCTATATTCGATGAACTATCTTTTGTAGACTGAGCAGCAACATAGTATGCAATAAGTTTTTTTCCCGAATGATTACAAGCGGATCCTGATAAAGAATCTAAAGTAGTAACTACACACTCTTTTATATCAGTAGATAGCTCTAGTTTAGATTCAATCTCTCCAAGTTCGACTCGATAACCACGAATCTTTAATTGACGGTCTTTTCGGCCAATGAATTCTACATACCCTGAACTGTTCAAAACTCCTAAGTCCCCAGTGTAATAGAGCCTTCCGTAAATAGGATGATCTTTAAAACTAGCAACCGTACGCTCAATATCTCTCCAATAATTGATTGCAACACCAAGTCCACCAATGCATATCTCCCCAACCTCTCCCACGTTGGACTTATCATCTTCAGAATTAAGCACATAGATATTCTGGTTAGGCATCTCGTACCCATACGGGATTGCCTCCCAATCAAGTGATACATTTGAAATTTCATACCAAATTGACCAAATACTGCCTTCAGTTGCACCACCTAGGCTTACAACTGTAGACTTTTTAAATGACAGTATTAGCTGAGTTGGTAAAGTGAGGGGTATTTTGTCGCCACTTAAAAGAAATAAACGAATCGAATTATTTATTGCTTTAAGCTCCTGATATTCTTCTTCTAATAGCTTCGCTAACTGAGGAACTGTATTCCAAATACTAATCTCATACTTTTCAATCAACTCCAACCAATGCTTTGAGTTTTTAACTTTCTCTTGCTCAGGGAAAACAATCTTCCCTCCAACGATCAAAGGTCCAAATAAGTCATATACAGATAGGTCAAAGCTGAGCTCAGATAAGGCTAAAACACTGTCACTTTGTGATACTAAGTATTTATCATTCACTGAAAAAATAGTGTTTAAAGCACCTTTATGACTTATTGTTACTCCCTTTGGCTTACCTGTTGAGCCCGAAGTAAATATTACATATGCCACATCATTAGAATTAACTTGTGGCCATGCATCAAACTCAGAGAGCTCTTTTGAATCTGATAACGAAAAAAGATCTTCAATTACCAATAATCTAAAATCTTTGGAAAGCGAATGAACCAATTCTTTGTTTTCATACACAAGCTTTGAAACTAATAAAGTTGTTACATTGCCTTCTTGCAAGACAGATTTTAACCTGCTTTTAGGCCAATCTAAGCTTAAAGGAAGATATGCGTTAGCTGACTTCATAATAGCTAAAGTTGCAACAGCTTGATTGAAGCCTTTTTCGCTCAAAATACCAATAAGCTCACTTTCCTGAGTTTCACCACTTTTGACTTTGGAAGTTTTAAAACAGCTCATTAATTCAAAGGCGACACTATTTACATGGGAGAATAGATTTTCATATGTATAATTTTTATTATTCTTAGCATCTGTGATAGCAACATTATTTTTAAACCCGTCATTGAAAATCACATCATGTATTGTGAAAGAGCTGTAGGGCAAAGAATAGTCGGTGTTTTTTTTAGAATTATCAGAAAAAGCATTTGAATTAGTCATGTTATTCCTTTTAGACCTTGCTTGGTATGTCAGATATTTTTCATTATAAAAATACCAACCCAATAAAATTAAGCTGATATCTTTATTATTAAAATCAATTTTTGGCTTATATTTTTATACTTTACGACACTTGAAATCATGACCATTTAAATTTTTCGTAACCTTTTTGTTATGCTCATATAGGTCTTCACCAGAGACTAAAACTGATGCATAGTTTTCTAGATCATATTGTTCCCCATGATCAGTTACAGACTTCATTTCAGGAAATATTTGAGTACTTGCTTTAACGTATCTTGCATTTGTACTGTAACGCCTTGAATCATTGCTTGTATTTGGTACAGAACCATGTATACAGCGAGTCGTAAATATAACTGCTTCTCCTGGTTTCATTTCCATATATTTTGCATCTTCTTCCTTTGGCTCCCAATCCTCATCATGCTTCAAATCAGCAAATGTATAGCCATAAAACCCAGTACTATCGTAATCAAACTTTTTTTCAAAAGTTTTATTCTCATCAAAATACATTCTTTTATGTGAGCCGGGCTGAAACTTAAGACAACCATTCTCTTTCGTACTTTCACTCCATGCTGTCCAAACGGTTAACACGATTCCCCAATCAGATTTTTCATTTTGAATTAATTGAGGAACTTTATTATTTGCATATGCAAAACTCTCAACTTGATGCCATTCAGTACCTTTATCCCCAGGAGACTTTGAAAAAACTTCTGTACGCCAAAGAAATACATCATTACCCATTAAGCTCGCTATTCGATCTATGATTTTAGGGTTTGTGGCATGATCAGTTAAAAGGTTAATATCAAGGTGTCTATCGTAGTGATATTTATTTGGACTATATACTTTACTTTCTTCAGATATAAGTTTTGAAAAAACTTGATCCCACATCTCTTCCGCTTCTTCGATTTCATAAACTTTAAATGGTTTAACATAGCCATTTTTATTAAAAAATTCGATTTCTTCTTGTGTTAATGAATAATCTGACATATCAAAATTTCCTTATTATAAAATTGTATTTTTAATCGTTGTAAGGTTTTAAAATTTAAAAAGTAGGACGATCATGTTCTAATTGAGGTTTTGATCCATTTCAAAAGCAGGACTTTCTTTTAAAGCCCCCACCACTCTTGCAGGAACCCCTACAACTGTAGTTTTCGGTGGCACATCTTTTAGAACGACACTACCCGCACCAACTTTCGAGCCCTTTCCAACTTCTATATTCCCTAAAATTTTTGCTCCTGCACATAGCAAAGCTCCTTCTCTAATTTTTGGATGACGTATTCCCTTTTGTTTTCCTGTCCCACCTAATGTGACCTCATGCAAAATTGAAACGTTATCTTCAATCACAGCGGTTTCTCCTATTACTAGTCCTGTTGCATGATCCAAAAATAACCCTTTACCTAGTGACGCAGCAGGGTGTATATCAACTGAAAAAACAGTAGACATTTTCATTTGTATCATTTGTGCTGAGTATTTATCTCCTTGTAACCACAAAGCATGTGCTATTCGGTAAGACTGTAAAGCAATATAGCCCTTAGTAAAAAAGAAGGTTTGAAGAGCATCAGAACATGCTGGGTTTCTATTACAAAAAGCGAGTAAATCTACGGAAGCAGACTCGCAAATATATGGATTTTTATCTAAAGTTTCCTTTATCATACAAAGAAAAGAATCTGACTTAATATTATCTTGACTAAATAAATAATAACTAATAACTAAAGATAAACCTGAACTAAAATCAAAAGCTTGCTCAGAAATACTATTGATGAAATCAAAAGCAGGAGGATCAACTTCATTTAAAGTTCGCACCTTATCTTTAATTTCACTCCAAATAAAAGACTCATCTATCATTAACTCATTCCATTTACTCATTCGAATATCCTATATAAGTCGACCACTCGAACGGAAAGTACCGTAACAGGTACGGTGTGTAAACAAAAAAACACAGTCCCTAAAATGACAACAAACGAGTGATAAATTAGTCTGGGTTTACTTTGCATAACAAATGATGTACCTATAACAAGCACTGGCAAATTCATTAAACTGTACAAATAACACTCAATCAAGAATAAAAAAACAATAAAAAAAGCATGAAAAAAGAATAACTTATAATAAAAATGTAACAATAAAGAATAATAAGTATCTATAGTTAACAATTTAAATGTTTCAAAACCGTTAACAAAACAAAAGGCTGATCTATAATTAACCACCATTTATTCGATAACGAAATATCATATTCTATAAAGTGCTAACGATTGTGTTTATTGCAAACTGGACAAATGAGTATTTTTAGAATTATTTATTTACTTTTACACACCTCTAAAGTTAATTTTTGTAGATATAGCTGAAAAACAGCTTTTACAAATAGAATAAATAAAGGTTAAATATAGTAGGAGCATATTGATTATTACTTTAATAAAATCGCAGATTTAAGAATTAGTTAATCAAAGATAAGCTTAATCAACGACCATTTGATGCACCTCAACATCAGTTACATTGAGCTGAAGCTTATTTTCTTTCAAAGATCAAACCACATTTAAGCCATTCATGCTTCTATTATCGTGGTTTAGTTGAAGACAAAAATATAACCGACTATTTAACGCCTAAAGGGATAAATTTACTATTGACGCCAAAATCTCTTGTTAGCAATGAAATTTTAGGTTCAGTGTCTCTTTGGAAAATTGAAAAAATATCGATTTTTATTTTTAATAAAAAATAGCTATCTAGGTTAAATTTGGTGATTTTTATGGTTCGAGCTGGGCGGTTATACATATTGTATATATAGCAGTTATGTATTGGTGCTACTACAAATCAACTAACTGAAACTTATGGGTTATTAATTAAAAAAGGCGCAGATGTAAATTTAATAAGCGTCAAAGGGATTTAAGTCGATACAGTGTTATCATGCGAATGAAAAAACTAAATTTATTCAATAGCCAATTGCCTAAACATGCTTATAAAAATAAACTAAAAAGCACATTGAAATACCGAATTGACTTGCTCGCAAACTATTTCATTGTCACCAGATAACCAACTGGATTGAAAACAACGCAGTTATTGTCTATTTTGACCATTAAGAATGTGCGCATATTTTATGGCGTTGGTATAAGTTACTGCATATTATAAAAACAAAAAAGGGAGCCTAGGCTCCCTTTTTACAGCTTTTAATCAAAAAAGATTAAGCAGCTAAACCTTCTTTTGCTTTATTTACTAAAGCAGTGAAAGCAACTTGGTCATAAACAGC
>Ga0209292_1001893_pt1 | contig 24998 bp, 16 predicted proteins | sample GOMGulsemesocosm_2_FD_184634 | JGI IMG/M metagenome (GOLD analysis project Ga0209292, IMG submission 184634) | Methane-oxidizing microbial communities from mesocosms in the Gulf of Mexico - GOM9C Gulf of Mexico (SPAdes) (version 2) | ecosystem: Environmental > Aquatic > Marine > Cold seeps... | reverse complement strand
CGACAATCAATAAATTCCGGCCCGCATAAATCAACGGATCAATCAGACGGTTACTGACTTTTTCTAGATTTTCACCCCTCACTTCAATTTTTCGATAGTTACCTGATCGCCCAATGGCGATAACAACGCGATGGGCTTTAATGATCTCATCATCAATCAGACAAACATGCAGCACACCGGAGACTCTTTCAAGATGACTGGCGCTGGCAAGATCTGCGACTATACCTCGGGTATCAATACGCCACTTAAGCTCCTCTAGCAAGCTCTCCTTATGAGTGATCTTGTCAGAGAACTGCAGATCCCCCTGTGGGGACATTCCAGAGGGGTAGGTATAAATGGGCTTCCTATTGGGAAAGTTTTCGATGGTGCTTAAGCGTTTGTTGGCTTCAATTAATTTGTAATCAAGCTGATACTTCTGAGCCTCTAGGGCTGACGCATATCCGCTAATGCCACCACCGATAATGACAACATCATATACGTCATCGTCTTGCTTTCGCTCTGTGAATGCCCGATCTTCAATTAAGTCACGTATCGCCCTAGCGCCTGAATCAGCGGAGAACTTAAGCAAGGGCACGCCGCTCAGGTCACCGGCGACATAGACCCCTTTAAGATTTGTGGTGCCGTCAGAATTTACTAAAGGCAACTTTTCAAGTTCACGATCCGGCCACTGACCGTGCAGCCATTGATAGTAGTTTTTTATTAAGTTCATGAAATTTGTTTCCTTTTCCATCCGAACGGTGAACTCCTCATATACTTGATAATCGAGCACACCAAGTTCGCGAAAATTAGGCTATAAAGCCCGCCCAGTAGCACTGTAGGCCATCGCGCAGGCTCCCAGTTTTGGCAACAAAGGAATCCACCAAGCACTTCGTAAGTCAGAGGCATTATTAATAACCAAACTAGTAGAGCGGCATTGGGCCGCAGAGCCAAAAGAGGGACAAGTGGCATTAAATACCAGGGAAAAAGAACAGGGCTGAGAACCAAAGGTAGCGCCAACGAACATTGGAGGTAATTGAAAATTCGGTCAGGTGCAGCGGTGGAGTTTTCTCTAGTTCTGAGACTTAAGAGCGCAATAATTCCAGCTGAGACGAAAGCGATTGATAGCAGCCCTGCTCTCAGTGAGTGAGGAGTCAGTAAATAATCCAAGGCTGCAAACAGAGGCGATGCATTTCGCCACTTTTCGAAAAACACAGATATGCTGCCTACCGGGTGATAGCCGAACATAAAAGCCAGACCATAAACCAACAAAATCGTCGTCAAAGACCCCGCAGCGATAGAGACCATATTTTTAAAAAATTTTTGTGCGAAAAATAGCGGTAAAAGCAACATAATAGGCAGCACCTTTATTGCCATACCCACACCAATCGCGACACCACAAGCCAGCATAAATTTCTTTTGCCAGAGGTACAGTGAGAGGACCACAGCCAGAGCTGATAAGGCATCGACGTGTAAACCAATGCCTGTTTCCAAAATAAGGAGTGGTGAAAGTGCAACCAGCGCCAAATTTTCTAGCTTGTCAGCCTTCTTTAGCACTAAAGCGGCGAGCCAAACTGTCAGCAAGCCCGCTACCAGCAACAGTGCTTTCCACACCAATAGTGCCCAATCAATGCCAAAAGACGAGGAAAATGAAAATAATGCCAGCGCCAATGGTGGATAAAGAGTGACATAGGCAGCGTGTTCAGATGGCGGTTGCCACAATGCTCTTAACGGAGCCAATTCAGGAGCATCGTGGCTGACCCGATACGGGTCAATGCCTTCATATGCCAATCGGCCATCAAACAAATAGCGACTGACATCACTGGAGGTGTAAGGTGTTGCGTCCACTAACAGAACGCGGGCCAATACCGCACAGAAAAGTAAAAGTCGATAGCTTTTTAGATGTTCGGACTTCGGAGATGTAATCCAGGCCAGACACATTAAGGCTGCCATTAAGCTATACTGAATAATTGTATAAATGCCGATATTTTCAATAAGGTTTGGCGTTTTCTCCAGGGCTAGATCTGACAATACCCGACTGCCGAAACTGGCCAATAACACACCCACCATGCTCCCGTAGTATATCCAAGACTTGATGGAGCTGGAGAAGAGTGATCTCATCTTGATAACTGATAGTGACTGTATAAACTATTGATCGAAGATAAAACAAAACCGGTAGCCAATAAAAATACAAAGGGCAGCATAAACCAATATTCGTGCGAAATGGCCCATAGTAAAACTAAGGTATAGACCCCGGCGATAACGAGTTCGAATATCGCGCCTTTTGGGGCCAGAGGTCGATACTCTTGTTTCTTATCCAGTGAAGATCCCGCTAGGCCGATTCCCTCGACCGCCATTCTATTCTCTTCTAACTCACCCGTTTTCGGTGTGCGCACAAACTCACTTTCTTTTCCTGCTAGCGCTTCCAGGCCAGCTTTGGAATTATTAATAGCTAACTGAATGCCCAGCAAAACCAAACTGGGTGTTTTGACCAGCGCGCGAATTTTTGATCGACCCAACGCGACTTGACCAAAGAAGAAATAAAACAGATGGCCTCCAGAGGATAGAATGAGGAGCGGTATGTCCAGCCACCAGACATTAACAAAGTCATACTTTTCTCTCAGATATAAACTGGGTACGAGAAAAAATAGGGTATCGACCAACATCACCAGATATGCAAGGTTATTCCCGAGATGAAAGGTCGATTCAAGTTTCTTAGTGAATGGCAAGTTTGATTGCCAAACGGGTCTGAGCATTTTCATTAGAACTTGGACCCCTCCTTTTGCCCAGCGATATTGCTGCGTTTTAAACGCGTTCATGTCAGCAGGAATTTCTCCGGGGCAGGCAAGGTGATTGAGGTACAACATTTTCCAGCCGGCCAATTGAGCGCGATAGCTGAGGTCAAGGTCCTCGGTCAATGTATCCGCACTCCAATTTCCCGCATCAATGATTGCAGATGTTCGCCAAATACCAGCGGTACCATTAAAGTTAAACAGCATACCGCTGGCACATCGAACCTGTTGTTCAAGTCCAAAGTGGGCATCCAGCATGATCGCTTGGGTTTTGCTTAGTAGGCTGCTACGCCGGTTCAAATGCTCCCATCTCAATTGCACCATCGCTATATCCGCCTGACTAAAATAATGAACGCTACTCGTCAGGGTGTCGGGATCGGGAATAAAGTCCGCGTCAAAAATGGCTATAAGTTCCCCGTCGGCTCGCTCCATTGCGGCTCGCAACGCACCGGCCTTGAAGCCCTGGCGGCTGGCTCTTCGAACGTGCTCAATGTTGACCCCATTGGCTTGATGGTAGGCTACCCGCTCTGCAACTATGTCAAGGGTATCGTCGTTGGAATCGTCGACTATCTGAATCTGCAAGCGATCTGGTGGGTAATTGAGTAGAACAATAGAATCTATAATCCGCTTGGCAACCAAGCGTTCATTATACAATGGGATTTGTACCGTCACCTTCGGTAGCTCTGTGAATAACTTCGGTGCGCGGGGGCCGACCCGCCGATAACGAAACCAGCGTAAAACCATTGAAAAACGGTGAAGGCCAAACAAGCACAAAATCACCAACAATAGAAAATGAACGGACAGTAAGAACACGCCTAGGAATGTCATAATCTAAAATACCTTGGTCATTCCCAACTGAAGGCTGTTACCTTCTAGAATGTTCTCACCGTATATTTCTCGGGTATAAGTTAGTTCAAGCCCGTAGCCTTTCAGCGCGGCGCTCCTTTTGAAATTCCAGCCTGCGGTGAGTTCTATTTTTCCAGAGTCGAACTCTAGGGGATTTGACAAGTTATCTAAGATAAGGGAAGCGTTCACTTCGGCATTTTCCGCACTGAGAATACCATCGAGTTTGGTTCGGAAATATAGGTTCTTATTTACGTTGAAACCATATTCAAGTAGATACCGGTATTCATCTGAGGGGTCACCCGTACGCAATCGGTACCCGATTTCGGCTCCGACATAGCCGTATTGATTGAGACCTTTCCCGAACAAAATTTTAGTTTCATAATCTTCCTGGCCGTTGCCCAAACCGTCTTCTACTTCGTACAAAAAAGGCGTTTTCACCAAAAATGAACTAGAGAGTATGTAGCCTTCAGACTTCCACTGGTAACGAACACCAAGCTCAAGGTCACCAAAGCCAATTGCGCTTGATTTTCCTGCAACTGCGTCGAGCTGGTCATACGACTGGTGTAATAAAGAACCATAGATTGCAATTTTGTTACCCAGACCATACTCCGCATAAAGTGAGTTGTTACGACCGCGAAAACTTTCAAATGATGAGTTATCGCCTCGATAAGAGTCAGATTCAAAATCAGCATAGCCAAGTTTGATGTATCCACTTCCCTCTTCTGCAACCCAAGCTCCGGCAGACACGTTTCCGGCGGCTAGAAAAACTGACAAGCTTAAAGAGGAAATTGATACGACCTTTAGAATAGTTGAGGATTTAGTGTTGTTGTTTTTAGAATCGATTTTCATGGCTGTCACTCATTCGTAAATCTTATGATCGGATTTATTGTGGTTATTGAACGAGGAAGTTATAGGGGTTTCAGTGGCACGGCAAGCCGTTATGTGGTGCGTTTTAGAAACGTTATGGCTGTGTGATACTTCTGTTAGAAACACGGGGAAATTGGTAATTTTGTGATCCTTTTGTGATACTTTATCGTCAATGGATTTTATGCCGTAAGGAAAATAACAAGGGCTCGCCTTAGCGCTTGCGCTGATATTCTTTGGGGAATTTCTAATTTGATTTAATTATATTTCGTATTTTGACATATAATTATTATAAGACTATAACTGTTAGGCGAGTAATTTCTGTTCTCTACTGTCGCCAGGCATGAGGCTTTAAGCAAGCAGCGTTTCTATACTCTTCTCCAAAGCTGCCATTCCAAAGGGTTTCTCCAAAGCATCATCCACTCCAAGTGCTGTAGCCATTTCAAGATAATTTGCTCCCCCTATCCGCCCCCCCCCTGACATTGCAATGATCCTACAAGGAAAAATAGTAATACTGTCCTTGACACCCATTATAAATTGCAAGCCATCTACACTCGGCATGACAATATCGGTAATAACTAGGTCGGGTTTTACTTGTACTAATAAGCTCAGCCCTTGCTTGCCGTCAAAGGCACAAACAACGTTATGACCGACATACTCGAGGTACTGTTTTAGCGAATCATTAAATGATACATCATCGTCTATTACTAATATCTTAGCCATAATGACTGATCCAAACTCAATAATTTGTTTATATTAATGACGATATGATATCACTTGTTTGGACAAGTATTACCACTACTTCGCTATCGGTAGACTAATGGTAAAACAAGTGCCATCACCGTCTTTGCTATACGCCGTCAGCGTACCACTGTGCTCTTGAATGATGGAGTAACTGATGGACAAACCCAAGCCAGTGCCCTGCCCAACCGCTTTGGTTGTAAAGAAAGGATCAAATACCTTTCCTATGACCGCCTTGGGTATACCCTTGCCACTATCCTTCACTTCAACGAAAACATTGTCGTCCCGTTGATAAGAGCGAACGACAAGTTGCTTAACATCACTCACTTGCAGCGCATCCTTGGCATTACTTAGTAAATTTGTGATTACCTGTTCTATTCTAATGTAATCGCAAAACACCTGGGGCAAACTTTCCGCTAGCTCCTTCTTAACATCAATTCGCTCTAGCCGCATTGTTTCATGCAATAAGACAAAAGATTCATTAACCAACCAATTGATATCGACTTTTTCATATTCATTCAGTCTCTCCTGCCGGCTGAATATTCTCAGATGCTTAATGATCTTAGTCGCGCGATCTATCCCAACAGTGATCGCATTAAGATTATCCGACACCTTTTCCTTATTAAAGTCTAGTTCTTGCTCTAAAATTAACTTTGTGAAGTCTGCCCTCGCCTTAATCTCTCCGAGAGGCTGGTTTATCTCATGAGCCAATCCTGAAGCGATTTGACCGATCGCAGCGAGCTTAGCCGATTCCACTAGCATTGATTGGGCCACGGTTAATTGAGTCGTATCAACAACAATTGATACGACGGCCGATAGTTTAGGGTCTTTATTTGGGACCGGAATTTGCCAGTCGACAAGGTTTACGGCGCTATCCGGGTTGTTAGGTAGCCTAATGCTAAATTCACGGTGGAGAATCGGACAACCAGTATCGATCACTTTATTCAGCTCGGGAATTATCATTTCTTTTGCGTGGGGCAAGACTTCTGCAAGAGGTCTTCCAAGGTGATCTTCGACAGACAAACCATTAAGATTTGCCAGTGCTTGGTTGATTCTGAAGTAATGAAATTCTGGCCCCTCAAGGATCGCGACTCCAACAGGCAGATTACGTAGAATAACGTCTAAATATCGAGTTATCCTCTGCAGCGCTTCATCCGATTGTTTACACTCAGTCAGATTACGTACAATGCCGGTGAAAATTGTTTGATTTACAAGATGAGCTTCGCTCAGGGCCAGGTCCAAGGGGAAAAGCGTTCCGTCTTTTCGCTGTCCGACAAGCTCCCCGCGAGTACCGATTTTTTCTCCTGATTCCTGATAGGGCTTGAGGTATTCCTCGTGTTTACCACGATGGAGTTCAGCTATCAGTATATTAACGTTCAGGCCGACAACCTCTGAATGGCTGTAACCGAACATCCTCTCTGCAGCAAGATTGAACGTTTCCAACATTCCTTTCTCATCGAAAATAATGATCGCATCTGACATCGTGCTTATAATGGTTTCAAGACGCTGTTCGGCTTCGCTCATTAATGTGGCTCTCGGTGTTTAGAATACTCTATCAATATAGCCTATCAATGGATTTTAAGAGTGTTTTAATTACTCAGGATTAACCGGTTCCATCCTTGATCACACACTGCGATACAGCGCATATCTTGTGGGATAGCCTATTAATGAACTTACAGCGCCCTCCCCGCAGATCTTTTCTCCACAGCTTTATCATTCGCAATAGAATCCAATGTAATAATTCCTTCAGATTAAGCTTATTATTTTGATGGATAACAAAAAAATATATTAGATAAACCCTTTAGAATCAATGATATATGTTAACAATCTAAAGCTGACGTCAGCATTGGAAAGCGGAATCACAAAAAACCACTGTAAACGCATCCTTCATAGGGGGAATCTACTGGAATTTATATGGCAGGAAACTGGATCCATACCAATCAATTGAAGACCGGTGTAGAAATATCAAAGTTACCGTTAATGCTCTGGTACTAATGAGTATCGCCGCTACTCTTTCCATAGTTATTCACATCATTCTTAAAGCCTGGGATTACAACAACCTTAAATTAATATTTACGAGTCTCTATTCAAGGCTTATAGCTTGGGCTTCCATTATTGGCTTGCTTCACGTACTTCGAATAGAAGATAACAACTACAATGTATATAAAGCTAACGAGACTAGCGCTAGCGTGTAGCTGATTTTAGCTGCTGCCTATTCCTTCGGAGCAGATTGATTCGCCGCGTCCAGAAAGTTGTCGGGTTGCTAAGGCTTTGTAAATCCCCCTAGCTGCTAACATTGTTAAAAGTGATAGCTTAGGGATGCGAGCCAAGCGCTCCCTACTATGGGTCTTGCAAACCCATAGCTAAGCTCATTATCGGCACTAGTAGCCCTAGGATTACCTTCGTTGTAACAAATTTCATCTGTCACATTTTTACCGTTTATTTGGATAGTAAATGAAGAGCTAATGTCGTAGATAGCTCCGACATCTAAGACTAGACAAGATGGGAATTCGACAATATTGTCATTCGCACCAAAACGCTTACCTAAATAATGGTAGGTCAGGAATAAATTCAAATTATTGGTGACGTGAAATGTAGGTGTAATTCGTAACTGCTGATCAGGCATACGTGCCGGCCGGTTACCTTCCCAATGCTGCAGCAAGTCACTCGTCAGTGAATCCAACTCTGATTGTTGAGCTACGCCATGGGACTCGATGCTCAACCACTGCGTTGGTAGCCACGCCAACCCAAATTCAAGACCAAGTACATTCACCTCTGAGTCATTGAGAATTTCTGACCCAGAACTATCAAATCCTACTCCGCCTACCAGATAGTTATCAAAGTGAGTGTGGGATAAAGTGGTGGACACCGTAAATTTCTGCCCACTATAACGAGCACCAAATTCACTATATTCCATTTCACTTGCAGGGGTATCTAAGCCGCTAATAACTATATCTGAAATTCGATCGGCCCTGGGGGTTTGGAATCCGTGCGCGAATCTCCCATACGTTGCTAGGGACTTTGTTAGGCTATAATTAAACCCTACTGTCCAGGCAAGTTCCAAGTATTCCGATGTGTGCTTACTAAACTCGCCGCTGCCAAACTCGCGGGTCGCATAGTTGTTCGCTAGAATATTATCTACATCATGACCATTTTCATCAAATGCTCCCTCCACCATGACTCGATTGGCTACACCTTGAAGACTACTGGCGTTATATTCGACTTTTTCATAGCGTAAACCACTGTCAATTCGTAAAGAATCAGTAAATTGAAATTCGTCATTTATGTAGAAGGAGTAGGATACAACTTGCATATCATCTTTTCCTCGCCATTGACCGTGCTTAATCACGCCTCCATCGCTGAGGTAAGCTTGGACGCCATCATTGCCATCAACAGCCACAATATCTAAAACTCGGGCATTTTTTGATGAGACTTCACTTAAGAATAAGCTGGTTTGCAAAGATCTTTGATGATTGATCTTTGCGTACAGCAACCCTAATGATAAGCTATTTCTTTCTGTTTCCGCGGTAAGCCTGCTATCGCTTACTAATTGTTTTCGTCTAATAGGTTCATTCAAAGCGTTCAGTATTTGGACTAAACCATTACCTCCAATTTCGTTAATTTCCCCATCGCCTAGGCAGACTAATTCTCCAGAGCTGACATATTGAAAGCACCTGCGGGCATCTGGCTTGCTCGCATAGAAATTCCCTACGGAGCCATAACCTGCACCGAATTCGATGCTGTCCGCTAGATATGAGCTCGCATCCATAATACTGAGACCACCCGCAGAGCCAGTCCATATGCCATTGAAGTCTCTTGAGAGATTTGCCTGCCTACTTGCATGATGAAGACGCCACACGCCATTTAAACTTAGGTCAATATTTATGGCATATGTGTTAGCCTTTACATACGCTCCGTCAACAGTATTTACATCCTGATTACTGCCATCCGAAAATAAAATGCGTGTATATCGATTGTCTTTACTCGTTGTATTCCCATGGTTAAGGTCAAAGCCGCGAATCTCCTCCAGATTTCCACCGGAGTCTATACGAAGGGGCAAGGGTAAAACAAAGGAATTACGTTCATCTATGTGCTTGTAAGTGAAACTAAGTTCTCCGCTGTCGAACAGTTTAGTTAATACCCCCCTGAATTGACCTCCGTGCTCTGCATTAAACCCTGTTTCCCTCGGAGTTTGTCCTTTTTGTTGATATCCACTTACGGCCAACAACCAATCTTCATTAAGAGGTTTCCCCCAATAGAAGTCAGCTCGAACATTGTCGTAATCTGCCATCGTGAGCTTTAAAATCCCTCCATTTTCCCGACCTTTTTTTGTGATGAAATTAACAATTGCTGCTGATCCATTGGGCGATAAAATTCCAGATGTTCCGCCTCGTGTGGATTCAACACGCTCAATTCCAATGTCATACCTCTGGATAGCATCAGAGGTGTACCGATCATAGTTTACAGCCAAGCCGTCTTCGTGGACGCTAATAAATTCAAAATGCTGGCTGGCAGGAAGCCCTCGAATACCGATACTATTTGATGTTTGACCGCCCGACTCTTGTACGTAAAACCCTGGAACAGATTTTAGGGCGTCGGCCAATCCAAAAGGAGCATTCCTACTAATTTTTTCTTCAGTAATAACGCTGACAGCAACAGATGACTTTAATATACTGATATTTTTCCCTGTAGCTCCGGTTGTAACGGTAACCTTTAAATCCAGAAGATCTTCAAGGGAAAGGTTATAAAGATTACTAGTTATGTCATTGGCCGCAATAGAATTTTTAATCATCAAGGAAAAAAAGCACGCGAGTATTTTCAAAAGCATTGCGCAATACAAGGATGTACTAGATAATTTTATCTCTCTACTTTTAGGCATACACCCTCTTGCTTCCTTTTCTTCAAAATATCTCACTTGGTGGCAAGATTATTTAGTCACGTTCTCAGCTTCGTTTTCTGAATGTCATAAAGCTAAATCAAAGGTAGAGCCGTCCAAGTTACCGAGGATGGCATGACGAATTATATTGGCTAAAATACGAAGTCCCATATAGAGTAGCAGATAGGTGTAGATAAGCACGTTACTGACGGTCAGGCGCGGCGCCCTTGCTGGGCTAGAGAGGCTGACGACAAGCTGGCCAAGCCTCTAGGCGGATGCCATAAAAGGTACCATCTGGTATTTCAACTTCAAGCTTGCTACGGTCACTTTGAGTTATTTCTAGTGTTTCACTCTGCTCAAAGTAAACCGTCTCATTACCTTGACTGTGCAGAGCGTGTGATTCATCCGGTTTTAAGTCCATTTCGATTGCTAAAATGAGCTTCCCAGACCTTATTTGACACTGAAATACGTTAAAATCTGACCCTGAGAGGCGCTTATGAAGTCAAAGCGCTTCCCTCCAAACAGACCAAGCCAACCAGACGCACCGCGAAGCTGAGTATGCCGGACTAGGGGTTGATTACGGCGAATGATTGAGGGACAAGATATTCAATTTTGTCGAGATGTTTTACAATCGAGTTAAACGACATAGTCACACGAAAGGTGTTTCTCCAGTGCAGCTAGAGAAAGACTATTTTTCTAGGCTAGAAAGCGTCTAGTAAAGTCTGGGAAGTCCAAAATGAGAACCATATTATGTACACATATTCCTTGAGTGAATCAATACAAATAATCAGCGCCTTAGGCGTCATTGCCTCAATGTTGTACCTAGCAATTCAAATAAAACAGAGCACGACTTCCGCAAGGTCAAACACTCAGCAACAACTTACAGAGCGAATTCATAATCGCCTTCTATTGGTCGCCACCAACAGCGAATTAGCGGGCTTGATTAGTTCCGACTGGGAAACAACAAAATTCACCGATGTTCAGAAGACACAAATATCGTACTGGCTGTCGGCCATCATCACAGATATCAAAGGTATACACACTCAATACAAATTAGGCTTAGTCAGTAAGTCGACTCTACAAGGTAGAATCACCGTCATTAAACACGGCGTATTTAAAACAGATATTGCTGTCATGGTTTGGCAAAACATCAAAGGCGAATCAGAGCCTGAATTCATTCGGTGGTTCGAGAAACATATAATCAATAGTTGAGTTAGTTGCACCTAGCCACCTCAGGCAAGCCTGATATTGATGAACCTCGCATTCGCTGAGAGGAATACTCTACGATACTAGGGCCTTGCCAGCTGGGTGTTTTCGACGATTTGTTGCTGCATTTTCTTTAATCGATTCAGTATAAATTGCTCGTTTGACTTCTTAGCTACTCTAATGCCCTGCTCTACTATAGGTTTCGCTTGTTTATACATTTGTGCCATCAATAACAATTCAGCATAACTATCGTAGGCATTGGCGGATTCCGGAAATAACTCAATACTCAAGGCCATAATCGCATGGGCCGCTTTTTCTTGCTTATGATTCAAGCCGTAACCAAGATTAATCAAGTCTGATTCTTTGGCAACAAACTCCCCAGTTTTCACTCGGGTTTTATAGGTCTCAATCGCTGATACGAACCCATTGGATGACATTTCGGTGGATAACCACCACAGACTAGGAAATTCCAATGGTCTATTTTCAGAGGCACTGACTATGTATTCTCTAATCTCATTCAGAGTAGAATTTCGCCCATCTCTCGAAAGAAGTACGATGAACAAATCTTTGTCCAGATCGATAGATTTAAGAGCATAATGGCTAGGGTAAGTGCCAGGGTGCCAGACCTGATTCAAGCTACCATCCCTATTCGTTTTGTAAGCACCGAAATCGAAGTAGGCGCGGCCCTCGCCACCCAAGCTAGGTTTAACGATAGCCGATGTTAATGCTTGTTTAGTAACAAAGGTATTATTCCACAGTGATTTTTCCCATAGATACATATCCGCGGCCGTCGCATAAGCCGTTACGCCATCTATCGCTAAGGGTTTTTCACCATAAGCGACTAAATCCTGGCTGTCCTCTATATTATTGCGAGCAAAAGCGTTTTGCATGCCAGCAGGTTTAAATAAGTTTTTTTCAATATAGCTCTTGTATGATAACCCGCTAACTTTTTCAATGATTAGCGTCCGCAATACTACAACCAAGTTACCGTAGGAAAACCCTTCACCCGGATGGTATTTTAGCTGCTTCACTGCTTTTATTTGCTCAATCACCTCGGCTGTCTGCATCCCAGTAACAAATTTTATCTCTCCTAGGCCGGCAGTGTGAGTAAGCAAGTGTTCAATGGTAATTGCGGAAGCCCAATCGGGAAGCCATGAAATGTAATCTCTTACTTTGTCGTCGTATCGTATCTTCCCTTGCTGCTTAAGTAACATCATGGCAACCGTGGAAAACTCTTTTATCACCGAGCCAGGAGCAAAACGATAGCTTGGGTTTAATGGAATTTTATTGTCTTTATCAGCAAGGCCAATCGATCGTTGATAGATAATACCGCCTGAATTTGCAACGAGTACAGTTCCACTAAAACCTACGACTTCGTTCGCGGCAAGAACTATGTCATCAACAATGGTTTGGTAATTCGGCTGGTTTTGCTGCGATGCTTGAATGGATTGTTCTTGGGTGTTTGCCCAAACTGTCGATGTATAGGCAAAAAGTAATATTACACATGCTTTTACTAAGATGTTCATTGTCTTCTCTTTGTCTCTTAAGGGTCAACCGCCTTGATCCACATGGGAAGAAGGTCAAACTATCTACTAATGAATTAGTTTTATACTTTAGAGGAGTTGCTTGGGAATATCAACTAATTAATTAGTACTTGGGAGGCATATGTGCTTTGGGGTCAAGTCTTGCCTTTTGCTGCGGGGTCAAGTCTTGCCTTTTGTCTTTTTCACTAAGGGCAAAAGTCAAGACTTGACCCCATTGTTTGTACTTAGCCCTTTTTTGGTAGAATTATAGAAAATTTAGCACCGGATAAATTATCAGAGCTGAAAACAGCGATCTCGCCTTTGTGCCACTCGAGAATACGTTTGACAATTGCCAGACCAATGCCATGACCGCTACTTCCATCGCTAGACTCGTCGCCTCTTATAAACGGCATAAATATCTTTTGCCTCATTTCAATAGCGATCCCATTACCATTGTCATCAAAATCCAGTTTTATTTCATCCGATTCAGAGACAAGCTGGATGCATACTTTTCCTCTTCCATATTTAATCGCATTCTGAAGAAGATTGTTGATCAATATAGTTATATAACTTTTATCCGCATGGATGATCACATCCTCGTGAGGGTGAACAAAAGCAATTTTATTCAGTTCGGAATCGAGCCTTTCGATGCATGAGGCTATCACTAGCGATAGGTTGAAAGCTTCTTTGTTTAGCTCCAGCATTGTTTGGTCGAGACGTGAATAGGCTAGCAAGGTTTCAACCAAGGACGTCATGTCGTCCACATTATCGCTAATCTTATTTTCAAATCGACGTCGCAAAATAGGATCATCCTCTTCTTGTAAGGTGTCTATGCCAAAACGAATTCGGGCCAGTGGAGTTCTTAAATCATGTGAAACAGCGCTACTCAGTAATTTGACATCACCAAGTAAATTCTCAATCCGTTGGGCCATGTGATTGAATTCAATCTCGATATCGCGAATATAGGATAAAGAACTGAGTTGAACCCTTTGCTTCAGCTCCCCTCTTCCGAATGACTTCGCGGCCTGTCTTAGTGCAAGCAACTGCTTGACGAGAGGAAACGCCCAAAGGAAAAAAAGCGATAGTAAAAAAAGATAGAATAATGAGGTGATCAGATAATTTAACGAAGGATCTACTCCGCCATTGCTCTCCAAAGCAGTGTTTAAAACTAGCAGATCAGTACTTTTTGGCAAATAGAAGTAATAGCTTAAGTGGTTACTTGTTTCGAGTACTAAGGGCGTGCCCTGACGAACCCCGTTTAGTAGATCAACGGGTAAGGGAGTTTCGCTAAGGTCCACAATTTTCAAATTGTATTGCTGGGTATGTTGCAGAGAAGCTTGTTGTGTTTCTTGCCATTTCTGAACGAATGCTTCTTTATTTGGAAGATCATTCAGCGTCTTTGCCAAAGCTACTCCAAGTTGTTCTATTACATGTGTTTTATCAGTGATATGTACTTGTTCATCAATGTAATATTGATCATAGAGTTGGTCAAACAACCAACCTAAACCAACGCTGGCAATCAAGGCCACTAGTAATAAGGAAATTGTTAAGCTACGCATTTAGCTACCACGCATCTTTAGCAAAGAAATACCCTTTGCCCCATATTGTTTTAATGCGAAATGGTTCGCTGGGATTGTCATGGAGTTTCCTCCGCAATCTTGATATTCGCAAATCAATTGAACGGTCGAAACCATCATAGTCAAACCCCCTCAACTCACTGACTAATTCATCTCGCGAGACGACCTTTCCTGCGTTTTTAGCCAGCAGCCATAAAACATCGAATTCCTTGGACGATATCTTTATTTTGATGTTATCCAAAGAAACAACCATTGCTTGGCGGTCTATAACAAGATTGTTAAACTGTAGTTTGTTACCCATTTCAGTGGCATCATGGTTTTCATTTCCTTTATTTAACATCAACTCTTGTCGGTCTACATGCTTACCTATTCTCGCCAACAATGCCCGTGCTCTGACCGGTTTGGTTAGATAATCGTCAGCTCCCATTTCTAAGCCTAAAACCTCGTCGATCTCTTCATCTCGGGCGGTAAGCATGATAATCGCGTTGGTGAAATTCGGTCGCGCGGCTTTACAAACATCCAATCCATCTAGGCCAGGTAGCATGCCATCTAGTATGACGATGTCTGGATTGTGTGCTTCTATTAAAGTAAGCGCTTCGTCTCCCCGATAAGTCACTGATACCTGATAATCTTTGCTGACGAGGTAGTCTTGCATCCACTGCGCTAACTCTTCGTCGTCTTCAACGATTAGAATATGAGGCTTTCGTTGGTTCATAATTTAATCTAGGTTCCTAAAACATTCGCCATGACGATCGGGATTTTGCATTGCGTTTGTAGATCCATGCCATTTCTAATTCTTTTGAGATGATGACGTCGCCAGACTCACCTTCTTGCAAGCGAAACAACACATTTTTCCGAGCCAGTACTTCACGTTCATACCGCCCATTATTTGTCTGACTCCAGCATTTTAATGGGTCGCTCTGCTGTGACGAATAGAGGCAATATTCGCCTTTATTCTGTGTTTGCCAACGTAATTTAACATCAACATAACAAGTTTTCCCTTGATGTATCGCAATGCATTGTGAGGGTTTTAGTTTAAGTGTCACTTCATTCGCGGCAGCGGGAGATGCATTCATCGCTACAATGTTAATAAAAACCCAGAGCTTAATAGCTACCTTGTCTCGTAGTATTGACGTAATTTTTTGGCTGATTTTTACAGAGATGTTCATTTTGTCTCCCCGTTAAAATACATAGCTAAAAAGTAAGCCGAATTCGGTGACATTTTCGGCCCTACCATCCATTTTCGAAAATGCCTGCATTACGGGGCTTTTGATAATTTCATCTGATACGTCGGTATACCGGAGATAACTTTCAAACAGTACATTTTGGCTGACGGGGTAACTCACACCCACCTGAGTAACAACATCGAAGCCGCCATCGGCTTGGTAGGCGCCCAATTGAGGTTCGTTCTTCGCCACAATTTCGTCGGAAGTTGAGTAGTAATAATTGATGATTTCGCTTGAGCGGTAATTGACACCTGCAAGAGCATGTAGTTCCCAGTTTTTGAGTTGCCAAGATCGTCCCACCCATGCACTCGCAAAAATCCCATCGTCGTATTCGTCGTTGAATGAGTATGGCGCAAGGGTAAATTGAATAGTTATTTGATCGTAATTGCCAGTGGATCTTAAGCCCAACATATGGGTGGATTTGCTGTCCATATGCAGAAGTTCATAATCGGGATTTTCGGCATTGCCGTTATTAAAACCAAAGCCCATTTCAACACTGCCATGGGCTTGCAAACCATGAAGATCGAAATTCCAGTGTTCCGTATTGTAAAAGTTATAGCCAACACTGTTGCCTATACTAAGCTCATTAGCACCGTGAGAGGCTTCGATATATATCCCATTTTCAAATTGATACCGGCCGCTGAGGAACAAAGCGCCGCCATTCTTTTCGAAATGATAAGGTGTTTGTTCATACTTATAGCCGTAACCTATCTTTAAGTAGCCGCCACTCCTGCTATTATCATCGTTCGAATTAGCCTTAGTATCATCTGCGAATGATGATGCAGGGTTCAATAATGCGGCGCCTAGTATTAAGCCAGTTAAACTTCCGCGTACTTTAGTATTCATGCGCTCATCTCATTTGCGTTAATTGGTCAACTCATACTAACGAAGCCGTCCAATTAAAGTCGTACCACTGCTTATCAAACTGTATCAAATTGTATCAATTCTTCCCTTATTCAAAGAGCTTGGGGTCAAGTCTTGCCTTTTGCCCTTTTGTGAAAAAAGGCAAAAGGCAAGACTTGACCCCATTGTTGTTGACCCCATTGTTGGTGCAGCTTAGATGGTGGCTTAAAACCCTAGCTCTGTCTTTTTAATCCTGGCTAATATTGGCGCGGTTAAGCTGCTGAGGTACAAATAATTATCAGTCTCCCAGGCGCCAGTCGTTGCAGGGTATGCACCCGCTGGATCTTGTAAGTCGTGTAAGATCTGACCCATTTCATCAATCGCAATTACATGGCCATAGGGTTCAACGTTCGGCCGCATAAATGGGGGCAAGCGTTGAATCACTTTGCGCAAAAAGGGTTTTTCCGAGAGATCATCCAATATTTTTGAGCGAGGTGATGTGAGGCCAAACCAAAAGCGACCCTCTAAGCCTCGATGGACGTTATCCGGAAACCCTGGTAGGTTCGAGATCAATACTTCACTCTCCCCTGCCTTCTCCCCTTCTAACCAATGTTTCCAGATACGATAACTGCCTGTTTCCGCGACTAATAAAAAGTCTCCGGTCTCAGAACTTGTCACGCCATTTGCAAAGCTTAAATTTCGCATCAGCACAGAGGTGGTTTTGGTGAGTGGATCAAACTCGATGATGCGACCATATAGGCCATGCTCAATGATATCTAATAAGCTCGCGTTTAGGGTATTGTTCGCTTTCTTGGCCGAGAACTTTGTCGACGCATCACTGAAATAGATTTTCCCATTCGGAGTAACTACCACATCGTCTGCATATACAATAGGAATTCCTTCAGCGCTTGTTGCTTCAACCGTTATCTGGCCATCGACAGTGACTTTCTGTAATCCAATAAAAGCATTGGCAACCCATAAATTTTGTGCCTCATCAAAGGCTATACCAAGTGGGCGACCACCAACATTAATCCAGCGCTCTATGTTATTAGAGCCCGCTTTTAGTCTAAGGATCCACCCCTCGTGCGTCGTAGTGTAAACGTCGCCCTGTGCGTTGGTTGTTATTGCCTCGGGCCCATGCATGCCATCAATTTGCACCGCATCAAACTCAGAGAGTTGAGAGTTAGGCTCATACTGCCCCACTAATTCGGGTTGGCTGGGTGCGACCCAGGCTTTGGGGTCAACTGGCACTGGCCATGCGACTAAATATAGAGCAACGATGAGTAGAAGTGACAGTAAAATCTTCAATAATAAGTTCAACTTTGGTTTACTCCAATTATGCTATTGACAGGAAAATGGAAAGATCATTCTAAACGGATTGGTTTAAATGTGGAATAAAGAAATGAGTGCTCATTATTCACCCCTCCTTATGCTTGCTTACCCTAGGTTTTCCACACAGCGCAGTACCTCCGCTTGATAAGTTTTGCCGCGTTCATTAAAAAGATCTAGGATGTTGAGTGAAGTGGGTACATAAGCAAAACCAATGTCATGCTCTGGATGCCATTGGAAAATGGAACCGCCAAGCCCCAGCCAGCCGTAAAAACCTTCACGGCCTTTGTTTAAGGCGCGACCTAATTCGTTGTCTACGGTTTGCGCGCCAAACAGTGCGACGCCTCCCTGAGTAAAACTGGCTTTACCAAAACCCATATCTTTTTCAAGTGGCGCATGGTGCAGAGCATTCCATGCTTCCGCGCTAATCAGGTCTTTACCGTCTAGCTTGCCCTTGCCAGCCATTACTGCCGCCAATTTCGCGAGCCCTCGAGCGGAAGCATTCACGTTAGCCGAGGGCGTTTCACCTCTGACAACGGTGCTATCGTTAAAAAAGGCAACACTGTTCATACCCACAAACGGAGGTGGCGCGCCTTTGACTGAACGATTGCGAGCACCAGGGAGTATCTTCATTAATCTACTGGCGGTTTGAAAGATGTTGCGCTCAATACGGCGCCCCATGATTGATGGTTTGAGACTTTCTTTAAACTGATATTTCATCGGTAAAGGAGTGACGGGCACAACGCGAGGAATATGAGTTTCGTCAACCCCAATAAAAATATCGGCACCTAAGGGGCCATTGACGTCCTCTGATATAAATTGGCCGATCGTTCGCCCTTCTGGGTCAATTCGTCTAAACAGTTCATTTACAATCCAGCCCCGAGTGACAGCATGGTATTCACGCTCACTACCGTTTTCTCGAAAGGACTGTGGATGAGATTCGATGATCGCACCAATTTTGTTCTGCTTTATGTTCTCGCGGAGGAGGTCCTTGGGGTCGATGGAGACCTTAAACGCTGCAAGCCCCGCTTCATGCCGCATAAGATCAGCAACTGTGAGTTCACCCTTCCCTGCAGCGCCGAATTCAGGCCAGTACCCACTTACCTTCTTGTCGTACGCTAATAACCCCTGGCTAACTAGACTCGCCAGTGCGATAGCTTCTAAACTCTTGCCACTGCTAAAGATATTCGAGATAGAATCACTACCAAAACCGCCTTCCTTAGCGGGAGACCCCCATAAATCAACAACCTTTTCTCCTTTGTGGTAAATACAAAGCTGAATGCTTCTCTCCGCTAGTGTTCGAAGGTTATGTTCAAAAAGTGCTTTCACAGGTTCGAAGCCTAGAGCAACGGTGCCGTTAATTTCTATGGTGTTGAGTTCCATCATGAATCAGTTCGTTCCTATCGTTTTTTTGGCATGATACGTACTTAATTTCGAGACGATGACGTGCGGTCCAACACCTTCGATGTGAAACTCATTATCATCAATTGTATATTCAGACTTCCGATAGAATTCCATTGCTGATTTTCTTGCATTGGCCCACACATAGTCGGCGTCACTGTCAAAGGCATAAGCCTCGGCTTTTTTCAATAATTGGGCTCCCGCGCCTTTTCCCCGTGCCTGCGGATCCGTTGCCATAGCCCTAATTTGAAATCCGATACCAGTGAATTCGGCGTGTTCACGCGGGTAAATCGAGACAATTCCAAGTAGAAAATCGTCGAAAAAGGCACCGTAATGTTTGGTCAATGGGTCATCATCACCGGGAAACTTACAGTCTTCTAATGAACCCTTGGGCCGCAGTATTTTTAATCTGAGCTCAAGAGTGTCTTGAGAACCTACTTCTCGAATTTCCATATACTCTCTATAAAGACTTTGGGGGATTATTCTGAAGGCTAGAGCTTCATCTACTCGTCGTGTTCAACCACAGCGAGAGCAGACTCCCCCGATTCACTTTCTTATTATGATGAAAGACAAAGATAACCCAATGGGTGCACTCAGGCAATTACAACGCTGAAGCCTTAAGTCTTAAGTCTTCTAGAGAAATATCTGGATAATTGACTAAACTGTGTAAGTAGGCTTTACAAATTCCGGCAGAACATGGACTCAAGAGAAATTATCGTGGACTTCGCTTCGAAATTTACAAGCTTAACAAGGGGTGTAATCAATGCCCTGCTGGCTTCTTACTGCGCGGTTATTGGCGCGCAAACCCCCATAATCGACTCAAAACACCCAATTTCAAAGGCTTTGGAGCATGTTTTGGTGACCGCCACGAAAAGCGGCTCTGTAGATTTACAAGGCCTTCCACTGGCTATCACCGCCATTTCAGCAGATGAACTGGACCTGTCGGGTATTGATAGCATCAAAGACCTGCCTTTATTAGCCCCCGGGATTATGGTCAGTCAGAATGCTAGTTACGGCCAGCTCTATATACGAGGCATTGGCACCAACAATGTATTCATCGGCGGTGACCCTAGCTCAACGGTCCACTTAAACGGAGCTTATCTGGCGAGGCCTTCCTCAGTACTAAGCGAGTTTTTAGAGCTGGAGCGCATAGAGGTATTACGTGGCCCACAAGGCACGCTCTACGGCCGCAATTCCACTGGTGGCACCATCAATATAATCACCTTGAAACCGAGCGAGGATTACTTCAGTAAGATATCGGCTGAGCTCGGCAATTACGACAAAACTGGAATTAGCTTTTTTATCAACGGCCCGCTGGGAACCAGTGGTCTTGCCGGTAATGTGGGAGTTTCAAGTAAACAGCGAGACGGCTACATCAATGTCACCTATCCCGACGCGTCTAGGGACAAACTTAATGATGAGAACCGCCTCAAGGTTCAGAGTGCGCTGACTTGGGCGCCCACAAATGAGCTCACCATCGAGCTAACGATGGACTATTTTACCAGTGACGAGACCCCGCCGACACATAAACCCACAATACAAACGTCAACAGGTGGAGTGCCTCCCCTCTCTCTCACGCCCGCTCGAATTGATGACCCTTGGCAGGTGGCGCTCTCTACTGCGCCAGATTTCCACGAAGAGAGTGGAGGGGCAAATATTAACTTGGAATGGCAGATTAACGAATACTCCCGATTGAGCTCAACGACTAGCTTCCGCCAGCTAGATTTCGACCTTCTGGCAGATACAGACTATTCGGAGTTGGCGACTCTAATCACCTCCATTGGTGAAGAACAAACACAAAGCTCGCAAGAATTCCGCTACAACTATGCGCAGGGGAATTTCGCTTTCATTGCCGGTTTGTTTTATTTTGAAGAACAATACGAATCGGACATCTTAGTGCAGATTCTCATTGCCGATCGCACTGTGTTTCATCCTCGTCAATTAAAAGCCGCTGCAAGCGCCGCCTACGTTGATGTAGCTTGGCAGTTTCACCCAGAATGGCATGCCAGCTTTGGCGCACGTTACAGCAGAGAGAAAAAATCTTTAAGGGGACAATCGATAATCACCACCGCGGGCCTGGGTATTGAATTGCCAGGTAATCCAGACTCTGAAAACTGGTCAGATTTCTCTCCCAAAGTGGGGCTTAGCTATCAGCCATCTGAGCAACTAATGTTTTATGCCACTATAACTGATGGCTTTAAGAGTGGAGGCTTTAACTTTTCTGACAACCAGACCTATGAACCCGAAGCAATTCGTTCGTATGAAGTGGGTTTCAAATCGGAATTCGCCGACCAACATATACGGCTCAATGCCTCTGCTTTTTATTATGACTACACAGATTTACAAGTGCTCAGTTTCATTCCAGAAGCCGGCGCCGTACGCATTAGCAATGCTGCGGATGCAGAGATAAGCGGTTTGGAAGTAGAGTTGCTGATGTATTTGAACGATCAATGGCGACTTTCTACAAATGTGACCTATTTGGATGCGGTTTACGTCGACTACCTGACCCGACGAGCCAACACATTTGTAGATATCGATGTTTCCGGCAATACCTTGAACAGCGCGCCGGAATCAAGTTTTTCACTGGTCTCTGACTACACGCAGTCCCTCAGTGGCGGCAGTATTCTCTACCGGCTTGAAAATTTTTGGCAGGACACTGCCTATTTTACCGCTTTTAACGATAGTGCTAGTAGTCAAAAACCCTACAACGTGGTCAATGCTAGCGTGCGATACAGCGTTTCAGGGGGGCAATGGCAAGTGCAGCTGTATGGCAAAAATCTAACCAACAAAGCTTATACCACCGCAAGCCAAGATTTCTCTCCTACGGGTGTTAATGAATTAATCAGCCCTCCACGCACTTTTGGCATAAAAGGAACTTACCGATTTGATTGAGCTTTGCTATCGAGCTGCAATCAGCCTATTGCTGATACTATTGACGTCTTCACTGTGTGCGTCCGAATTGATCATTGATCCCGGCAGCAGCAATCAGTCCATTACCGTTGCCAGTGAATTTTTACAAACCAATTTAAAATTGACTCTTGAACAAGTGCAAAAGAAAAATAGGGGCACCGAGCCGGATCAATGGAAGCCGACAAATACATACAGCTTTAACCGCGGTTTTTCGCCCTATGGTTTTTGGTTTCGAGTAACGCTGCTTAACAACAGTGAACTTGCAATCAGGCGGATCATCCAGTTAGATAGACCCTACGTTGATATTCTAGATGTGTACCTCCTCGATCAAGCAGGCAATGAGCAGAAAAGTCTTAGTCACTATTCCTTGGGGGACTGGCGGCCGAGCAGCGCGCGAGTAATTGATCAACAAGTAATGGCTGTGCCCATTTCCATGGAGGCCCAGAGTTCAAAAGTTCTTTATGTTTACGCCAATAACCACGGTGCATCTGCTCACTTTATTTTTACTCTTTGGAAACCACTGGAATTTTACGATAACAAACTAAAGCAAGATGTTATGAATCTACTTTTTCTTGGTGGATCGTTATCACTCGTTATTTATAATCTATTCTTGTTCTTCTCATTGAGGCAGACCTCCTACCTATATTACGTTGCGTATGTGCTTTGCTTCTCTTACACCATCGCTTCAATTCTTGGTTATCCCCAGTGGGCCGCAAGCGACATAATGAATTCAATTCACCAACTGTTATTTATACTGTCGGTCGCTTTTTCGAGAATATTCTTATACCTATTTACACTCAGTTTTTTAAGGCTAAAAGAACGATCACCTCGCTTTAGAAGATCGATAATGGCCCTCATATTTCTCGAATCCAGTCTTTTACTGTTCCTTTCAGGGTCTTTCTTGAGCGAAAACTACACCTTGTTTTCCCATATATATGGCATCGTTGGAATGCTCTACCCCATACACGGAATACTACCCTTGTTAGCGGGTATGTATCTTTGGAAGATGGGCGTTAAAGATGCGCGATTCTTTACTATTGCCCTGATTGTTTTTTCAATGACAATCCTTCTTAACGCCTTATCAGTAAACGGCCTTCTGGAATTTAATAATTATATAGTCCGTTTTATGCAGGTTGGCAGCTTGTTAGAAATGCTTCTCCTCTCCTTTGCCTTAGCCGATAGAATTAATATTGCAAGGGAGATTGAGCAGCAATTGGGCCAAACACGACAACAACTCTTCAATAGTCAATTGCAAAGTGTTGAAGACAAGCACAAAGTGGAAAAGGCCGAACTCGCCAGTCAAGCGAAGAGTCAGTTTTTGGCGTCCATGAGTCATGAGATTCGAACCCCAATGAACTCCATTTTAGGCTATGCCCAACTACTGCTGCTAGGGCGGGATTTAAGTGACGAACAAAAACGACAATTAACGGTGATTAATCGCAGTGGTGATCATTTGTTAAGCCTGATCAACGACGTGCTTGATATGGCGAAAATTGAATCTGGACAGATATCTCTTAATATTGGAGATTGCAATGTTCACGCTTTATTAGACGATGTATTTGAGATGATGCGCCTTCGCGCTGAGGACAAGGACTTGTCAATCCAACTGCACAAAAGCGAGAATCTTCCTGTGCATATAGTGATTGATGGCGCAAAACTACGGCAAGTACTCATTAACGTCATTGGCAATTCGATCAAGTTTACCAACTTTGGTGGTGTCATCATTCGGGCTAGTATCCTTGAACATAGTGATAAGGTCGAAGGGAAAATTTCCAATGACCCCATCATGAAATTTGAAATTGAAGACACTGGATCGGGAATTGCAGAAGATCAACACAGCAGTGTGTTTTCCAAATTCGTACAAACTGAGAGTGGCATTCTTGACGGTAGCGGCACGGGCTTGGGAATGCCCATTAGCTTGCAATACTGTCAACTGATGGGCGGCGACCTGACTTTTACCAGTGTTCCGGGGGAGGGTTCCACTTTTACCGCGGCGATTATCGCACCACTGGCCAAGGAAACTACCAGTGACTTCGCGGCGGATAATAGGCATATCCGCGGGATCAAATCAATTCGCGGAGGCCTGCAACCCCAGGATTTACGAATACTCATCGTTGATGACATGGCGGACAACCGAAGTTTACTGATGGCTTTAATAGAACCCTTGGGCTTGAAGTGTGACTGTGCAATTAATGGTGAAGAGGCAATCACTCGCTTCATTCGCGATAAGCCCGACTTAATCTTCATGGATATTCGTATGCCGAGATTGGATGGTCTAACGGCTATAAAACGTATTCGCTCTCACTCAACCGGCAAAGACCTTGTGATTATCGCGATCAGTGCCAGTGCTTTTGATTCCGATCAACAGAAAATCCTCGAATCCGGCGCAAGTGACTTTATTCGCAAACCGTTTAAAACTCAGCGGGTTTACAAAATCTTGAAAGAATCATTGGGATTGGAATACAGATATACGGAAGAGAATCAGCGGGAAGTTGAACCGCAAAATATCGTTAATGACAATCAGGAAAACACCCTATCAGAAAAAAATCCTGACCAAGAAGTCCGTGTTAAAGATCCGAATATTACCGGCAAATTGCAGAGTGGTGGCGAGTTTGCCTATGAAAGCAGGCAGGTACCCGTGACACGAAGAGACAAGCGCGAACTGCCTACTCTTGAGGGTTTAAAAATACTGGTTGTCGATGACAATGACTTGAATACTCAACTGTGCAGCATGCAACTTGGTAAGCTTGGGCATGCCTGTGATTGTGTTTTGAACGGATTCTCCGCGATAGGTGCCCATGTAAAGCATCAGTATGATCTGATTCTCCTCGACTATGAAATGCCCGAGATCAACGGTCTGGAGACAGCCAAGTTAATTAGAAGCTGGG